>Ga0233365_1000013_pt1 | contig 349908 bp, 321 predicted proteins | sample ElkDunMinimDraft_27_FD_191535 | JGI IMG/M metagenome (GOLD analysis project Ga0233365, IMG submission 191535) | Fecal eukaryotic communites from dung pellets of Tule Elk in California, USA - Elk Dung C36 | ecosystem: Host-associated > Mammals > Digestive system > Large intestine > Fecal... | reverse complement strand
CTCTGCGCCGGTGAGCGATATGGAGCGGGAGTATCTGGCGAGCTCGGTGGTGGTGATGACCTCCCGCTATGAGGGTCTGCCCATGGTGCTGCTGGAAGCGCAGGCTTGTGGTTTACCGCTGGTAGCCTATCGATGCCAGTGCGGTCCGGCGGATATTATTGAAGACGGCTATAACGGTTTTTTGGTGGATCAGGGCGACCGTGTGCGGCTGGCCGACCGGCTGCTGCAGCTGATGCGCGACGGGGGGCTCAGGCGCACGATGGCGAAGGAATCACTGAGCCGGGCAGCAAACTTTGAAAGCTCAGCCGTGATGGCGCAATGGCTGGAATTATTTGAATCGCTTAAGAAGAGAGAGAAATGAAGACGATTGTGGTATCGGCGGTTAATCTGAACGAAGGAGGAACACTGACGATCTTAAGGGAATGCCTTTCGTACCTGTCGGCCCTGGCCCTTGAAGGCGAGTACCGGATTGTGGCGATGGTGTACGACCGGAGGCTGGCGGAATACCCGAACATTGAATATATGGAGACGCAGTGGCCGAAGCAGCGCTGGATCAACCGGCTGTGGTACGAATATATCTCCTTAAAGAAAATTTCGAAGGCGATCGGCCCGGTGTACCTGTGGCTTTCGTTGCACGACACGACGCCCAACGTGCTTGCCGAGCGCAGGGCGGTGTATTGCCATAACCCTTTTCCGTTTTACCGCTGGAAAGGCAGCGATGTATTATTATCGCCCAAGATCTGGTTACTGGCGATTTTCTCCAAATTAATCTACCGCACCAATATCCATAAAAATAACTGGGTGATTGTACAGCAGCATTGGCTGAGAGAAGCTTTTCAAGAGATGTTTGGCTTACCAGCGAATACACTGATGGTGGCGCCGCCCCGCCTGGAGGCACGGGCGATACCAGCGGCAATCCGGCTTCCAGGCGATGCAGGATACCGTTTTGTTTATGCGGCTTCCCCCAACAGTCACAAGAATTTTGAATGTTTATGCGAAGCGGCCGCTTTGCTGGAAAGAGAGGGCTTGTCGGATTTTCAGGTGTATATCACCGTCAACGGTGAGGAGAACCGTTATGCCCGCTGGTTGCAGCAGCGATGGGGAAGCCGGGTTGCGGCATTGAACCTGGTGGGCTTCCTGACACAGGAGGCGCTCTTCGACCTGTACGCCCAGGCGGATTGCCTGGTTTTTCCTTCGAAGGTGGAAACCTGGGGATTGCCGGTTTCAGAATTTGGCACCCTGAATAAGCCGATGCTGCTGGCGGATTTGCCCTATGCCTATGAAACAGCGGCAGGACTGGATCAGGTGGGATTTTTCGATCCGGAAAGCCCGGAAGCGCTGGCCAGGCAGATGAAGCGCCTGATTACAGGCGATGCTTCGCGACTGGGAAAGGTGGCCGCTCAGCCGCTCGACGAGCCCTTTGCAGCTTCCTGGGAACAGCTATTCACGAAACTTTTAGCAGAAAGGAGTACCGTTCAGGAATGAAGATATTGCAACTAGGAAAATTCTACCCGATACGGGGAGGGGTGGAGAAAGTGATGTACGACCTGACGCTGGGTCTGTCGGAACGCGGAGTACACTGCGACATGCTATGTGCCTCGACGGAAGGCTACCGGGGCGGGAGTATTCCGCTCAACAAATTTTCGACCCTGATGGTGGTGCCAACACAAATGCGTTTGGCAGCAACCATGATAGCACCGGAAATGATTGGCCGCTTACGAAAAGTGGCGAACGAGTACGATGTGATTCATATTCATCATCCCGATCCGATGGCCGCTCTGGCGCTATACCTTTCGGGATATCAGGGGCGTGTGGTTTTACACTGGCACAGCGACATTATCAAGTCGAAAATCCTGCTGAGCCTGTATGCACCGCTTCAAAGCTGGCTGATCAGGCGGGCCGACCTCATTGTGGGGACCACCCCCGTGTATGTGCAGCAATCGCCTTTCCTGGCGGACGTCCAAGATAAGGTCGACTACATCCCCATCGGGGTGAACCCGATGACACCGGACCTAAAACGTGTGCGGGAAATAAAGAAACAATACGCGGGAAAGAAGTTGATTTTCTCGCTGGGACGACTCGTCCCCTATAAGGGTTATGAATACCTGATCCACGCGGCGAAGTACCTCGGCGACGACCGGGTAATTCTGATCGGCGGCAAGGGTCCGATGCAGGAAGCACTCGCCAAGTTGATAGAAGACCTGGGATTGGAGGAGCAGGTGAAACTACTCGGCTTTTTGTCGGATGCCGATATCGCGGCTTATTATGGGGCGTGCGACCTGTTCTGCCTGAGTTCGATCTGGAAAACGGAGGCCTTTGCGATTGTGCAGGTGGAGGCGATGTCGTTCGGCAAGCCGGTGATTTCAACCGAAATTCCTGACTCAGGAGTAAGCTGGGTGAATGCCGATGGCCAGTCGGGCAAGGTGGTAAAACCCGAAGATTCCGGGGCATTGGCGAATGCGATTTTCGATCTGACGGCCAGCGATGACTATCGTCAGAAGCTCTCGGAAGGGAGCCTTCATCGCTACAAGCGCTTTTTTACCCGGGATAAAATGGTAGAACGTTGCCTGGAAGCCTACATCCGGGTGATGAGGAAGGACCTCAAAACAAATGAGAAAGAAATAGAGAAGGAAGCATGGATAAAAAAACATGGATGATCGCAAACCGTGATCTGTTCCGACAGGTGATCAGCTTGCTGGAAGAGGGAAAGCGGGTATCCATACCGGTAAAGGGCAGGAGTATGCAGCCCTTTATTCGCGAGGGCGATCGGGTGGTGCTAAAGCCTGTCCGACGCAGAGACATTTCGCATGGCACGGTGGTGCTGGCCCGGGTGGCCGGTTCGGTGGTGCTGCATCGGGTGGTTCGGTACAACCGCAACGAGCTGTGGCTGGCGGGCGATGCCAACCTGTCGCAACACGAGCATATAGCCTTCGGCGATGTACTGGCTACGGCCGTCACGCGCACGCGTGACGATCGGAGTACGGGGCTAAACTGGCCCTGCAAGCGGATCGTGGGCATGCTATGGTATTTTTTGCGACCCGCTCGTAGGATGAAGATGAAAATATTTAAATAAGAAATAGCGATGAGACTACGCGAAGATTTGGTGCTACGGCACATCGGCGGCGATCGGGTGATCGTAGATCCGGGACAGGACATGGTGGATCTGTCGAAAGTGTTTACCCTCAACCAAACGGCGGCCTGGCTCTGGCAGGAACTGGCCGGGAAGGACTTTTATTTAGAAACGGTCACTGCCATGCTGACTGAGCGGTTCGAGGTGAGCCCTGAACAAGCTGAGAAAGATGCCCGGCAGCTTTTGGATACATTCCGGGAACATCAATTGGTGGACGACTGATTTATGGAAGAAGGATTCGTACGCAATGCTTTGATGGTGCTGCTTCGCAGGGGACTTTGGGGAACGCGGGAGGAAGTAAACGCGCTTTCCCTGACAGCGGCCCAATGGATGGCCCTGTACCAGGCAGCCAGCAGACACACCGTGGAAGGAATTGTTTACGATGGGATTCAATCGCTTGGACCAGCCTGTACGCCGCCGCGTGATCTGATGATCCGATGGACGGTGCGGGTGGACCGGATTGAAAGACAAAACAAGCATATGAACAAGTGCATAGCCGAGCAAATGGCGCTTTTTAGCGCGCATGGACTGGACCCGCTGTTGTTGAAGGGACAAGGCCTGGCGGCCTGCTATCCGGAACCCCTTCACCGGATCTGCGGAGATGTGGATTGGTATTTCGGGGGGAAGACAGCCTATCAGACAGCCGCGAACGTCGTCCGCCAGTCGGGTGCCGAAGTGCGGGCAACGGCAGGCTTTAGCAGCGAATATGCCTGGCGGGGAACTGCCATGGAGCATCATCAGCGTATGTTCGACATTCATAATCCCTTTGTTTTTCCTTTGCTGAAGCGACTTCAGCGAAGATATGCCGGTACGCCTGCCGCAAGCCTCCGTTTGGCGGGAAGCAGCGTCAGGTTGCTCTCGCCGATATTGATGGCCGTGCAGGTGAATGTTCATATTTTAAAGCACTTACTGTCGTTCGGGATCGGCCTGCGCCAGCTATGCGATTCGGCCCGTCTTTACAGCGTTCACAAGAAAGCGATCGACGGAGGGGAACTGAAAAGAATTTACGGGAAACTCGGCATATTGCCCTGGATTCATTGCCTGCACCAGCTGCTGGTTGATCGGCTGGGATTGCCGGAGGGCGATCTGCCCTTTGAGCTGGCTGAGGGAGTAGACGCAGCCTGGATGATGGACGATATCTGGATGGCGGGAAATTTTGGTTTTACCGACCCTCGTTTCGGAACTACAGAAGTTGCAGCTGGGGAGAGGCACGACTCGGCAAAAAGAATTCTACGCAATGTCATGCGCTATGTAAGGTATGCACCCATGGAAGCCATTAGTTTTCCTTTTGTACATTTTTATTCCAGGTATGCAGCAAAATAGCCCGATACAATATCCCATGCCACAGATGCTCCGCTGGGCCTGGTCGGTCACAAACGGCCACCGTGCGGCGCTGCTGGTCTATTTCCTGCTCGAACTGATGGCCATTGGCTTGTCGCTGCTTTTTGTATTCTGGTCGAAGCAGGCGATCGATATGGCGATGGACCCGTCATCGCGCGATTTGCGTTGGGTATCGTCGCTGGTTGTGATCAGCGTGCTGGCAGGACTGGCATTAAGGGCGGTTTCGGGTTGGATGAACGAACGTACCCGCCTGCAGATCGGCCTGAAACTTCAGCGGGAAATGATCGACGTGCAAATGCGGTCGCTCTGGAAGTCGGTTAAAAAATGGCATTCAGGCGATATACAGGTTCGCGTCAATGCCGACTGTCAGGAGGTCAGCACCATGGTCGGCTATTCAGCGATGGCGGCGGTGCTGACAGGGGTGCGCCTGGCGGCTTCGTTCACTTTTCTGTGGATACTGGATCCGATGCTGGCCTTTACCATCGTCGGAATAACGCCCTTGTTTCTGTTTACCAAAGTTTACTTCCGGCGGATGAGGCGACTGAGCCAGCAGATTAAGCAAAGCGAGAGCGATTTTGGCGAGGTGTTGCAGGAAAACCTCCGATGGCGGATGCTGATCCGGGCGATGGATTTGCTGAACGGAAGGAAAATGAAACTGGAAGAACAGCAGAACCGGATTTTCAAGCTCCGGAAAGAACTATTAAATTTTTCTACCCTGAGTCAGACCGCCATGAAAGTCACCATCAACGCGGGCTATCTGGTTACCTTCATCTGGGGGATCCACCGTTTACATGCCGGAGAAATATCTTTCGGAACCATGACGGCCTTTCTGCAGCTGGTAAGCCGGATTCAGACCCCGATGATGTCGCTGATTGGTTTTGTTCCCCTGTTTATTCGCTTCCGGACAGCCGCTGAACGGGTGATGGAACTCAGGTTCGAGGAAACGGAGCCGACCAGATCGCTGGAAAAGATCGATGGTTTGCAATCGCTCCATGTGGCGGATCTTTCCCTGCGTTATGAGGGTGAACCGATTTTGAAGGATTTCAGTATGCTAGTAAATGCCGGAGCGCCTGTGGCCATCGTAGGCAGCAGCGGAAAAGGGAAAACGAGTCTGATGCGCCTTTTGCTGGCCTTATTAAAACCGGAGCGTGGCGAGATATGGCTCGAAAGCGCCGGCGGCCGGCATGCACTGAAAGCGGAACACCGGTCGAACTTTGCCTATGTGCCTCAGGGAAACAGTCTTTTCAGCGGGTCGATTCGGGAAAACTTAGTACTGCAAAACCCGGGAGCCGACGATCATCGGATTCAGCGTTCGCTCTGGCTGGCCTGCGCAGAGTTTGTAAACGACCTGCCCGGGGGACTGGAAACCCGGATTGGGGAAGGCGGGCATGGACTATCGGAAGGACAGGCGCAACGGATTGCCATTGCAAGGGCCATGATGCGCGACTGCGATATCTGGCTTTTCGACGAGATCAGCTCGGCCCTGGATCACGAGACAGCCGGACGCTTGATGGATCGGCTTCTGGCAGAAGGGAAAGGGCGGATATGCATTTTTGTAACACACGATTTGAAGCTGGCAGCGAGATGCCAGCAGGTTTTATATATATAAGACGAAAGAAAGACAGATGAATGAACTGATTACAAGGGAACGAAAAGACAGGTCCACGCAGAAAGCGAGCTATGCCATTGCCGGGCTCGTTTTGGAGGTGATTTTTCCGGAGGAACTCGACCGGGAGCGTATACTACCTTCTTTCGAACCCTTTCTGATAAGCGGCGGGCAGGAGGTACCTGTTTGCTGCACGGTGGAGGTGACGCATAACCCTGTTGCGGTGAACGACTCACCCCAGCGGCTGTTGAGCGATATTTCGGTGGTCTGGGGCGATCGCTTTCGCTTTCTGGAAGACGAGGATGGCTATACCACGACCATCCGGGGCCTCGACAGTCGTACACACTGGGCCATGCGAAGCTGCAAAGATTTTCGCTGTTCAAGGGTGCATGTCCCCGTCGGAGCGCCCGTCCGCGAAGTGTTGAGCTGGATGCTGATGGTTGCCTTTGGTCAGGCGGCTTTGTCGTTCCAGGCCATCTTGATACATGCTTCGGCTTTGGTATACGGCGAAAACGGTGTCGCCTTTCTTGGAAAAAGCGGAACCGGGAAAAGCACCCATAGCAGGCTTTGGATAGAAAACCTGGGTGCAGAACTTTTGAACGACGACAATCCCGCGGTGCGACTGGATGAGCGGGGGTCGGTGATGATTTACGGCACGCCCTGGAGTGGTAAATGTGCCTGCTACATCAACCGGGGTCTTCCTCTGAAGGCCCTCGTACGCCTTCGGCAGTCGCCCGCCAACCATATCAAACTCAAAAACGGCATCGGGGCGCTGATTGCCGTCCTGCCAAGCTGCACGGCCCTCCGCTGGAACAAGACACTCTTTACCAAAATGAACGATACCCTGGAAAAAATGCTCGGCTCCGTTCAGGTGGCTGAACTCGACTGCCGTCCTGATGCGGAGGCTGCTCGCTTATGTGCTGATCATATTTATAAACTGAATTAAATGAAAACCATGAATATACTAACAACCAAAAAAATCTTCCTTGCCCTCGCAGTTTCATGCCTGATGCTTTTCAACGCTTGTATTGTCACTAAAAAAGTCGTGTACGTAAACGATATGAGTCCCGACACGGCCTATCTTGCTCTGGAAGCTCCCCCCGTGAAAGTGCAGAACAGCGATCGCATCAGCATCGTCGTGAACGCAAAAGAGGCTGAACTGGCCGTACCTTTCAACCAGGGATTGGGCTCCTTTCAGGTCGGGAACAGCGGTGACCTGAACAACAGTGCATCCGCTGATCCTGGCAAAGGCTACCTGGTATCGGCCGACGGGACCATCGAGTTTCCGATTTTAGGGACGCTTAGGGTAGCCGGCCTGACGCTGGAGGAGATCAGAAGCATGGTTCGGAACCGGCTGATCGACGATAAGCTGATCAACGAGCCGAGCGTAAAAGTGGAGCTCCTCAATCTTAAAATCAATATGATGGGCGAGGTTAATGACGTGGGAGTAATCGATGTACCGGACGGACGCATTACCCTGCTGGAAGCCATCTCGATGGCGGGCGGTTTGTCGACCAATGCCGCTGCCGACAAGATTACGGTGATACGCGAGGAACAGGGTGTGCGGCGGATGTATGTGAATGATATCCTTTCGAAAGAGGTTTTTAATTCGCCGACCTACTATTTACGGCAGAATGATATTGTATACATCGAACCGCGGGGTGCCCGTTTGAGCGACCGGGAAGAGAATAACTGGCGCTATATCAGCACCGGACTGGGTCTGCTGGCCACCGTATTTACGATCCTTAATTTCCTAAAATAGTACAGACATGAATACAACAAAGAACACGAATGGCAAAGTCAGGCACGACAAGTCTCTCAATATCCTCGACATTTTAAAGTACCTGGCTCACCAATGGAAATGGTTTCTGGCGTCTGTGCTGATTTTTGGAGGCTACTTTCTGTATGATTACAGTTCTACGCCCTTTGTATACAGTCGCTCGCAAACGATTATGATCAAGACGCCGGATAATACGGCAACCACGGCCCGGATTACCCGCACCAGTTATTATAATACCGTGAATGTTGCAGGAGAAATCCTGCAGCTCCGGTCGAAGGAACTGATGCGCCAGACAATCGCGCAAACCGACGGGGATGTGAGTTATACGATCAAAAAGGGCTTGCGTAGATACGAGCTGTATAAGAATGCACCGATTAAAGTGGTTTTTAGTGATGTTCCTCCGAATGAAGCGCTTTCATTGAGAGTGACTCCGCTCGATAACGACCATGTTCGGCTTTCCAGCTTTTCAAAAAACAAAGATGCGGCGTCGATGAAAGTAAGGCTCAATGAAACGGTGCGCACCCCAATCGGTGAACTGAAAGTATTGCAAAACCTGGGATACGGTTCTGCCAGCTATGACATACCGGTACGCGTTCGAAAACATCCCGTGGAAGCCATGGTGGGCTATTATATGAGTAAGCTGCGAATTCAGCAGATGGAAGAAGATGCTTCCCTGCTGCTGATGTCGATCGAGGATCACTCACCGGAGCGCGCGGAAGACATTATTTCGACCCTGATTGCTGTATATAATGAAGATGCATTGGAAGATAAGAATAAAGTGGCAGTGAATACGGCCGATTTCATTCAGCGACGGATTCAGATCATTGAAAGTGAGCTGGGTGCGGTAGAATCCGATCTGGAAAACCTGAAGGTTTCCAATCAGGGGGTGGATGTGGCCGCAGCTGGCCAGATGTACGTCAGCGAAAGTCGCCTGCATGAATCAGCCGGGAACGAGGTGGAAACCCAACTGGAACTGGCCGAACTGATGTTGGAGTATTTACGCGACGCAGACAAAAAAGACGACCTGATTCCCAATAATACGGGGTTGGTGGATGTCGACATCGAAACACAGATTCACGAGTACAATACTGCATTGCTGAGGCGGAACCGCCTGTTGGAAGGCAGCAGTTCCGAGAATCCGGTAGTGCAAGACATCGACCAGACGCTCGATGCCATGCGCAGCAGTATTTTTAGGGCGGTCGACAATGCCATCAACGGGTTGCGGATCAAAGTAGGCAATCTGAAGAAAGTGGAAGCCTCGGCGCGAAACAAGGCGATGGCGGTACCCGCCAAACAGCGGATGATGCTATCGATTGAGCGCCAGCAAAAGGTGAAGGAAGAACTCTATCTTTATTTGTTGAATAAAAGGGAAGAAAATGCGATCAACCAGGCGATGACCGACGACAATGTCAGAATCATCGACCCGGCTTCGGGCTCATCTTCACCCGTGTACCCCAGCAGGCTTAAAAAACTCCTGTTGGGTGTAGGAATCGGTCTGGCCTTGCCTGCCCTGGTATTTCTTATAATGCTGATGCTTGATACGGCGGTACGCAATCGAAAGGATATCGAAGAAGCCTTGTCGGTTCCCTTTTTGGGCGAGATTCCGTATTCCTCGAGAAACAAGAATGGCGAGGCGATCATCGAAGAGCGGGGTCGCGACTTCTCCTCCGAGGCGTTTCGAATTCTGAGGACCAACATCGGTTTTATGGCGGCCGGAAAGGAACGAAAAGTAATCACATTCACGTCTTTTAACATTGGTGCCGGAAAAACGTTTACCGCGATTAACCTGGCAAGCAGCTTCAGCTACTTAAATAAGAGAGTAGTGCTGCTGGACCTCGATTTGCGGAAAGGTACCCTCAGCGACCGCGTCAATGCACCCAAAGGGCTCGGTGTCACCGCCTTTTTATCAGACCCGGCAGTGACGCTTGATCAGATCATCTATCACAAGGCGGTAGGAGGAACGATCGACATCATCCCGATTGGTGCCATCGCACCCAATCCGGTGGAGCTTCTGTTAAGCACCCGCCTGGATGAACTGATTGAACAATTGAGAGAACGTTACGACCATATTATTGTCGATAACGTACCGGTGAACATGGTTGCGGACGCTTCCATTGTTGACCGGATTTCGGAGCTGACAATCTTCGTGGTGCGTGCCGCAAAAATGGACCGGCGCCAGCTTCCGGAAATTCAGGACTTGTACGATCAGGGCAAGCTTTCCAATATGGGCGTTGTGTTGAATGGTATTCGTATGGATCAGCGGGGCTATGGCTACGGTTACGGTTATGGCTACGGTTATGGTTACGGTAACGAGTATACATCAAAAGGCTGGTGGCATAAGTTGAAAGGGTTAGTGGGAAAAAGTTGATAAGTAGCCGCTCGGTGAAGGAGACTTCATTCTCTCGAACTGAGCGGCGTGATTTCAAAAAAACATTGAAAATCAGCGATTATTGTGACGATGGTCACAATTTTCATTATGCATATAGTCGATATTTGCGGAAAACAGCGCTTGCACTGTTAAAAACGGAAAATAGAAAGCTATATGAAAAAAAGAGTGTTGGTCATTGAAAGGGATACCGATATCCGCGACGTCGTGTCGTTTATTTTAACCGAACAGGGTTATCACGTCGTGGAACTCGACACGGAGGTGGGTGCCCTCGAACGGGTTATAGAGCTGCAGCCCGACTGCGTAATTCTGGACCTGAAGAACCCGAGCGAAGAGGGATCCAAACTTTGCATGGATATCAAGGGAACCGAGGAAACGAAAAATATTTCTGTGATCGCTTTATCGACTCATCCCCGGGCTGTCGACCTAAAGAATGTTTGCGCCGACGATGTGGTGGCCAAGCCTTTTGATATCGATGTCTTGATCGAGATTGTTGAAAGTCAGCTACAGGAATAAGTATAGCAGGGTTAATTGAATGACTTTCGAAACTCCGAAGGTGTGACGTTCATTTTGTTTCGAAAAAGTTTGCTGAATGATTGCGGATACTCGAAGCCCAGTTCATAGGCAATTTCGCTGACGGAGCGTTCTGTGGTGGCCAGGATGTCTTTGGCTTTTTCTATTAACTTCTCATGGATAATTTGCTGGGTGGTTTGCCCGGTGAGTTGCTTCAGGCAATCGCTCAAATATTTGGGAGAGACATTTAATTCGGCAGCCAAATGGCCCGGGCTTGGAAGTTTTTGTTCCCCGGAACGAAGGAAAAAGCTGTTCAGTATCTTTTCCACTTTGATCAGCGTATCGCTGTGCTGGGCTTTCCGGGTAATGAATTGTCGCTTGTAATAGCGGTTGAAATAGGTAAACAGCAGATCGAGTCCGGAAATGATCACATCCTGACTGAAATCATCAATGGGCAGGAGGTACTCTTTTTCTATCTGCTCAAAGATGGCTTCTATGGATTTTTGCTCGTCTTCCGACAGGATCAAGGCTTCGCGTACTTCATAATCAAAATAGCCATAGGTTTTGACCTTCTGACTGATCGGATAGGTTCTGAAAAAATCGGGGTGGATATTGATGATCCATCCCGATTTGGCAAAGGCAAAATCCTTATCAATGATAGTGACTTGTTTGGGGGCAAAACATGAAATAATTCCTTCATCAAAATCGAAGGAGGTTTGCCCGTACTGCATTTTGCAGGGACATTCTTTCTTTAGGGTGATCTGGTAGAAATCACTGATCAACCTGGTGCGTTGTAGGCTTACTCCCTGAGGCAAATCTTCAAAACGACCAATGCTGAACAGCGGATGCTTTGGCCTGGATACTCCCATAACCTGATGGAGATCTGCAATGCTTTTAAAATGAATGGTCAGTGTGTCGGAATTCATAGCTGTTATATCTTATACGAATTATACTAAATCTACAAACTAATTCCCGATCTTTTTCCTGTATGATCCTGCAAAACTTCGGGCTGCAAAAGCGTTCGGCAAAAGAACGGACAGGCCTGCCGCTATCCGGTTCATTCTGCCCGAAACAATATAGTCTTTTCTTCTATCGAATGCCTTCAACAGTTCGTCTGCTACCTGATCAGCCGTTTGGGTGGAGCCGTTATATTCGGTGCCCAAACCTTTTTCTATTTCATTCCTTATGCCTGCCGCTTCGTTGAAATTGGTTCTGGTCAATCCGGGCGTGAGGAGCATGACGCGGACACGGTACAGCTTGCACTCCTGCGTTAATGCCTGGGTAAAATGACGGACAAAGACCTTGCTGGCGGCATAGGTGGCCATGTAAGGTACCGGAATAAAGGAAGCCATAGACGCCACGTTGATGATGGTGCCGCTTTTGCGAGCTTTCATTCCTTGCAGAAATAAATGGCTTAGAGCCACCAGGGAGGAGATATTTAATTGCAACATTTCCAGTTCCGAGTCCAGGGACAAGTTAGCAAACTCGCCGCCCGATCCTCTTCCCGCATTATTGATCAGCATTTCAACCTGAAGTCCGCGTTGCAGGGTCTCTAAATAAACCTGATCCGCGGCACCCGGTTTTCCTAAATCGGCTGCAATAAATCCGGCATGGATTCGATATTTTTCCGTCAGTTCCTTGCATAGCGTTTCCAGCTTGTTGGTGTTACGAGCTACTAACAAAAGATTATGTTTTCTTGCTGCCAGTTTCATGGCAAGGGCTTCGCCAATTCCGCCCGATGCCCCCGTGATTAATACTACTTTCATTTTCTATGCTTTTAATTTACAGTACAAAACTGGAGTAATGTCTGAACTTAAAAGTGTCCGGAAGGCGGTTTCTTGTGTTCAAAAGGCAGACGAATATGATGGATGAATCATGCTTACCCACGACGATCGTTGTGTCTCTTAATATGATTTGTCAATATTCTTGTTATATTCGTTACCAACAATATCGATCCCCATGAATCTATACCGTTACCTATTATTCACCTTTATCGTTGCAACCTTATTTGCTTGTAAAAAAGAAGAACGTCGTGAAATCACCGATTTGACTTTCACATCCGATACCTATTATGTGTCGGAAGGAACTGAGCTATTTCTTTATATCAATCAGGGAAACCAGAAGTATCAGGTGGAGGTGGCTGATAAATCCTTGGTTGAAACGCGCGTAGATGAAACGCTCTGGCCAGCGGGCGGGATTTATGTGTCGGGATTAAAAAAGGGCGATACGAAAGTTACTGTGAAAGATATGGTGACTGGTCAACAGGCGGAATTAACAATCCATGTAGTCGACCCCTATCTTGTTCTGGAAATCGGTTCTCTCCATCCGGTGATTAAAGTGGACCCGCAAACCCCGCAGCCGATCTACCAACAGATTCTTGACGAAATGAAGACCTACGAAACCCGGGAACTGAATCCCCTTGTGATTTTGTATCGCAATGCCGCGCAGGAGTTTTTTACATTTGAGAAAGAAAAAGATCTGCAGGAGGGTAACTACAAGCATTCGGGCACTTATGAACTTTCCTATAAGGAGGGGGGCGAGCAAGTGTTGAAACTGCATTATGCTGAGGAAGATGAAACCAGCACTTTTTCGCTTCTGGCGGAAAGCCCTTATGCGAAGAATGCGCTTTCTTCTTTTGCAGGAAACGTAGTAGACTCCCGAAAACATTCTGCGATCAAACTGGCCACGTCTGATCTGATCGCCACATCGCCCATCGAACACTACGAAGATTATTTCCTGCTGAATACAGAGCTGACAAGCACTTTCCAGACCAAGTACCCGCAACTTGAATCAGCTTGGCTGACACAGCAGGCGCGGTTGGTATTCAATTATCAGGATTACGCAAAAATCGGGGACGGGATTTTGAAATAGGCAATTCGGAGTGTAAGTTAAACTGAGCGACACATTTGACTAACCGGCCGGTGCCCCGGATAGCAGGGAACAAAAATTTTTGAATTCCTTCGGAAAGAAAAACCATGCCCACCATCAGTCGGATGAGCATGGTGGTAGGGGCATTGTCTGTTCGGATGCTTTTATTGATCATGGCGAACCTCTTTAATTCCCAACGCTTTTTTAATCATTTTGTTGACATCGGTATTTTGTAAGAAACCGCTGAAATTCTGAGCGGAGGGCCCATAGGCTAAAACCGGAACCGGTGTTCCCGTATGATCGTTGGTGGTGAAACTTCCCAGCACAAAACCGGTTTCATAGTTGCCGTCTACCAGAATTAAACCGCCTGTTTCATGGTCGGAAGTGACCACTACCAGGGTCTCGCCGTCTTTGTCGGCAAATTCCAGGGCTTTTCCGATCAGCCTGTCGAAGCTCAGATATTCATCAATGCTTTGCTTTAGGTTGTTACTATGTCCGCCGCCGTCGATCTTGGCGCCTTCTATCATCAGGAAAAATCCTTTTTTGTTTTGGTTCAACAAAGCGACGCTCTTATCAAATGCGCTTTCAATGACGCGGTAATCTTTTGTCAGGTCGTCCCGATCAAAGCAGATGACCGGTTGATTCAGATTTTTTACATCCAGGGCGTCGAGACCGTTGAAAATCAAGGCACCTTTCTCTCTTAGTTTCGCGGGTAATGCGCCCTCAGTCAAGGCCTCGTGCGATCCGCCGATAAACAGTGAGACCTGGCTTTCCAAAATATCCCAGGCAATGCTGTCTGATAAATCGCGTTCGGCACGGTGGGCAAAGAAGGAAGAGGGTGTAGCACCGGTCAGCCGATCATTGGTGATAATGCCGCTGATGATTCCTTTCTCCCGTAGCCAATCGGGCAGGTTTTCCAGGGGTTTTCCTGAACTATCTACGCCGATGTAGCGGTTGCGGGTCTTGGTTCCGGTACTGAGGGCCGTGGCTCCTGCAGCAGAATCGGTATTATAATCGTCCGTTGGCGCGGTTTGCGCCTGCCCGATATGTTTGAACGTCGTGGCGTTTAACTGGCCGCCGTTTGCGGTTGCGGCCGCCCAGAGTTGCGACCATCCAGCGCCATCACTGATCAGCAGAATCACATTTTTCGGTGCTTTCCTTGCTCCGTCTGCCTGATAAGTAGGTTGATAGGGCTTGTGGACCGAGCTTACCTGGTAGGCATTGCGCTCATACTTATTTAAAAACGTCGCCAATTCAGCAGGTGAATCGGTATTGATGTAGTCGACTCCCAACTTCAGAAACGCTTGCCAGGTGGTTTTCGTATCGGGGTTGCCCCAGAAGCGAACTTTCTTATCGAGCCGGTGGACGGAATCGACGAAGGCTTTTACCTTGACATATTCAGGTTCCGGAATTCTTCCCAGACCGTTCCATTTGGTGAACTGACTTAGCGGAGCACTGAAAAAGGGAATACGTGCCAGTTGTTTGTCGCTATAGGGCACTCCGCGGCGCCCATCAAAATGAAAAATTTCGTCGTAGTTTTGAAAGTCAGCCGGCTGGGGCATATCACCGCTGATCACCAACCTGACGGCATTCGGGTTATTCTTCAGATCGAAATGGTGACGTATGGGTCGCAGTTCCTTCTCAAGCGCACGCAAGGTGGGTTCCCCAGCGGTTTTTAAGTCAATCAGAAACTGAAGGCGACCACCGCTTTTGTAAGCGACTCCCTTATTTTGTTCGAACTGCTCGAGCAGCGGGTTCAGGTAAAGCCGCTTCAGGGTTCGATTCGCTTCAATCTCTTCTTTTTCATGGGCAACGTACAATTCACCGTCCCGCAAAAAGATATCCATCTCGATGGAACCGAACTCAGACTGGTGCGCGTAGTGAAAGGGCTGTTGCTGAACGTAATCGTTATGTGAGTGACCATTCAGATTGCTTGAATAGGGTTGGGCATATAGGCTCAGACCTAGTACGCAAAGAAGTATGGTCAGCAAAGTCTGTTTTATCATGGAATGCATGTATTTGTTTTCAAAGCTTAAAGTGTCTTTTACTATTAGGGTTGGAACCATACCTTTACGTTATGATCTGGCATTTTTCCTCCCATATGTTGGTTAATCCAGTCGATTAATTTAGGATTATTTTGCTCATTATCCGAATAGACATAGCGAACCGGAATGGGCGATAGCACCGATGGGCCGGGCTGAAGCTTCGGAAAACCCAATCGCCTCCAGGATGCCCAGGCTTCGAAACCGTTCAGATAGGTGTCAATAAACAACTGATCTGCAATTTGTTCGATACCCCTGCTGCTATTAAAAGTATTGGATGGAATATTCCAATACGCGTCTTTCTGAACTTGCGATATGGAGGTGCCCCATTTATCAAAGGATGCGTCGACAGCGGCACGGTAGGCCGCAGCTGCATCTCCCTGAACCCCCATGCCACGGAGGATGGCTTCCGATTTCAACAGCAATAATTCACTGTAGGTCATCAAAAACGCCCGGTTCTCCTGACGTATCAATCGTCCGACAACCGAGAGATCGTCTTTATTCAAGCCGCTTTCTTCATAGAAGTTTTCCTGTTCCAACAAACTCAAGCCGGCACGCTGTCCCCTGTATTGTAGCGGGACGGCAGGATTCGCTCTGTTGGCCAGGTACGAGTTTTTGGTTGGGGCAACGTAAACCGGTAAACGAGGATCGCCTGTGCTGCTGAGCAGATCGACCATCACATCGCTCACCCGATCGTTGGATTCGAAGTTTACGCCGCTGCCATCGGCAGGCGGATTTTGTATGAACCATCGGTAGAAATCGGAACTGTTATTATAGGTTAAGGTGGCTGCATCATCGACGCTCTCAAAGACCGGATGCTCCGCAGGCTTATTGAATATTTCCGCGACCAGCGACGAAACATCCTTCTTGGCTGATTGACGCATCAGTATCCTAATTTTTAAGGAATTGGCAAATTTCCGCCACTTCAGCAGATCGCCTTTGTAAAGGATATCCCGGCTAATTGTAACGGAGGCGGGAAGTTGGGAGAGTAGCTGATTGGCCGTCTCTAGATCCCTTAACATCAAAGCATATACTTCTTCCTGTGACTGAAAGCTGGCAAATTCTTTACCTGCCACATTACCCATTCCGGCTTCCTCGTAGGGGATATCACCATAAGCGTCTGTCATTAACAACAGCGTATAAACTTTTAGAATATGGGCGACCGCCTCATACTCGGGTTGGTTGTTGGCCTGGGAAATGGTTTTGAGCTGATTGATATCTTTCAGAAGGCGAACCGGCCCGTTCCACTCTTCCCGGAACGATGCTCCGGTCAGGTTGTACCGGCCGTCGCTTTCGCTGGTTCCTCCCAGCCAGGCCAGGTGTTGCACGTATTGACCGGCCCGCGTACCACTTTCTGTCATGGAACCTACAGCCCCCTGGATAATGGGAGGAAGGAGCATTTCAGCGGGCACCTGAATCGGGTTATTCGGATTTACATTGATTTCTTCGAAATTACTGCAGGCACTAAATAGGATAAGCAGTGCGAATAGCAGAAATGTATATTTTTTCATGATATTATTTTTGAAAAGTTCGGGGTATGATTTAGAAGGATACGTTGAGTGAAAATCCCATGCTTCTGACCGAGGGAAGCGACATGGCCTCTACTCCTACAAATTGTCCGTCATAAGCGGAGACTTCGGGATCTATGTTCGGGACGTCGGACCATAACAGCAGGTTTCTTCCGATAAGCGCTACAGAAGCACTCTTTAAAGGAGTGTTATTAAGGAAACGGCTCGGTAGTTTATAATTTAATTTTAACTCCCGCAGCTTGACATAAGACGCGTCGAACGTAGCGATAGCATCATTGTTATAATAACTTCTCCAGTAATCGCGAACGGTTACCTCTGTGGTGTTGGGCTGACCGGTATTGACATCGATGCCTTCCCCAATCATTGTTCCGCCGCCATTTTCATCGCGGAAGGGGAGCGATTCTTTCAGGCTACCTGCGTTAATACCGTCGATATAGGTACGCGAATGGACTACGCCGCCCTTTTGGATATCGAAAAGGAAACTCAATCCCCAGTTTTTATACTGGAAATCGTTGTTGATGCCGGCTTTCCATTCCGGGTTCACATTCCCTAAGTAGCCCCAATCCCCATTTTCTTCCTGGGGAAATCCGTTACGGTGGGTCAACTGTCCCTTGTCGTAAATCAGATAATCTCCATACAGCGATCCCGAGGAGCCATCGCCCTTGGTATTCTCGGTTCTGAGTTCAAGAGAAGCCCATCTTTCTAACTGACGAATGCGGGATACGCCGATATCTTCCGCCAGAGAGACAATTTTATTCGTATTCTTTGAGTAGTTCAGGGAGATATCCCAGTTGAAATGGTCGTTTCTGATGGGAACCAGATTCAGCATCACCTCGATACCGTTATTCGTCATCTCGCCCACGTTCATCAATTTGGTATCATATCCCGCGGATGGATTCAAGGTAACGGGGATGATCAGATCGGTAGTCGTGCTCTTATAGTATGTAAAATCTAAGCCCACCCGGTTGTTCAGAAAGCGGGAGTCAAGTCCAAACTCGTATGAATCCACTTTTTCCGGGCGAATATCTTCATTCGGATAATTATTATTATGAACGGCAACGGTTTCACCGCCCCATCCCTGGGTAATCTGAAAGTTCGGGAGCGTACGGTACGGCTCCAGATCGCGACGAACCGACGAGATACTGCTTCGCAGCTTCAGGAAGTTGATCTGGTCGTTTGCGAAACCGAATAGTTCAGAGGCGACCAGACTGACCGAGGCGGATGGGTAAAAATAAGAGTTATTCGACTTCGGTAAGGCGCTCGACCAATCGTTACGACCTGTTAAATCTAGAAACAGGGCATCTTTATATCCAAGTTGTGTGGTGACATATACTGAGTTTATCCGCTTTTCCTGATACACGTTCCCTGATAAAATAGGGGAGGCATTGTTGGTCAGGTTGTAGACATGGGGGATGGCCAGGCGACTGGCTATGGAACCGAGGCGTTTGGAGACTTGGGTCATCAGGTTTCCTCCGGCAGAGGCACTAATCGAAAAATCGGTATGGATTTGCTTGTCGTATGTTAAAAGCATATCATGATTCGTCTCCAGAAAATAGACGTCGTCTTCCTGATAGTATCCGTTCAGGTATTGCTTGGAAGACACGGCATGGCGCATGGTACGTTTATCGTTATAGAAATCGCGCCCGGTACGCAGCTGCACACTCAGGTTGGGCAAAATATCGTAGTTCACTTTGATATTCCCGAACACCCGGTCACGATTGTTGCCGTTCAGATTTTCATAAGCGACGAAGTAGGGATTATTTAAAACGGTGCCGTTCGCATTCCAGATGGGACTGTTTTGGATCAAGCCTCCGGAACCTTCTTTCCAATAGCTTTTTAAACTGTTGACTGCGACGTTCCTGGGCATATGCAGAAAGATCCGCATGATCGCATCGTCGTTTTTAGCTCCATAGCTCGCCCGGTTATCGCTCCCGGAATTGATATAATTCATACTAACGTCGACACGCAATTTCGGATCGATCTGATAACCCGAGTTTAGTCCGACGGAATTTCGGGAAAGGTCGGTATTCGGGCTGATACCGGTCTGCGAGGTGTTGGTGTAGGAAAACCTGAAATTCAGTTTCTCGTTACTCCCGGCGAGCGACAGGTTATTCGTGAAGGTTTTTCCCAGCTCAAAGAAATCGTTAAGCTGATTGGGCTGGGCGATGAAAGGAGTAGGGGTGATTTCGCCCGTAACCGGATCGCGCGGCGAATCAAACTGGGGTATCAACTGACCGTTCAACTTCGGTCCCCAGTTCTCTGCGATGTTGTCGTTGATACCGCCACCCATACCATCTTTATATTCGTATTTACCGTCGCGGCCCTGACCGTACTCGTACTGATAGTCGGGCAGCTTCAGAGGAGATTCCAGACTGGTATGGGAACTGAAGGTGACTCCAAATCCTTTGGCATTTTTGCCCGACTTGGTGGTGATCAGCACGACGCCATTGGAAGCTCTGGAACCGTATAAGGCAGCCGCATTCGGCCCCTTGAGCACGGTGATATCGGCAATATCGTCGGGGTTTATTTCTCCGGCTGCATTACCGTAGTCAACTTCCCCTTCTCCGCCGGTAAAGTTGGGGTTGTTAAAATCTTGCCGACCGGTAAAAGCACGGGTCGACTGTTCGTTATTGTTGCTAATGGGCACGCCATCCACCACAAAGAGGGGGGAGTTATTGTAATTGTAACCACCCACGAAATTCTGTCCTCTGATCTGGATATTAGAAGAGGCGCCTACACCGCCGGATGAATTGGTGATATTGACCCCGGCCACTTTGCCGCTCATCGAGTTTAATAAATTGGTCTCATGCGCTTCTTTGATTTCATCACCGTCTACTTTTTGCAGGGAATAGCCAACCGATTTGGATGCTCTGGTAATTCCTAAGGCGGTTACCACGATATCATTTAACATCACGTTATCATCTTCCAATACAATATCCAGGGCTGCTGCTTTCTCGCGACTCACCTGGATATCGGTTCGGGTGGCGGCTTTAAAGGATACATAAGAGACTTCGATTGCATAGGTACCCGGTTCGACCGTGATGGAAAACTCCCCCGCTTCGTTGGTTGATGAGACGAGGTTCGTTCCGATCACTTTGATACTTGCACCCGCCAGCGCCACTCCCTGGCGGTCGGTAACCCTGCCTGAGATACGAGATGTTTGCTGGCGAGTCGTTTGCGACTCGATAAGCGGACGTGAATCGTTCTTCGGGCGATCCAGGTCGCTGCCGAGAGCCCATGGCGTACTTCCGAAAGAAAACAGTAGCGCCGATGCTACCAGGGATTTCCACAGGTTTTGAGGAAAGTTGGTTTGTTTTTTAATCATGGATATCTAGAATTTGTAAAAATAATCTACGGTGAGAGGGTTCTTATTCCGGTGCGAAGTAACGACCGCTATATGAACACTGCATTAAGCCATAGATAAGTTTACAAGCATGATATCGACGCGATTTTGGCGCTGTTAAGGGATCGTTAGGATCATGTTATGCTGTCATTCATTCAATAATAAATCGATAACTTTTTCCGGGTCGGCGTCGTTCTGAATCCATAGATCTTCCATGGTTCTTGCTTCGTCGATCAAAATATCGATCTCTTTCAGCGATTCAGATGCTATTTCGTAATTGACGCCTAAAGCGCTAAACGCATCGTGAATGGGGGCTTTTGTGAGTTTCCGCATGATGGTCAGATCGACAGGAGGATACATGATTTCGCTCACGACGAGTATCGCAGATAGAAAGAATATGCCTGCCAGGGCAGGAAGAAACACCCCTCTTTTAAAGTGTATTTTTAAGGCTTTCCAGTTGAGGACCGCATGTGCGATGGAACATAAAATAAAAAATGCGCCCAGAATTTCGTGGGCAACCTCTGTATAGCCGTCGAACAGGTGGAAGAGCATAAGTACGCCTGTGATGGCAACGACCAGGAAAACGAGGAAAATAAAAGGAGTAACATAATTTCTGTTGAGTTTCATGATTCAGGTGTGTTTAGTTTAATTTGGAAAATCTGTTTTCAATATCGACCAGCCACTTCACCCGCTTTTCGTGCGCTACCCCCTTTACTGTATGGTAGCTGATCCATTTAAGATTTTTATAGCCCATTGTTTCAAAAACGCTGGTGATCATTGCCTTTTTGATCAGATTCCGAAACACCAGTGCGTACAGGACCCTGGGCTTGTTCATGGTCGTGATCACTGTGACGCCTTTTAGCTTTTTCAATAGGGGCATTAAACCAAAACCACGGGGGTGGTGCTCGTATACACAACCGGGAGCGAGCACTCTATCTATAAAACCTTTCGTCGCGGCAGGCATTAAGTCCCACCAGATAGGGAAGATGAAAATCAGATGATCTGCTTTTTCTAAACGCTGGTTATAGTTGATGACCTGGGGGTCGACCGGTTGATGGTCGACAAAGGCTTTGAGATCTGCCGACGACATGGCCGGGTTAAAACCGTCACGATCCAGATGCATCAGATCAACGCTGTGGTTCGCCTGTTGAAGGCCTTTGCTTACCGCCTGCAAGAGAGCATTGCAATAGGCCCCTTCATACGGATGATTAAATACGATGACTACATTCATTTCTACTTTGCTTTAATTTGTTCAGCAAAGTTGAGCAGCAGCAGGTACCTATAACGATAACAATTGTTAAGAAATGGGGAATCGGATGTTTATCGCCTGTTTCGTATCCTGCTAAGGGAAACCGAAGTAATACCTAAGTAAGAGGCGATATAATGTTGCGGAATCCGCTGTATGATATGGGGGTACTCTTCCAGAAGTTCCTGATAACGTTGCTGAGGACTATTTTTCAGAAAGGAATAAAAGGTTTTCTGGGACTTCAGGAGCCGCCTGAACAGGTGTTCCTGCATTTCTTTCTTGAGTTCCGGAAGATCTTCTAAAGCGTCATGAAAGTCCTTTTGAGAAATCGTTTGCAGGATGCAGGGCTCTAAACTTTCGATGCTATACAAACTCGGCTGTGCCGATCGGAAACTTTCGATAGAGGACACTTTATCGCCTTCGAAAAAGAACTGCGTTGTGATTTCTTTGCCGTCGTTATTGACCCAGGTACGCAAACAGCCTTTCTCGATAAAGAACATGGTTCGTGCGACCTGGCCTTCCTGAAGAAGAATCGTTTTGGCAGGGACCACCTGCCTTTTAAAAAGATGCTTTAGTTTATCCCACTCGGTCGACATAGTTTGCGGTCATAAGTCGTTATCATGAGGCAATTTAACATTTAAATATATTTCTAAAGAATAGGACGCCTTGAAACAGCGGGCTATACTCACTTACACATACTTAAAGAAAAACGACCGCTGGTTTCCCAAGCGGCCGTCACCTTCAAACCTACTCAAACCGGATAGTATATTCATTTCGCTCATCGGTCTTCCAAGCATGGGGCTGCGAGGTTGGCGAAATCCCGAACAAGGGAGAAAATGTGCGAACTTTGACGGTTTTGTCGTCAGGAAAAAATTCGAGGATGCGAAGCCATCCGTCTCCGCCGTTTCCGCTGCGGCTGCCGCCACCCATGGCCTGAGCGTCGAATAGGATTTGATGAACAGCTTTGCCCTGGTCGTTCGTTCCTTCTTTATATCCCTCCCCGGAAAAGTGGCCACTGAGCACCATCTCGATATTTCCTGCAGGCTTTACTAGTTTGTCCCACAGTTGCTGACCATTATTCGATGTGGGTAGTTTGATGCCTTTCGACTTCAGAATTTTATTGTCGACGCGATAGGGTTCCCAGTAGAGCCACTTGATGTCGCCTTGACCAAGCTCGTCTTTGGGAGTGAGGTAGCTGTGCGTAACCATCACAACGCGATGGTCTTTATATTCTTCCATGGCAGTTACTTTCTTTGCCCAGGTAACGACGGTATCGCGCGGAGCGTATTCCAGGTTAAGGAACAGGTAATCGCGGCCGTTGAGGTCTTTCAATTCGTAGGCTGAATTGGCAAGGGTTTGTTCGCCCGACTCATCGCGGGAATTTTGAACGAGGTACTTTTTATTGAGGAAGTTTTTGTCGACCGGAAAAAACTCGTTGTAGCGCGAGCTACGGTTCCCCTCACGGTCGATACTATAATCATGATTACCGGTGGCAGCGATGTAGGGGACTTTCCCGTTTAAGCGATCGAACGCTCGCGCTGCGGCTTCCCATTGGCGTTGCGTCGACTGATCGCCGTCGTAGTCGTTCGTGATCTTTTCGTTGTTCTGGATCAGATCGCCCACACTGATCACCATACGGATGTTGAGCGTGTCGATGTTTTCTTCGATCCATGCGGTCATCAGATCCAATATTGGTTGATTTCTTCCCCACTTCACATAGTTCTGGATATCGGGAATCATGATCATGGTCCACGATTCTTTATGCTCCAGCGCCGGTTTTTTGTATTCGGTTTGCGCCTGCGCCTCAGGACTCACGAAGGCTGCGAGGAGGAATAGGAGAGCAAGACTTACAATGGTTTTTTTCATTTTATTTTTCTTTAAAGGACTCGAAATTTATCTGCAACATAACGGCGCTTAATAGCCCGGGTTCTGTTCCAGATGGTCGTTGATTAATATTTCTTTGTTGGGAATAGGCCAAAGGTATTGTTTGGGATCGAATTTACGATCGCCCAATTTGGCACTGTATCCCTTTGTATATAGTTCATCCAGGTTGGGATAACCGTCATCATCAATCTGCGGGGTGATCGGCCAGAACCAAAGGTCGGTTTCTATAAGCTTCGTCCGCATTTCCGTGATCGGCAGCAAGCCATAATAAGGCCGGGCAAGTGCCTTGTCGAACTCGCGCCAGCGGTGCAGGTCCCAAAACCTTCGATGCTCCCAGGGGAATTCGATTCTGCGTTCGATCTTCAATATCTTGCGGAGTTCATCGCGATCGCGCACGCTGATGGCAGGGTAGTTTGCCACATCGCTTTTGTCGGTATGGTAGGCGCGGGCTCTGACCTCGTTCATGGCATCGTATACACTTTGGTCGATTTCATCCAGCTCGATCTTCGCCTCGGCATACATCAACAGAATGTCGGCATAGCGCATGATGATGATGGGGTTGTCTGCCTGATAGGCGATCCAGTTTTGATCGGCGTATTTGCGTAGTTGAAGGCCGTTGTAGGAAGCATGCTGGGTATAGCCTTTGGTGTCTTTATTTTCGACCATCTGACCGGTGCCGGTATTTAACACCTTTTCGGCACGCGGATCCGGGTCGTATACCACGCCTAAGAATTCAGATCCGAAAGCGACGATGGTGGCCGCCAGGCGGGGGTCGCGGTTCTCGAAAGGTTTCTGAGGATTAAATAGCGGCGATTCATCGATCAGCAGTCCGTCGGTTGCCGGATAAATGCTCAGCAACTCCCAGGAAGGCTGCGCAACTGCGTTTCCTCCGAGGGTGCGGGGCATAAAGTTCTGCGAGCTCCAAACCAGGTTCAGGTCGCGCGAGCGAGGGATGGAAAAAATTGTTTCCTTCTCTATCTTTTTGGATTTAAAATAGCTTTCATAATCAGGGTGCAAGGCATAGATTCCCATATCCATCAATGCTTTGGTTTCCTGCTTCACAATTTCCCAATCCGACAGCCATAAAGCCGTTCTTGCTTTCATCGCGATAGCGGCTCCCTTGTTGACGCGACTTACATCGGAGGCTGTGTTTTCGATGGGCAGATGTTCAATCGCGTAATCGAAATCGGCGTATACTTCCTTCCGGATCACTTCCTTATCGGTTCTTCCCAATGCGAAGGCTTCTTCAATACTGATGGTTTCTTTGTAAAATGGAACATCGCCGTAGAGCGTAATGAGTCGCCCATAAAAGTTAGCCCGAAAAAAAGCAGCTTCACCGCGCAGGCGGTTGACGGTTTCCTCGGGTAAGGTTTCCGCTACCCGGTCCAGGCTTTCAAGGATTCTGTTGGCTCTGCTGATCCCTTTGTATGTATTGAGCCAGGTTGTTTCGCTTTCGGCCCATTCGCTGGTCACAGCTGCTGCAGCATAGTCGTACACAACCAGCCGTTGGGCCCAGTCGTCTGTCCAGCGGTCGGTTTGGAAGTTTTCCTCCAGATTCCATACGTAAGTACGGTATAGATCATTCAGCGACATTTCAATTTCCGTCTGGTCGGCATACCAGTTTTCACTGGAACCTTCCGAAGGGGGAACCAGGTCGAGTTTCGCACAGGCGCCTGAAACAAGTGAAAATATCAGGATAGCGGAATAGTATAGGTGGGTTTTGCTTATCATCATCTTAGAATTTAATATTTAGTCCTACACTGTATGTACTGGAGATATAGGAACTGTTCACGGCTTCCGGATCGTAGCCTTCAGGATAATCGCTCAAGGCGAAAAGGTCGGTCCCCGACAGGTAGATACGCGCAGATTTCAGGCGGATCCGCTCTAGTAAAGTCTTGGGCAGGGTATAGCCCAGGGTGACATTTTTGAGGCGGAAATAACTTCCGTTGAATAGCCAAAAGTCGGACATTTCATAATTATTATTCGCGGCACTTTGATGCGAAAGACGAGGGAAGCGCGCATTCATGTTCTGTTCAGGGCTGTTGTAAACGCTCCAGTAATTTCCGTCGTAGAGGCGCGAAGGACTTGTCCAGGTGGATTCGTAAGGCTGAATCATATTGGGTGCCAGGCGACTGTTTTGTTTGCCTACTCCCTGGACGACCAGGCCGAAGTCGATATTTTTGTAAGCCATCGAAAGATTTCCGCCATAGGTATACCGGGGAAGCGATCCGCCCAGCAGCACCTTGTCGTATTCAGGTGTGATGACACCATCGGGCACTCCTTCGGGGCCGGAAATGTCGCGGTAGCGGACATCGCCTGGCTTAACCGATTTGTGTAAAAGAGCGGCGTTGTCGATGGCTTCCTGGTTTTGAAAGAGACCGTCGGATACATAGCCAAACCATTCCTGGTATTGGCTGCCTTCGCGGATAATGTTGGTACCACTAAATACCGTTCCGCCCAGATAACCCATGGTCGATTGATAGTCCGACAGGTTGAAGGATACCGAATACCGGAAATCGTCGCGTATGCGGTCGCTCCAGTTGGCAACCAGTTCCCATCCGGTCGTTTTCATGGTACCGGTATTCTGGTGGGGGTTTTCGTAACCCAGATAATCGGGCACTTCCAGCTCTAAAAGCATATCACGCGTCCGCTTGACATAATAGTCGGCCGTTAAACTGAGGCGGTTTCCGAAAAAGCCTCCGTCCATACCGATATTCCACGATTCGGTGGTCTCCCAGCTGATGTCCTGTATGGCATAGCCCACCTGAGCAGCCGTCGTTTTGGAGATGATGTTATCGCCCTGATAAAAGGGTACTGTTGAAAATCCGATGGTTGACTGATAAGGGTAATAGCCGATACGTTCGTTGCCCAGACTTCCAAGGGATCCGCGAAGCTTTAAGAGCGATACGGATTCAACATCTTTCAGGAAAGACTCTTCCGAAACCGACCAGCCAACGGAAACCGATGGGAACATGGCCCAACGGTGATCGGGATGAAAGCGGGATGAACCATCGTAGCGGAAATTCGCCTGTACATAGTATTTCTTGTTATAATCGTACAGCAGGCGACCAAATACAGAGCGGTAGGCCGATTCAACGGCGTTGCCCGTATTGAACATGGAATTCCGGTTCCCCAGGTTCAGGTAATGATAGTTCGAGAGCTCGAAATCCTCGCTCTCGGCATTCAGCGCTTCGCGCTTATAGGTATAATCTTCGTAACCGCTCATCAGACCCAGGCTATGCAGTTTGAAACGTTTGTTGTAGTTCACCAAAAATTGCTTGGTGAGGGTCGACACTTCGGCGCGGTTCTCGTACAGGTTGGTCTTATTATGTCCGGAGATGTAGCCACCCAGGATGGTTGGATCGTCGGCGTCATACCAGGGCAACTTCTCTATAAAGTTTTTTCCCTTTTCGAAGCTAAAGAAAGGGGATAGTGTCCCGGTAAATATCAATCCTTCCAAAGGCTCGTAGTCGAGCGAAATACGACCGTTGAATTTATTGAAATTGGTATTATCAAAGCCACCGTACAGGATGTCGGCATACATATTCGATCCGTCCTTTCCGCCTGCTATGCGGCCGTCAGACCAGCGGGCTGCATAAATCGGCGCATATTTATGTGCCGAATTGATGGGGTTGGAGGTAGGGTTATTGCTGAGCGACCGGTTCAACGACAGATCGAAGTTTGCTTTCAGTTTATCACCCAACGTCAGCTGATTATTCAGGCGGGCAATAAAGCGTTCGTAGTTTCGGTTGTCGTACAGGGCCTCCGTATCTTCGTAGTTGAGGGAAATACGACTGTTGACGTTCTTTCCTCCATGTGAAAAGGCCAGGGAGTGGCGCTGGCGCGGTGCGTAATCTCTGATCAACAAGCCGATCCAGTCGGTCACCGGATAATTATTCGGATCGGTCTGGTTATAAGTCAGCCAGTTCGTGACATCGTCTTCCGAAAACAGCGGATGTTCGGCTCCCTCAGGATTGCCTGCATCGTTCCACATGGCCTCGTTGGCCATCTGCAGATAGCGGGTAGCACCCACACTTCGCGGAAAGGTCGGAATCCTGTCGACCCCCATATTTAAACTTGCTTCAAGGTTGGTGACGCCGGCTTCAGCGTTTTTTGTGGTGATTAAGATTACACCGGCGGCGGCACGCGCACCGTAAATGGAAGCAGATGCCGCATCTTTCAGAACGGTGATTTCTTCGATGTCGCTCGAAGAGATATCATCAATGTTGGTATAGGGCACTCCGTCGACAATAATCAGGGGACTGCTATCGCTGATGGTGGTAATTCCGCGTACCCGGATATCGGCAGAGGCCCCCGGTACACTACTGTTTCGGGTGACCGTCACCCCCGGGATCTGACCCTGGAGTTCCTGCGATAACTGGGTACCGTTGATATTTTCGAGTTTCTCGCCGTTTAAGGTACTGATAGCCCCGGTCAGATCTTTCTTATTCACAGAACCGTAGCCGATAACGACCACTTCATTGAGGTTGACAAAATCTTCTTGCAGGGTTATGTTGATCATCGTTTGACCATTCACCGCCACTTCTTTCTCGACAAAGCCGATCGTTGAGAACTTCAGCTTCCCGTCGGCTGAAGAAGCGATGAAATAATTCCCGAGCGAATCGGACATGACGGCCTTTTGCGATGCCAGATCGCTGACCGTAACGTTTGGCAAGGGAATGCCATCTTCCGTGAGAATGGTGCCCCTGACAGTCTGGGCAAATGCATTGCTGGTAAAGAATAGTAACAGCGTAAAAAGTAAAGGATATCTCATAGCGTTTTTTGTTGCCGGCAAATGTAGCCGTCAGAGATATCCCTAAAGTTAGGGGGAGTTTACCAAATTGTTTATTAGAACCTTGGTCAAAGGGGAGGTGGACCGAACGGATGACGCGGACTTAAGGAGTGGCTCAGCTTTGAAAAACAGGTGGGAATATGACGTATTGCTATCCAACTTTAAACAGTAATCGACTAATAGTGATATCGACATTGGAGTATAACGATGGATCCATCATCTACTTTATAAACCAAACGATTCATGATTTATCCGGCGGGACCAAAAGCCTGAAAGGTTCTCCTTTAGTGGCTCGGGTTTACCAGCACCTTCGAAGGGAGTTCTGCAGATTTCCTTGATAATTGAGTTGACTTTTCTGAGTAAGGCCTTATCGACTTTCTGCCAATAGCGATAGTCCTCCCAAGCATGGTCAGTAAAAACCATCTTCATTCTTCGATCAGATCTCTCTCTTGTCCTTTTCCTGCATTATATTGATCGATTGCGCTTAGAAGACGCTCAGCATTCTTTGGCGATCGCAGCAGATAAAAAGTTTCCATAATACTTTCATATTCTGTTTCTGAAAGAACTACGATATTTTCCCCTTTTGTCCTCGTTACGAAGAGATGACTGCTACTTGAGACCACCTTGTCGAGGTGAGTTTTTAAACGCTGTCTGAAATCTGAATAGGTCGTGATCATAGCACAAATTACTAATTTTTCAGTATTGTACGAATACTTGTACAAAAAACCATTCCTCAGCTTCGGGCAACGAACTCTAAAGTTTTGGGGATTTTAGCTATATTGGATTTTCTATGACTTTGACGATGAATATTTTATTCAAAATTATCCTACTGGCTGGATTTTTCTTGCTAGCGTCCTTCGATTTTAAGGAGAATGATCCTTTCGCAAAGAAACCGCATATTATCATTATTTACACAGATGATATGGGCATAGGAGATTTATCGACTTATAACGAGGGTTGGGTGGAAACCCCTAATATAGATAGGTTAGCAGCGGAAGGAGCGATGTTTACAAATTATTACACCGCTTCTCCGGTTTGTTCGCCTTCCCGCGCGGCACTCATGACGGGAATATTCCCATCGGAAGTAGGAATAAATACCTATCTGCACAGCCGACGAGGGAATGCGAACCATGAACAAGCTGACTATTTAGACCCATCGTTGCCATCCATCACAAAAATTCTGAAAGAAGTGGGTTACAAAACCGGTCATATCGGGAAGTGGCATTTGGGAGGGGGACGTGATGTGCTGGATGCCCCGCAGATTACTGAGTATGGCTTCGACGAGTATGTCACCACGTACGAGGGGCCTGACCCGGATGTGTTACTTACGGCTACCAATTGGATCTGGAGTGAGAAAGACAGTATTAAACGGTGGGAGCGAACCGCTTATTTTGTCGATAAGACCCTCGACTTCCTGCAGCGAAACCAGAACGCCCCCTGCTATATAAACTTCTGGCCCGACGACATGCACGACCCCTGGATTCCCGACTCCAGTTACTACGGAAAAAAAGGCAGCTGGACTCAAAAAGCGAATTTCGTGGCGGTACTGAAGGAGTACGATCGTCAAATCGGGCGATTGTTGGACGGATTGGAAAGACTTGGGCAGGCCGAAAACACATTGATTATTTTCACGAGCGACAACGGCGCTGCTCCGACGTATAAGCAACTGAGAACCAACGGACAGCGGGGAGCCAAGAACAGCCTGTTTGAAGGGGGCATCCGGATGCCATTCCTGGTGCGGTGGCCGGCTCAGATCAAAAAAGGAACCGTCAATCGGGAAAGTATCTTATCGGCCGTCGATCTTCTTCCTTCGCTATCTGCACTTACAGGTGCCAAAATCCCTCCGGGTTTTGGCTATGACGGCGAAAACATGCTAGACGCATTGTTAGGAAAAGAACAGCAGAGAACCACGGATCTGATGTGGGATTTCGGACGAAATTCGCATTTTAATAAACCAGCAGATCCGTATCACCAGAGTCAACATCTGGCTATACGAAGAGGTGACTGGAAGTTGTTAGTCAACTCGGATCGGTCAGACCTGGCCCTTTATAATATCCGAACTGACGAAAATGAAACCCATAACGTAGCCGGCGACCACCCTGCTCTATCAGCAGCGCTGAGCGAGAAAGTCGTTGATTGGTACTTCTCCGCTACACATGAGATCAAAAAAGAAGTCCCTGGTTCGTTTAACGATTAAGGGGTTTGTCCGTACATTTTTTGAAGCATGTCCTTCGCCAGTCGGAAGAAATTTTTGATCTCCATCTTCTGTTCCGGAATCAGGGTATCGGCCCGGATAGCAACGGTAGCAGCCTTTAACGAATTAGCTTCCTTTAATAAATCGGGAAACTCTGCTTCCTGGATTTTCACCAGAGCGGTTGCTAAATCTCCGGCAACGACCCGGATGGTATCGGCACGGCTGCTATCGAATGTTTCCTGCGTGAAATTGCTGGTATAGGCTTCAGCAGACTTTAAGTCTTCCGTGATGTCCACCTTGTGCTTCTCCGCAGTACCCCGGGTTGCTTCCGTTAATCGGCTCACCGCTTCGTTCGTAAAATCAGCGGAGAGTCCCATCGTGTCGGTATCGTTATCGATCAGCTGGAAATAGCCGTTAACTTCATCTCCCGGGTTCATGCCGGCTTGCGTTCCCATGCCACCGCCCCTGAAAAAGGCCAGATAAATAATTACTCCTAAAACGATCACGGCCACTACCCAGGGCCAGACGGATTTTTGCTTTTCGGTTCTGATTTCGGTCATAACAGTAGTTCTAAAATGATCACAGCCAAGTTGCTGCACTACTATAACCCGGCAGAGCGTTCAGGGTTTCGTTTGAGTGAAAAAATGAGAATATGCGGTGCTGTTAAGGGAGGGTTATGATTTTGTTATTTGTCGTATCCGACGCTTTTTTACCCTATATGCGCATTAGATTTGGTATAGGAAAGTCTGATCGAACGCTTATGAACCGAATAAAAGTAGCCTTTTTTGCCGAAATACTTATAGAAGATTTCGATGGTGCATCGCGCACAATGTTTCAGCTGATCAAACGGATAGATCAGGAACGGTTTGAATACCTTTTTATTTGCGGAGTTGGTCCTGATACAATACGAGGCTTCGAGTGTGTGAAAGTACCGGTGATCAATCTGCCGGTTAACGCCGGCTACACCATGGCCTTGCCCGCGATGGTAAAAAAGAATATAAAAAAACGCCTGAAGGCCTTTCAGCCGGATGTTATTCATATCGCCACACCATCGCTTCTGGGGACCTTTGCGCTGAAATTTGGGCGTAAGCATGAGCTACCGGTGATTACGATCTACCATACACACTTCATTTCCTACATTGATTATTATCTGAAATATACGCCGATTTTAATCGATCGGGTAAAACAGATTATCGCTGAGAACCAGCGGGTATTTTACAATCAGTGTGATATGGTGTATGTGCCGGCGGGAAGTATTAAAAAGGAATTGGAGGAGATGGGTGTTGCGTCTTCCCGAATGAAAATATGGAAAAGGGGCGTCGACAACGAATTATTTTCTCCCGGCCATGCCGATCGGGAATTGATGAAGAAGTTGGTCGGGAACGACAATCCGACCGTTATCTTCGCCAGCAGGCTGGTTTGGGAGAAAAATCTGGAGACCTTGTTTCGGATATATGATCATATGCAGCGCTGTGGTTTGGCCATCAATTTATTGATTGTCGGGGATGGAGGTGCAAAGCGAAGCTGTGTCCAAAGGATGCCTAAGGCCATATTCACCGGCAAGGTTAGTCATCAGGAGCTTTCGGTTCTATATGCCAGCGCCGACCTATTCCTGTTCCCTTCGGTTTCGGAAGCTTATGGTAATGTGGTGCTGGAAGCGATGGCATCGGGAATTCCTTGCGTGATCGCTAACGGCGGCGGATCCAAAGATTTCATCAAGGATGGGTTTAATGGGTTTAAAAGCGAGCCTTACAACGAGAACGATTATATCGACAAAATGCTGCTGATCTTGAACCATCCGAAGCTTCGGAATAAGTTTATTTTCGAGGGTTTACAATACACCCGTCATTTAAGCTGGAACAAGCTCGCTTATACCTATTTTACCGATTTGACCTCGATTTCTCGCTCTTCCGCGCCCCTGGCTGAAGCATGACATGAAGAAGTGGCTGATTTTCATCCTGACTCTCTGCATGGTTGTCTCCCTGATCGCTTTTGTGCGGGCAACCGACTTGGACAGCGTACTCGCCTCGGTTAGCCGGGTAGGTTATAATTTTGTCTGGCTGTTATTACTTACGGGTGGCGCTTATTATTCTGCTGCCATCAGCTGGCGGTACTGTCTGGGGCATTCCTGTAAAAAACTTTCTGCCTTTCGCCTGTTCCTGATCCGCCATATTGGCGAAACGGTCGGCCTTTTTAATCCGACAAGTGTGGTGGGGGGCGATGCGGTAAAAGTTGTGCTGCTGGGGAATTACGGTATTGATCGGAAGCGTGTCATTGCTTCGGTGGTGCTGTCACGGTTAATCCTGATAGCCAGTCAACTAGCGCTTTTCTTATTGACGGTATTGGGGATTGTGCTACAGGGTTCCGCTTTCAAAGAGGCGCCTCTTCAGGCCCAAGCGATGGGTCTCTATTCTTTTGTTTATAGTAAAACGAACGGCGTACGGGTGAAGATTGCCGACATTCTGAAAGAGCTTTATCCATTCTTCAGAAATCATAAAAAAGCCTTGGCCTGGTCGGCCGTATTCGCCTTGTTGCACTGGCTCCTCGGAGCGTTTGAATTTTTCTTTATCCTGAAGTTCCTCGGTGTCGAAGTGACGGTTCTTCAGGCATTGCTGATCGACCTGGGGGTTGTTTTCTTCAAGGCTGCCGGGGCTTTTATTCCAGGACAAATCGGTGTTGAGGAGTTTGGTAATAAACTCATGTTAGCATCGATTGGAGTGCCAGACCCTGAAATTTGGATATCCGCTTCGATTCTTCGGAGAGCCCGGCAACTGGTATGGGTTGCCCTGGGAGCTTTTGCGTGGCTCTTCCTTTACCGTCAACATCATCTTTCGGCTAAAGCGCGACCGCTTCCCGTTAAGGAATAAGAACATGGTGATTTTATTTGTGAGTCATAAATATCCTCCGGCTACCGGAGGAATGGAAAGGCAGAGTTTTGAACTGATTGAGGGAATGAAACGACTTAGCAAGGTTCACGCCCTGGTATACCAGCCTGGAGAGAGCCGAGCTAAATTCTTCTGGATGCTGCATAAACGGATCAAGCGAATTCTGAAGGAGAATCCAGACATCAATACTATCCATTTCAATGATGGACTGATTGCTGCATTCAGTATGCTTCATGGAAAGTATCGTTGGGTAAAGCGGACCGTGACCTTGCATGGACTGGATGTGGTGTTCCCATCCTATCTGTATCAGCGCTATGTTTTCCCCCGCTTCAGTCGCTTCGATCTGATTATCACTGTCAGCAAGGCCACCGCGAATGCCTGCCAGTCGCGCGGGATACCCATGGAAAAGATAGTGGTGATCAATAATGGGGTGGACGAAGGTCTGGTCAATACCCTGCCCAGAAAAGAAGTAGACCGGCTGCTATTGGAGAGATATGGCGTGCAAAGCAAAGGCAAAAAAATCTTGCTGACGATAGGACGACCCGTAAAAAGAAAGGGGTTCTCCTGGTTTATCGAATACGTACTGCCGCTTCTGCATCGCGATTTTATTTTGTTAATGATTGGACCTCTCTCCCGGCGAAAGAGCAGGGGATCGGGATTCCATCTTTTACCGAAATTGTTAAGAAGAAAACTGGAACTTTTCCTGGGCACTCCGGACGATGAATATCCGATTGAAAAGCTGATAGCGACGGAGCGGAGCGGCAGGGTACACCGCCTCGGGAAGTTAGACAAGGGCGAAATTCAGGCGATACTGGGTGTCGCCGACGCTTTTATAATGCCCAATATTGAGGTAGAAGGAGATATGGAAGGCTTTGGTTTGGTTTGCCTGGAAGCCAGTTTATGCAGCACCCGGGTCTTCGCTTCCGCGAGCGGGGGCATAAGCGACGCCGTTATCGATGGAAAGAACGGTATCTTACTGCCTCCGGGCGACGCCACCTCCTGGGCAGAGCACCTGAACCGGTTGATGTACGACCCTGATTCCATCCCTTTAAACAGGGACGAAATCAGTTCCTTTACCCGCGAACATTTTAGCTGGAAAAAAATGTGCGCAGAATACTTGTTGCACTTCTATAAAATATAGGATCGAGATCTACTGGGACAATTCGAATCTCGCCAATGGTGCCATACGGGCTTTGTTCAGCGAAAGGTTTGTTTCGCTTACGCTAAGGTTGTCAGCTTCCGACATGGCTTTGATCAATTCGTTTTCGAGACTGTCCGGACAGGCCATCTTGGTAGAAATTCCTGGATTGATCTTTATTTGATACTGGTTGCTGATGGTATACGGGTTCATTAGTCCATTACATCCGGCTTTTGCTTCAAGCTTTCCCTCTTTTGAATGGAAGATGATATAATGTGTTTCGGCACTTTCTGTAACAGGTTTACCGTACAACTCAACCAGCTTCCAGCGTTTGTCTTCTACCTCAACATTACCATCTTTTGCAAGCTCAGGTTTTAGTACATTACAAGAGGTGAATAGCAGTCCAATCAGAACTATTGTAGAAAGATATTTTAAAGTCATGTTTGTATTTTTGAATATGCATTCAACAACCAGGCCACTTTGTTGCGGAGCGACGACAGAATTGGGCGATCATCGGAAACCTAACCGTGGCAAACTCGAAGGTCCCTGGACGCTCGACGAAACACCCATCAACGACGACCACGGCGGTCATGCGATGCTGTTCAGAGATTCCGATGGCAGACTCATGATCTCCTATCATGCGCCAAACAATGCTCCGTCGTATCCTGTGATGTATGAGGTGATTGAAGATAACGGTAAGCTAACTATTAGGAAGTAGTAGGAAAGGGAATAAAGGACTCATTCGATGAGCGAGCTCTTTATTCCCTTCCTTAACTGATTTACCAGGAAAAGAATGATTTGCGATGGCACAAACTATTCAACCTATATGATAGAATAATGAAGGTTAATGATCATGACCTTCTTCCGCGTGGATTTCAAAAGAAGTTCCAGCACATTCTCGCCCTCGAATTTAGTATCCGTTTGCCAGTCCGAACGGGTTATTTTCTCTTTTTCACCCGCTTTTAGCTTCCGGACGACGTACTTTACTTTTTTGGTTGCACCTTCGTTCGTATGCCCAATGATGAAATAGCTTAGAATACCGGTTGTTTCAAGCGCTCCGCCAACATCGCTGCCATCGGCGTATTTCTTTTCGCGGGGCTGAAAAATCGCACCGCTCTCGTCTTCCGTGGCGGCGTTTAAGGTGAAGTTACCGCCTACAAGGAATGCTTTGTAGCTATCGGCGGCCGACTTGCTGGCGATGAAATTGTCCTGAACCTCTTTTCCGGTATGGTCCCAGGTTTTCAACGCTATTTTATAAACGGCATCGGACTCCAGGTGGAGGTGCCCTCCGGAAGTCGCTTTACCGCTTTCGTCGAATTTGATGGTGATGGATTCGCCTTCAACACCAGCATCGAGTCCGTGGAAGTGGTCGCCATGCGCGCTCAGTCCTTCACCGCTCACTTCGGTTAGTATAAGCTCAGAACGTTGAATGCCTTCTTTTACGGGCAATGTCTCTTCGTCTTTGCTACATGAGCTAACAAATAATAATACACCTGCCAGTCCGGCAAGCATTCCCAGGGTACTTCTGTTTTTCATTTTGATATGGTTTTAGTTAAAAAAAAGCGAATAGTAATAGGTCGCGGACGTAGCAATTCCCGTTATACCGCACAGACTTTAGTCCCTGCGATCGCCGAAATGATATAACCGGAATGCGCCGATACAGCGATGCCACGGGGCATCACAGATCAGAAACCGCTATTAACGTTTGATTGGATCCGTTAGATGAAAGGACAGGGAGGGCCCCTGTTAATAAACTCTTGTACGGAGGTTTGATAAGCATTAGCGAAATCGCGCGCGATTAGAACGCGGTCATGTAGCGAAAAAAGCGCAATCGCCAGGTCGTAACTGACAACATCCCCGGCTTGTTGCTAATGGGCGAAATACGCACATATTTTACACTCGTTCGCAGCTGGGTCATCTTCTGCATCAGCCGAAGCGCTGGTCTCGATTACGTCCGCATGCATGTGAGCGGCCTCCATCGCTATGATGGAAATGTAAAAAACAGCGAGCAGAACGACCAAAAGTCGGCTCATTCCACCCAATGTATATTTTTTATATTCCCGTTTTTTTTCAAAATGATGATGTTGACCGTATGATAACGACACATTGTTGCAAATGTAAATAGCTCCTTGCATTTATGCAACTATATTGCATTATTTAATTTGACTTTTTGGCAGTATGCTAAAATTCCGTTACATGAAGCACCCATAAAGGGCTAATCCTGGCCGTTTCGCCCTATCACTTGCTTTTTACAAGCCATTTATTATATATTTATAATCAATAACTTATAAACCTAGTTGTAAACGATGAAGATTTTTGATGATGAACGCGACTTGCTGCGGCGGCTCCGTGATGGAGACGAAGAGGCGTTCGCTGTGATTTTTCATCGTTATAAAGATCCTTTGACCCACCGTTTGCTGTATCTTCTTAAATCGGAAACGCTTACCCAGGATGTGCTTCAGGATTTATTTCTGAAAGTTTGGGGACAACGCAGCTATATTGACATTGACAAATCCTTTCGCTCATTTCTCTACCGCGTTGCGGAGAATATGGTTTTCGACCTTTTCAGAAAAGCAAAAAAAGAGCGGGAGATATTTCAGGAAATTCTTCAGGGCGGCAGTGAATTTTATACGCATGTGGAGGAGCGGGTTTTTAAAGAGGAAGAAATCCACCTCCTGCAGTCGCTGCTGGATAAATTGCCTCGCCGGCGAAAGGAGATTTTTATCGCCTGTAAGCTGGAGGGCAAAAGTTATAAGGAAGCAGCAGCTGAGTTTGGGGTATCAGTTTCTACCATCAACGACCATATTCAGAAAGCTACGCATTACCTGAAGAGCCAGCCCGACACCATTCAGTTTATCCAGTTCTCACTGCTGTTTTTGCATCTTTTAAAAAAATAAGCAAATAAATTTTATTTAGAGCCGTGATTTTTTGCGCCTCATCCGTAATAGCATCAGAACCAATTATGAAATTCGATGTCTACCAGGGAAAATCTTACTTTTCTGTTTGAAAGGTACATGAGTGGCAATTGCTCGGACGAGGAAGTGGAGGCTTTATTTGCCTTATTTGAAGAACCTGCCAATGAAGCGGCTTTACGGCAGCTGATTAAACAGGCGCTTGATTCCGCTGAGACGGATCTGTCTATGCAGGGCCGTGTTGACCGGATAAGCCAACGCGCCGAAAAAAATATATTTGAGGCGATTCAACAGGAATCGAATATACGATTCAGGCGACCTACTAAAGTAAGAAAGCTGATTCTTGCTGCTGCAAGCATCGTGCTGATATTTTCCGTAGGCATTGCTTTTTACATCAATAGCCGACCTGCCCCGGAAAAACTACTCGAAGTAGTAAGTGAATTCGGCACCGATGTGATGCCGGGCGGTAACCGTGCAACGCTACACCTCGATGACGGAAGTATCATTAGCCTGAGCGAAGAAAAATCGGGAATTGTTACGGGCGACTCGCTTACTTATTCTGACGGCAGTTTGCTTTCTCAAGCGAAAGGTGCGGCTCAAAATTATACGCTGAACACCCCCAAGGGTGGGCAATATTCCGTGGTGTTACCCGATGGCACACAGGTATGGCTCAACGCGGAATCGTCGTTGACCTACCCGGCCCGATTCGACGGCGACCAACGGCGGGTTGAACTCACGGGCGAGGCCTACTTTGAAGTGAGCCATCACAAAAAACCCTTTATCGTATCCAGTGCGAAGCAGGAAATTAAGGTACTCGGCACACATTTCAACATCAATGCCTATCCGGATCAGGAGGTATCGACAACCACCCTCATCAATGGCTCTGTTCGGGTTGTTAACCGTGAGACCCAAAGCAGCAGCATCCTTTCCCCGGGCGAACAAAGCAGGGTACAGGGTGGACAGATCCAGATAAAGGAGGTTGATGTGATGCCTTATGTTAGCTGGCGGAAGGGATTCTTTAGCTTCCGCGAGACGGAGATGCGCGAGGCTATGAGTCAGCTAAGCAGGTGGTATGACGTTGAGGTGGTATACGCCAAAACAATGCCTCCTACTCATTTCTTTGGCGATATCGCGCGCAATGAGAATCTGGCTTCCGTTTTACGCATTCTGAAACAGAGCGGCGTTAACTTCCGCATTGAAAAAGACGACAGCAGAACGAAGTTGGTGGTGTTACCCTAAGCCTTCATAAACCCTTAAATAAAAAATATGAAAAAGCGAATGACCTGAACGGCACTTGTGCACGTACGACCTTTCTATGGACTAAAACTAGCAATGTCCTGATCTGATAACCAACCTAAAAACATGAAAAAATGAAGATTATAAAACTGGCCCTGCTTCTGACATTGATCAGCTATTTCCAGGCCTCAGCTAAAATTTATGCGCAAAAAATTAACCTCGACGCTCATAACATCCCGCTTTCCGAGGCCATGGAACAGGTGAAAAACCAGACCGGCTACCGGTATTTTTTGAAGGGAAAGCACATTGCCTACACGAAAGTAAGTGCAAAACTTAAAAATGCTAATTTGCAGACAGCCATGAAAGCGCTGCTGAAGGAGCAACCGTTGACCTGGGTTTTGGAAGACGAGACCATCGTGATTCATCCCGCTCTGGTGAAAAGGAGCATAAGTGGGCAAACCAGCCAGCAACCGCGCCAGTTGACCGGCCGGGTTAGCGATGAAGAGGGCAGTCCGCTGGAAGGAGTGACGGTTGCGGTGAAAGGGAGCACGACCGGAACGACCACGGATGCCTCGGGGCAATACCGACTGAGTATTCAGGACGCGTCTGATGTGGTCGCCTTTTCCATGATTGGTTTTCAAGCTGTGGAACATCCTGCAGGGAACCAAAACACCCTTAATGTGACCTTGATATCCGAATTAAGCGCCCTGGAAGAGGTAGTGGTGGTGGGTTATGGCACCCAAAAGAAGGTGAACCTGACGGGCGCTGTTTCATCGGTCTCCGGGGAAGATATTGCAGTAAGACCGGCCGGACAAACGACGGCTGCTTTGCAGGGCCTGGCTCCGGGGGTTACCATTACGCAGCGCAGTGGTAAGCCGGGGAGCGACGGCGGCGATATCCGTATCCGCGGGGTGGGAACCATCGGCAATGCCGGTCCGATGATTCTGATTGATGGGGTGGAGGGTTCGATCAATAATATCGACCCGAATCTGATTGAATCGGTTTCGATCCTGAAAGACGCAGCCTCTGCCTCTATCTATGGATCGAGGGCAGCCAATGGCGTGATCCTGGTAACAACCAAGCGCGGGGTGGCCAACCGGACGGCCATTACCTATAATAATTACCTGGGTTGGCAGGATCCGACCAATATGCCGGAACTAGTGAACGCCCTTGACCACATTTTGCTGACCAACGAGGCTTATACGAACGTGGGCGCTTCGCCACTCTATCCCGAGGAGATTATTGAAGCCTATCGGGCGCAGGGAAATGGAAGCAGTGATGAGTACCCGAATACCGACTGGCAAAAAGAGTCGTTAACCGGTTCGGGGTTTCAGCAAAGTCATTTCCTAACCATTAATGCAGGTACGGAAAAGGTCAAAATGCTGACGGCCTTTGGCTTGTTCGACCAGAAAGGTCTGACGGAGAACAGTGGCTTCAGGCGCTATACAATTCGAAACAATGCAGATATCACTTTTTCCGAAAAACTTTCGGCGAAGATCGACCTGCAATATGTGAACCCAATCGTCACTTCCCCCTCCGCCAGTATAGAAGAAATCTTTCAATGGATGAACAGTGTGCCGGCGAATCAAAGTTTTCGCAATTCGGACGGAAGCTGGGGATTGGGATGGAACGGATCGAACCCGGTTTCGGCTTCCATTGCCGGAGGGGTCGCCACCAGCAGGTCGCCTTTCGGAAGTATCAATGCTGCGCTTATTTACCGGCCTGCCGATTGGGTGACGGCTGAAGTGAATTATGCCCCGAAATATTCCACCAACGTCAATAAGAACTTTCGCGAGGTGGTACAGTCGTATTATCCGGACGGCACCCCGGCTTTTGCCGTCCCCCAGCGCTCGGCCCTAAGGCATAACAATGCGCAGCAGATGTACAACAATGTGCGGGCAACGGTAACCCTCGATCAGCAGGTGTCGGCGCACGACTTCCGGTTGCTGGTGGGTGCCTCAAGGGAAGACTTCAGAAACGATTATATCGACGGGTTCCGCGATATCTTTGTGCTGCCCGAATTCCCGGTACTTGATGCCGGATCGGCCTTAAACCAATCGGCCACCGGAAGCGCATCGGAATGGGCTCTGCAGTCCTTCTTTTCGCGCTTTAACTATAATTATCAGGAGAAGTATTTGTTGGAGCTGAATGCGCGCTACGACGGATCTTCACGGTTTCTGGAAGGGAATCGCTACGGGTTCTTTCCATCGGCTTCGGCCGGATGGCGTTTTTCGGAGGAAGCTTTTATGGCGGGTGCCAAGTCGTGGCTTTCCGAAGGAAAGATCAGGGCTTCCTGGGGACAGCTCGGCAATCAGAACATAGGCGACTATCCGGCAGTATCGGCACTCGATCTGGGCTCGTACACACGGGCAGGTCAGATCATCAATACTGCAGCCCTCAACAACTTGTCGAATCCGGACATCACCTGGGAAAAGACGACGGAAAGAAACATCGGGGTTGACCTGACTTTCTTTAACCGACTGAACCTGACGGCCGATTATTACCACCGGGAAACGAGCGATATCTTGCTTTTGCTCGATATTCCTTTGATTATTGGTTTGAACCGTCCCTACCAGAATGCGGGAGTTGTCGAAAACAAGGGCTGGGAAGTGGCCTTAAGTTACAGAAATAATTTGCAACGGGAACTGCGTTATAATCTGACCCTCAATCTTTCTGACGTCAGAAACAAGGTTTTGGATATGCGCGGTATCAACCAGACGGGCTTATTGGTTCACCGGGAGGGGCACCCGACATCCTCCATATTCGGTTATGTGGTAGAAGGTTATTTCCAGTCGCAAGAGGAGATTGAAAATCATGCCACGCAGTTTGGGACGCTGGCTCCGGGCGATCTGAAATATAGGGATCAGAACGGTGACAACCTGATCAACGAAAGTGATAAGGTGATCGTCGGAAGCACCATTCCCCGTTTAACTTATTCCTTGAATGGACATGCCGCTTATAAGGGTTTCGACCTGAGCCTGCTGCTTCAGGGGGTAGGCAAAGCCGATGGTTATTTATACGGAGCGGGTATTCAACCCTTCACAACCACCGGTGCCATTGGCGGGACGGTCCGGGAAGACAACAAAGACCGCTGGACACCTGAAAACCCGAATGCGGCGTACCCGCGATTGGCTTTTGGTCAGAACAACAACAGCCAGGCCTCCGATTTCTGGATGAAGAATGCGGCGTATCTGCGACTGAAAAATGTGCAATTGGGTTATTCCATCCCCACTACCTGGTTGAGCCAGCGCCGAGTGGAGCGTTTGCGAATATTCGCCAGTGGGTCGAATCTGTTCAGCGCAGATAATTTCTGGGAGGGTTACGATGTGGAGGCGCCTGTGGGTTATGGTAATTACTATCCGCAGGTGAAGGTATATACATTTGGTTTGGAGATCACTTTTTAAATGATTACGAAGATGAAAATTTTAAAGAAAAAAGCCTGCTATCTGGGTTTATCAATACTGTTGCTTATGTTCTCGTGCAACGATTATCTCGACAGGAAACCCTTGTTCGGGCCTTCCGATGAAAATTATTTCGCCAACCAGGAAGAACTCACACTGGTCGTAAACGGCTTGTACAGCGCCATGGTGTACCACCCGCTCGACAATATTCCTTTAAACCTGGTGATGGATGCCAGCTCCGACTTTGGCTGGGACCGTAATACCTCGGCCCTTCAGGCACTTGGGCGCGGTGATCACGACAGTAACAACAGCTTTGTGGTAAATGTATGGACGAATGCTTACAAGGTGATCGGGAAGAGTAATTTTATATTAGACAATATCCATAAGCTGGAAGGCAATATGGACGCTGCTCTTTTAAATCGTTACCGTGCCGAAACCCGCTTTATCCGTGCCTTTACCTACCAGTACCTGGTCGATCTTTTTGGAGGTGTTCCTCTGATGGATAAGGGCCTTTCGCTTTCGGAGGCGCAAATTCCACGAGCCAGTAAAGAGCAGGTGGTCGACTTTGTTCTGGCTGAACTGCAGGCGGCGGCCGAAGAGCTGCCGGATAGTTACGGGGGCAGCGATGTGGGGCGGGCCACCAAAGGAGCCGCACTGGCCATACGTGCCAGGGCAGCATTGCATGCCGGCAGATGGCAGGAAGCTGCGACCTCTGCCAAGGCGGTGATGGACCTTGGAGTATATTCGCTTCATCCCCATTATGGTGAGCTGTTTACCTATGCCGGTGAATCGTCGCCGGAAACCATTTTTACTTTTCAATACCTGCGCTTACAAAATACGCGCACGCAGGGAATCCCGTTTAGTTTTGTGTCCAGAAACGCGCAGGGGGTCAGCAATAAAATTCCCTCGCAGGCGCTGGTCGACATGTTTCCGTGTACCGACGGACTGGAAATCGATGAGAGTCCGCTATTCGATCCGAAAAAGCCTTTTGAACAGCGTGATCCGCGACTGGAATATACCATTGTATTGCCTGGCAGTGAGCTGTTTGGATTTCAGTTTGAGACCCACAAGGATAGTCTTCTGGCCTGGAACTATAGTTTTAATACCTCCGAGCCGGTGCGGGTACCCAATCAGGAGGCAACGCATGCTTTTGCGACATTCTCGGGCTATTTATGGAGGAAGTATACGGATATGACCGATAAGGGTTTCCTGGCAAACTCGGAACTGGATGTTATCCAGTCGCGTTACGCAGAGGTTCTTTTGATCTATGCGGAAGCGATGATTGAGCTGGGTCAGCTGGATGCTTCCGTATACCAGGCGATTAATCAGGTACGACAACGACCGTCGGTAGAAATGCCTGCGATCAGCACCGGTAAGTCGCAGGCCGAACTCAAAGAAATTATCAGAAAAGAGCGCACCTACGAGCTGGCAAACGAAGGTTTCCGGACGGTTGACCTGCGGCGCTGGCGGCTGGCCGAGAAAATGATGAACAGTACCTTGTACGGTCGTGTTCCCAGAGGTTATCTGGCAGAAGCGCCGGAGATCGACTCAGACGGTTTCGTACATTATGAGCAAGTATCCAATCGCTCGGAATTGCGCGTAATCGAAAACCGGACATTCAATCCTCAGCGCGATTACCTTTGGCCGATCCCGAATATTGAGACCGTTACGAACCCGAATGTTGAACAAAATCCTAATTATTAAGCGATGAGACCTTTCTTTTATGCAGTAGTTTGTATGTTTTTAAGTCTGAGTGTGTCGGCTCAGACGACCCGCCAGGTGGATGTATGTATTTACGGGGGTACTTCCGCCGGCGTAGTTGCAGCCTATACGGCCGCAAAGGCGGGCAAATCGGTTATCCTGATTGAACCCGGACAAATGCTTGGTGGCATGAGTTCGGGCGGGCTGGGTCAGACCGATATTGGAAATAAATATGTGGTTAGTGGACTGGCACTCGATTTTTACCGGAAAATAGGAACCCATTACGGCACATTCGAACAGTGGATATTTGAGCCCAAGATAGCCCGCGAAATTTTTGAAGGCTATGTCGAGGATGCAGATATCGAAGTGATGATGGGGGAAACGCTGCTGGACGTAAGAAAGTCGGGCACAAATATTCAGAACATCACCCTGCAGTCGGTAAGCCAACTGGGGAAGTCGTCAGCAACCATTGAAGCGAAAATATTTATCGATTGCACCTATGAGGGTGACTTGATGGCCAAAGCCGGCGCTTCCTACCATGTAGGAAGGGAATCGAACGATACGTATCAGGAGACCTTGAACGGTGTGCAATTGATGGATGGTCACCAGTTTCCCAACGGTATCGATCCGTATGTGGTGAAGGGCGATGCCAGCAGCGGCCTGCTTTGGGGAATCAACGCAGAACAACTGCTTCCAAACGGTACGGGCGACCATAAAGTACAGGCTTATAACTATCGGATTGCCTTAAGCAACGTTCCTGAAAACCAGGTACCGATTACCAAACCTGAAAATTACGATCCGGCCCGCTATGAATTGCTGAGACGCCAGAAAGAGATTGTTCCCTGGAAAGGACTAAACGATGTGTTTATATGGAGCCATATGCCCAATGGGAAGACGGATATCAACAACCGGAATGGATTTTCAACCGACATGATTGGTGCGAACTGGGAGTATCCGGAAGCGGATTTCCAGAAAAGGCAGGAAATCATCAAAGCGCATGAGGACTATACGAAGGGCTTGCTATACTTTGTTGGCAATGATCCTTCCGTGCCGAAACACATCCGCGATGAAATGAAGAAATGGGGCTACCCGAAGGATGAATATGTCGACAATAATCATTGGAGCCCCCAGCTATATATCCGCGAGGCACGAAGGATGATCGGCGAGCTGGTGATGACGCAGCACCATTGCCAGGGCAGGGAAGTGGTGCCCGACGTAGTGGGTTATGCTGCCTATACGATGGACTCTCATAACTGCGACCGCCTGGTGGTGAATGGAATGGTGAAGAATGAAGGAAATTTAGAAGTGGGTGGATTTCCTCCCTTTCCAATTTCTTACCGGGCCATTATCCCGAAGGCTGGCGAAGTAACCAATCTTTTAGTACCCGTTGCCGTTTCTGCCAGCCATATTGCGTTCGGGTCGATCCGGATGGAACCCGTATTTATGGTTCTTGCTCAATCGGCCGCGGTCGCAGCCACCATTGCCATTGATGAGGATATCGCCGTTCAGAAAGTGCCCGTAGAGCGCATTCAGGCGATACTGAAAAGCAATCCGAAGGCTGATGGCCGTAAAGCCGATTACCTGGTTTTATCATCCGACTCTGCTTCGATGGTATTTAAAGGAAACTGGACGCCCGGAACGGCGAGTGGCTATGGGCGGACTTACCTGGAAACGGGTGCGGATGCACCTGGCTCAGCCAGATTCGTGGCCGATTCACTTACCGCAGGGAAGTACCGAGCCTATACTTACTTCCCAAAACGCGAAACCAGCTCCGGAAAGCTTAGCTACTCCGTTTTCAACGGAAAAAAATCTGTTAAGAAAGTACTCGACCTGGCTTCCGTGGAAATTAAGGGACAAACCTCCAGTACCTGGGTATCGTTGGGCGATTTCACGATTGAACAAGGGGAAACACCCTATGTTGAAATCAGCAACGAAGGCGCAGATGGAACCGTGGCGGCCAACGCGGTTCTTTTTGTTCCGGCAGACGACCAAGCCCTTCCGGCTAATTAGTCGTATAATTTTCTTTCTTCCAGTTGAACAGGAAAGCCCCTTTTTGAGGGGCTTTCTTATTGCATATCATATCCCAGATCAGCGTATCGGTTTTCATCCCGTCCTATCGGTTTCATGAGGTCTTCCCATATCTCAATCAATACCAAACTTAACTGTTTTAAAGCACTGATTACTAAGTGCTACCAATATTTGTGAGCATTAAATCGACGCCCTATGTTTGTGTCAACGAAAGCAAAAAACCGGTTTGCGCTTCTTCAAAATAACAGATTGTTTAACCTTTAAATTTTAAGATTATGGGAATTTATATTAAGGGTGCCTTTGGTGCATTTTCAGGAAAAGTTGGAAACTTGGTTGGTTCAAACTGGCGGTCGATTACCTACCTGCGTTCGCTACCCAAACGCTCCTCGAAACCGGCTACTGAAAAGCAGCTGGCACACCGGGCAAAATTTAGCCTGGCAGTGAAGTTTCTGAGTCCGCTTCGCGACTTGATCAACCTGGGCTATAACGACAAATCGCGCGGAACGATGACGGCCTTCAATAAGGCGACCGACGTGCTGCTGACGAATATTGAGGGAACATACCCCGACTACAGCGTCCCTTTTGATAAAGTCCAGTTTTCGACAGGCGGCGTGGGAAGCATTTCGACCAGCCTGGAGACGAGTGGCGGTGCCATTGAAATTAACTGGAAGAATTTCGGTGCGCTTGGCGCCAATGGCAACGACCAGGGGGTGCTGGTGTTCTACCGCGAAGAAAGCGAGGATTTCTTTGTGATTCAGGAAGCTACCCGCCAGGATGAACATTACCTGATAGAGGAAGGCACTTTGCCGACGGGAAACTACCACTTCTGGTCGCTACTCACCAACGAGAAAGGTCAGTGTTCGAAAACCGTTTACGGGGGAACCCTTACGGTCTAATTTGACTCGGGCGGGCGCTTGCCCGCCCTGGTTCACCAAAACGACCTCCGGAAAATAATCATTAACCTTTAAAACTTTAAAATCATGAATACAATCAGTCTTCTATATCACGCTATGCACGTATTTGTGCAGCGCCACAAGCTTAGCCTGACCCTGATCGCTACGCTGCTGCTCTTTGTGCTTTCCGGCGATCTGCTCCGCAAGGTAGATGTCAGCGCCGCGCCCATCGATCCGGGCATTCTGACGATCCTGCCTTTATCGGCCATCACCGTCATATCCTTTATGATGCTAAGCCACCTGATAATTGCCTGGCAATGGCCTGTGCTCGACCAGTTTCATATTGAATATTTAGAACGAACCTTTAGATCCCTTTCGTTATGGCAAAAAAATGTAATCTACTTCTCTTTCTATTTAGCTGTTTTGTTTGCGTTTGTTATGGTAACGCTGGCCTATATGTAAATGACGTTGACCTGCGTGTAAATGATGTGGATCCGCGCGACCGGCTTCAGATAATCTATCTGGCAGAAGTGGGGGTGACGGAAAGGACAAACCGAAACGATGGGGAGCGAGTGGCTGAGTACCTGCGCTATACCGGATTGGGTGAGGGATATGCCTGGTGCGCTGCCTTTGTATCCTGGTGTTTCAGTCGGGCGGGATACGAGGCACCCCGCACCGCCTGGTCGCCCGCGCTCTTTCCTTCAAAGCGCATCATCTGGCGAAAGCAGGACTTGTACCGGAGCGATGTGGCGGGGAAAAGCAGTTCCGGCGACCGTGCCGGAACTAGCGGGAGGGGATTCGCGAAGGGCACGACTGAACGACCGCAGAAAGGGGATGTATTTGCCCTTTGGTATTCCAACCTGAAGCGGATAGGGCATGCAGGCTTTGTGGACGAGTGGGGCAGTTCGATGGTAATCACCGTGGAAGGGATACGCGTGAGGGGAATGCACCGGAAGGCGTTTACCGCAAACGACGACCCACCAGCAGCATTTATGCAGTAGCCAGGTGGCTGTAAATCATGGTTTCACTTAATCTAACGATCTGATGAAGAAAGAAATAAACCTTGCTGGAACCCAGGTAGTAGAAAAAATCATGCGTAAGCTGCGCCGCGAGCAGAAAATGCAAAAAAAAGAAAAACAGCTGAGGAATGCCCGAAGGCGGGCACGTAGGGATATGCTGGCGCTTTGTTTAGGGATGATGGGTTCTACCGTGGTTTTCATGAGTTCATGCACGGCGGTGAAAAAAGCGGAATCGCGCTCGACGCGTGATTCGTCGGTCGTTCACACCGCCGGGCAGACCCTGAGCGAACGCCGTAAAGAGCTATTCGAAACCCTCTTTGAGTCGCTAAGCTGGCAGGAGGACCGGCAAACCGCCCTGATACGATCCGACAGCAGCATTACGCTGAGACCCGACGGCATTCTGCAAATGCAAGAGGGCTCTGTACTCCTCAGCAGCAGCCGGCGACAGGAAAGTGCTTCCCGCAGCGAACAGCAGCAGGAGGACCATCAAAGCCGAACGCAGCGTGCCCAGCAGCAGGAGCGGGTCCACCTAAGCGACAACCGTCGGGATCTGGAAAAGAAGCGACCGCCCGGTGCCATGCTTCTGCTGCCGGCATTGATGATGGTTTTTGCCTTCCTTGTTCTGATAGGAAAGGTTAGAAACTAACAGATAAACCAATTTCCTTCAATTTTTCAAAAAACAATTTTGCCATAGCTTGATTCCTGACAGACGCCATCGGTTACCGGTGGCGTTTTGTTATTTTTATTCCCGCTTCAGCGCGCTAGCCGGTTTCGCCGTGGCGGCTTTTAGCGATTGCGTCAATAGGATCAGGGTTGCAATGATCAGGGTCAGCAGTCCGCTCAGAGCAAATATCCACCACTGGATGCTGATGTGGTAGGCGAAATCGTCGAGCCAACGACTCATGCTGAACCAGGCAATCGGAGTGGAAATAAGCAGGGCGAGCAGGATAAGCTTAAGAAAGTCGGTCGAGATAAGCTGTACAATATTTTGGATGGAGGCGCCGAGGACCTTCCGTATACTGATCTCTTTCGTTCTGCTGCGGATGCTATAGGCTGTGAGTCCTAAAAGGCCGAGACAGGTGATGAACAGGGTGATCAGCGAGAAAACGGTGGTAAGTTTGCCAAATTGCCGTTCGGTTTTATATTGTTGATCGAATAACTGATCCAGAAAATGATATTCCAATGGATAGCCTGGCAATTTCTCTTTCCATATATCTTCCACCTGGGCAATCGTATTCTCCGGGTTTCCTTCTCTTAATTTTAGCGAATAGTAGGCGGGATCTCCATCTTGCTCATGGGCATATTGCTGGTGATGGTGCAGCATCGGCAAGATCGCTTCTTTCATGGAAAGCTGATGGTAGTCTTCCATCACGCCGATAATGGTAACAGCCGATCCTATCTGAAGTTTCTGACCCACGGCCGCGGCTGCGCTTTCAAAGCCGAAAAGTCGTGCTGCGGATTCATTAATAATGACTTCATCTTTTTTCGCACTTGCCTCCCGGAAATTGTTTCCCGCCAGCAGTCTGATTTCCATGGCAGGAATGAAATCAGCATCAATTCCATAACGATAGAAATTATTTCCTAAGCCAACATCGCTGCCGTAGCGACTGATCCCGGTGGAGGAGCCGATCTGATTTTGGCTTACCCCGGGAAGGGCACCCGATGCCGATACACGTTCAACGCCGGGCAATTGTTTAAATGCATACTTAAGTGCGCTTAACTGAGCCCGGCTAAAGGAGCTTTCCCCGCTAAGAGGTGCTTTCAGTACCAAAACCTGCGAGGTATTTAAACCGAGATCTTGCTGCTGGACAAAACGGAGCTGCTGATAGATGATCAGGGAGGCGGGCAAAACAACCAGGGCAGTGGTAAATTGCGCTACCACCAGAGCTTTTCGTAGAAAGATGCTTTGGACAGAACCGGTAGAGCTGCGCTGAAGAACACGAATAGGCTTGGTGGCAGAGAGACTGATGGCTGGATACAGTCCGGAAAGCAGGCAATTAAAAAGTAGTAAAACGATACTGGTTAACCAGAACGCAGCAGAAGAAAAGAAATCCATATCGCCAGGGCGGTCGAGCAATTGAAAATAAGATGGCAGGCTAAGCCAGACCAGCAGCAACGCGACGATCAGGGCGGCAACATTCACCAGAATACTTTCGGCCAGGAACTGAAAAACGAGCTGCTTCCGGGACGATCCGAGCAACTTTCGTACGCCCGATTCTTTCATTCGCCGTGCAGAGCGGGCGGTGGTGAGATTAATATAGTTGATGGAACCAACCACCAAAATAAAAATGGCTGCAACCAGCATGAAATTGACCGACTTAGCACTTCCATTGGCTTCCGGTTCGTAGCTTTTCTGCGATTGGAGGTGGATACTTTTAATCGGCTCGGCATTATAAACATTTTTGTTATTACTGCGATCGGCAAAGATTTTTTTGCTGAGTGCTAAAAGATCCTGATTGAACTGGTCGATCTTGACATCAGGATTCAATTGCAGGTAGGTATAGTTATTATTTCCATTCCAACTGGTCATATCCCATCCCATCGCACTCAGCGATGAAAACGAGATGAGCATATCCACCTTCAGGTGCGTGTTGGCCGGGGAATCTTCCATCACACCCGCTACTTGATACAGCTGTTCCCCGATTTGAATGCTTTTGCCCAGGGGATCATCGTCACCGAATACCCGGTGTGCCTGCGATTCGGTCAGCACCACCTGCATCGGTATTTCAAGAGCAGTTTTTCTATCACCCAGCAACATCTTATAGGTAAAGATATCGAAGAAGGAAGGGTCGGCCGCATACGTCTTTTCAATTCGATAGAACTGCTCACGGTGCTTCATGACATTCAGACCATCCATATTCTGCACCCTAACATAATCGATCACACCCGATAGTTCGTCCTTAACCGTAGGGCCAATCAGGGGATGGGTTTCACAATCGGTGGTAATATAATTAGATCCCTCATAGAGATCGTAGGTAAGCCTGTAAATGTCGTCCGCCTTCTCATGCGTCGATTCATAGCTGTACTCAAAACTGACAAAATGGAAAATAATTAAAAACACAGCGGTTGCGACGGCCAAGCCGACGATATTAATCGCGGTGTAAAACTTATCGTGTCGGAGCGCTCTCCAGGCAACTTTGAAATGATTCAACAACATAGCGGTTGGGTGTTCGTTGCTTCTAGTATTCCAATTTTGCAGCCAAAGCGAAAAAAGGGCCCCGAGAGTGTGTTAGGCGGTATTTCATCAAAGGCAACTGTCCGATATTGCAGCGGTCCTGTACGATAACGAACAATTCGTATTCTCTGATAGTGGTGAGGTTGGTTAGTATCAACGCAGTCAATGGGTATTTACTTTTCCGAGAATAATAGGTCAGTTAGTTCCACCACTCTTTGATAAATGTAGGACACCCTACAGATGAAAAAAATACTCGCTTCCGAGTATTTTTTTATATCTTAAAGAAACCAAATTAACCTAAACACCTATGAGTTCGTTACTCCCAATAGATTTCTGTTGCAGCAATGCTGTGCGGATCTCGGCTGAGCAAAAACTAAATGCATTGGAGGCAGTTACAGAAGAACTTCCCGTTTATATCATTCACGACGTTCGCGATTTTTCAGTGGTCTTTATGTCGAAAGTGGGATTGCGTCAGTTGGGGGTGACTCAGGAGGAGCTGCGTGGACTGGGAGGGGAGTATCATACGCGCTTTTTTAATGAGAGCGATGTGAATTTCTATCTGCCCAAGTTTATCGAGACGCTTTCTTTACCGGGCCCGCATCAGTGGTTTTCATTCTTTCAGCAGGTGGCTACGGGGAAAGAACGGGAGTTTGAGTGGCATTTGAGTGCTTCACGACCTTTTGTCTACGATGAGGATGGGAAGGCCTTACTGACTCTAACCTTTGCTTTACTTTTAGACCCGAACCATCATCTGGCGGAGAAGGCAGAGCGATTGATGGATGAGAACTTGCTTCTGAGGGAAAATTATTCGCGCTTCGCATCTTTAACCCGCCGGGAGAGGGAGCTTATGCCTTATATCGTATCAGGTGAAAAGCCGGTGGAAACCAGTCAGAGGCTATCGGTTTCGGAAGAGACTATCAATACGCACCGCCGGAATATTAAACGAAAAATAGGAGCCAAGACGTCCTACGATATTTTGAAGTTTGCGCAGGCCTTTAACCTGGTGAAGTTCTGATTATCCATTTATTTGTAAAATGAGGATTGTTAGGGATGCGTCATTAGCTAGTAAATACTTACCCGGAATTATTTGAGTTACTGCGGTGGATAGAAAACCAAGGTGAAAGAACCGTGCCGTCTTGTGACGTTCATGCTGACCTCTAACAATTGAACCCTTGATGTGTTAGTGCATTGGACAAAATTCAGATCGACCATATGAACGAACATCAAAACAACGGGGATGGATATAGCTATATCAAAAAAGTTTGGATAACCACTGGAATCGTGGCTTTTACGGCGATTCTGCTTCTGCTGTTGGAGGCGACCTTCAACGTGTTCCTGCTGATTTTTGCGGGTATTCTGATCGCTGTGTTCTTCCGGGGACTTACCGGCTTTATTCAACGCTATACGGGATGGCATGAGAAACTTTGCGTGGGCATCGCTATTTTTAGTAGCCTGGCGCTGATCGTCGGGTTCTTTTGGTTGATAGGTGCTCAGATACAGAAGCAGGTGGCGGAATTAATAGAGGTGCTCCCTCGCACGGTTGAAAGTGCCCGGAGTCGTTTGGAAGGTACGCCGGTGGGTGATAAAATTATCGACCGTGTGGCATCGGATCAGTCAGTAAAGGATCTTCAGACTTTTGCAGGAGGTTTTTTCAGGTCGACCTTTGGGGTGTTCGGCGATCTATATGTGGTGCTTTTCATCGGGATCTTCCTGACAGTGGCTCCGTCGGTCTACGTGAATGGAGTTGTGGAACTGATTCCGGCGAAAGGGCAGGAAAAGGCAACGCGTATATTTCGGGAACTGGGTGAGCAGCTTCGGAACTGGCTGAAAGGAACTTTGATGTCGATGTCGGTTGTATTTGTGTTTTCGGCGATCGGACTGGCGATACTGGGTGTGCCGCTATGGTTGGTGCTGGCTTTGCTGGCAGGACTGCTGAGTTTTATCCCCAATTTCGGCCCGATTCTCTCGCTGATTCCCGCAGTGCTGGTAGGCTTTATGCAGTCGCCGCAAACGGCTTTATGGGTGATTGGCTTGTATATGTTGATTCAATTCATAGAAAGTAATTTTATAACAACGCTGATTCAGCAACGGATGGTCAATATGCCGCCGGCACTGATTATTTCGGCCCAGATGATTCTGGGAGCGTTGACAGGAAGCTGGGGTTTAATTCTTTCAACCCCCTTGACGGTGGTTGTGATGGTGCTGATCAGGCAGTTGTATCTTCCGGTGAAAGATTAGCTTCTTGTTTTCTGCCTCATTTTTTTAGTTGAAGCATATTTTCCTTTGAAGGTTCAATAAATAAGCGCAACTTTGTTGCATTATCATTTACACGTATGAACAACAACAGCAAATCTATGAAAACACTTCTTCGTGCCGGGCGACTGGATCAATTGGGAATGATTGCATCCCTTGCCTGCGCTATTCATTGTGCAGCTTTACCGCTGGTTGCAACCCTTCTGCCACTAGTGGGTTTAGAATTTTTAGCGAATCCGACTGTAGAAATGGCTATGATCGGCCTTTCAGCAATCGTCGGAATTGGGTCGTTGACGGGCAGTTATCCCCTACATAAAAAATTAACGCCGATGTTGGTACTGCTTGCAGGGTTTTCGTTCATCGCCCTCGGCCATTTTCTTTTCGAAACGGCCGAGGCGGTTCTTGTACCCATAGGAGGTTTTACGATTGCCGCGGCTCATTATTTGAACTGGAGGGGAAGGCGCACTTGTAAGCATGGTGATTAAGCCGGGCTAGACTCTACGTACTTTACAAAGTTGTCTAAAATAGCCTGCCATCCCTGTTTCTGAAACTCCGGATCGTTTTCGGTTTCAGCATCAAAGGTGGTTTGCACCTGGGTTTTTCCGTTCTGCAGGTTAAAGAGCGTCGTCGCTTGCCGGCCATCGGCCATGGTGTAGGTGATTTCTTTGTAGGGTTCCACGACATCGTATGTACCTTCGAAGTCGAAACCAAAACTTCCGTCTTTCGCTTCCATACGGTTTTTAAATTTGCCACCCACCCGAAGGTCGTTTTCGCTTGCAGGTGCATGCCAACTCAGATCGGCAAAGTTCCATTGCATAATATCGGCCGGTGTGTTCCAGCGCTTCCAAACGGTTTCTACGGGAGCATTGACGCTGGCTGTTACGGTAATTTTTGTTCTTTCTTCCATCATGTTATTCGGTTATAATGCTTTATTCAAAAATACAAGAATACTGGAAACAGCAGACGAGCTGATAACGACAAAAGCCGGGGTGAATATTACAAAAAATGGCCGCTGGTATGCAGCGGCCATTGATTTGATCTGTAAAGGACTTTATTCATTCCCGATCTTTTGTGGATTCTTAAACTCGGTTTTTGGAATACTGTAACTAATCACCAGGGTGCCGAGCCTGTTATTGAAACCCATGACGGGACTGGTTAAATGAATGATACTGTCTTGCAAAACCTGCACATTCGTTTCGTCATTCTGTAAGTCGGCTTCGTTTCCAATAGATGCGAATGCTTGTCCTTCATCCTTCTTATTCGTGGAAGATATAATCTTGCCTTGACCGTCGACCAAGGAGATTCGCTGAAAATTCTTTTCTTTCACCATTTCGTTCATATAGAGGTTCACCTGACTCATATTCCCTTCCAGCATTTGTGAGCGAACGGCCCACACAAAGGGTTTAGCCAAAAGCCTTAAGTGTTGTTCGTGGGTTTCAACAATATAACCTTGAGCCTCTGTTTTCAGATGATCCTGTTCGGTCGCGGCATTTTTCCGAATATTGCTCGTTTCGATAGATTTCCATATCCAGAGCGCAACCAGCAGTATAATCGCTACCAGGATGACTATGTAAAATGTTTTCCTGGCAACGGTGGGTTGGGCGATGGTGGTTCCTGTGTCAGGCGATTCGTTCGGGTGACGATCCATGAGATCTGGTTTAAGCTTGTTAACGTTTTTCGTGTGTATGCATCAACGTTGGGGCGTCAGTTTTGTTTTAATGCAAGCTGCCAAACTGCTTTTTACAAGCCTGACCACAGAAGCCGATGGTTTTCCCATTATCCTGAAGAGTGTTCCGCACGTCGGCTGTTTTTCCCAACTGCATCCCGCAAACCGGGTCGGTGTCGTTGCTGATGGCGAGAGCAACGTTGCCTGCCATGCTTAATGAACCTTCCGGGGCTTCAGCTTTGATGCTGTTAACCTGGTCGGCATGGACAAGTCGGTATCGGATTTTACCGTCGTCGCTCCAGGCGACCAGGATGTTTTGGGGGTCGACTTGTTGCACAACGGGATAGGAAGCATGACTTTTGCCCGTGCTGATTTCTTTTTCAAACATTCCCTGGTCGTTGATTTTATTGATGACGATCTTGCTGAAGGCGTCGCCGGAATCGCTGTAGTTTTTATTATAGGCAACCATTCTGGTGCCGTCTTGCAACAGGCAGACCTGAACAAATCGTCCCTCGGCGTCGAGCCGTTGTTTGTGGATCATGTTATTGTCCTGGTCGAGCTCGGCATAGAAAACACCGTTTTGGCTGGAGCCCGTAAACCAGGCGACGTAGGTGGTGTCGCCTTTACTGACTACAGACGGACCGTTGTGCGGACAGCCTTCGAGTACCCAGTTATCGTTGCTGAAGGAAGAAGGTTCCTGAAAAGTTTTGCCATGGTCGGTCGACCTGCTGAGGGAAATATCGCGTACCGATCCGGGCAGGATATCGCGGTAAAGCACCCGGATCTGGCCCTGGCCGTCGCTGCTGATAGCGGTACGGCAACACTGACAGGCATTGGGGTCGATGGTGATGGGATCGCTAAAGGAGTTGTTACCTGAAGTCCGCGCAAATTGCACCGGCCGGCCGCCGTGGGCTTTCGCAGGATTGGTACCTAACCAGGAAAGACCGATTTCGCCATCGTCCAGACGGAGGATATTGGCGAAGGAAACCGATCCCTGCTCAGGATCCGGCTGTATGGATTGGGGTTCGGTCCAGGTCTGGCCACGGTCGGACGAAAAGATATACTGGATATCGCTCAAACCGAAGCGGCTGTTCTCGAGCGGGACATTGGTTTCATAAATCGCCACCAGGGTTCCGTCGCCTTTAAAGGCGATTTTGGGCATTCCTTCTTCGTGAATGCTGGCATTCCCGGCCATGGGAATCGCTTTCGGCGAGGAGAAGGTGTTCGTCTCGGAATCCCAATGGGCGAAGTAAAAGAATTTACTTTGTGCGCTGTCTATTTCAACCCAGCTGGCTACCACCTGATTTTTCTCGTCGGTGGTCAGAAAAACGCAGGAAGCCAAGCGCGAGCTATCGGAAAGCACGATGGGATGACTTTCTGCCTGGTGCTGTGTGGTATTGGTGCACGACTGAAACACGAGGAACAACAGCGCAAAGAGATAGGTTAGATTTTTCATGGCTTGGTTTATCGATTAAACAAATATTTGATATTCAGACCGGCGTAGAGATTTCTTTCCGGCGAAGGGTTGAAGTATGCGGGATTTCCCCCACCGAAGGCGACGGCATTCAGAGAGGTAATGGAGCTGTATTGCTCGTTCCCGATATTGTTTAGCCCTGCGTAGATGTCGAGGGCGATGAATTGCATCAGGTTCTTCCTCAGACCGACTTTGGCGTCTACGACCTGATAGGATGGATTGAAGTCGGTATTGGCATCGTTTAAGGGCAGGCGATCGTTGAAATGATAGCTTCCCGAGAAATAGATTCCCATGTGTGTTTCGAGCTGCAAGCCGGCATTCAGTACCCAGGGGGCTATACCAGTAAGGTCGTTGCCGTCGTATGCGGCTTTTACAATTCCTTGCGGATCTAAGATTTTATAGTCGTTAAACTTAAAATGGGAATAGGTGAGCGCTGCAAAGGGCCGCAGCAGGCTGATGGCCCGATGGTCGTTTTCCTGAATGGCGAGGTAGGATAAAGCCAGTTCAACTCCGTCGCGACTCGTCTTTCCTGAATTATTGTAAATGGTAACGCCTTGGTCGACCGATTGGGCGATGAGTTCGCCTGTCATGTTCATTTTGAACAAGGCCAGATCGTAGGCCAATCGTGCCCCAAGCAGGTTTCCTTTGGCGTTGATTTCATAATTGATGGCCTTCTCTGCCTGTAAAGCGCGGTTGATAGAGCCATCGGCATTGGTGATTTCGGATCCGGAGGGGGGAGAAAAGCCGGAACTAATGCTGCCATGCAGGGATAGTGCTTCCCCGAAATTGTGGCTTAGGGCGACTCGGGGTGAGGCTTGCGGCTTGAACTTTTTGACGCCGCTTCGTTCCGGGAACAGATAGTCGTCCGCATCGTAGGTCACCCCGTTGTAGCTGAGTCCGACTGCCAGGTGTGTGTTTGGTGACAGAGCGGTTTCCGACTGATAAAAGAGGGAATAAACTTGATTTTCTGCGTCGGAGTTGTTATTGATGGCACCTTCGAGGCCCTGGTTGTTTACGTACCTGGTGCCTTTTGAATTGGCCTGATTGAACTCGAAACCTACGGTAAAAGTGGTGGGGAAGCTTTGAAAATCGGGCTTGTAGTGGAAGCGGGTGCGACCGCCAAAGCTTTGGTAATAATTACGAATATAGGAAAAGGGAAGCGGATGATCCAGATCGTAGAAATAGGTAAAAACGCTGCTGGAATTGCTTAGCTGTTCGTTGAATCGGTATTGTTGTCCGACGCCAATGCGGGTCCAGTTCTGATAACGGCCGGCCCGCTTGTCGAGGTTGGTGGGATTGGCCTGCTGCGGATCGGCATTTACCTGCTCTTCCGTGAGGGAACCGGGTATGTGCGCATGCTGGGTGGTGCGACTGACCAAGAGGGTGATGATCTGCTTATCGGATGGAAAAAACTGAAAGTTCCCGGTGAGAAATCGGCGCATGTCTTCACTATGCTTGCGGTAACCGTTGTACTGCTGCCAGCCGTAGGAAGCATAGCTATTCATTTTATCGCCCCCGTTTCGGTAGCTCGTGGCCAATCTCGCCAATCCGTATCCCCCGGCCAGTCCGCTCAGTTCTATACTTTGCTCCTGATAAGGCGAGCGCTGCAGGGATAAATTGATAACGCCACCAGTTCCGCCGCCGTAGATACTGGAAGCCGGTCCTTTGATGATTTCGGCCTGACCGATGCCGTTAACATCGAGCGCTTCGATGCGGGTGGTACCGTCGGGTTCGGTTACGGGGATATCATTTACATAAACTTTAATATTACGCATGCCGAAGGAAGACCTAACGCCGTTGCCTCGGATGGAAATGCGGGCTTCGGACAGGGTGCTTTGATCCATTCGTACCCCAGGAACACTGTTGAAGGCGGTTTGAAGGGATACGCCGTTTCCGCTTCGTATCTGCTCACCGGTAATGAGTGCGACGGCCCCGGCTGTTTCCTTATTGGTTTTGTTGCCGTTGTAGGCAGAAACCCTGACTTCGTTCAGGGAGACCGTGCTGGGTTCTAACTGGATATTTAAGGCCTTACCAGCGGTGTAAACGACTTCTTCTGTTTTGTAACCCAGCATGGAAACCTGTAGTGTGCCTTGCGTCTGTTCGGTATGAAAAGAAAAGTTGCCCTGCTCGTCGGATGTAGTTTTGGACCGCCCGTCTTTGGTGGCGATCAGTACGCCGCTGATCGTTTGACGTCCCTGGAGGTCGTATACCGTGCCTTTGACCTCATAGTGGGGTGCATTGGCCTGGAAAGCGTCCGCACGCAAATAAAATGCAGCCAGAAAGAGGATGCACATGAAAATTTTTAGTAATTTCATCAATACAATTTTTAGGAAAGGAAATTTTCCTTTCATGAATTTTTATAAGCATGTGTGCCAGCACATGCTTTTTTTATAAAATCAGGAATATGAAATGCCATCGCCATGATGCCGTTGGCTTGATGCTTGCGCAGCTTTGTTCCTTCACAGGTTTTTCAGGGACGTGATTTTTTCAGCATCCGGAAGGGATACAGCAGCTTAGCCGGGCGAAACACCGAATTATCGGCAATCGCTAAATGGCAATGTTAAAATGGGAGGAAATCAGGATACGGTAGGAGGGCGGAAGATGCTGTGCGGGCGATCAATGGTTTTTGGGTTGGGAAGTCGTGAAAAAAGAGGCTTCTCCAATTCGGCCGGCACGTAGGGTATGTAAGCGACTTCCTGAGACAGGAAGAATTTGTTGTTGTTTTCGATGTTCCGCTGAGGATTGCTTTGGTCTTTCTTATTCTCTTTTTCAAGCTTCTTCATCAACTGACACTGACCTAAACAGTGCAGTTCAACCACTTCCTTATTTTCACAGTTGATGGCGTAGGCAGCGGTATTGACGTAATAGTCGCTAATAATGAGCACCCTCGTAAAAGACTGGATAAAGAGCGCGCATAACAACACGGCTACTCCGATTTTCTTATATGTAATAAGTGGTGCCAACGTGAACAAAACTACTGGTTATCTGCTAAAAAACAAATATATTTTTAGGTACCTCGTAAATCTTATTCAGAAGTTAAGGGAACAAGTAAAAAGCCACCCTGTTTCGGAGGTGACTTTGAATAATTAAAAATTCCCAGATTAATGACGGGCAACTGAAAGTAATTACTAATTTTGTTAGCATGAAAAACATCGACGGATTACTGGAATTTGAATACAAAAATGTATTAAAAAAGGTTCGGTTCAGTTTGGATTTGAGTCCGGGCTATGGAGGAACACCCTTATTGCTGGTGCAGGACAAATACGACCATTATCACACCTTTGTTCGCGACAATAAAGCGGGCTGGCGGGCTCTGGGGAAAACACCCGCGTGGCCTTCTGAATTTCTGGTGATGCTGTATATGGCCATTGAGGAAAAGTATATGGAAGTGAAAGCGCAAATGAAAATTTAGTATATTTGAATTAGCTATAAACCATGATGCCTGAACAAAATGTAACTCCGGAGATTTCTACTCATGATGCCGACCGTCGAACCTTTCTTGCGCAGTTGGTGGGTGTAGCCGGTCTCTTTTCCATTAGCTTACCACTTGATACGTTCGCTTCGGTGCAGCATGAAAAGGCGAAAATTTTGCCGCTTTCGGTGAGTCCGTATTTGCAGAACCTTCATGACACCGGCGTTTCGGTGATGGTAATTGAACCAAGCGATTCGGTAACCTGGATTGAGGTGGACGACGGTCGGCAGGTTCGAAAAATCATGAACTCAAAAGATGGTTTTTTTGAAGCCGGGAAAGGGGTGAAACGATTCGATGTGGACGGCTTACTACCGGGGAGAAATTATCGATACACCGTTTTTCGGCGGGCAATTCCGGCTTTTACGCCTTACAATTTGAAACTCGACGATACAACCCAGTCCATCGCTTACTCGTTTTCTACGCCTCACAGGGATAGCGACGAGCTTTCCTGCGTCGTCCTGAACGATATTCACGATCGTCCGGATTCTTTCAAAGACTTGATTTCACTTCAGAAGAAACCTTATGAATTTGTGTTCCTGAATGGCGATATCTTCGATTTTCAAACGGACGAACAACAGTTGATTGACCATTTGATACATCCGGTGACCGCGTTGTTTGCTGCAGAAAAACCCTTTGTAATGGTCCGGGGGAACCATGAAACGCGTGGCAAATACGCCCGGGCGTTTAAGGACTACTTTGCATATCCGGAGGATGAATATTTTTTCACGTTTCAACGGGGTCCCGTAAATTTTATTGTTTTGGACACCGGTGAGGACAAACCTGATACTGATCCGGCCTATGCTGGACTGGTGGCGTTCGACCCTTTGCGGGAGAGGCAGGCTAGATGGTTAGACAAGGCACTAAAATCCAAAGTTGCACGTCGGTCGCCCTTCAATGTGGTGATTATGCATATTCCGCCATATCATTCGGGTGATTGGCATGGGACGATGCACTGTAGGAAACTTTTCGCGCCGCTATTCGAAGAATATAAGGTGGATGCGGTTATTTCAGGGCATACACATCGCCACGGAATCCATCGCCCACAAGCAGATCATTCCTTTCCGATTGTGATCGGTGGCGGGCCGAAAAAAGGGGAACGAACCCTGATCCATCTGGAGGCAAGCCGTTCTGCCATGCGCATTTCATTGCACGGTGAAGACGGTTCTGAGATTGACTCGTTGGAAGTCTCAGTGTAGTATATATAACGCTCTCCGGGAATAGAAAACTGCCTAACTTGCGTTGCCATAATAAAAAATATGCTTTCTTTGCACAGAAATTGTAAACCTTGAAAAATGAAGAGACTTCTATTAGTTTTGATGGCCATAATGGTATGGTACGTTCCGGCAAAGGTACAGACGATTGGTGATACGGGACGGATCTGGAGTCTAACGGCCTGAAATTGGGCGATAGAATTTATAATTAACCGATTATACCGACAGCTAATCACGCTTTTAGACCTATGCCGAACGCCTATCAGTTACAGCTTGCTGATTTCAGCGATGAAATAGATGTTGTTTGTCCGAAATGCGCCCGCCGAGCTTTGGTGAAAGGCGGGAAGGTAACCGACGCCGAAGCGCAGGGATCTATCCGCTGTGTTTGCACCCACTGTGGTTATAATCAGTTTTATAGCGAACGGGAAGCCGATATAACGATCGGGAACAGTCGTGGACAGTTACGCAGATACCCGATTACGGTATGGGGTGGTGAAGTGGATCCTTATTTTCATCATCCGCTTTGGTACATGGCTCCGTGCCTGGAAGGGAATATCTGGGCGTATAATCAGCGGCATTTGCAGTTGCTTGAAAATTTTATCAGGGCGAGCGATAGGGGGAGGAACGGATTGCCCAACAAGAACAACAGCATTGCGTCGCGTTTGCCGAGATGGATGAGCGCCGCAAAAAACAGAACCTCTGTATTGAAGTGTATCGGCGATCTGAAATTAAAATGCATTTTAGTACTCATCACAATGCTATCGTTTGTTTCCTGCAATTCCGGGGCGACCAGGCAAGTTAAGCGTTCAGGACTAGATCCTTTCGCCAATGCGAGCCGCGTGGAGCTGCTTCGCTATAACGATCGCATGGCGTGGTGGCCCAAAATGGGCGAGGGCGACCAACCTCTGTTGGAGGAGGGAAAACTGAATATTCCCCGGGATAGCATCCTGGCGCGTATGGAGCTTAATTCGTTAGTCCAAACGGAATGGAAACAGGCGCTTTACGACGGTGAAATATGCGATGAAAACCTCGTTAGTTATTGCTATCAGCCTCGCCATATGTTGGTGTTCTACGAAGCGGACGACCGTGTGCTGGGCTATATCGAGATTTGCTTTTCGTGTGAGAACGGAGAGGTTTCAGATGGCTTGCGGCCGGTGTCTTTTTGCGCTGAACGGATGGAATTGTTGTTACCGCTAGCAGATGCTTTATAATCGCGCATCTAGTATCTAACGGCTCATCTTCCCGAATTACAACAACCCTTTTTGAATGCCCTTCGCAACAAGGTCGTGGCTATTCCTGGCCTTCATTTTCCGTAAAATGTTTTTACGGTGAACCCGCACGGTAAGTGGCGATATAGCGAGCTGCGAGGCGATAGCTTTGCTCGATAAACCTTTACCGACCAGGGGCAATATTTCCATTTCACGCTTACTCAACAGGCCTTTTGTCTTTTCTGAAGTTGGTTTTTTAGTAGCCGGGAAAGGGTCGATAGAATAAAAATCGTTCCGGCCATTGATTCCCATGATCGCCGCTTTATAGGTGTTTTCCGCCGTGAGATGCTGAATATCGGTATGGATATTTAAACTTCGTAGAATACGATAGTCGGGGTCGACATCAATTACAATGGCCTGATGATGAAAAAGCCGGTAAGCGCCATTTGAAACGCGCATGCGGAAACAATAGCTACTTTTAAGGTCTTTGATATGCTGGGTCCCGATTTCCGCGACTTTTGCATAACAGTGCTCTTCAGCGCGGGCGACGAACTCAATGTCGTCGGGATGCGTGAGATCGATAATTTGTTGAAGACTTTCTGGCGGGTATTTCAGCCCATGCATGTGGCAGATTTTATGGTTATGATGAGTGACACTATGGTCGCGAAAGTCGATTAGAAAATGGTAGTAATCGCCAAAGACAAAAAGTTCTGATATGAGCCGCTGAATATCGACCGGTGACAAGGGGCCTTCCGCAGGTAAAAACAACTCGGGGAATTTCCCCCAAACAGGCGTCAACAGATGTTTATGATCTTTCATACGCCTGAACAACTGTTTATCCATTTCCGAACCAGATAGGCAGTATTGGGTGCGAATGTTTTTCTCAATAAATTTCGCCGATGGACGAGCACGGTTTGCTTGGAAATGAACAGCTTTTCGCCAATATCGTGGCTGGAAAAGCCTACGGCGAGTAGTTTGAGCACGTCTATTTCCCGCTGAGTAAGCAAATGGACGGGTATACCTGCCGCTTCAGCAGAGAGGTCGATTTCTTCCGATTGAAGAGCACCCCCAAGACCATTTAATATAACCCTCCGATTGCTTGTTCGCATGATATGGTGCATATCGGTGTGGATATGGATAGCGGTCGGCAGATAGCGTTTCTCATCGGAAGCCAGGTAAACTGTTTGGTGATGGAATACATGATAGCTACCGTCGGCTATACGCATGCGAAAGCAATAGCTCATTTTAAGAGGAAAATGTATCTGGATGTCCGTAGCCTCTATTTTCTTCAAAACGGTTCGTTCAGCGCTGATGATGAAGTCGATATCATCAGGATGAATCAAGTCGATGATATCCTCCAAAGAATTTGGCATTTGCTGCAGTCCGTGTATACCTAAAATTTGATCGGAATGGTGGGATATTCGAAGATCGTTGAAGTTAATGCTGTAATAGTAGAAGGGCCCCAGGGCAAGGACGCCGGCTAAGCGGTCAACAAAGTCGCACCGTGACGCTATGGAGGTCTTCGTATCAGCCCACGGCAACTCGCCTGACCAAAGTGATGATAACGTTCGTTTGCTAATTTCCACCATGTATCGCTGCTTTAGATCAATTGGAATAAGAAGCGTGTTTTGCAAGCACCAAAATAGAAACTTTTCTGTTACAAAATACCACTTTTGAGGTATTTTTTTTCAAAAGACTTCTTCCGTTATTGCGCTTACAACCGACGCAGAATTCTGCAAGGTACTTTGACACTCTGATACTAAAACAAATCTATGAGAAAACTAATCTTAATTCTGTGTGCGCTGTTTGTGCTTTCGGACCCGCTCCAAGCGCAAACAATTTCGGCTAGATCAACCGCTGAGGAATGTCTCCTGCAAATGGGACTCATCATCTCGGGAAATGACAGATACAATCAGGAATATGATTTTCGAGGAACCCGGATTGTAAGAACGGCGCATCTTGCCGATACAAGCGTGCTGGAGCACGTTATTGATGTGAATTGGGCTGGCTACCGTGATATAACTGTTGAGAAGGATGATTATGATTTAATAGTTACTCTTCACTTCGACCATGAACATGCCATATATATGGCGATAAAAGAAAATAACATCGTGCGAAGCAGAGATATCAGCCGATCAAAAACGTTTCAGTTTAGGTTCCCACCTGAGCTTAAAGATCAGTATTTACCCGAATTTACACAAGGAGCAGAGCGGCTGAAGCAACTCGCAAAATCGAATGCGAGTCCGCTCTTGAAATTAACAAGATCGGGCGCGTGGATACAGAATATACCAACTTTCGAGGAATACGAAAAAAACATGTACATTCTCGGAAGAGCCATTGCACCTTGGACGATTTCGTTTTTCCCGGACGGCCGCGGATGGACTGCATTTGCTTTGGTGGAATATCGTGCGGATGGGGAAGAAGGGCAAGCAGTGATGTTTGACTCCGATATGATTCGCTCCGTGAATGTAGATAGTGCAGGCTTCGTTTTTGAGGCCCTTACTCGGCACCGTCCTAACCCGACCGCTCCATTTGAAATGCGAATGCAACAAAGCTACTCGTTTCCGTTTGCAGAAAATAAGGCGGGCGATGATCGGTCGGAGTTACTTAAATACTTCAAGTTGTTTCTCTGGGAGAATGGGGTCGGCGTAGCACAGGGAGGATTTAAAGTTGATAACTTATAAGAAGTTAAATATTTTTTCCGGCAAAAAAGACCTGGATCAGACTTCTGGAAGCTTTGACCTTGGGAATACTCGCTAAAATAATTAAAACATATGAAATACGCTGTCCTTATCGTTTTCCTGGCAGTCACACCTTTTATGCTTTTTGCCCAAAACGTCAGCTCGAATTCGACTGTCGAAGAGTGCATTGCGTACATTGACCAGGTCGCGAAAAAAAATAAAATTTCCCTTTATACGTTTGTCGATTTTGGAGGTACTACGTTCACTGCTACCATTTCTGAGCGAAATACTACGGAGTATGATTTCATCAACTGGGCGAGCTTTTCGAAGCTTCGCGTAGATGCATCGCATCAACATATGACACCTTCAGTAAAGTTTATCTTTCAAGATAGCATATTGAGAAAAACGCTGCTTACAAATAGTAGCGATGAAATTTTGTTCCGTGACTTCCATACGGTCGATGGTTTTATGTTAAATGCCTCCAAAGAAGATATCCCTCTTCTGGAGATAGCGGCAAAACGCCTGGCGCAACTTGCTAAACAAGGCGAGAACGAATTATTGGAAGTTGATCTTTTCTTTAGAACCAGGCCCGTTCAAAATGTTCTCGAAACAAAGGAATTAATAAGTAAGCAAATCATCGACCTGAGAAGGAAAATCGGAAAAGCTGACGAAGACCTGGGCTTCGAAATGACACCCAACAGGGACGCTGGGAAATTTAAAATGAATATACGGTGGAACGCGCGTACCAAAGCTCCTGAGGAATCGATTGAAATATACTATAGGGATCTGGTGGATGTGCGGGTAGAAGGGCAGAAGGTCCGATTTGAAAGCACGACGAAAATTGTTGACCTGAATATGGGAGGCAATATTTCGGAGGTTGAAATGGAGGATCTGGTTGAAAATTTGCACCATTGGCTGTGGCTTCAAGGCAAAGACAAGTTTTCAATGAAGCTGAATATTTAGCAGGCAGGTGTAAGGGGTACCGAACGGTATTTCTATAACAAAAAACGACCGCTGGTTTTCCCAAGCGGCCGTCACCTTTACACCTAAAATTGTATCAAGCGATATTAAATCGCCTCTATGTTATATATACTACTACGTCTGTTCAGAAGCGTACACCGTGGGCACTGACATCACTGTTACAATGGAGGAGGTGTCACCCCGTTCGCTGCATCAAACGTACGACAGACTTTCGGCCCACTTTGTAGTAAAGTGTGTAAGATGTTGTAGTAAATTTACGATAGCGTGTAGTAAAACGTGGTGACGACTACTTATTCAAATTGACTCATCAGCACGGGAATCGATACCTGGGCGCTCAAGTACTGCCCCCCTTGTGCGATATGGCGGATGGCAAACAACAGTTCATCGGCACTGCTATCTTTGACAAGAAATCCTGAGGCACCCGCCTGAAAGGCTTTGATGACGTGCGGGGTGCTACTAAGGGCAGAAAGTACGACCACCGGTACTTCAGACGTACGTTTAAAGAGGGTTTGGATGAGCTGATAACCGTCTATTCTGGGCATATTTAAATCGGTAAGGAGAACGTCTGGCTTAATACGATTGAGCTTTTCCAAGGCTTCCTGGCCGTCGACTGCCTCGTCGACAATTTGAATATCGCCTTCTGATTCGAGCAGGTTTTTAAGGCTACTTCTGACCAGGTCATTGTCTTCAGCAATTAGTACGCGTATCATGGTATATGCTTAGTCTAGTCGATAGGGTCTTTAAATTATGGAAAATGACACTATCAATAGTCGTTCTGTTTGTCACAAAGACAAATCAGGTAGTTTGCACGAACCGCGTCCGTAGTTTCCGTTATGACTCTTATTAAAAAGCGTCGACTTTAATGAGATTGTCTTTGCAAACCTGATAGAGCTCCTGAAGAAGCCAATAGCTTGGACACGTCTGTACTTCGCCCGGCCAGTTCTGCGCCCGAAGTATGCAGGTTTCTAAAAATAAGGAGGAATCCAGGATCATGGCCGACGAGTTCAGTCGGATTTCTTTTTGAGGCGGGTAGGTATGGAAGAATTCCTGTAGCTCTGAGATGTTCATCCGGCAAAAGTAAGAAATCCGTCGGGATTAATTATTTTATAATTATAATAACTTATCGAAATATTAGCAAATTACGTTATACTTGTAATATAATTAACTATTAACATAATTAGGCATGAACGAGACAGATGTAATTGAATTTTTGGAAAATCGGAGCCGCTTACTTGCGATTGAAAAGAAAAAGGTAGACGATGCGATCAGCGTTATCCAAAGCTCGAGCCGCGTTTTAGCGGATGTGTTCTCGGGTGTTCCAGATAGGAAATCAAAGCCTGCGAAGATATCCGACAAGGTGCTGGAACGTTCCACTGAGTTTAACCCGAAAGGTAAATTGGATGACAAAATTAGTTTTGCGTTAAGTACATCGAAAAGTGGATTGAAAGAAGATATTATGAGGGTGTTGACTGAACAGCAGCCAGATCTGGACGTGAATAAACTTCGCAATGCACTTGGGGTGCGCTTATCGTACCTGCTTAAAAGCGGGCGTATCGCGGGAAAGAAACAGGGTAGAACCTACCATTACCGTTTGATCGGATAGCCTCCACGATTTATTTACAATAATCTTAGCAAACATCCACTGAACTTACTAATATTATTAGTAATATTGCAGGTAAAAAGGAGGATGTATGCTAAGAAATTTAACCTCGGCGAGGGATCATGAATTGGAGCCACTTGCCGATCCGACACGGGTGAGCGGTTTTGCCTCCCCGGCAGCCGACTACATTCAGGACCGCCTGCATATCGCGCAGCGCCTGGTAACTGATCCAACAAATACGTTTTATTTCGAGATGGCGAGCGATGAATTGTCGACCTCAGGCATTTGCAAGGGTGCGTTGCTGGTGGTAGACCGTTCCGTGAGCCCGAAGGCAGGCTCTACGGTGGTAGCCAGCGTAGAGGGTGAGTGGACGCTAAGGCGACTGGATACTCCGGCCGAAGGTGCTGAAGAGGAATTAACGATTTTCGGTGTGGTGACCTGGAGCTGCAATCCGATGGCGGAGGTGGTGAAGCTGAGCATAGACTGACATGATTGCATTGGTAGACTGCAACAATTTTTATGCGAGCTGCGAGCGCTTGTTTCAGCCCCGCTATAACGGCCGTCCGGTGGTGGTGCTAAGCAACAACGATGGTTGTGTGATTGCCCGTAGCAACGAGGCGAAAGACCTGGGTATCCGAATGGGCGATCCCTTTTTTAAAATTGAAACGCAACTCAGGCGCGCCGGGGTAGCGGTGTTTAGCAGTAACTATCCGCTTTATGGGGATATGAGTGCGCGCGTCATGACGAATCTGGCGCGGCTCTCGCCGAAGGTGGAAGTATATAGTATAGACGAATGTTTTCTGGATCTGACGGGGCTTGGCAATTTGGACTCCTACGCACATCAGATACGCGATGCAGTGATACAGAACACGGGGATTCCCTTGAGCGTGGGCATTGCACCAACCAAGGTGTTAGCGAAAGTAGCGAACAGAATGTGCAAACGGGGGAGAGGAGTATGCGTACTCGATACCGATGAAAAGATTCGGGAAGCTTTGGAAGATTTTGAGGTGGGCGATTTATGGGGCGTTGGCAGAGCTTCGGTTAAAAAACTACAGGCGGCCGGAATTTTTACGGCTGCCGATTTGCGTAAACAGTCTGTCGGCTTTGTGAAAGACCGCCTTACCATTCAGGGGGTGCGGATATGGAGCGAACTCTGGAGACAACCCTGCCTGCAGGTAAGTGAGCTGGAGGACCGGAAAAAAGGACTGTGTACGGGACGTTCCTTCGGGAAGATGACGGGTGAGCTGCAGCAGATTGAAGAGGCCACGGCGAGTTACGCGCACCGCCTTTCAAGGAAATTGCGAGCTGATAAAAGCTGCGCGAGCGTGATAACGGTGCGTTTGTTGACGAACCGTTTTAAGGCGGAACTGCCGCAAACCTTCCCTTCGGTAAGTTTGGCGCTGGATAACCCGGTGAACAATGCGCACGACCTGGTTCGTGTGGCGCTGAAGGGACTTAAGAAGATTTACCGAAGGGGCTTCTTGTACCAGAAGGTAGAAGTTTCGGCGACGGGACTGATTCCGGAAGAGGAGGTTCAATTAAACTTATTTCATAGCTGGCAGGGACCGGCGCACGACAAGCTAAGTCAGGTTATGGACCGTCTTAACAGGCACTACGGCAGCGGGACCGTCCGCATTGCTGCTGAGGGAACCACCCAGAAATGGAAACTCCGGAGCGATTTTCTGAGCCCCTGCTATACTACGCGCTGGGAAGATATCGTAAAAGTTTATTGAGTAGCTCATTTCGGTTAACAGAACCGGGTATTTAGACATGCTAAAACATTTTATTATCGGAGGCACTGATTTCCAATTGTCGTATGATTATACTATTTTTAGCCACAATTGTTTAAACCTAGTATCGAAATGAACAGAAAAAAAGGAAGTTTTTTAATAGCTCTATTGTTAATGGTCGGATCAGGATGTATGTCGGCCAAAAGCGGTAAACCCACTGACAGCAACTCCTATAGGAACAAAATGCAGGCCTTACACACAGCCATTGAAGCGAACTTCCACGATAAAAAGTCGGGCCACTACTTCGTAGACCTGGACCCGGACAAACGTGAAACGAAATTTGGACACTGGCGCGAGTTCAGTTGGTTTTGGGCGCTTTGTACTATGTTTGAAGCGGCAAATGAATACGAAAAAGTTGAAGAGGACGCCAAGCTGGTTGACAGTATCTATCAGGCGATGCAGCCTTATTACGACGATGCTCTGCCGAAGCCCGGGTACAACGAGTACATCATGGACTTAAAACCTGGTCAGCGCTATTATGACGACAACCAGTGGGTGGGTATTACCGCCTTGGATGTGTATGAACGTACAGGGAAGAAGGCTTATCTTGACTTGGGCAAATCGATGTACGACTTTATGATGACGGCCTATGACAGCAAGCTTGGTGGGGGTCTCTACTGGCGTGAGGGCGACTTCGAAACGAAAAATACCTGCTCAAATGGCCCCGGAATTATCGTTGCCCTGAAAATGTTTAATGCAACGAAGGACCAGGGATATCTGGACACGGCCATTATGCTTTATGACTGGACGAACGAAAAGTTGAAGACACCGGAAGGCCTTTATTACGATAATATTAAAACGGCTGATGGAAGCATTGGCGAAGCAATTTACTCTTACAATACGGGTACGATGCTCCAATCGAACGTATATCTTTATGAGATTACGAAAGAGAAGAAATACCTGGATGAGGCAATTGCATTAGCTGACAGTTCCCTAAATTATTTCTATGCCGATGGGGAATTTAAAGATCTGATTTGGTTTAATGCTGTGCTGCTGCGTGGCTACCAGCATTTGCTGAAGCATCATGACGATATGAAATATATCCAAGGCTTTAAAAAGGTGCTGGATAACACGCTGAAAGATCACAAGAACGAAGCTGGTCTAATAATCAAGGACGGCTCCGAGCGTAATTTGGTTGAGCATGGGGGAATGCTGGAGATTTTGGCACGTTTCGCCTTGCTGGAAGATCAATATAATCTTGAGAAAGCTATTTAAGCCGAAAACTATGAAACGAAGCTATCAGTTGCCGTACTCGTTGAGCATCGGAATTTTCTTCTGCTGCTTGCTCTTCTCCGCTCACACGTCGGTTGCACAAAAGCTAAGGTCACTGAAAAAACCGGTGGTAACAAAAGACCTGATAGGCCAGATTGATGGAAAGGATGTTTTTGAATTTACCTTAGACAATGCATCCGGGATGGAAGTTCGGGTGATGACTTACGGAGCAACCATTACCGACATTGTAACGCCCGACAGGGAGGGTGTGCGAAACAGTGTGGTACTCGGTCTGGATTCTCTTTCGCACTATGCGGGCTGGCAGAATTCCCTGATGGGCTCGACGGTAGGGCGCGTCGCCGGCAGGATCGAGAACGGACGGTTTTCCCTCGATGGAAAGGAATATGTACTTACTTCCGACATTCACGGTGGACAGAATGGTTTTGACAAGAGGCATTGGATGGGGAAAGCGACCCGTATAGCTGGTGTACCAGCCGTAGAAATGACTTACTTCAGCAAGGATGGTGAGGAGGGTTATCCTGGCAATTTGTCTGTGAAGATCACTTTTTCCTTGAATAAAGAAAATGAACTATTGATTGACTATGAGGCCACGACCGACAAGCCTACTCCGCTGGTGCTGACCAATCATAGCTACTTCAATTTATCAGGCGGTAAGCGCAAGGACGCGCTGAATACTGAATTAACGATACTTGCCGACCGATATCTGGAATATGGGGAGGGGAGCATGCCTACGGGAACTATTGCGGCCGTAAAGGGTACGCCGTTTGACTTTACGCGTGCAAAAGCGATTGGACAGGAAATAGACCAGGTTCAGCAATATACCAGCGGCTATGATGTTACATTTGCCCTAAAAAATCAATGGGGTAAACTTCAACTGGCGGCCCGTGCATTCGAACCCGAGAGTGGACGCGAAATGGAAGTGTATACAACCGAGCCCGGTTTGGTGTTCTATTCCGGGAACTACCTGAGTGAGAAAGTGACCGGAAGAAACGGAGTTCCCTATACAAAGAACGGCGCCTTCTGTCTGGAAACGCAGCATTTTCCAAATTCTGTACACAATCCGTCGTTCCCCAATACAATTTTACGTCCTGGGGAAAAGTTTCAATCACAGACCATCTATAAATTTTCAGTGAGAAGGTAGGAATTTGTTTAGAATGTATGCTAAACGTAAGAGTATCTTTATATTAACGTTAAGAAAAACCATTTTGTTTTAGAATGGTTCCAATTAGGCAAGGTATTTGCTTTCACGCAATCGATTGTTTAATTGACAAGATATATGATACTTCCTTCTTTACCCCGAAATAACTTCATACGAGATTTCCTGTTGAAAGACAAGCATTTACCTCACTGGCTTATTTTGTTAGTGGACATGCTGATGATTTATTTTGCTTTCTCTTTTTCCTATGTATTGGTTAATCTGGCGAACCTGGAACAGGTAGAATTCAGTCAGTACTTACTGTATACGGCTACTTTCTGCACGATTGCCTTGCCGGTGGTATATTTCAGTAAACTTCATACGGGACTTCTTCGATATTCGAATGTACGCGACCTTTTCAAAATATTCTTTACAACAGCGGTGTTTTCGATGCTGTTTCTCGGGCTGATGTTCTCGTTCGGGCAAGGAATTATTGCAGGGGAGGAGACGAAGCTGTATATAAATGTGATCATTAACTTCTTTGTAACTGCCTGTTTATTGCTCGTTTTTCGTATTTCAGCCAAGAGCATCTTTTTTGCGCTGAGCCGTAATTTCTCGGATAAGAAAATTCACCGGGTGCTTGTTTTTGGTTCTGACAAGAACGCAGTATTGTTGAAAAATGCATTGGAAAACAATAAGGAAGAGCTTTACCGCGTATGTGGCTTTATTGATGAAGATACGGCGCGTGTAAACAGCTATCTTGAGGAGAAAAAGGTATTCCATGTATCTTCGCTGGATGCGCTTGTACGAAACAAGCGGATTAAAGAATTGGTGGTTGTGCAGGATACTCTTGAGAAAGAAAATAAGAAGCGACTGATTGAGCAGGCTGTTCAGTTGGGTATTCGGGTATTAACCGTACCACCCGTTAATAAGTGGCTCTCGGGCAGCTTAGGCCAGAAACAAATTCAGAAATTAAAGATTGAAGATTTACTTCAACGTGAACCGATCAGAATCGATTCTACCGCTGTGAAGAATGATATCCGCAATAAGCGCGTACTGATTACGGGTGCAGCGGGGTCGATTGGTTCGGAGATTGTACGGCAGGTACTAACTTACGAGCCTAAACTATTGGTTTTATGCGACAACGCGGAATCGCCGCTGCATGCCATGCAATTGGAGATTGAAGAGAACTTCCCGGGTGCAAGGGTAGAACTCTTTATCTCCGATGTGCGCGACCACGACCGGATGCAGCATCTGTTTAATAAGGCCAAGCCGCAGATTGTGTACCATGCGGCCGCTTATAAGCATGTGCCCCTCATGGAGAACAATCCTTTTGAGGCGGTAAAGGTGAACGTAGGTGGTACTAAGAATGTGGCCGACCTATCGGTTCGCTTTGCAGTGGAGAAATTTGTGATGGTATCGACCGACAAAGCAGTGAACCCAACCAACATCATGGGAGCATCCAAACGGCTGGCGGAAATTTATACGCAGTCGCTTAATGAATACTTGAACAGCGAGACGCGCTTTATTACCACACGCTTCGGGAATGTGCTGGGTTCAAACGGATCGGTTATCCCACGCTTCCGCGAACAAATAGAGAAGGGTGGCCCGATTACGGTGACGCACCCGGAAATTACCCGCTATTTTATGACCATACCGGAAGCCGTGCAATTGGTACTGGAAGCGGGCACAATGGGTAAGGGAGGAGAGATCTTCGTGTTTGATATGGGTGAACCCGTGAAGATTGTAGATATGGCTCGCAAAATGATTCAGCTGGCCGGCTTGCAGGAAGGAAAAGATATTGATATCGCCTTTACCGGTTTACGCCCCGGAGAAAAGCTGTATGAGGAGTTGTTGGCTACAACTGAGTTGACGGTACCAACCCATCATGAGAAAATCAGCATTGCGAAAGTTCGAACCTATCCCTTCGAGAGCGTGAGTGCATCTATTGAAAGTTTGTTGAAAATCAACAAGACCCAGCACCAAGATCGGATCGTCATGAAGATGAAGGAAATTGTGCCTGAGTTCAAGAGCAAGAATTCGGTGTATGAAAAACTGGATACCGTTCAGGAAAAACAATACAAGGATATGGAAACGATGTCGTAGAGCATTCCTGAGCGAGGCTAAGAAATAGTCGCCTTTTAGAGAAAGGAATAAACGAGCGCTGGTCAAACGATCAGCGCTCGTTTATTTTTAACGGGAGTTTTTATAGATGTCGTCTTTCCCGATCTCTTCAAAATCGGTATTCAGATAGGTAAAGGTAGCTACGGCCATAACAGTGAATCCCCCGGTAGTGAGACCTATGAGCGTGGCAAGCATAAAACTATGCCAATAATAGTGTACCAACGCGGCCGGTACAATCACACCAAGTAAGCCTATGACGATGCCAATATCCCACGATTTTTCATTGATAGGTTTTAATTTGGAGTCGCACACTGGACATTGCACGACATGCCCCTTATTGAATCGAAACACCTCCCTGAACGGGAGTTTATTCGAGCAAACGGGGCATGTAAATTTTGTTGTTAAAAATCCATCCGACGCCATCCTTGGGTTGTTATGATGCAAAGGTAACAATTCGGATGGAAAGAATAGCCATTCTAGCGGTCGATACGAAGGAAGTTCCCCTCCATATCGAATACAAAATCGACGTTGTTAGTTAATTCCACATCGAATCGTTGTGGTTCGCGGTCGATATTGTTAATGCCGGTATTCGGGTATTCAGCACCAATGTAATTTACAATGGACGGCTGGATGAAGGTGGTGGGAAGCGCTGCGCCAATGGGTGCATCTACTTCCTGCCAATCACCATCTTGGTTGAAAGTGACTTCAACACCGTTATCGAGGCGGGCTTCGTACTCCAGTCCTGAACGGCCATCCTTATCCTTTTGCAGATTGACAACTGTTTGGGAAGCAAAATGCTCGTCAAGGAAGTCTTGCGCAGGAGAAGGTAATTGGTCGATAGCAATTTTTTCATCTTTATCGCAGCTGGAAATGGAAATCACCATTAGGATAGCAGCAAATAATAGCGTTATTTTTTTCATGATAATTAAATTTAGTCGTCTATACGTTTAAAATTTCCTTTGCTGTCGAACTCCAGATCGATGCCACTGGTAAGCTCGACCTCATACTTACGCGAGGACCGGGATATTTGGACGATCTGATTATTGGGGAAGCTCTTGCTTACATACTGACGGATATTGTTGGGAACGATGGCCTGTGGAACGGGCTGCAAATCGGAATCGATCTCAGTCCAGTTACCCTTGCTATCGAACTCGATTTCAGTACCGTCGGAAAGAGCTACTTTATACTCTTTTGAAGAGAAAAACTCATCGTCTTCGATGACGTGAGATACATTCCTGGCATCGAAATGCTTCTGTATGAAATTCTGAGCCGGTTGAGGCAATTGATTCACTTTCAATACTTTCTGCGCCTGCGCTCCATTGGCTGTTAGGGTTACAGCCACGAATAATAATCCTTTAATTATACTTTTCATTTCATCTTTATTTTAATGTACTACAAAGATGATAACCAATTTGGGAAAGAAATGGGAACGAAAAATTCTAAATATTTTTTCTAAGGGTGAAAACGTGCTGGTCGGTTTTGAAGGAGTAGGCAACATCGACGCTCTCGTAATTTTCAGTAATTGAGCGAACGATGGAGAGCCCGAGGCCATTCGATTGCGAATCTTGTGTTCCTTTATGAAAGCGGTTGAAGATATAGGCTGGGTTCAGCGCTTCGCCACTGCTGCTATTGGCAATCTCAATCTTATCGGGGGAAACCGAAATATGCAGCAGTCCACCTTCCTGATTGTAACGGATGGCGTTGCGGAGCAAATTGGAGAGTAGAATCAGCGCCAGGTCGGCATTATACCAGATTACAAAATCTCCGTTCAGGTCGACTTGCAGCTGAAGGGACTTTATTTCAATAAAATCCTGATAATCTTGGAGCAATTGATTCAATAGGAGGGTGAAGTTAACTTCCTCATTCTGCAGATATTGTTTGTTTTCTATCCGAGATAAGGTGAGCAATGATTTATTCAGGCCTACCAGACGCAATAAAGCACGCTTGGCCTCGGCAAGTCGCGAGAGGGTTCCTTCGTCCAGCGCCGGTTCCTCCATCATTAAATCGAGCTTACTAATGGTGACTGCCAGGGGCGTCTGGAGCTCGTGGGAGGCATTCTCGATGAAGCGCTTCTGCTGGGCAAAGATCTGCTCGTTGCGCTGGATCATGTGGACGATATGCGTGTTTAGATCGTCGAATTCCCGTACGCTGCTACTGACGGGCTGAAAGCTCTTACTGGTTCCGAAACGATACTTCCCGAGACCAGTCAAAATCCGGCGAAAGGGTCGAAGTGCCCGCGTTAACACCAGATAGTTAATAAGAATCACGCTGATGGCAATGACTGCATATAAAACTGCAAGTGAAATGGCCAGGTTAATCAGGAAATCGTCTTCTTCGACGGTAGATGTGCGGATTTCAAGCTTGTAGGGGGTACCGTTTTTTGTATAGAACCCCGTCGTCAGGATTCGGTAAGGCTCGTCTTCTTCGTCGTAAGGCATATAGACGAGCTCGTTGTGAAAGGTGTTGTTGTCAACCGTTTCTCCCGGATCGGCAGGAAGAATGCGAAACTGATTGATGCCGAAGCTGTGCGAATTGCCGATGAATTCGGGATCGTCGTAGGCTTCACGGATAATCTCGATCTTCTGATTTTTCAGGCCATCGTCTATATTATCGTACACTTCATCCATGAGTACGGCATAAAATAACAGGGCCCAAATGGCGATAATAGCCAGGATGGCGACCACCAGGTAACGATTGGTATAGGTTTTCAGTGATACTGCCATATCAAGTCATTTTATAGCCAATGCCATAAACCGCCTGGATGTCCACATCAGCGTGAAGGGTTCTAAGCTTTCGTTTCAGGTTCTTGATTTGCGAATAGATAAAGTCGAGATTGTCGGATTGGTCGATATAGTCGCCCCAAACAGCCTCGGCCAGATGAGTTTTCTCAATCAGGCGGTTCGGTCGCACCATAAAATAATATAGCACATCATACTCCTTGCGGTTCAGGGAGAGCTCTTCACCACGAACACGGACCTGCCGTGTATCGGGACTGAGTTCTATGTTTTTATAACGAAGGGTTTTATCGCCATTTTGAACGTTTCGGCGGATAATGGATTTAATTCTGGCCAGCAATTCTGCGAGGTGAAAAGGCTTGGGCAGATAGTCGTCCGCTCCAATCTCCAGTCCGAGTACCTTGTCCTCAACAGCGCCTTTCGCTGAAAGAATAAGTACAGGCTGCTTTCGCGATGCCTGCTGTAGCGCCCGGAGAATATCGAGCCCGCTGCCTCCGGGGAGCATAATATCGAGCAGAACACAATCGTAATCGTAGTTCATCACCTTACTCAAACCCGTCTCGTAGGTCATCGCCTCTTCCACCAGAAAGTTTTCGAGCAGGAAAAACTCCCGCATACTTTTTACCATTTCTGGTTCGTCCTCAATAATCAGAATCTTCATTTCACTTAAAACTACAATATTAGGCCTGAATTCTGGAATAAATTGGGAAAGCGAACAGGATCACTCGCCTTGCCGCACCGTTCCTCTCGGACGACAAAGGCTTATTTAGGCTCGAAGGAAAGAACATTCGCACTCAATTCGTCCACTGAAAATCCATTTTCGGCTGTTCCATCGATCGGTCGATTACCTCTGCCGCCAGGTTCAAGATCGCTTCCATGGCTTGATATTCGATTTTCTCTGCATCGTCGCCTGGCTTGTGGTAGTCATTGTGCCCACCGGTATGAAAGAAGAGTACAGGAATGTTCTTTTTATAGAAGGAGGTTTGATCGGAACCTCCACTGCCATCTCTACTGGTGAAAAACCTAATGGTGCTTTCGACACCTTCAAAAATCGCTGGAAACGCTGAACTGGTTCCATGGCCAATGATGGCCAGTCCGTTTTGCTCCTGATAGCGCCCGATCATATCCATATTCAGCATCCAATGGATGTTTTCCAGCGCGACGGTTGGGTTCTCAGTAAAGTATTTCGACCCTAACAATCCCAACTCTTCGGCTCCGAAGCCGATAAATAACATATTGAAGGCTTCCTTGCGATTATTACTGCTGTAGTGGCGTGCCAGTTCAAGAAGTCCGGCAACACCAGATGCATTATCATCGGCACCATTATGGATCTGACCAACCCCGACGGAGTCGCGAGAGCCGCCAATGGTCCCTTTTCCCAAATGATCGTAGTGGGCGCCCACCACGATGGTATACGGCGCGTCGTTATCAAGGAAGCCAAGAACATTGTCCGACAAGCGAATGGAGTCGGCCACCTTAACCCGTGTAATCTTGGCTTCGAACGACTGCCGGTAGCCTTTATCGCCTAAAGGCTCGAGACCGTATTTCTTAAAATGCTTTTCGATATAGTCGGCAGCACGTCCCGATCCCTCTTTCCCGGTTTCCCTGCCCAACATTTTGTCGTTTGCAAGGAATTGGATATGCTTTTTGAGATTGGCGGGATTGGTTTGCGCCTGTAGCGACAGCGAAAAGCAGGCAATGCAGGTGAGGAGAAGACTGGTCCGAAAGATATGAGATGTTTTCATGACTCAAATATACATTATTTGCGAATCAGGCATAGATTACCTATCAATAAGTATTTTGTAGACAATCGTTAAGCAATAGATTTGCCTTCATACAAATGAATAATGGATATGGAAGTAATCATTACCAAAATCTACAAAAGAACCCTATTGCTGTTAGTGACACTAACGGTGATTGCTGGCTGCGGAAAGTACGGCGAATTTGGTCCGCCGGGTGAGCGGGGAGAGAAAGGCGAGGAGGGTTTAAAGGGCGCTGATGGATCAACCATTCTGAACGGTGCAGGTGCACCCAGTTCTTCACTGGGGAAAGAAGGGGATTTTTATATAGATATCATGTCGGCCAACTTTTACGGTCCGAAATCGGCCGCAGGCTGGGATAAGTTTGTCAACCTGGGGATTAAAGGCGAGACAGGAGCCCCTGGCGAAGACGGTGCTGACGGGAAAGATGGCGAAGATGGTAAGGATGGTGCAGACGGAAAGGACGGGGCCGATGGTAAAGACGGGGCCGATGGTAAAGATGGAGTAGACGGGAAAGATGGAGTAGATGGTAAAGACGGCGCTGACGGGAAAGATGGAAAAGACGGGGCAAGGGGGACACAGATCTACAGCGGAACGGGAACGCCACCGGCGGGGCTCGGCTTGATGAACGATTATTTCCTTGATCTGATGAATTTGACCGTATACGGCCCAAAACCAGCAGATAATGACTGGGGTACCGGGACGAGTGCGAAGCCGGCGGATATTAACGGGGTTAAGACGGTGATCATAAAGAATATGAAATTTCCGGACGAGCGAAATGAACAAGGTGCCGGCAATGAAAATCGATCACTGCAGGCTACGGTGATTCCTACAATTGACTACTCCGACTATTATGAAAATGGGATGGTGATGGCCTTCGTGAGGGATCCGAATGGAGCAGAAAGCGCCTGGACTGGTGAGCACGCGTATTATAACGCGGATCAAAGTATTGCCGCTACAGTGCAGACAAGCAAGATACTTTTCGGGAAGAGAAATATTAAATTGCATTTGACGATGTTGAATGCCGATATTCCTTACGCAAAAGAAAACTTTGTCATCGATGTAAAATTCGTATTAATTCCTGGTTACCAGCTGGATGCAATGAAGGCCCAAAAACTAGATTTAAGAAGCTCCGAAGAAGTTGTTAAATTCCTGAAACTAAAGTGAACTCAGCTCTATCCAAGAATAGGCTAAAAAACACCAATTATAACCTGCAGGTAAGGGGTACGTCATTTCGATGTTCCCCTTCTTGCTTATAAAAAATGAGGTAGATCCTTGTCAAGTATCAGCCGTTCGTATAATGGATGGAACAAAATGGCGTTTTTGGGGTTATTAATTGTGAAACAAGAGTCAATTCGGTTTTTAAAATTCGACACGAACAAATAACACATATTTACAGGAACGAATGGGTTTAAATATTGCAACTGACGACATCATAAGCATGTTGATGGCTGTTCTCTGTGGGGGAATCATTGGATTCGAAAGAGAATACAAAAGTAAGTCGGCAGGCTTCAGAACAATCGTCCTGATAACACTCGGATCCACCATTTTTACTATCGTATCAGGATATGGTGTGGGGTCAGATGATCGGATTTCGGCAAATATCATCACAGGTATCGGCTTTATCGGTGCCGGCGTGATCTTTAAGGATCAGATTTCGATCAGGGGACTGACAACTGCAGCTGTGATCTGGACATCCGCCGCTATTGGGATGACGACTGGGATAGGTTACCATGCGCTGGCCTTTGTTTTTACTATTATCACCTTACTACTGCTGTTAATGGTTGGCAAAATCGAAAAGGTGATTAGCAAACTGCAAAAGCAGAAGATTGTGACCGTGACGTTCAGGCATCCTGACTTTGAACAAATTGTGACCCTGGAGAAGCGCCTGAACAGTGACGATCTTATCATTGAACGACTGGAGGTTAGCAAACTAAACGACTCGATCACTGTAGTTTGGCAGGTTTCGGCTAGAAAAAAATTTCTGGTGGAGCTCGACGAGACGCTGGCGGACATACCGGAAGTGGTGAGCTTCAGGTAAACGCTCCGCGCCCCTTCACTTTTAACTGATTAAGAGCGCCTTATTTTGTTTTAAGATCATATCTTTGCGGAATATTAAAGCCTATGCAATCAAAGCCTGCCGATTTAAAATATCACCTCGAGCTTTCTCAAAGAATGGCTAACATTGGCAGTTGGGAAATGGATCTGACCGTCGATGACCAGGATGCGCCGCAGTACTGGTCGGACGAGACCTTTCGAATCCTGGGATATGTACCCGGAGAGATCGTTCCCACGTATAGTGCCTTTTTAAATTCTGTCCATCCCGACGACCGCAAAGAGGTGATTGCAGCTGCAGAAGAATCGATCAGGCATGCCAAAAAATACGACCTCGAACAAAGACACCTTTTGCCTGACGGCCGTACCATCGTTACCCAAAGTGTCGGGGAAGTGATATTTGACCCAAAGACTGGTTTGCCAATAAAGCTTTGTGGTGCCATAAAAGATGTTACAGAATCAAAGCAGGCACAAGAGGCACTCGAGCGGACCGGTAAAGAAATGCAGACGCTGTTTAAGAACATTGACGAAGTGCTTTACTCGGTCGACATGCAGGAGTACCGCGTACTGCAGATGTCACCTGCGTGCGAAAAAGTGTATGGTTATACGGTTCAGGAGATGACGGATAATCCACTCAAATGGTTTGAAGTGATTCTGGAAGAGGATCAGCACATTATTCATGAAAGCGACCCTGTGATGCGCCGGGGCGATACGGTCGTAAACGAGCATCGGATCCGTCATAAAGACGGTTCAATTCGTTGGCTGGGTGGCCGGTTAACACCCACGCTGGATGAGACGGGAAAGCTAATTCGTATAGATGGTGTTTGTGTGGATATCACCGCCCGGAAAGAAGCCGAACAGGCGCTGTTGGACAGTGAACGGAAGTATCGGACGTTGCTCGAAAATTCGTCGGACGGCATTGTGGTGACCGACCGAAACAATTCGGTATTATTTGCCTCGAGCTCCATGCATCGTATCACCGGGTATGCGCCTGATGAATTGCCTCAGGTTGACATCGGATTGCTTTTTCATCCTGATAATCAGGACGCGATGATTTCCAATCTGGAGAATTTGTTTAACAAACCCGGTGAAACGGCTCGGTTTGTCTCCCGGTTTCGTAGAAAGGACGGGAATTGGATATGGCTTGAAGGGGTAACTCAGAATTTACTACACGAAGCTGCAGTAAATGGACTGGTTACTAACTTCAGAGATGTCACCGACCGGATCGAATATGAAGAAGCACTGCGCGCAGCGAATGTGGATCTAAAAAAAACCAACGACGAGCTGGATCGATTTGTGTATAGCGTATCGCACGACTTAAGAGCGCCGCTTGCTTCGTTATCCGGTCTGATTGAATTAACCGCAACCGAAACGATTGAACCCGAACTGCTGGAATATCTGACGATGATGAAGCAAAGCGTACAGAAACTAGACGGCTTTATACTGGACATTTTAGATTATTCACGTAATTCACGGCTTACGGTCAATAAAGAAGTGATTGATTTTCATGAACTGTTGAAGGACGCGAGTGAGCATTTAAAATTTATGAGCAATGAGCGATCGGGGGTCGACGTCCGTTGGAGGGTGTCAGGCGATACACCCTTTCAATCCGATAATAGCCGACTTAAAATGATATTCGGTAATTTAATTTCAAACGCAGTCAGGTATTACAACGTGCACGAACCTCAGCCTTTCGTCGAGGTGACAGTTTTAGTTTCTGAAAAGGAGGCATTCATTAAGGTTGCGGATAACGGTGTCGGTATTGACCCAAAGCTTCATGATAAGATATTTGATATGTTCTATCGGGTGTCTAATAAGTCGGTCGGTTCCGGACTCGGACTTTATATTGTTAAAGAAGCGATTGAAAAAGTGGATGGAACCATGGAGTTTTCGTCTGAGCCCGGAGTTGGCACGGAATTTCGAATTAGAATCCCTAACCTGACCGGATAGTTTTATTAAGCATTTAAGATGAGTTATAAGAAAGTATTGATTGTCGACGATGCTGCCATTGACCGGCTTCTCGCAAAAAAAATGATGTCGAAGTTTAGTTTTGCTACTGACGTGCATACTGTCGAATCGGCTATGGATGCGCTTGATATGCTAAAGAGCTGTACACCTATTCCCGAATCGCTGCCTGAGCTGATTTTTCTCGATATCAATATGCCACAAATGAGCGGTTTTGACTTTTTAGACGAGTACAATAAGCTTCCGGAAGACATAAAAAAGAAATGCGTAATCGTCATGTTGTCGTCCTCACTTCACCCAGAAGATAGAGACAGGGCGCTTGCAAGCCCTTATGTATATAAGTTTATGAGCAAGCCGATCAGTGCTGAAAAGCTTTCGGAATTGACAAAAATTTAGGTCGCAACCCGTCCACGCAATTTTGCAGTGCGGAACCAGGCACAGCTTCGAACGCCTAAGGATATTCAACCGCGATCAAAAAAAACGACCGTTGGTTTCCCGAACGGCCGTCACCTTTACACCTAAAATTTTAATGCGTATAGCTCTAATGTTTTTACTACTAGGGCGCTTCAATGCTGTACGTAACAGTGGTTTCGTAAATATTATCCTGACCATCTTTGTAGCTGTCCAGGTAAGCGCCATGTCCGGCTCCTTTGTAAATCACAGAGAATTTTTCGTTCGCTGCACCTTTATCGCTTGTGAACAAGACCTGAGGGTCTGTTTTCAAAAAGACGTCCGTTGGAACTGAGCTAATTGCGGAGCCCAAACGAACCGATATCCCTTCGGCTTCAATGGTTTTTCCTTCATTGCCGATTAAATCACCTTTAGCTCCCACTTTAACAGTAAATCCACCGGTACTGAAAATTCTTAAATGATCTGTTTCCGTAGTAGATACTCCTGACATATAATCTTCCTTCGTTTTGTAAGAAAGAACTACCGGCTTGTTCGCTACTTCAATAGTTTGAATAGAAGTCAATTCAACCTGCAATTTCGTTTCGTCTGATTCTTTCAGGATTTCAACTAGGGGAGTAGAAGACGTTTGCGCGAAAGCAGCAGCAGCAGTTAAGACTGCAGCAGAGGTTAGGATGATTTTTTTCATTGTTTAGTTTCGAGTTTGTTTATTTAGTAGTCTATATAAGCAGGGTAGTAATTCCCTTTTGCTCTGCAAACTTACGTTGCACTACAAGCATGGTTTGTAGTAAAGGCATTAACCTGATGTAGTAAAAAGATGACAACGGCCCGGGCTATGTGCTGCTGTTTAGGAAGTATTCAATAAAAAAAAACAGCCGCTGAATTCAGCGGCTGTCTCGCAAAGTATAGTTGTTGTTTGTTTCTTATGAGCGTAAATGCTATTTCGGCATTATACTGTAAGTGATGGTTCCCGAATAGACGGTAGGGTTTTCGAGGTTTACATATTTATTAACGTACTTATTTACGCCCGCAGCGCGATAGTTAATATTGAATTTACGGTTAACACCCCCAGTGGCACTTGAAATTAATTCTTGGGGGATGGGGGTCAGATTAACTTCAGGATAGTCTGCATCAGGTTTTTCAGTAGAACCGGCACTCGGTGTAATAACGATATCGCTTATATCTATTTCTTCGGTCGATCCGCTCTTACGTATAGGAGTTCCTGACTCTACCCGGACAGCAAAGCCTCCGGTGCTATATACACGGAGATGGTCGGGTTGGTCGACGTCGACACCCTTTTCGTAGTCCTCTTTGGTCATATAGTCCAGATTAACTACTTTTTGGAGGGGCGTTACCTCAATGGTCTGAATAGGGTGTAAACGAATATTGAATGTAATCAGATCGGAAGCCGATGCGTTTGTCTGGGCTGATGCCTGAAGCGATAATAAAATTAGGCTTAAAATTGTAAGTGAAGTCCTTTTCATGTCCTCTTTCGAATAATCAAAAGTAGCGACAATGAATGCAGGAACTTGTAGTATATGCAGGAATCAGATGTAGTAGATTTACTACAAAGACCCCGCCAGGAGAATCTAACGGGCTTCCATGCTGTAGATAATCTGGGTCGTGTACAAGGTCGGGCTGCTTGTAGCGGTAGAATACTTGCTTAGATACGCATTATTTCCCTTTGCCTTGTAGTTGATTCCAAAAGTATTATTTATGCCGCCGCTATCGTTCGATATAATCACCCTCGGTTCGGTACTTAAATCGACCGTTGTAAAACTGGCACCTTGTAAGGGGTTGGTCCCACCGATCAGCGGTGTAATGGTAATATCGGATGAGGGAATGCTTTCGCCGTCTGGTTGACTTAGTGCAGGATTAGTTGTGTTAACACGAATGGCAAAGCCGCCTGTACTGAAAGTATTGATATGATCTGGCTGATCCATCTCAACGCCATTTTCGTAATCCTGTTCGCTGATATAATCAAGATTTACAACTTTCTGCTGAGCGTTTATTTCTAAGGTTTGAATAGGATAAAGGTTGATATTTACTGTAACCTGATCAGATGTTTGTGCAAATACTGCGATACTCAAGACGCTGAGAGCAGCCGTAATAATTAATTCCTTTTTCATAACCTTAGTTCTACTTCGTCCGTTTTGCTACATGATATATCAACTTCTTAAAATTGAAAACACCTTCTAACTCACTCGCGGCCACAAAGATCGCTTAAAATGTAATGAGAAAAATACGCTTTTTTCAAATGATGTTGTTGCAGTGATTAATATACACAATTTCAGGCAACCTGCACTATTTTATTAAATTATCGTAGAAGCGGAAAATGTCAATCAATTCGGGGATAGAATGCACCTCTAACTTCTTAAAAATCCGCGTTTTATACGTACTTGCGGTAGAAACGTGTAGACTTAAATCATTGGAAATTTCTTTCAGCGAGAGACCTGTAATCAGTTTATCCGCGATCTCCATTTCGCGGTCGGAGAGTGTCGTCAGGGGATTCTGGCCGACGGAGGCATTTTTATTCAACGAGTTAATGACCAGTGTGTCTTGGATTTCTTCGCTGACATAAGTACCCCTGTTGAACATTTTTTCAAGTGCCTTTGCAACCGTCGCGTCGTCTGATTTCTTGGGAAGAAACCCGTCTGCACCAAGTTTCAGGTAACGGATAGCGTAGGTTTTCTCGTCCTGGGAAGAAAAAACCAGCACTTTTGCCTTAGGTTGTTTGATTTTTATCAGGTCGAATGTTTGCTGAAAATTACCATCAGGCATATTGATATCCAGAATAATAAGATCGAAGGTACTTCCACCAATAATGTCCAGCACTGCTTTGAAGCTCTCTGCTTCCTCAATATCGGCCGCGGGCCTTAGTTTTTTAATCATGATAGACAAGCCAATTCGAACAATACTGTGGTCGTCTGCAATAAGTATTTTCTCTATCATTATATAATACGTTTACCGATTAGTTGAGGTTTTTGGTTCTCTAATAACAATTCGATTTTTGTGCCGCTGCCTTCGAAGGAGCTTACGGCCAAATCAAAATGCTGTAAAATTGCGAATTTTTTCGCGACAATCAGCGAAAGGCCTGCGCCTTTCTCACCATTGGTTCCGGTATAAGGCGAACTGCGGAAAGTAAAGAGGTCTGCCAATAGCGCTTCGCTCATCCCCATGCCCTCGTCTTCAATGCTGACCTTCCCGGCAGATCCATTTCCTTCGACACTGATTTTGACTGTTCCACCTGGATGGGAATACTTTATAGCGTTCTCAACCAAGGCCTTTATTATGAACTGGAAAAGTATCCGGTCGGCGGTCACAGATGTATTTTCAGGCCCAACAAACTGAATTCGAATCTGTTTCCTTTCGAGTTCTGTTTTCAGCACTTCATTAATATATAAAAATATATCCGAAAACGAAAGGCTCTCTTTTTTAGGCTCAAATTCGGATTCCTGACTATTTAGCCAGGCGATGGTGTTGGAAATTATCTTTTGATTACTTTCGGCGGCTGATTTCAACTCAGCATATAGCGTTTGAAAAATATCCAAATCGATGCTGCCGTCTTTTAAGGCTTCAATAACCCAAAGCAAATTGCGCGAGACACCTGCGAAGTCGTGGGTAATTAACGATAAACACTGATTTTTGAGTTCGAGTTCCTGTTGAAGGGTTTTAATTTTTTGGTCCTGGTCGCTTAATTTTTGCTGGAGTTCTTCCGGGTTCATATTGAAGATTATAGTTCTAACTGTAGCAGCTCTATTAAAAGGTCAAGTTCATTAATTGTTTTGTCTAAGAGTTCCTCAATATAAGAACTTTCAGTATCACTTAACAATTCAAATGCCACAGATAATTTACTTAACTCTGTAAGACCCGCGGTGAGACTGGTACCCTTCAGTTTATGGCCGGCTTTCTTTAGCGCATCGAGATCGTTCTCACGAACGTGCCGCTGAAGGTTTTTCTTGCTTTCTTTGAGCTCCCTGAGAAGCAAGTTTACAAATTCAGTCTTGAATACAGGATCAGCAGAGGTATAATCTTCAAACCATGCCCGATCAATATGTTCGAGACCAGTATCCTGCTCCGATTCGTCATCTTGAGGCAGGTTTGCCCCAACCCATTTGCTGAACATCATGCTCATCGTTTTTTTCACAACCGGTTTGGTCATAAAATCGTCCATTCCAGCGGCCAGGCACTTCTCTCGTTCTTCATTCATGGCCCCGGCTGTGAGCGCCAGGATAGGCACATGAAAGCTCCTTTGTAAGGAACGGATCTGTTTGGTGGCTTCAATACCATTCAAGAGGGGCATCTGCACATCCATCAGAATAATATCAGGCTGGCTTTCCAGATATCGCTCGACGGCTTGTTTTCCGTTAACGGCTTCGAGAATAAGACAGTCCGGAGCGATTTGGCGTACGATCGATTTACTGAGAAACATATTAACTTCATTATCCTCAGCTATAAGTACTTTCAAACCTTTCCTAAGCGCTAGTCGACTTTCTCTTGCTGCGGTAGCGGAGATTTCCTTTTCTTTGCTCTCTTTCTTCAGTTGGGCCAGCACTTGATACATCTCACGCATTTTGATCGGCTTAACCAGTCGCGAATCCACTTCGAGCTCTTCGCAAGCTTCCTGCAGAACATCGTCATCAGAGGAGCTGTAAAGCATGATGATGGGCTGACTGGTATGGTTCAAGTTCCCTTTTATTTTACGGATGGTTTCTATACCGTCCATAATAGGCATGTGATAATCCATGATGATTACATCGTATTGCTTGCCCTCCTGGAGAAGGATAAGTGCCTGCAGACCGCTCTCAACTGCCTCCACTTCAATTTTTTTCAGTTCGAGCATGTGTTGCAGAATTCGCCGGTTGTTTTCATTGTCGTCAACCACCAGAACCTTCCTGATTTCATTTAAGCTAATTTCATCGTCTTCGTTCTCGCTTTTGAAAGCTACATCGAAATGAAAGCAGCTCCCTTTCCCCAGGGTGCTTTCCACATGAAGCCGACTGTCAGCGAGTTTAAGTAGTCGATTCGATATAGTGAGTCCGAGCCCGGTTCCCCCATATTTCTTGGTAATGGAGCTGTCCTCCTGTTCAAAGGCTTCAAAAATCTGATCGAGCTTACTCGGATGAATGCCGATGCCGGTGTCTCGTACTTCGAAACGCACGATGGTAATTCCTTCCTCCGGCTGGGCAACGGGTGTGATCTTTAATTCAACCTCGCCAGTTTCAGTGAATTTTACCGCATTCCCGAGGAGATTGACCAAAATTTGTTTCAGGCGGGTTTCATCGGCCCAGACAAAACGCGGAAGTTCTGCTGAAAAATCAAAAAGCAGTTCCAGCTTTTTCTTCTCAACAGCATAGCTAATGATGCTCAGGGCCTGGGCAGCGATATCCTGCAAATCAACCCTCTCGCGATGAAGCTTTAATTTACCAGCTTCTATTTTTGAAAAATCGAGTATTTCGTTGATGATGCTCACCAGGGTGTTACCCGACTGGTTGATGATATTAATGTATTGTCGCTGCGTATCGTCAAGGTTTGTCTTAAGAACCAGATCGGTAAAGCCTATAATACCGTTTAGCGGTGTGCGAATTTCATGACTCATATTCGCCAGAAATTCCGACTTTGCCAGGCTGGCCTGTTCGGCCAGGCGCTTCGATTCCTTCAGTTCCTTTTCGAGCTTGAATCGTTCACTCAGGTCGATGGCATTCGCAATGATATAGTCTTCCCCATTTTCATCATGCTGAAAGACACTACTATACATCCATGAACGTTCCTTCCCCCGTTTGGTGACCACCCGCATGGTTCCCTGTGCGGCACCATTTTCGCTGACATCCCGGAGGTATTCATCAACCAAGGGACGACGGTCGGGTGTGACTACATCATACAAACTCTTTCCCACCATATCTTCGACATCAAATCCTACCATACGCGCTCCGATTTTATTAACAGAAAGGAAAACACCCTGAAGGTTATGCATGCACGATAGGGTTTGGGAATTTTCAAAGAAAGCCCGGAACCGTTTTTCGCTTTTCAGCAAGCGTTGTTTCTGCACTTCGACGCCGGTGATGTCGCGACCCATATAGAAGTGGAACTCGGTGTGATCTTCCCGGGTACCAACCCACTCCACGTAGCGTGTTGCCGAAGTTTTGGATAGCAGCCTGGTAATAAACTTGAATAACGGCTTTCCGGGAGAACTTCCCGGATGGTTGTCGCGGAAGGTTGCGCGATCGTCGGGGTGTACAATGGCAAATAGACTAAGCTCCAAAAGCTCCTTTGACTCGTAACCCAATTGTGTTTGAAAGGTGCTGTTGGTTTTTAATATTTTGCCGTTGGCGTCGGTTACTACCAAAAAATCATCTGTAGAATCAAAAAGCATGCTTAATACGTTCGACACTTGCTCACTTCTACGGTCGAGTAAAATCTGCCGCAATCGCTTTGTTGCTTTTTGCAGATAGGCCTTCTGCTTTTCATTCCTGGCTCCGGGCTGCTCATCGAATATCAAGATGCTTCCTAACTCAACTCCGTCGGGGTCGAAAAAAGGACAGCCTGCCAAATAGCGTATATTGTTTGCTTTTAAATGGCTGAGCACTTCAGAGGTTCCCTGATGCTCCTTGAGGTCATTGATTTCAACGAAAGTTTCGCCCTGACTAAAATAGGAGTCATCCAGGAATTGGATCCCAGGCGCCTCAGGCTGGTTCGGATATATCGAGAGCAAACGGTAGCCTTTTTCCTGAAGGAGATAGATAGCGCCATAGGCTGCATCACAGGAGAGGGCAACCGATTCAATTAAGAGATTAAATGCATCGAGGCTGACCTGATTAAAATTACTTTCGAACAGGTTGTATTTTCTCAGGGCCTGAAGTCGCTGATGATGGTCGGGTTGTGTCATTTCAATAATGTTCAGTGGCAAAAATAGGCTATTTATCGCAACTTGGCTTGATTTTCGCTGCGTCATCTGCGATTATTGCGCACCTATGAACAAAACTGACCTGAACAGCCAAATGCTTGTGGTTTTGGCTTCTTTCCTTTTCTTCCTGCTTCCGCAATTTCAACCAGCGGCGTATGCCCAGCAATTGCAGCCTTATTCCTATCAGTTTTATCAAAAACTGAATCGTGTACAATACAGCTGGGAAAGCAGGCAGCATACGGCGGTAAAACCGATGATTTTGGATTCGCTCACCGACCGTGTGCACGATTCATTGATGCGAGTAGGTTTCCAGGAGAGAAACACTTGGGCGGGCAGAAAGATATGGAATGAGCACCTGATTGAGGTAGAGGCGGATGACTTCTACTTTTATGCCGACTTCCTGCCGGATTTTCAAATCGGCCGGGACTTTGCTTCCGGGGGGGAAACAACCTGGCTAAATACGCGGGGTTTCCAGGCTGGAGGTTCCGTGAAGAACCGATTTTTCTTTTACACCAGCGGTTATGAAAACCAAGGCGTGTTTCCGGAATATGTTAATGAATTTATCAATGCCAACCGGGTTGTCCCCGGACAGATGTACGGAAAAATAGGAAAAGAAACGCAGGACTGGGCCTATGTATCGGCAATATTGGCTTATAAGCCTTCCGAAGCGCTTACATTTTCCTTAGCCTACGATAAAAATTTCATAGGAGATGGCTATCGGTCGATATTGTTATCGGATATTTCTTCCAATAGCACCAACTTTAAATTTAACGGCACTTTCGCTGACGTGAACATCACGAGTATTTGGTCGTATATGCTTGATCCGCGCGAGGCGAGAAATGAAGACTTTGGCCGAAGCAGAAGTCAGCGGAAATATGGCGCTTTCCAGTATGTCGACTGGAACGTCACGAACCGATTTAGCATTGGCGTTTTTCATTCGCTGATTTGGGCAAATCGCGAAGTCGACTCTGATATAATTAATGAAGAAATCGTCCCCGGGGAGGTTCTAGCAAATAGTAGTAGTAGTAGTACTATGCAGGTCGGACTAAACAGCAAATTCAAGGTGCTTCCAAACGCTGCACTATACGGCCAGGTCTTGCTGAACCGGGAAATGGCCGCGCAACTTGGAATCCGCGGCTTCGATGCTTTTGGTGTGGAAAACCTTAACTTTCTTGCTGAGTTCAATTATGCACAGCCCTACGCCTATACCAGCAACGACCCCTTAAGTAATTACAGCAACTACGGACAACCACTTGCCCATCCTTTTGGTGCGAACTTCAATGAGCTGGTAGGTATCCTGAATTATTCTTTCCAGAGGTTTGACTTTTCACTTCAAGGTAATTACGGCCATTACGGAAATAAAGGAAGAAGTATTTTTATTGCAGAAGGTTCACCAATGGACGAGGCACTGCCGGAACTGTCGTCTAACTTAATTTTTGCGGACGCGCGTGTGGCTTACCTCATTAATCCAAAGTATAATCTTCGTTTAGAGGCCGGAACGAGTCTCCGCCGGGAAAGCAATGACCTTCAGACGCGGAGCAGTGGAATGGTCACCCTCGGATTAAGGGCTTCTTTCCGAAACCTCTACTATGACTTCTAGCTAGTTAAAGTTTATCTACCTGACATACAAATCCGGTTCAACCAGAGACTGAAGGTGGAACAATACAGAGCCGGGGCGAATGAATCAAAAATCATAATATAAGTTCCGGAATGACGAGCGAAGGCCGAAAGTCATCATAGCGGAGGTATTTCTTCCGAACTCATTTGACTCGCGACGCAATATACCGCCTAGCTCCAAACGCAGATTGTATTTTGAATTTAACAAGTAGGCAATTCGCCCGTCCAGATATCCTAGGTTTGTTTTGATACCTTGTCCGACTTTATTTCCATAGCGGTTTTCAAAGTCGTTGTATGACTTGAAAATATTCTTCCCGAAATTATTCTCGTCGGAAGGATCGAGTCCATAGGTAGAGTAATTTCCTTGGAGCGACATGTCGAAACGCTTAACTGAGTAATTGAAGATTCCAAGCACCTCGCGGAAATTGGCGCCAATAGGGTGGGCCAGGGGCTGCGAAAAATGACTGTAATTGCTGATCGGATCGAAATGCGAATAGGTGTACGGACGTACGGTATTAAATTCACCTAAAAAGTTCAGATTTTCTATACCGAATGCATCAAAGCCTCTTAGTCCTATTTGAGCTCCCCATTTATTATGTATATATCCATTGCCCGCAAAGAACTCCTTGGCCGTGAATTCCCCGAGTAGAAACTGGCCGTAGATGGCCATATTGTCAATCACCTTGTATTTAGCATTCAAGCCCAGGTGCATTTTATCAGGTGATCCGGGGTCGGACGACTCGATGGGCCGCAAAAATATGATTGGGTTGAGGTAGGATAGCTCGAAGCCGCGGTGACCGTCTTCTTCCGTACGGTCGGCCCAAATGATGGATTGAAATAAACCTAAAGAGAATCGATTACTGATGTTCCAGTCTAGGTATTGAAAGGCACCCCATTTAGCCCGTGTGCGGTTGGCTTTCAATTCGGGCGCAAGCGGGTCTACCATATAGGCCCACATACTCATATACTGTACGTTTCCAAGCCTGCCCGTAAGCTTCAGAGCGGTATAATTTGACGAAACGTCGGAAAGTAACAGCGACCGGTATCCGTCACCTATAAAATTCTTGTCGTAGGCGAGTGAGATATTAAGATACTTTGATGGGGTATATGAAAGATTCGCAGTGAGATAGTTCCACGACTGTACGCTTTCCCCAAGATCACCGTAATTTTGCCCGGGAATCACTTCGCTCTGGTCGATAAATTCATGAATATAGTTAGGAAAAACTCCGCGATTGTTATAGGCGCTTAGATGATAGCTAAACTGTTCGCCCGCATTCCCGCCGAGCTGAACACCAATGCTTCGCAGAAAGGTGTTTTTCCCGCCACCGGCGAAATCACGACCCAAATACAAATCGGGTAGAATGTCGGCGTAGAAGCTTTGATCCCCACTATTCACTTCGATTAAATGTTCAGAAAACACTTTACGTTGGAGCCAGGTCAATCGCTTAGCTGCCTGACCATTCCCCATCAGCCGATCATAATGCGAGCGAAGAGTTGAATCTATAACAAATGGCTTCAGCGCTGTATGCTGACGCGTTGACGTAGCATATTGAATATTATTGAGCTTTTGATAAAAGTGATAGGAGTAAGGTTGGTACTGGGCTTGTGCGAATATGAGGCTGGGGAAAAGAAAGAAAATGAAAAGTAGGGTTTTCTTCATACTACATTATTTAATCGTAAATTGACAGCCAAAATCACGCCAAGAAAAAAAACGGTATGCGTATATTACGGGAGATGTGGAGCGTTCGTACTTTGTCGGCGAGGCGGATCCTTCTGGTGTTCGCGGCACTTCTTTTCAGCGGATCGGCATCGAGTCAGGAAGGGAACCGTACTGAGTTGGGATTCCGCAATGATAATGACGCATATCTAATGATTAAGCAAGATCAGTATTACACGAACGGGATACACTTTTTTATCCGAAAGGCTACAGATTCCAGCCGGATAAGTGAGCGCTGGCGTAACAAAACCTGGACAGTTAGCCTCGGACAAAAGATTTTCAATGCCTACAAGGGTGATATCCACAATATTCGTGAAATTGACAGGCCCATTACCGGCTACTTGTTTGCAGCGGCGAAAATGAACTGGTATACTGAAAGGGAAGCGGTATTCAGCTTGGGTGTGGAGTTAGCAACAATTGGTCCTAGTGCTCTGGGCGAAAAGGTACAGCGTCGTTTTCACGATACGTTTGGGTTTTATACGGTGAATGGATGGGACTATCAACTGCGTAACGCCTTGGGATTGGATTTGCAGGGAGGATATTCACGACTAATCACTCGTCCGGGAAAATCATTCGATATAACATTTCACGCGTCGACCTCGATAGGTCTCAATAATTCTTTCCTGAGCGCAGGTCCGGGCTTTCGGTTAGGCAGGCTTAATTCTCTTTTTGAATCCGTCTCCACGGGTAGCCGGTTACAATCGGCCGGGCGGGAACCGGAGCGTGAAATCTTCCTTTTTTATTCGCCACAATTGAAATGGACCGCTTACAATTCAACCATTCAGGGAGGAATGCTGGTTGATGATAAAGGGCCGGTTACTTTTGAGATTGAACCATGGGTATTCGGGAATGTGGCGGGTATTCAGTACGCGAGCCGGAAAATTGCATTGAACTACAGCTATTTTTTTAATACCCGTGAGGTTAAAAGCACAGCAGGTTTTCAGCAATTTGGATCGCTGAGCGTTAGTTATTACTTTTAAAACGTTTTATCAGAAGTAGATTTAACGGGGGAATTTATAATAAATCGAAACTTTTCTTGTTATTATAAATAGTAATGCAGAATTTAGGAGATCATTTCAGAACAGATTTATTCTAACCATATAAATTCAGGGTGTATTTTGACCCGCAAGGAAGTAATAAATAATGAATAGAAAAATAAACGCGTTAAGCATAATTGTGCTTTTGACAATTGGCTTACTGGTTAGCTTTGTGTCTTTTTCAGCCTTCGATTTATCAAAAAGCAAGTATCCCCAATCTTCAACCATCGTCTTGTCAGCGGATTACGCTAACACTGAAGACGAAACAAATACGATGCCAAAAGAATTGTACGGTATTCCTACTGAATCCTACGATATTATGGAGGCTACGATTCAACGAAACGAATTTTTGTCGACTATTCTGGACCGTCACAACGTTGATGCGAAAACAGTGGCTGAACTGGCGGCTAAATCAAAGCCGGTCTTCGATGTAAGAAATATGGCTGCCGGCAAAAAATACAGTGTCTTTACGAAAAAAAGTGACCCGACCAAGACATCATTTTTTGTATACCATCCCAACGCGGTTGAAACAATTATTTACGACCTGCGTGACTCAATCGGGGTGGACAAGATTGAAAAAGAAGTAGACACCAGAATTGAAACGGTTGCCGGTACGATTGACGGTTCACTATACGAGGCCTTACGTGAAAATGGTGGTGATCCGGACATGGCTGTTCACCTCGCGAATATATTCGGGGGCGTCATCAACTTTTATTCAATTAAAAAAGGCGATTGGTTTAAAATAAAGTATGAAAGCCGCTATGTGGGTGACGAGTTGCTGAGTTCGGGCAAAATCCAATCAGCCGTTTTTTCGCACAACGGGAAAGAATACGAAGCGCATTACTTTAAGCCTGAAGGAGCCAGTGAAGGAGCCTATTATGATGCAGAAGGAAATAGCTTGCGTAGATCGTTCCTGAAAGCTCCCTTGAAGTTTAGCCGCATCAGTTCACGCTTTTCAAAACGCCGCCTGCATCCGGTGCAGAAGGTTTATAAAGCACACTTAGGAACGGATTATGCTGCGCCTAACGGAACCCCCATTATCGCGACAGCAGATGGAGTTGTAACCGACTCGCGTTTTACCAAAGCCAATGGAAACTACGTTAAGATTAAGCATAATAAAACGTATAGTACCCAGTATTTGCACATGAGCCGTCGTGCCGCACGTCCGGGACAGCGTGTGAAGCAAGGTCAGGTGATCGGATATGTAGGAAGTACCGGACTTGCGACCGGCCCGCATGTATGTTACCGTTTCTGGAAGAACGGCAAACAAGTGGATCCACTACGTCAAAACTTTAAGATGGCTACGCCCATCGGTTCTCAACATTTACAAGCGTTTCATTCCGTTATCGAAAAGACCCGAATTGAATTTGCAACCCTCAGCACTTCCAAAACACAAGAACCAGAGCAGGTAGCAAAAGTATTTGAAGAACGTCCAGAAAATCTGTTTCGTTATTTTGTCAGAGAAAACTCCGATAACACGTGATCATGAACAATAAACACGAGTACGATATCACCGTAAAATGGACAGGAAATAGGGGCCATGGCACGTTCGATTCACGACTTTATGGTCGTGAGCATAGCATCCTGGTACCCGGAAAACCAGAGATTTTGGGGTCATCTGACCCTGCTTTCCGAGGCGACCGTACCAAATACAATCCGGAGGAACTATTGCTGGCTTCTCTATCGGCTTGCCATATGTTATGGTATCTGGATCTTTGTGCCGGAGAAGGAGTCGTGATTGTGGACTATACCGACCGAGCGTCTGCCCTCATGGAGGAGGATGCCAGCAGAAGCGGTCGCTTTACCGAGGCTACACTGCGACCGGTGGTCACCGTGAGTGAAGCATCCATGGTCGAGAAGGCTCGAGAGCTCCATGCGAAGGCTAACCAGATGTGTTTTATCGCTAACTCGGTAAATTTCCCGGTAAAACATCACGCCAATATTCTGGTACTCGTTTAACAGCGCCCGGCAGCCGGATTTTTTCTTTAAAAATGTTTAAGTTTAGGCAATTTTAAAGATGGCCATGCAGACCCTGAACAATGTACACGAGCAATTTGCTGATTTTTTTACTGGAAAACATTTCAAGCCTTTCGCCTTCTTACTTTCCAAAAAGCTGAGTGAAGGAAATATCTGTCTGGATCTGAAGGAACTGATTGGTGTGCCTGGCTTTCGGCGAACCTACCAACAGCTGAGCGAGATCGAAGAGGATCTTGCCCAAGAGCCCTTCGTTAGCTGTTCTCCTGAAAACACTCAACCCTTCGTACTCTTCAATTCTCAGCTTTATTTACATCGTTATTTTAGCTATGAATCGATGACTCTCGGAAAGATCCGGGAATTTCTATCGGTCGAGCAGGAAAACTATAGCCAACGTGTTCAACTTATCCAGGAGCATCGTGGTTTTATTGACAGCCTCTTTCCAAAAGAAGAATTGCCGGCCTCTTTACCGGAAGCAGAACAGGTCAACTGGCAAAAGCTGGCGGTACTGCTGGCTGTGCTCAACAACTTTATGATTATCACGGGTGGTCCGGGCACAGGGAAGACTTTTACGGTATCCAGGATTCTGGAACTTCTAAAACGAATGAATCCAGAAATTAAAATCGGACTTGCAGCGCCTACTGGGAAAGCTGCCATGCGCCTTGCAGAAACTCTTGAAGGCGACCTAAAACCAGGAACCATACACCGTTTACTGAAAACGGTTTACGGCACGCATCGCTTTAAACATAACCACGACCATCCGCTCGACTATGATGTGATTATTATCGATGAAGCATCAATGATAGACGTGGCTCTATTTGCTAAGCTGCTGGATGCGATCCGCCGGGATACACGCCTTATCCTTCTTGGTGATAAAGATCAACTAGCTTCGGTAGAGGCCGGGAGTATGTTCCGTGACCTATGCCAGGCAACCGAAGGAACGAATTCCGTTTCGCACAAGACGGCCGATTTGCTGAGCTCTTTTATGGATAGGAAAGAGGCTGAGCTCTTTCAGGCCTATGCGGTCGGAGGAAAGAGCCATGTGCTGAACGACCATATCATCGAACTAAAACGAAGCAGGCGTTTCAACAGTCAGTTAGGCATTGGGAAATTCAGCAAAGCGGTCATAACCAGCGATCGTGGCAGCCTGGAGTCTTATCTGAGAGCAGATGGTAAACGATCGGATGGCGACTCGCAGGTAAAAGTGGATATCGAGTACAGCGACGCAACCTTTCGCCGCGGAGTAGCAAGGTATGCCGATTATATTCAAGAAGATGATATACGGCTTGCACTGAAGAAATTTGATCAATTCAGAATACTTTGCGCCGTGCGGGAGGGCGAGTATGGTCTTTACCAATGCAATAGCAGGACGGAGGATATTTTAAAGGAGATGAAGTTGATTGAACCGACGAGCGAGTTTTACCATAACCGACCGGTGATGCTCACACGCAACAATTACGATTTAGGTTTATATAACGGTGACATAGGTCTTATCAGAGCTGACAGCGAGGGACAAATGATGCTCTGGTTTCTGAATGGATCCGAGCTCAAGGCAGTTTCGCCTTCCAGGATTGAGTATCTGGAAACGGTATTTGCTATGACGATTCATAAAAGCCAGGGATCTGAGTACGATGCAGTCATGGTGATGCTTCCCCGCAATGAGGAAACCGAGTTACTAACCCGGGAACTCCTTTACACGGCTGTAACACGTGCCAAGTCATCGGTTATGATTCAGGCAGCAAAGGGCGCTCTGCTAGCCTCAACGGAGAAAAGCGTCACGAGAGCCTCGGGTATTCATGAACGTCTTCATTCATTAAGCTAAGAAAATAAGTTATGGCCCTTCAACTCCATGTTTCGAATTCATTGAATCAGCTGGCCGATCAGTTGATCATTAATTTGAAAAAGCCAATGCCTTCTGTTTTTCATCCGCACTACATCATTACGCAGACACAGGGCATGAACAACTGGCTAAAGGGTCGGATTGCCGACCGCTCGGGGATTGCTGCGAACGTCAAATTTCTGAAGCCAAACGAGATAATCCGGGAAGTTCATTTTCTTCTAGGCGGTCAGCATCAACAAGTTTTATCTGCCGATAGTTTGCAATGGCTTTTGTTTGATTTGCTTGAAGACGCTGTTTTTAGAAATCGGTATCCGCAGATTTCATCTTATTATGACGCTGATGACATGAAGCGGATAACACTGGCCGGAAAATTAGCTGATTTATTCGATCAGTATCAGATCTACCGCCCGGATATGATAAGGACTTGGAATGGCCAGGAAAGCGCCAGGGCGGGAGAAATAAATTGGCAGAAATTTTTATGGTTAGAAGCCAAAAGCCGGATTGGATCGCAAATGCCTGATAAAACACGGATAGGGGATGACATTATCGACCGGCTAAGCGAATCGTCAAATCAGCAACGCATACGTGGACTGCTTCCACGGATTGATTTTTTTGGTATTTCTATTGTGACCTCCTATCACCTCGAAGTCTTTCATGCCTTAGCTGATCACATTGATATTTCCTTTCACCTGCTCAATCCTTCACCCTCCATCTACTGGTTCGACGATAAGAGTGAGACCCAAATTGCTCGCTGGAGAAGAAAAGCCAGGAAAGAAAATCAATCGGTCGATCTCCCCAATGAAGGAAACCGTCTGCTCACGAACTGGGGAAAAGTGATTCAGGATACTTTCGGACTGTTTTTTAGCACTGAGGAGTTTTTAAACGAGTATCAGGATGAAGGGGTGGAGCCTAAACCCGATACGCTCTTGGGAAAACTTCAATACGATATTTATCACAACCTCCTGGCCGGAGAACGCACTGCGTTAAGCCCCGTCGATCTAAAAGATGGTTCGATCAGAATAAACGCGTGCTATACACCTGTAAGAGAAGTAGAGGTTCTGTATAACTATCTGGTTCATCTGGTAAATGAAAAGCCAAAAGAGATAGAAGCCCGGGATATTGTTGTCATGGTGAGTGACATCGACACCTATGCACCTTATATCAAGGCGATATTCGGATCGGCGCCTTATAAATTCTCGTTTAATATTGCGGATGAGAGTATCAAAAATGAAGATGGGATTCTCGGAGCACTCGAAGCAATTCTTCAATTGGACGAAGATAACTTCAAAGCAGAGGCCGTTCTGCAACTATTAGAGTGGTCATATATCTGCAGTCGATTTCGAATTACGGACAAGGAGCTAATCAGGAAAGCTGTGAGAGCTGCAAATATCCGTTTCGGAATGGAAGGCCGGCTTAGCGACGACACCCTATACGTCAGCTGGGAAAATGGCCTGAACCGCATGATGTATGGAATGTGTATGCTCAGCGAGGAGGAGCTTCAGGTAGGGGACAAAGGTTTTTACCCGATTGACATTGCGGAAGGCGAGCAAGCCTTCGAACTGGTGCGCTTTGCGCACTTTGTGAGGGTGCTTATGCGGTTTGTAAAAGCGCAATCGAAAGAGCGGACACTTGTAGAATGGGGGGAATATATTCTCGAAGTGGTCAGCCAGCTGATATTTCAATCAGACGATGAAGAAGAAGAGGATAATCAGTTGATTATCAATTATATCAACCGGGTAAATTTGGTAGGCGACAAGGTTAAAGAAAAGATAAGCTTTGAGGTTTTCCGCCACAATTTCCTGGGCAGCATCTCAGGTGAACTGAGAACTGGCAATTTTGCGCTGGGCGGAATTACTTTCTGTTCGCTGATTCCAATGAGAAGTATTCCGTTCAAAGTTGTAGCGTTATTGGGCCTCGATTTCGAACAATTTCCCCGAAAAGAGGTTCCTAGCAACCTGGACCTCATGCAACTCGACAGACGACGCGGCGACAGGAATACCAAAGAGAACGACAAACACTTATTTCTGGAAACGATCTTGTCGGCCGAGCAGCATTTGTTCATCAGCTATCAGGGAAGAAGCAGCAAAGACAATTCACAGATGCCACCTTCTGCGGTTGTTGACGAATTGATTGATTATATCCTCTCGGGCGTTAAGATTAAAGGAAAAGCGCCTGAATTCTCCGATCTGGTGATGGAACACCCGCTGCACAATTTCACGAAGCAACCCACAGGCTTTGTTAACTATATACCCCTGGGGAACCCGGATTCTGCTGACAAGAAGAGGCAAACTGCAAATCGGGAAAAACATTCCGTCGAAGAGATTTCTATCACGGAATTTCTTCGCTTCTTCCGAAACCCATTTGAATTTTACTATAACCGGGTCCTCAATATATTTTACCGAGAAGAGGAAATACTTCTCCCTGAGGTTGAAGAGTTTGAACTAGACAAGCTAAAGGAATGGAGAATCAAAAATGAATACTTGTTTCTGGATCGGAAAGAACTTCCTGCATATATTGAGAAGGGAAAGAAAACAGGCAGCCTGCCCTTAAAGAACATGTCGATCGCTTTGGTGGATACCCTCACCGAGAGTATTGATCCGGTGAAAGAGCTTGTCAACGGTTATATTGAAGGCAAACAAGAAAGAAGCGTGCCGGTCAACCTGGAGATCGACGGGATTTATGTGTCCGGCATACTTCATCAGATATATGATGACCGGATGGTATCCGTATGTTTTTCAAAACACATCAATAAATATGTACTGGATGCTTATATCCGACACCTGCTTGCAGCAGCGTCGGGTGAAGCATTGGAGAGCACTTTTTTCCTGGCGGAAGATAATTTAGTCTATACTTTGAGATCCAGCGAGATCGGACAGGAGGCGGCAGTTTGTAAGCTATCTGAACTTATTTCTTGTTACAAAGAAGGCTGCGAGCGTCCGTTTTTTTTCTATCCGGGTTTTGAACATAATCCTGAAAAACTGGCAAAATTCAATTATGCTAAATACAAGAAGATGATAGATGACTTTTTCAATAATCCAAGGTCGCCATGCAACGACCGATATCTCCTAAACGAATTTCAAAGCGGCTTCTTCGATAGCGAAGAGGTTTTTGAAGAATTTATACGCAATTCCAGCCGGGTAATTAATGATGCATATCGCGCTTTTAAGATATAACCATGGATAAGATTCCAGAACATTTTAACGCCGTGGATGTCGAGCTGGCGGGAACCAACCTCGTTGAGGCAAGCGCAGGCACTGGCAAAACGTATTCAATAGCCATATTGGCATTGCGGTTACTGTTAGAGAAAGAGTTGACTATTAAAGAGATTTTAATGGTTACCTTCACTAAAGCTGCCGTTTCCGAACTGGAAGAGCGGATTCGTTTATTTGTTCGTCAGGCCTATCGCGCTTGCGAGGGAGAAATTATAGAGGATGAAACCATTGCGGGAATTGTATCGCGCGCGATGGATCAATCAGGTAGCGACAGAGTCCGTGAACTGCTCAATGAAGCACGTCTGTTTCTCGACGAAACTTCGGTTATGACCATTCATAGTTTTTGCCAGCAAAGTCTGAGCGAATTTGCTTTTGAAGCTGATCAGCTTTTTGGAGCCGAAATTTTACAGGATACATCTGTTTTGATCGAACAGGAAGTGAATCGCTTTTGGAGAGAAAATGTGACTGTGCTTGAACCGGAACTACTGAAAGCTCTTCTTCGGCTCGGACTTTGCCGCCAGATGTTATATGAGCTGGTGGGAAAACAGATGGATGGCATGCGTTATTTAGGATATGACCCGAAGATCTATTATTCCTTTACAAAGGAAGAGCAATCTGCTATGTTAACGAATATCAGAAATGCTGAACAATCCCTCAAGGAGTTCCAAAAAGAACTTTACAGTTTAGTAGAAGGTTCACGCGATCGACTTAGGGAACTTTGTGAAAGTAGCTCTAACGCCCGAAAATCCGTTCTCCCAACGCTTGATTATCCGGAGTCCTTTCTTTCACTGATTTATTCTAAGAAGAATACCGGCTATATCCAAAATTTGTTTTCGGATTGGCTTGAAAAAATGGAACATGTGAGTGAACTTCAAGAGGTGGTCAAAAGAGAATCGATGTGTGCTCAGGAACGCATCGTCTATTTGGCGACCCAGGAAGCCGGCAAACGAATTCATCGATTCAAGGAAGGAAACAGCTTACTCACTTTCAATGACATGATTGTGAAACTATCGGAAGCACTTGAAAAAGCGAAAGGTGAAAGGTTGGTTGCGGAGTTGAGAAAGAAATATAAAGCCGTGTTTATCGATGAATTTCAAGACACAGACCGACATCAGTACCATATATTCAAGACCGTGTTCGGGGAAGACACTATAATCTTCTTTATCGGCGACCCCAAACAATCCATATATGCTTGGCGGCAAGCGGATTTAGATACGTATTTTAAAGCATCCCGCGAGGTGAATCACGTGTATAGTATGAACCATAATTACCGTTCCTCAAAAGCCTATATTCAAGCGATGAATACCTTCTTCTTGCCAGAAGGGGGTTTCGATACTTTTCATTTCGAGGGTAATAAGGAAGGGATACAGTATACACCGGTGGAGTCGCCGGAGCCGAATCATAAAGGAAGGCTTACGAAGGGAGGGGCTGATGCCGTGCCCATCAGCGTGTTCGCTCATTCAAACAAAGAGGAGGTTAATCAGGCTATTTGCCACCAGATTGCAAGCATGCTGGAGGACGAAGCGTGGAAAATAGAAAAGGGAGGCGAGAGCCGGGCGATCCGCCCTGCCGATATAGGGGTATTAGTGCGGAAGTCGGCCGAAGGAAAGGCCGTTCAACGAATACTTGGTCAGCTGGGTATACCCGCCATCACTCTCGATGACAGTCGAGTATTGCAGAGCAGGGAGGCGCAATATATGTACTATTTATTGAAAGCGTTGGTAGACCCTTCTGAGAGGAACATTAGTACTGCACTGTTAAGCCCGCTTACAGGTTATAGGCGCGAAGATATTCTGGAAATGGACCTTCAGCACCAGCTGGATATCTTCAGAAGATATAAAGCGCAATGGGGTAGACAGGGACTTTACGCAACCCTTACCAAATTTATCATCGATTATGAGGTTAAAACGAATTTGCTTGACAATTCAGTAATCAATGGAGAGCGCAGCCTTACCAATACTCTTCAGCTAATTGAAATTCTACAAAAAGTGCAATCGACACGGAATTATGGTCCTTGGGAGTTGCTGAATTGGCTAAAGCGCGGTCTGGAGGGGATGCGCATGGAAGGTGACGAATATGAACAACGTGTGGAAAGCGACCGTGACGCTGTAGAAATTGTGACAATTCATAAGAGCAAAGGTCTGGAATATAATATTGTATTTGCCCCGTCGCTGGATTTGATCCTATCAAGTCGTCGTGACTTCTGCAGTTTCAAGGATTTAAGTTCAGATCAATATGTCTTTGCCCGATCGGATGATATGACTGAAGAACTCGTATCTATGAATCAGCGGCAGGAAGAACAGGAGAACAGGCGACTGCTTTATGTGGCACTTACACGGGCTGTTTACAAGTGCTATTTAGGAAAAAACACCTTTTCTCTGTATAAAAATAGCAGTCTCAGTGCCTTTCTTAATCACAACTTTCCCGTCGACCTGATTCGCTACGAAGAGGCGGTGGAACTTCCGAAAGCGTATCGTTATACGCGTTCGTCTGCGGTTAGTGCCGCTACTTCGGCTGTAGCGACGCACTTTCCACGGAAAATAAGTGATTGGAGAAGACTGAGCTACTCATCACTCAAGAAAAATCTCCCCTATGTGGTTCGTTCCTCCTCACGAACAGACTCTACAGGTTATGATCAGTTCATCTTTCATCATTTACAGAAGGGGAGTCTGACCGGGAATCTCCTCCACGATATTTTCGAAAATATCGACTTCAAAAATTCTGATAATTGGGAAAAAGTTGTTAACCACGCATTATCCCGCTTTATGCCTCGTAAACTTGAAAGCTATGCAGAGCCGATTCAGCGGCTATTGAAGGAAACCCTTGGCGCGCAAATCACATTCAACTCTTCCTTCTTTACGCTGGCAGAAATAGGCCGGGAAAAACGATTGAACGAACTTGAGTTTGATTTCAATGTCGAGAGCTTCAACCCTGCCGTTCTGAACGGACTATCAACGGATGAGGCACCCTTTGTAATCAACGCTTCGGGACAGCTCGCAGGAATGATGAACGGGAAGGTGGATATGTTTTTTGAACATGAGGGAAAATATTATATACTTGATTGGAAATCAAACTTTCTTGGAGACTCTCTTTCGGATTATGAGCCGCTACAGCTTCAAGAAGCGATGACAGCTAACAATTATCATTTGCAATATCTTTTATATACCATCGCTGTGATAAGATATCTGGAAGTCAGAATATCAAATTTTAATTACGGACGCGATTTTGGAGGCGTGATTTATTTGTTTGTCCGGGGAACCAGAAGGGGAAGCAACACAGGAGTTTACACCACAAGACCCGATTATGAGAAAATTCTGAAACTGGAAAACGTGTTAACGGCACCCGACATAAAATGATTTTTTTATCTTTAGCAAAGCAATTATACGTTCTTCAATGAGAAAATTTTCACCCCTCCTCCTTTTCATTTTGCTCCTTACAGGAAGCGCCTGCCAGATACTAAAGTCTTCAGATCAGGAAGATGGCTGGGTCGATTTGTTCAACGGCCAGGATATTGACGATTGGATGGTGAAGATCCATCACCATGAATTTGGTGTTAATTACGGTAATACTTTTCGAGTAGAGGATAGTATTATTAAGGTTCGATACGACGAGTATAGCGATTTCAACGATCAATTTGGGCACCTGTACTATAAAACTCCCTATTCGTATTACCATCTGAAAATGGATTATCGATTTGTGGGCGACTTACATGAAGGGGCGCCTTCCTATACACTTCGAAACAGTGGTGTGATGTTTCATTCTCAGGACCCCCGCACCATGCTAAAAGAACAAGATTGGCCAATATCAGTTGAAATGCAATTTTTAGGAGGATTAAGCGATGGTCAGCCGCGAACCACTGGCAATATGTGTTCTCCGGGGACAGATGTTGTTTTCGAAGGATCAATTTCCCGATTCCACTGTATAAATTCAAATTCGGATACTTATGATGGTGAACAGTGGGTTCAGGCCGAGTTAATTGTATTGGGCGATTCACTCATCACACACATTATTAACGGGGATACGGTTCTTCGCTACACGAAGCCCCAAATGGGCGGAGGTACCATGAATGGAGCAGATCCGAAAATCTTTATCTCCGGAACACCGCTCCGTTCCGGCTATATTGCACTGCAAAGCGAAGGACAGCCTGTTGACTTCAAAAATATCCGAATAAAGGATCTATCAGCAAAATATCACGTAAAATGAGACGAAAAATTTTTCAGATTACCCTCGTGGTGATAACAGTAGTAGTGGCTAGCTGCGGGATCGGGCAACAGGCGAGAGAATTAAAAACCCTGGCCGATTGCCAATACAACATATCAAGAGTGGAGAACATAACTCTTTCAGGGACGGATGTAAAAAAGTTGTTTAACCGCGACGAACTTAATCTAACAGGTATTCCCTCCTTAGCTTTGGGTTTCATTAGTAAGAACATCCCGCTGAATGCAGATCTGACGTTAAGTATTAGCAATCCGACCGAGAATTACGCTGCCATACAATATTTTGACTATGAGATCTTAATAAATAAGCACAGCTTCACCGAAGGAACTGTCAATGAGCTGATTGATGTTGCGCCTAACGAAACGAAGGAAGTTAAGCTTCCTCTCAATAGCAATATCTATTCATTCTTGGTGAACGATTCTGTGAGGCATGATATAGAACAGTTTGTGAGGGCGACGCAGGATAGGCAGCGGAAGAGGGCTGTAGTAACCATTAAGATTAAGCCAGCAATTTTGATTGGTGAAAAACTACTTAAATACCCCGGCTTTATAGAGATTGACCGGGAAATTGATAATCAACTATTGCTTGAACAAGGAAGCAGCTTTTGAGGCGATATAGAAGATCGAAAGTAGGCCCCACATATTCTGGGTAATTAGACTTTGACCGCGGTTTCAATAGCCTCCATGATATCCTCCACATCAAACGGCTTTTCCAAAAACACGTGCTGCCTGGCTTTTTCAAGAACTTCTCTGTCGACGGTTGACGACATATAGATAAACGGCTTTTGCATTTCCAGAAGAAGACGCCCCAGTTCGAAACCAGTTAGTGGCCCTTTCAGGTTAATGTCGAGAATAAAGAGATCGGAATCATCGGTAGCCAGTTTTGCAGTCGCCTCCTCAACCGACATGGAAATGTCGTTCACTACATACTTCAGTTCTGAGAGCATATCTTGAAGGTCGTAAGCTATGATAATTTCGTCTTCGACAATATGGATTTTTAATGGATTCATATCTATTGCTAGAGGTAAATAATCAGAATGCATGCCAAAAATTTCCAAATTATGTCATTAGCGCCTGATCAGCATATGATTGAACACTTTGCATAAAGAGAATTGGTTTGAGTCCATCAAACGCGGATTACAGGCGCAGAATTTGTTGTAACATTAACGATACTATTTTTATTGGAACTATTTTATTTGCTTTCTTACATTTTCATAGTAAATTAGGCCATTCCTAACTGGATACTAATGTTTAAACCGAGATCATTGATGAATTTTAAAATTCTTTTGTGCGTTCCTGCAATTTTACTAATTCTTGAGTCGAACGCTCAGAAACCAAATAGTACAAACGAACATAAATCCTATACACAAGTAATCGACGGGACCGATTTGAAGTTCAGCATGGAGGCTATACCAGGCGGCACATTTAAAATGGGGAGCACGAAGGGCAAGCCAGATGAGAAGCCTGTCCATGAAGTTCAGTTGGATCCCTTTTGGATGAGCACTTTCGAGGTGACGTGGGATTTGTTCGAACCGTTTTTATACCGTGACCTGGAGGCGACCAAAAGCACCTCGGAGATACCTCCTAAGGTTGATGCAGTAACCCGGCCCACAAAACCTTATCTGGACATGACCTTCGGCATGGGAAAGGAAAATCATCCAGCCTTGGCTATGACGCAGTACAATGCGATTCAATTCTGCAAGTGGTTATATGCGCGGACGGGAGTATTTTACCGCCTACCCACCGAAGCCGAGTGGGAGTACGCGGCGCGCGCTGGAAGTGAAACCGAATATTTCTTTGGCGACTCCCCTGATCAGCTAGCAGAATATGCATGGTTCCAGGCAAACAGCGGTGAAAAGACTAATCAGGTTGGACAGAAAAAACCTAACCCGTGGGGGCTTCATGATATTTACGGAAACGTAGCTGAGTGGACGAACGACCAATATACCGATGACTACAGCAAGTTTGCAGGAAAGCTTAGCAAGAATCCATTTGTAGAACCTACTACACTTTACCCGCACGCGATTCGGGGAGGGGCATTCGATGACCAAGCTAGCGAACTCCGATCTGCGTCACGTTTGGCTTCAGATCCGGCATGGAAACAAATTGATCCTCAGATCCCGAAAAGTAATTGGTGGATGCCAGAAGCTCCTTTTATTGGAATCCGACTTGTTCGTCCCTCGAATCCTCCTTCCCAAGAGGAGATTGATGCTTATTACAACAAAGCGCCTATAGCCGATTATTAACTGATTTATAACCCTTAATAGAATAAATATGAAAACTAAACACGATCGTCGCGATTTCTTGAAAACGAGTGCCATGATTGCCGGCGCTACTGCTATCACCACAGCACCGCTAGGCGTATTTGCCTCGAACGACGATACGATTAAGATTGCTCTGGTAGGTTGTGGGGGCCGGGGAACCGGTGCAGCTGTTCAGGCGCTCAGCACGAATCAAAACGTGAAGATCGTTGCTTTGGCTGACGCCTTCCAAAACCGTCTCGATGATTGTTACAATATCCTCGCGAATAAATTCAAAGATAAAGTTGATATACCTGAGGCGAACCGTTTTGTTGGCTTTGACGCCTATAAAAAAGCGATCCCTTTAGCGGATGTTGTGCTTCTTGTAACGCCTCCTGGATTTCGCCCTATTCATTTTGCCGAAGCCGTAAAACATAACAAACATGTTTTTCTGGAAAAACCGGTAGCGGTCGACGCGCCTGGAATTCGTCAGGTACTCGAAACTGCAAAAGAAGCCAAGCAGAAAAAATTAAATGTTGTGGTGGGGCTGCAAAGACGCTACCAGAATAATTACCGGCAAACGATCCAACAAATTCAAGACGGAGCAATTGGGAAAATTCATAGCGGGCAGGTATATTGGAACAGCGGGGGTGTATGGGTAAACCCAAGAAAAGAAGGCGAAACAGAAATGGAATACCAAATGCGTAACTGGTATTATTTTAACTGGCTCTGTGGAGATCATATTGTCGAGCAGCACGTTCACCAACTGGACGTTGCGAACTGGGTTTTGGGGGGACATCCCGTAGCTGTTCAGGGAACCGGAAGCCGGGCCTGGAGAACGGGAAAAGACTATGGAGAAATCTACGATAATCATGCTGTCGAGTTTACGTATGCGAACGGCGAAGTAATCTACAGTCAGTGTCGGCATTTTGAAGGCACCTCGAACCGTGTAGATGAAACGTTCCAGGGAACCGGAGGAAAGGTATATCTCTCGGCATCTAATACTGGGATCCTTTGGGATACGAATGGAAAAGAAATATTCAGACATCAGGGTAAAGGGGATCCTAACCCGTATCAGACGGAACACGACGAACTATTTGAAGCAATTTCGAAAGGGGAGTATAAATTTGAGGATGCTGAATATGGTGCTATCAGCACATTTACAGGGATTATTGGTCGTATGGCTACTTATTCGGGTCAAGTATTGAAATGGGATGAAGCGCTGGCTTCCAATATCAGCCTGATGCCTGAAAAATACAGCTGGGATGCCCTGCCAAAAATTTTACCAGATTCTAACGGATTATATCCGGTGGCTCAACCCGGAAAAACTACTGTCATCTAGGCCTGTGGTTAACAGGAGGGTTTTCTTATACCTTGTAGCGTGTTGGTTTTGTTTCGTGTCGTTCCAGGAGCAAAAGCAACACGCTTTTTCAATCTATGGGAAAGCACAGGGGACAAGCTATTCCATTATCTATTCCGACAAAGCGGAAAGCATTCGAAAAACTGAAGTAGATAGCATTCTTAGCATTATCGATCAATCCATGTCGCTTTATGACAGTACCTCTCTGATTAGTCGCTTCAATCGATCATCTAAGGGTATTCGTCTCGATACTCATTTCCTTGCCGTCGTTAAGAAAGCTTTCCAAATTAATAATCAAACAGATGGGTCCTTCGATATTACCGTTGGGCCATTGCTGAAAGCCTGGGGTTTTAGGGATAAAGCCGGGCGCGACCTACCTGATAGCAGCACGATTGCGAAGTTGATGCCTTATATTGGAATGAAACACCTTCGGTTCCGAAACAATCGTTTGATAAAAAAACATCCTGAGGTTCAAATTGATCTCAACGGAATTGCACAGGGTTATACGGTTGACCTGCTGGCCAGTCATCTGCAGCGAAAGGGCATCATGAACTTTCTTGTTGAACTTGGCGGTGAAATTCGTGTGGAAGGAAAGAAGCCTAACGGCGACGACTTTACTGTAGGAGTTGAACGGCCTCTCAATAACACTGACGACCGCTCGCAGATCAGGCACCAGGTTGTAATTCGGGGCAAAGCCTTAACTACTTCAGGGAGTTATCAGAACTATGTAATGCGTGGAAAGGAACGTCTTAGTCATCTGATGGATCCGAAGACTGGTTACCCTATCAAGTCGGACATCGTTTCAGTAACTTTACTGGCTTCCGATGCCATGACGGCCGATGGGTACGACAATGCCCTCATGGCGATGAGACTCGAGGACGCGATTTCGTTTGTTGAATCTTTTTCCGATCTTGAAGCGTATTTTGTTTATCAAGATTCAGATGGACATCTTACCGACACCATGACCTACGGTTTTAAAAAAATCATTATAAACAATAATTAATAAATATGAAAAGAGGAAAATTTATCCAGAGCACGCTTCTTACCGCAGGGGCAGTGGTAAGCGGTTCGGGCTTGCGAAGCTTTGCGGAAGGGTCGGCCAATCTAAAGGCGAAGGATACGTTTAGAATGAATTATGCTCCGCATCAGGGACAATTTTCGAACCACGCCGGCAAGTCGTTCGTAGATGAGATTAAATTTATGCACGAGCAGGGCTTCCGCGCCATTGAGGACAACGGCTTTCTTCACCGATCCGTTGAAGAACAGGAAGCGATTGGATCTATCCTTGGAAAACTGGGAATGACGATGGGCGTTTTCGTGGTAGATGGGGGTGATAACTGGAAGACTTCCCTAACCACGGGGAAAAAAGAATTTCACGAAAATTTTATCAAAGCCTGCCATCGTTCTGTTGAGGCAGCAAAGCGTTGTAACGCAAAGTGGTTAACCGTTGTGCCTGGATTTTTCGACCGCTCTCTACCGCTAGGCATACAAACGGCCAACGTAGTCAATACTCTGCGCTACGGCGCAGAGATTTTCGAAAAGCACGGCTTAGTGATGGTGATCGAGACCTTGAGCGACACGCCTGACCTTCTGCTTCAGAAAACGGCCGATACCTATTTGGTATGCAAAGCAATAGACAGTCCTTCCTGTAAGATCCTTTACGATTATTACCATATGCAAAGAAATGAAGGCGACCTTTTAAAAACGATCGATCGGTGCTGGGATGAAATTGCTTATTTCCAGATCGGCGACAATCCTGGACGAAATGAACCTGGTACGGGTGAGATTAATTACAAGAAAGCCATGGAGCATTTGTTCAATAAGGGCTTCAAGGGAGTAGTCGGGATGGAACACGGTAAGTCTGCCGAAGGGAAGGACGGGGAACTTGCCCTGATTGCTGCCTATCGTGAAGTTGATTCCTTTTGATATTCCCCCATTAAATTTGATAAACAGAATAGGTTTTCAGAAAATAATCCTTTACATTTATTTAATAATACTAATTCAAATCATTTAAACCCATATTTTTAATAGCAACTATATGAACGCGAGCATACGCATTAAACTTTCATTTATGATGTTCCTGGAGTTTTTCGTCTGGGGAGCATGGTTCGTAACCCTGGGAACCTTCCTTTTCGGAACCTACAATGCATCAGGAACGCAAGTAGGTACAGCCTTTCTAACTCAATCGTTTGGTGCTATTATAGCTCCTTTCATTGTCGGGATTATCGCAGATAAATATTTTCCCGCACAACGGATTTTTGCAGTCCTTCACATCGTAGGCGGTATATTGCTTTGGATGGCTGGACAGGCTGGTACCTTTGATGCTTTCTTTCCAATTATCCTGGTATATATGATTTTATTTATGCCAACCCTGGCTCTGGCAAATTCGATTGCTTTCAGACAGATGAAAAATACGGAAAAAGAATTTCCGCCGATCCGTATCTTGGGAACGGCCGGATGGATCATTGCCGGGTTACTTATCAGCTATCTGGCTTGGGATAAGCAGGATTCGGGTCAATTAGGCAATACTTTCATTATGGCTTCCGTAGCCTCCATCATCCTCGGTTTATTTTCGTTTACTTTGCCGAATACGCCTCCTATGAAAAAGGGCGAGAAAGTATCAATAGGTGAACTTCTTGGATTGGATGCGATTCGTTTGCTGAATAATCGATCGTATCTTATCTTCTTCCTTTCCTCAATCGCCATATGCATTCCTCTTGCGTTCTACTATAACTTTACAAACGCATTTCTTACAGAAGTAGGTGTTGCTGCACCAACGGCCATTCAGTCGCTTGGACAGGTATCGGAATTCTTATTCCTGTTGGTAATGCCTTTCCTTTTTGTACGCTTCGGTGTGAAGACCATGTTGGCTATCGGAATGTTCGCTTGGGTTCTTAGGTATCTTTTCTTTGCTTACGGCGATGCTGATGCGGGTTACTGGATGTTGATTGGAGGCGTGGTCCTTCATGGTATCTGCTACGATTTCTTCTTTGTTACGGGCCAGATTTATACCGACAACCTGGCGGGTGAGCGCTTTAAATCTTCCGCGCAGGGAATGATTACTCTTGCTACCTATGGAGTAGGTATGTTGATCGGATCATTAATTTCAGGTCCTATTGTGGACAGTTACCTGAATGCCGACGGGACTCACAACTGGGAGGGAATCTGGGTTGTACCGGCCGCTATTGCAGGCGTAGTGGTCATTCTGTTCTTGTTGTTCTTCAAAGACAGGAATCGGAAACAGGTGGTGATGGAAAATGAGTTTATTACAGAATAATCAAAAAACAATGGCAAACAACACATATGATGCAATCGTCATCGGCTCAGGAATAAGCGGCGGATGGGCGGCGAAGGAATTAACTGAAAAGGGGCTAAAAACGATTGTTCTTGAAAGAGGCTGGAATGTTGAGCACATTAAAGACTATCAAAACAATACGAAAGATCCATGGGAATTTCCTCACCGAGGCGGCAGAACCCAGGAAATGATTGAGAATTATCCTGTATTGAAGCGAGATTACCCTTTAAATGAAAAGAATCTCAAATTTTGGGCAAATGAACAGGAGAGCCCCTATACGGAGGTGAAACGTTTCGATTGGTTCCGAGGATACCAGGTGGGTGGCCGTTCCTTAACATGGGGACGACAAAGCTATCGATTTAGTGACCTCGACTTTGAAGCAAACGCAAAGGAAGGCGTGGCGGTCGACTGGCCAATAAGATATAAGGATATTGCACCTTGGTATAGTTATGCAGAGAAGTTTGCAGGAATTAGTGGGAACCGTGATGGAATTGACGTTCTTCCCGATGGCGATTATCTGCCACCGATGGACCTAAACGTTGTTGAAAAGGATGTGGCTGCCCGAGTTAAGAAGCATTACAATAATACGCGCCATATTATTATCGGAAGGACGGCAAATATCACGCAGCCACATCACGACCGGGTGAATTGCCAGTATCAAAATAAGTGCTGGTTAGGCTGTAATTTTGGAGCCTACTTCAGCTCACAATCGGCTACGCTGCCAGCTGCGTCGAAAACAGGTAATCTTACCATACGCCCGTATTCTATCGTAACCCAAATTTTATACGATAAGGACACGAAGAAAGCAACTGGGGTAGAAATCGTCGATGCAGAGACTAACCAAACCTATCAGTACTTTGCGAAAATCATTTTCGTTAATGCATCTGCTTTCAATTCAACTTGGGTTCTTATGAATTCCGCAACCGATGTGTGGGAAGGTGGCTTAGGAAGTAGCAGCGGCGAATTGGGACATAACGTGATGGATCACCATTTCCGTCTTGGTGCTGGTGGACGCGTGGAAGGTTTCGATGACCGCTATTACTATGGCACACGTCCAAATGGTATTTACATTCCCAGGTTTCAAAACGTGGGTGACGACAAGCGTGATTATCTTCGTGGCTTCGGTTATCAGGGTGGTGCAGGAAGAAGTGGGTGGTCGAGATATGTGGCCGAACTCAATATTGGTGCAGAGCTTAAAGATACGCTTAGCGAGCCAGGAGAATGGACAATTGGTATAACTGCTTTCGGAGAAATTCTTCCACATCATGACAATAAAATCACCCTCGATAAGACCAAGAAAGATAAATGGGGATTACCTGTATTGTCGATGGATTGCGAATTGAAGGAAAATGAATTAAAGATGCGTGACGACATGATGTCGGAAGGTAAGGCGATGCTGGAAGCAGCGGGAGTAAAAGATGTTTACACCTACGATTCAGGCTATTTCTTCGGTCAAGGGATACATGAGATGGGAACTGCCCGTATGGGTCATGATCCAAAGACATCTGTTCTGAACAAACATAACCAGGTTTGGGATGCAAAGAACGTCTTCGTCACGGATGGTGCCTGCATGACCTCAGCAGCATGCGTAAATCCTTCACTTACGTATATGGCGTTGACCGCCAGAGCGGTGGACTATGCAGTTAGTGAGCTGAAAAAACAAAATTTATAACCTTAAGAGTTGGATAATGAATAGAAGAGATGCAATTACCCGTGTTGCCTGGATTTTCGGAGGCACAATCATAGGCGGGCAGCTTTTCCTGGAAGGTTGTACCAGAACTGCCACCAACGAAGTGGAGGCATTGTTCACGCAGGACCGCATAGATTTTTTGGGAGATGTAGCCGAAACGATTTTACCTGAAACCAAAACACCCGGGGCGAAAGCAGCTGGTGTGGGCGAATTCATACCTGTGATGGTGCGTGACTGCTATACGGAAGAGGATCAAAAAATCTTCATGGAAGGGCTAGACAAAATTGAGGAAGCGGCGAATAAAAAACATAATAAACACTTTCAGCAATTAACGGCGCAACAACGGACGTCACTCCTTATTGAGATCGACAAGGAACAACAGGAATACCACAACAATAAGAAGGCTGACGAACCAAATCATTACTTCAGGATGTTGAAAGAGCTTACCATGTTAGGCTATTTCACTTCGGAGGTCGGAGCAACGCAAGCATTGCGATACAACCCTATTCCAGGTCGATATGATGGCGATATACCCTATACAAAAGGGGATAGGGCCTGGGCTACGTAAGGAAATTTTCAAAAAACGCTGCGTTGACCATCCTCCTTTTCAGGTAGTCAGCGCAGCTTCTTTATTTTCAAACGCAAGGAATTTCCAATCACAACCACATCGGAAGCTGCCATCGCGAGTGCTGCCAGCATAGGACCTAGGTATCCCATGGCTGCCAATGGAATCGCAAATATATTATAGAAGAATGCCCAAAAGAGGTTTTGTTTGATCGTAATAAGGGTATGCTTTCCAACCCGGAGCAATGTTGTAACCGACTTAAGATCGTTGTTTAGCAATATTACTTTGGCCGACTGGATCGCTACCTGACTGGCATTTCCGAGTGATATACCGACATCTGCTGTTGTTAGGGCAGGGGCGTCGTTGATTCCGTCGCCCACCATGGCAGTTGTACCTCTTGTCCGATAAAGGTCGATCAGCTCAAGCTTCTCTTGAGGTAGCTTTTCCGCATGGACTGTAGTGATGCCTAGCTGACTGGCAACCCAAACACATTTTGCCTGTTTATCGCCGCTTAAGAGCACCGGCTCTATATCCATTTCTTTTAATACCCTGATTAACTCAGCCGCTTCAGGCCTAATCTGGTCTTCAATACTAATCTTACACACAATGACATCGTTTCGCTTTAAAAAGATGTCATAATGACCATCGTCTTGGCTGTCCACTAATCGGTTCGAACCAATTTCATAAGTAGTTCCGTGTTGATCGATCGCTCTAATACCGAGACCTTTAATCTCTTCTACACGAGTAAAGATGTATTTTATGGTTGCCTCCTGTTGAAGAGAACCGACCAGGGATCGCGCTATCGGGTGACTTGAGTACGATTCAAGTGCGACCACAATAGAGGTCGCTTCTTCCCGGGCTATTCCTTCAATTTCCATCGACCGTATTTCGAACTCTCCGGTAGTTAGCGTACCAGTCTTATCAAATACCATATACTTCAGGTTAGCCATTTCCTCGACGGTGGCGCCGCCCTTAATCAGAACTCCCTTCTTTGCTGCACGACCCAAACCTACCATAACGGCTGTTGGTGTTGCTAAGCCCATTGCGCAGGGACACGATATTACCAACACTGCAATTGAACGCATCAGGGTCTCTCCTAAGGAGATATCGAAGACCAAATAGGAAAGCAGAAAGGTGAGCACTGCAATGCTGACTACTATGGGCACAAAGATTCCAGCGACACGGTCACCCAACCGCTGAATAGGGGGCCGGGATGCATGGGCACGCTTCATGATCTCGACAATTTGGGAAAGCACCGAGTGCTTTCCAACTTTGGTGGCGCTGACCTTAATTGTACCCTGAACCAATATCGTACCGCCAATTACAGCGTCATATTTTGCCTTCTCGACGGGAACGCTTTCGCCGGTAATAAGCGATTCGTTTACAGTTCCATCGCCCCAGATGATATCACCATCGGCAGGAATTTTATCACCGCTGTTGACGACAAATACGTCCCCAGTGGCAATTTCTCGAGAATCGACTATTTCACGCTCGCCATCGACGATTCGAACCGCTTTAACACGTTGGTATTTAAGCAGGTCTTTGACCGCTGTTGTGGTCTGAGAAACCGATCGCTTCTCAAATACATTGCCCAGAAAGACAAGGGTGATAATCACAGCGGTTGTCTCGTAAAACATGTAGTTTGGCCCAAGTTGATAGACCGTCCCGATCAGACTGTAAACAAAAGCGGAAGTAAAGCCAACAAACACAAGGACGTCCATGTTTGGCATCCTATTCTTTAACGAGTGAAAAGCACTCTTGCCGAAGTGAATGAGTCCCAAAACGAAGACAGGGATACAAAGCGAGAGTTGTATTATAGGGTTATGAAGCCAGTGAAAAGGCAGAAACATGTGAGCAAAAAGCGGAGCAGCAAAGAAGAGACTGAAATAAAACTTATTCTCTATACGGTCATAAAAGCGCTCCTGTGGCGCCTGCTCATTCTCATACACCTTAAAACCCAATCCTTCGATATCTTTTATAATTTCGGGTAGGGGTGCAGCCGCGTTGTTTGCGAATTTAACCTCTTCGTTGGCGAAATCTACATGTATATCATTCAAGCCTTTTCTCTCAAGCAATTTATGAACGGACAGCGCACAATTGTTGCAGTGCATTCCAGTTACGTTAAGTTCAACCAACTCGTTTTGATCTTTCATATTTTTATACTAGACTATACAAATGTAACGGAGGAAAACGAGAAAAGAGATAATAAAGTCGGGATAAAATGGTACTTTTCACGGAAATTCAGAACATGAAAGCTCAAGAAACAATTCCTGTATATCAAAGCACCGGGAAAAAAGAAGAAGACGATTTTTTCACTATAAAATGGCTCGACTTAAATATTGATTCGCTGGAGCGAATTGAAAAACCTCATCGACACGATTATTTCAGTATTTATTTCCTGATTGGGGGCACAACCGTTCAATTCATAGACTTTCAGGAATACCGGGTAAAAGCGAAAGCAATCATTCTTATGCGGCCCGAGCAAATTCATTTTCATGTAAAGGCACAGAATGCGAAACTATTGCAGATACAATTCAAAGACCAATTTTTGCTTACCTTGCAAAGCAAGTTGAATTGGCAGGATCTGTTTTCAATGGACGTCGTGGAATTGAACGAGGGGGAAATGGACAGCTTTTTAAACTTTATCAACCTAATCCATGAGGAATATCGAGGGAAGATGGCGAGTAAGGAAATTCTGTCGAAATTATTCAGTGCGCTACTCGATAAAATATCACTTCATATCCGGCAGCGCGACTCACAGGAAATGCGCAAATATAATTTTATCTATAAAAGCTTCACGAATTTGGTAAAGAAGCACGCTTTAGAAGATGTAAAAGTAAGCGATTATGCGCGTAAATTGTTTATCTCAGCGGGCCACCTGAACGACGTAATAAAGGAAATTACAGGAAAGAATGCAAAGACACTCATCAACGAACAACGAATACTGGAGGCAAAGCGTCTGCTGTACTGGACTGATACTCCGATTCGCGAAGTAGCTTTTAAAACGGGGTTTGAAGATCCGGCTTACTTTACACGTTTTTTCAAGAAATACACCGGAATACTTCCGAGGGAATTCCAGCGGAAAGAATAAGACTATATTTTGCGTATGTTGACTGAAGTAACCGCGTGATCCGGCCCTTTTTCGAGGATGAGGTTTGCGCGATAGCGGGTAGGAAGTATATTTTTCAATAGGTTAGGTCGATTAATTTCATTCCAGATAGATCTGGCAGTCCTCACAGTTTCATCGTGTCCCATATCCGCAAACTTATTGAAATAGGAATCTTTTTTCTGAAATGCCGTTTTTTGGAGGGAAAGAAATCTGTTAATATACCAACTTCGAAGGTTTCCTTCACTTGAGTGCACGTAAATGGAGAAATCGAAAAAGTCGGACACAAATATACGCGGCCCTTTGTGCTGACGCTTTAAGTTAACCTGAAGAACGTTAATGCCCTCAATAATGACGATATCTGGCTTATTGATTATTTGCGTTTCTTCCACAATATCGTACTCTAAATGGGAGTACATCGGCGCTTCAACAACTTCCTTACCTGATTTGATATCGGCGAGAAAGCGTATCAATCCTCTGATATCATAACTCTCGGGAAAGCCTTTTCGATTCAGGATGCCCTTGCTTTCAAGCACTCTGTTAGGATATAGAAAGCCATCAGTGGTTACCAAATCTACCCTGGGTTTGCCAGGGCTAAGAGAAAGCACTTTCTGCAATACACGCGCCGTTGTACTTTTACCGGCCGCTACACTTCCTGCAATTCCAATGATATATGGAAGTTTTTTGCTACCATCCTTAAGAAATGCACCTGCCCTGGCATGTAATACACTTGCTTCTTCGATATAGATGGAAAGAAGATGACTCAGCGGAAAATAGATTTCCTGAATTTCCTGAAGATTGAGGGGCTCATTCAACGCGCGAAGCGAGTCGACTTCCTGATTGCTTAAGGTGTAAGAAAAAGATCCATTCAGTCCGCTCCACTGTTTGCGGTCAAATGCAATATATGGTGAGTAGGGTTCTTCTGCGTTGAGTCGTATCATGAGGGGGCCTGGATATCCTTATTAGTTAAGCAGATTGGAATGAATAACGATCGGGTTCTGCATAAGTTTGTGAATAGGGCATTTATCGGCTATTGCTAAAATCCGCTGTCGTTGATGATCATCTAGATCACCAAACAGCTGTATATTAACATTGATAAATGTAGTTTGCTGCTGATCGCTCTGTTTTACCTCCAGGCTCAATTCCATACTGACCGACTCGAGGTCCCACTCCTTACGATCGGCGTACATGCGCATCGTCATCACCTTACACGCAGCGAGGGATGAGAGAAAGAGTTCGAATGGGTCGGGGCCGAGATCTTCTCCTCCCATATCCGTCGGTTCATCGGCGATGAATTCGTGATGGTCGGAAGAGAGAACTGTCTTATAGGTTTCGCGGCCGATAGTTGCTTTAAGAGTATACACCATATTATATTGTTAACCGAAGAATATATAAGCTATAAAGATTGCGGCTACCACACCGGCTAGTTCCGCGAGCAAAGCGGCAGGCAGGGCGTGCCGGGTTCTTTTGATAGCAACCGATCCAAAATACACGGCGAGGACGTAGAAGGTTGTTTCCGTTGAGCCCTGGATAACGCAGGCCACGCGGCTGGCAAAATCATCTGCCCCATTTGCATTCATCAGATCGACCATTAACCCTCTGGCACCGCTTCCGCTTAGTGGTTTCATAAAGGCGACTGGAAGCGCTTCGACAAATCTTGTATCAGCTCCAAACCAGCCGACAACCGTACTGACCCCCTGAACAAGATAGTCCATCACGCCCGCTTCCCGAAATACACCTACAGCGACCAATATACCCACCAGATAGGGAATAATCTTAACGGCTACATCAAATCCTTCTTTCGCACCTTCAATAAAATTTTCATACACGTTTATCCGGCGGAACATTGCCAGTCCTATGAACGAGACGATTACCCCGAAGAGCACCAAATTTCCACCTACCTTTGATAAACTGGCAATTTCATCCTGAGGAAGGGTACTGAAATAATACAATAAACCCACAATAAACAACGCAATTCCGCCCAGATACGCGAGCACGACTCTATTGAACAAATTTATACGTTGGTATATTGCTACTGTAATCAACCCAACGAGGGTTGAAAAGAAAGTAGCGATAAGAATGGGTATGAAGATATCGGATGGGTCAGCGGCACCTGCCTCCTTTCGGTAAGCCATAATGCTGATGGGGATTAGAGTCAAACTCGAAGCATTCAATACGAGAAACATGATCTGCGCATTAGTGGCGGTTTCTTTATCCGGATTCAATTCCTGAAGCTCTTTCATGGCCTTGAGTCCGAGCGGCGTGGCGGCATTGTCGAGGCCGAGCATATTCGCTGAGAAGTTCATTAAGATGGAACCGAAGGCTGGATGGTTCTTCGGTAATTCAGGAAATAGCTTCTGAAAAAAAGGTCCAACCAACCGGGAGAATATCTGAATCATTCCGCCTTTCTCTCCTATCCGCATAATACCGAGCCAAAATGCCATTAATCCGATCAAACCTAAGGAAATCTCAGCTGCAACTTTAGCGCTATCAAAAGTACCACTGATAATCCGCTGGAAAATATCCACGTCGCCAAAAAACACGAGCTTGTACAAGGCAACCACGAAAGCAATTAGGAAAAAAGATATCCAGACGTAATTTAAGGCCATGTTGAGGGATTAGAAAGTAAAAGTAAGGTTATTGGTAGAGTTCTTCAATTTCCCTTTGATATTTTTTCTCTATAATGCGCCTCTTGGCTTTAAGCGTCGGAGTAATCTCACCTTCTTCCATTGAGAAAGGTATTCTTTTTAACTTGAATTGCTTTATTCGCTCAAACTTAGCAAGCTCATTCGATAATCTCCGAACATCTTCACTTACCCAAGAGATTATTTCAGGCTCACTTATAAATTTCTCAGGGCGATCAAAGAATTCCTGCGATAAGTTGAAGTTCTTTTGCAAAAGCTCCTGGGAAGGCACAATCAATGCAGTAATAAATTCCTGTTTGTCACCAATAAGAAAAACCTGTTCTATTTTAGGGCTCTTTAAATACGTATTTTCGACTGGAGTAGGGTAGATGTTCTTTCCAAAGGAATTTACCAGCATATTTTTAAGCCTATCTGTAATCTGAAGGTTCCCTTTGTAGAAACGACCGATATCGCCCGTATGAAACCAACCATCTTTATCTATAGTGTTGGTAGTTTCCTCGGGTTTATTCCAATAGCCTTTCATTACACAATGCCCTCTGACAATGATCTCACCCTCATTACATTCGAATTCCGGGTGGAAGGACTCGTGGGTCTGGACCGTATAAATTTCCAAGTTCTCGTAATTCTGAATTCCAATTTCTATACCTGGGACGACCCGCCCAACTGTTCCATACACCTGACGATGGTATTCCGTTACAGATACAACGGGTGAGGTTTCAGTAAGCCCGAACCCTTCAAGTACTTTAATTCCCAAGTCTCCGAAAAACTCGCCGATATTGCGTGGAAGAGCTCCGCCCCCTGAAATAAGAAACTTAAGTCGACCTCCCGTCTTCGCTTTGATTTTACTAAATACAAGGCGCTCCGCAATTCGTAGCTTCACCAAGAGAAGTGGTCCAGGTTTTTTACCTTTCTGTCTGATCTCGCGGTGTGCTTTCCCGGTTTCAAGAGCCCACTGAAATATTTTCGACTTAGTTCCTCCCGATTGCGTACCGCTTTGGATAGCTTTATCGTGAATCCGCTCGAGCAATCGGGGTACACACGACAACACGGTTGGTTTGACCTCTTCCATATTACGAGCCAGGAGTTCCAAACTCTGAGCAAAGGCGATTCGACATCCGCAGGCCATGCATACATGATAAGTTGCGGTACGTTCGAACACGTGGGAAAGTGGCAGAAATGACAGAAATAGATCGTGCTGATCGATTACGGGTATTTGATCTAACGATGCACGAACGTTGCTAACCAGATTATTGTGTGTAAGCATTGCTCCCTTTGGCGTTCCTGTTGTGCCAGAAGTGTAAATTAAGGTTGAGATATCGGACGGTATAATGCCTTCGCTGGCACCGATGATGTCACGCTCATATTGTGGAAATAGATGTTTTCCCTGCTTGATCAAGTTTGCGAAAGAGATGATGCCAGCTGTTAGTTCTTTCCCTTTAATGATGTTATCATATTCGTCGAAGTTGGCGATGATACGCGTGAGACATTCACATGAATTGGCTACTTTAATAATCTTTTTTAGCAAAAAAGGACTTCCAACCAGAATGGTTTTGCTTCCGCTATCGTTGATGATATACTCAATTTCGTCTTCAGCAAGGGTAGGGTAGATGGAGACATTGATGGCACCGATCTGCTGGAGCCCCTGGTCAAAGTAGAGATAATGAGGACTGTTGTCCATAAGAAGTGCGATCCGATCTCCCTTTCGAATCCCGACGGCGAGCAAATACGATGAAACCGCGTTTATGTGGTCAAATGCCTTCTGATAGGATATTTCTTGCCAACGATCTCCAATCTTCTCTAAAAGAAATGTATGGTCGGGAGGATGTATCGTTTCAATCACATTGCGCAGTAGATCCGGCACAGTCATGTTGGGTCTTACGGGATTCATAGAATTATCCTTGATGAACCACAAACATAAATAAAAAAAATAAGAGGAATATACTTAGACGGCGAAGCTTTCACCACAGGCGCATGACCGCGATGCGTTGGGATTGTTGAACACAAAGCCTTTACCAGTTAGTCCGTCCGAAAAATCAAGCTCCGTGCCAGCCAAGTAAAGAAAAGACTTGATATTCAGAACAAGTTTGATACCCTTATCTTCAAAAACCTGATCATCTTTCTGCTCCTGATTATCAAAATTCAGTTGATAGGATAATCCGGAACATCCGCCACTTTCAACCGAAACCCTTACGAAGTAAGAATTATCGTAGTTCTCTTCGGTTAATATCTCAAGTACGCGTTGCTTCGCTTTTTCAGTTATCGTAATCATAATACAAATATCGCTATATTAATTTTAACACCGAACCAAAAAATTGTCATCCTAAACTGAAATTAAGAGATTACACCGTCTTTGTAAAGCGTCCAGGCGGGTGATTCACTTCGCAACACCGTAACAGCGTGAGTAATTAAACGGATAGCTTCATCAACTTCTGCCCTTGTATTGAAACGGCCAAGACTAAAGCGCAAGCTTGCACGTGCATCCTCCTTATCCAATCCGATCGCCATAAGCACATGGGAGGGATCGGTTGATCCGGAGCTGCATGCCGAGCCTGGCGATACGGCAAGTGACCGTATTTTGGCCATTATTTGTTCTGCTCGAATAAAGCGAAAACGGATATTGCTGACATGGGGTAGCCGATGGACGCCTGTACCGTTCACAACCGTCTGTTCTAATCGTAGAAGCGACTCCTCGAGATGATCACGCAAGCCCTTCAAGCGGACCGACTCTTCCATGATGTTTTGGCGGCAAAGCAAGGCAGCCTTGCCCATTCCTGTAATGGCCGGAACGTTCAGGGTACCGCCGCGAATTCCGTTTTGTTGACCGCCGCCGTGGATCATTGGCTCAAGTTGTATAGGGCGCTTTGTTTTTCGGATAAACAAGGCTCCGGCTCCTTTGGGACCGTAAAATTTGTGGGCGCTGCAGCAGAGAAGATCTACCTTGGTATTTCTGAGTGAGAATTCGATTTTACCAATAGCTTGCGTAGCATCTGTAAAGAAAAGAACACCGCGTTCAGCACATAAGTCTGCGATTTCCTTCACCGGGTGTATCAACCCCGTTTCGTTATTAGCCAGCATTAAAGAAACGAGGATGGTTTCTTTCTTAATCGCTTTTTTGATATCCTCTAGCTCAATTGCTCCATTATCATCTACATTCAAATAGGTGATGTCAGCGCCTTTTTTCTGGAGATAGCTGCAAACATCCAGCATTGCCTTATGTTCTGTTTTACACGTTATAATATGATTCCCCATACCCTGATAGCGGTAAAAGACGCCCTTAACGGCCATGTTGATGGCTTCTGTTGCCCCTGAAGTGAATATTATCTCCGTGGGGTCAGCCCCAAGCAATTCCGCCAGGCGAATCTTAGATTGTGCGACTCCCCGTGCGGCCTCTTTGCCAAAGGCATGTGTGATGCTTGAGGGGTTTCCAAAGGCCGTGGTGAGGTAAGGTAGCATTTCTTCCAAGACTTCAGGATCAAGCGGGGTAGTGGAATTATTGTCCAGATAAATGGATGCTTGCATCTTTTTTCTATTATTTTAGGCTGAGCTAAACAAATTTAAACTATTATTAACAAAAATGGACAAAATCGAGCACATCGGAATCGCTGTAAAAAACCTGGAAGAGGGAATTCGCAGATACGAACAACTTTTGCAAACACCTTGTTATAAAACCGAAACCGTTGAAAGGGAACATGTAATTACCGCTTTTTTCAAGGTAGGTGAAAGTAAAATTGAATTGTTGCAAGCTACCGACGAGCGAAGTCCCATCTTCAACTTTATTGAAAAGAGAGGGGAAGGGCTTCATCATATCGCCTATGAGGTTGCCGATATACTTTTTGAAATGCAAAGATTCAAAGCAGAAGGATATCGTTTGTTAAACGAAGAGCCTAAAAAAGGCGCGGACAATAAATGGGTTTGCTTTGTCCACCCAAAGGATACCCACGGGGTACTAATGGAGTTGGTGCAGTAGACCTCTGATCAAACGCGGCTGGAACTTGGCGAACGAAGAGTGAAACCTCAAAATTGTTTTGGGAAGTTCCCTTTTATGGAACAGCCTTTAACCCCAGTATCGAAAGGTTGACAGAGTGGCAATAAAAAAGGGTCAAACCGCTTAAGGTCTGACCCCTCTAAATATTGACAATAAGCTTAAATTCCCATTTCGTTCAAGAGGAATTGAGCATTGTCTATCTTATCGGCAACCCAAAGTACATACCGAATATCAACGCCAATGGAACGCGAATAACTTTCGTTCCAGGCAAAATCATTAATCGTAGCATCGTACGCGCGATCGAAGTTCACACCAATCAATTCACCTTTGGAATTCATAATTGGTGACCCCGAATTCCCTCCGGTGGTGTCCATGTTGTATAATAAGTTTACGGGAACGTCATTCAATTCTTTCATCGCGTAATCACCGAAATTCTTTGCTTCCCACGCTGTACGTATACTTTCTGGATAGTCAAATTCCGGATTATCTAGCATCCCTTTTTCTAAAATACCTCGGATTGTAGTGAAGGGGGTTACATATGTCGCGTCCACTGGTGAATAACCGCGGATATAACCATAGGTTAAACGCAAGGTACTGTTCGCGTCCGGTATAAAGTTTTTCTGCTGGAATTGTTCTTTGACAGCCACATAGTCGCCCATTAACTTATTGAGTACACCTTCCCTGCGATCTAGTTCTGGGCGTTGATCATCGATCTGGGTCTGGAGTTCAAATTGAAAATCCAATAGCGGATCGGAATAGTTTTCCAGGCTTTCCGGAGACTTCAACAAAACATTCATGACATATTTCTGGTTCTTCAGTCTGGTTTTGGCGAGTGTTTGATTTGCGAATTCAGTTGGATCGGAAATATTCTTTAGAGCTGTGATCGCCTGAGAAGAAGGTAATGCAAATCCGTCAGCGAGCATCTTATTTAAAATAATGCTGTCAGCCATGAAGTGGTAACTGCCGTATACCGAACCTAAGATCTGTTTCAGGCGGGGTAAGTTTTGCTGGAAGAAAGTCGGCTTATCGTTACTGCGGCTCATTGCTGCTTTAAAAGCGTTCAGCTGTCTGGATACATTCAGCAGGCTGGTACTATTGTGGATTTGTCCAAGCCACATCTCACGATCGGCGTCCGAGAAAATCTGATTGTAAAGAGCGTCTATATCGGATAGTAAGGTTCCATATTTCTTTTTAAGACCAGCATCCTTACTGATAAAGGCAGCTAAGGCAGCGTCTTCAGCCCTTTTGCTATCTACTAGTCGAATAGTACGTAAGCCCTTCATTTTGCCCTGATAGTTTTTCATGGTATTGGCATTCCGTTTTATCCGGGTAGCAAGACTAATCTCTACAGCTTTGTCCGTTTTACCGGCCTCCATCATCGCATTGTTCTGAAAGTCGTACAGCTTCGAAATATATGGCAAAAGGAACCTTTGTTGGTACTCGATATATTGAGCAGGACGGTGCCTGAACGTCCGCCCGGGATATCCAAGAATAAATGCAAAATCCTCTTCCTGTACACCCTTGGGATTTACTTTTAAGTGCTTCTTGGGAACGTAAGGAACGTTTTCCTTTGCATACCCCACGGGTGATCCATCCGGGGAAACATAGGCACGAAGGAAAGAGTAGTCGCCAGTATGGCGTGGCCATACCCAATTGTCAGTTTCGCCACCGAATTCACCGATGCTTCTTTCAGGAACATAAACCAAACGGACGTCTTGAATTGTCTTGTACCGAAATAGCACGTAGCTCTTTCCGATAAACATCTCAGAAACTTCGGCTTTGATGGAGGGGTCTATTGTTTCTGCTTCCTGTGCAATCGCCTGACGTGTTTTCTGAATAAGTTCGATCCGTTGAACGGGATCGGCAACATTTGCAACCGCCCCTAACACTCGGTCGGACACGTCTTCATAACTATCGGTTATACGAATCGTCAAGCCTTGCGCAGGTATCTCCTGTGAGCGTTCCCGTGCTACGAAACCGTTGGTTAAATAATCATTTTCAGGGGTACTCGCCAGTTGAACGGCCCCAAAGGCACAATGATGATTCGTTATAATCAGACCTTCCGGAGAAACAAACGACCCGGTACATCCGCCTACCTGAACCAGCGCGTCGACCAGACCCACCTTGCCTGGATTGAAAATATCTGTTTGGTCAATCTCGAGGCCCGCCTTTTTAAGGTCAACCCTGTTTAGGTCGCTCAAAGGGAACATCCCCTCATCAAACGCACGGAAGGAGTTGCTGCTCAAACCTGTGATCACCAGCGCTGCAATAGCAAGCACTTTTGAATTTAAAATCTTCATGGAAAAATATTTATAGTTTCTGATTTGCTATCTTAGCAAAGTTAACAATATGAAGGCAAATGAGGGACAATTTGATGCTTTTCGCCGATCGAATAAATCAATGGAGAATACGCCGCATCTCCAATAAGAATTTTTTGGTGGTTCTTGCGGTTTTGGTTGGCGTTGTTGGAGGACTGGCAGCATCCGCACTGAAAGCACTTACTTTCTATATCGCAAGTGTTCTTCAAAACGACGTAAGCTGGGATTTCCGGGGCTATCTTTACCTTTTTTTCCCCCTTATAGGGATTCTTCTGAGTGTCTTCTATGTTAGAAAATTTATCCGTTCGAAGAGGTTGGAACATGGAATTACACCAATTATTTATGCTATTTCGAACCGTTCTAGCAGAATTCCGGTGCATAACGTTCACTCACAAATTGTCACGAGCGCTCTTACGGTTGGTTTCGGAGGATCGGCAGGTCTCGAGGCGCCCATCGTTTCAAGCGGATCGGCCATAGGCTCGAATATCGGACGCTTTTTTGGACTGAATTACCGGGAGGTTACGATGCTGCTGGCATGCGGTGCAGCGGCGGGTATAGCAGGTGCCTTTAATAGTCCGGTTGCAGGCATGGTTTTCGCGATTGAAATATTGCTCCCAGAATTCTCTATTCCTGCATTTATTCCACTGCTGATGGCAGCGGCCACGTCGTCGGTAATATCCCGCTTGCTATACGATGAACCCCTCTTTCATCTTGTAACGGAGACTTATGCTTTCGAAGCAATATTTTTTTATATCCTTCTCGCGCTGCTCGTCGGGTTCTTTTCTGTTTTTTTCAACAAACTCAACTATACATCAAAATTATGGTTCGATCGCATAAAAAACCAGTATCGAAAGGCAATATTTAGCGGACTTACACTTGGTGTGATGATCTTTGTTTTCCCTGCGCTCTACGGCGAAGGTTATATTGCAATTCAAGAGCTCCTTGCAGGAAAGAACAACGCTTTACTTGCGAATAGTATCTTTTCCGAATATCAGCATATCGGCTGGATGGTAGTTGTATATGCGGTGGTGACCGTCTTTGCAAAGGCATTCTCAACAGTAATCACGCTTCACAGCGGTGGCAACGGGGGTAATTTCGGCCCAAGCCTGGTAATGGGCGGCCTATTGGGTTTTGCCTTTGCATACGGTGTGAATCTGACCGGACTGATGGAGTTAAATATCGCAAACTTCGTTATTGCGGGTATGGCCGGCGCGCTGAGCGGCATTATGCATGCACCCTTAACAAGTATATTCCTGATCGCCGAAATTACTGGAGGCTATGTTTTAATGGTACCTCTCATGATCGTTTCAGCAATATCATACTTCATAAACCGAAGCAATCTAAAGTATTCCATCTATACGCAGTCGCTCGCTGAAAAGGGTGATTGGCTCTCGCATGATGACAAAGACAAGACCGTACTCAAAATGATGAAATTGCGCTATGTTGTTGAACGAAATTTCACAGTTTTGCATCCGGATGAAAAGCCCATGGACAGGCGACTGGATATTCTTCACAGTAAACGAAACATATTTCCGGTCGTGAACGATGGAAAAGAGTTGGTCGGCGTCATCTATAGCGAAAAATTATTTGAGATATTGATAGGGGAGGCAAGTGCAGACAAAACGATGAAGGAGCTGGCACAGGCACCTCAAGACGTAATAAACCTTGACGCAAACATGTACGATGTAATGAGAAAAATGGATCGTGAAGACATTTGGATATTGCCCGTGGTTAACGGGCGAAATCAATACGTGGGTTTTGTATCTAAGTCGGCTATCTTTAATAAATATCGCGCACTCCTAATGCGGTCAAATAACTATTTAAATGATTAACTCCCTGATCAGCGGCCTGATATAGAAGAAAGCACTATGAAGCAAGTTTAAAGAAGATCTTTAAACAATTGAAGCGTATAATTTATATCCTCTGGCCGGTCAATACCATACGAACCGTACGCACTTAATACTGTCCGGATTGCATACCCGTTCTCCAGCCATCGCAGTTGTTCAAGTGCTTCTACCTTCTCAAGAACCGACATTGGAAATTTAGTGATTTGTTTGAGGGTCTCCCGTCGATATCCATAAATTCCAACATGCTTAAAGTATTGGTGCTCAGCGAGCCAATGTTCCTGCGAGAGCCCACGAAAAAATGGAATAGGTTGTCGGCTGAAGTACAACGCATCACCCTTCCCATTGATAGTTACTTTTGGTATATCTGCATTAAAGAGATCAGCCGAATCGGTAATACTATTCACTAGGGTAGCTATTTCCACTTCTTGTTCTAAAAAGCTGGATATAAGCAGCTCAATTTGTTCAGGATGAATAAAAGGTTCATCTCCCTGTACATTTATCAAAACATCGCATTCGGTGTACTTAACTGCAACCTCAGCGCAGCGATCCGTCCCGCTCTGGTGATCAGGCGAGGTCATAAACACCTCAGCAAAAGTCTTTACATGATCGAAAATACGCCGATCGTCAGTAGCTACCACTACCTTCGACAGCCCATGGGCCATGCTTGTGCGTTCGACCACGCGTTGGATCATACTTTTCCCGGCTATGTCGGCCAATGGCTTGCCCGGAAAACGTGAGGATTCGTACCGCGCTGGTATAACTGCGAAAACCTTCATTAAAAGAGACCGTTTAGTTCGCGATCGACCGACTCGAGCACAAATGCCAGATCTTCCGTCTTATTAGCAAAGTCAAGCTTGTCTTTATCAAGAATCAACAACTTCCCTCCCTGATAAGATCCAATCCATTTTTCGTATTTATCATTCAGTTTTGACAGATAATCCAGGCGAATTGCTGCTTCGTAGTCGCGTCCACGCAGCTGAATATTATTTACAAGAGTGGGAACCGACGCTCTAAGGTAAATGAGAAGGTCTGGAGGTGAAATAAATTGCAAGACGCTTTCAAAAATACCGGAATAGTTATCGAAGTCGCGGGTACTCATCAAGCCCATATCATGCAAGTTTTCGGCAAAAATATAGGCGTCCTCATATATGGTCCGGTCCTGAATGATATTTTTTTTCTCTTTTTGAAGTTGTAGCATATGTTGGAACCGACTGTTCAAAAAGAAAATTTGCAAATTGAATGACCAGCGCTTCATGTCGCTGTAAAAATCCTCCAGATACGGATTATGCTCAACAGCTTCGTAATGAGGCTCGTACCCCAGTTGCTTGGCCATTAAACGGGTAAGTGTTGTCTTTCCCGCGCCTATATTCCCAACGATGGCTATATGCATGATATTAAAAAGATTTTAGACCGATAAGTTCTCTTACATCTTTCAGCGTTTTCTGCGCCGAGGTACGTGCCTTTTCTGCACCTAATTGGACCACTTTTTTAAGATAATCGCTATCTCTTTCGATTTCCTGGATTCGCATGCGTATGGGTGCCGTTGCAATTATCATGTCCTCGGCAAGTTGCTTCTTGAAGTCTCCGTAGCGAATCTGACAGCTGTTATAAAGCTTGTCAAAATGAGCGAGCGTATCATCCGACGATACAATCTTCATTAAATCAAAAAGATTCTGTATATAATCCGGTTTAGCTTGATTATCACTGGTCGGACCTGAATCGGTCAGGGCTTTCATTACTTTTTTTCGAATAGTCTCAGGCGTATCCGAAAGATATACGGCATTGGCTTCTCCTTCAGATTTGCCCATTTTGCCTTTGCCATCCAGCCCTGGTACCTTAATCAATTGCTGCGAGAAGCTGAACGCGTAAGGTTCGGGAAAGTACTCATTTTGATATAATCGGTTGAAGCGGTTTCCAAAAGTCCGAGCCATTTCAAGGTGCTGTTCCTGGTCTTTACCGACGGGAACTTTCGTTGCGCGATGAATCAGGATGTCAGAAGCCATGAGCACCGGATAGGTGAGAAGTCCGGCATTGACGTTATCCGGATTCGCCCTTACCTTATCTTTAAAAGAAGCACTTCGTTCGAGCTCGCCCAAGTAGGCATTCATATTTAGATAAAGATATAACTCTATCACTTCAGGCACATCGGATTGCACATAGATGGTAGCCTTCTCAGGATCAATTCCTGCGGCCAGGTATTCAACAACAACCTGTCGGACGTTCGCATGCATTTCTGAGGAGGTGGGGTGTGTGGTAAGGGCATGCAGATCTGCTATGAAGAAATAGCAATTGTAATCGTTCTGCATTTCAAGAAAATTTCTTACTGCACCATAATAATTCCCGAGGTGTAATTTTCCGGTACTTCTAATACCGCTGACAACAGTTTCCATATGCTTGCGAAATTACAGATTTCTTCCAAACATTTACTCCGTTTTTACAATCTTAGGGAAAGTTCTTTGGTTCTATTTATGGATTTGAACCATTTAATTCTACTTTTGTAGAGAAGAAAGACCATGGTTTAATTGTAAAAGAATATGGAAAGAATTTTAGTCAGACCGACTTATAAAAAAGCCGAACCAAACGATTTTTTCAAAAGGATGCAAAAAGAAGTGCAGGAAACTGTGCTGAAAGATTCATCCATCCAACGAAAGAATGTGGTCAAGTCGCTTGGTCTACTAGTCTCTTACTTTGTGATTTATTCGCTGATCCTCTTGTTAGGAGATTACACTAGCCTGTTATTCCTATTGTACATCCTTCTTGGATTCAACACTATTGTGCTTTTTATTAACGCATTTCACGACGCCGCGCATGGCGCGGTCTTTAAGAATAAAAAATATAACCGCTGGTTTATGTATGTGTTGGAGTTGTTCGGCAGCAATAACTTCATCTGGTCTAAACGGCATATTCTCCTCCACCACCCTTATCCGAATGTCCAGCATTGGGATACCGATATCAAGCAGAGCGACATTGTGCACCTTTTCCCGGATACTCCGGTAAAAAGTTTTCATCGGTATCAACATATTTATATGTGGTTTCTGTATCCATTATATACCTTAAACTGGTTGTTTCTTCGCGATTTCAAAGATTTCTACGGTACGAAAGACAACTATTTAAAGCGGATTATGGATATTCCAAAAATTGAATATTACAAACTCTTCGCAGCCAAAATTTTCAATATCTTTTACCTCATAGTTATTCCAACACTAGTTTTGGATCACGCATGGTATATCATTTTGTTAGCATGGTTCACCCTTCATATTTCTGCTAGCGCCTTAGGTGTGATAGCCTTAATTTCTACCCACGTGGACGAAGATGCTGTCTTCCCGCTTCCACCTGAAGACGGAAAGATGACGACGACCTGGGCGATGCACCAACTAACCGTCACGAAGGATTTCAGTGCGGATAGTAAATTAGCGAATTTTCTTTTCGGGGGGTTCACCCACCACGTAGCGCATCATTTGTTCCCGCATGTTGCTCATACGTACTATCCCTACATTACGCCCATTATCCGAAGGTATGCTAAAGATTATAATTTGCCATATACCTGTTACCCTGCTTATAAAGCCATGCTTTCTCATTATTACCTTCTTAAAAAGAGTGGCGTTAAAGAGAACATATTCGCTCACGGAGAAATTTAAGTTACGTGAAAAGGCTGCACCGCCGCTTTTACTTGGCATCCGCACTCATCGTTTTCTTCTTGTTCTATCCGATTCTCTATTTCTTGGGGAAAAATAAGTTAAAGCATTATTATCTTATCGTAAAGATGCGTAAGGTGCTGGCCTCCATAGCCGCTGCAGTCGCCGGAATCTCGTTTAAAATCATTCAGGAAGGAAAGATAGACCGGTCACGCAATTATATCGTAATGGCAAATCATAGTTCGATTCTTGATATTACCGCCGTACTAAAAGCGTGTCCTTTTCCACTTTCATTTATGGGTAAGGTGGAACTGCTCGACAACCCAGTAACCGGTTTCTTTTTTAAAAGTGTTGATATTCCCGTAAACCGTGCCAGCAAAATTTCGTCGTTCCGCGCATTAAAGCAGGCTGAAGTCTTCCTACGCGAGGGAAAAAATATAGTGATCTTTCCAGAAGGTGGCATTTCCGATATATATCCTCCCCAATTGAACGCTTTCAAAAACGGTGGCTTCCGGCTTGCTTCCGGCTTGAAAGTTCCAATAATCCCGGTTATTATTGAAAATGCATGGCAACTATATTGGGACGACGGAAAACGCTACGGAAGCCGTCCGGGAACGATTACAATCCGTATCCTGGATCCCATAATGCCTTCAAAGGATCTGGAAGACATAGATCAGTTGCGACACCAAGTGTATAATCTCTTCGAAAAATATTTACCGAAAAATCAGCCGTAACATTTTGTTCAATTTTGCATCTAAACAAGAAATTAAACCGATATGAGCCAGGAACCCCTAATCAGTATCACCGACATCGGAAGGAAATATGTTATCGGTGCAGAAACCATTCATGCTATAAAATCGGTCAGCCTCCAGATCATGAAAGGCGAATTTGTTGCTTTGATGGGGCCTTCCGGATCGGGCAAATCTACCCTCATGAATATTTTGGGTTGCTTGGATACTCCTACAAGGGGCGAGTATCTGCTTAATAGTATCCGCGTAAGCCAGATGACAGAGGATAAACTGGCCGAGGTAAGGAACAAAGAAATCGGCTTTGTATTCCAGACTTTTAACCTTTTACCAAGATCGACCTCCCTAGATAATGTAGCGCTTCCTTTAGTCTACGCTGGTGTAAATAAAGCCACTCGTACTGAACGAGCGAAAGAAGCATTGGAAAACGTTGGTTTAGGCAATCGGGTTCATCATAAACCAAATGAGCTTTCGGGAGGTCAGCGGCAACGTGTGGCAGTCGCTCGGGCTCTTATTAACAACCCTTCCATTATTTTGGCCGATGAGCCTACAGGAAATCTAGACACAAAAACATCGATTGAAATTATGGGCCTGATGGAAGAAATTCACTCTCGGGGGAACACCATTATTCTGGTGACTCATGAGGAAGACATTGCCCAGCACGCACACCGGATTGTAAGAATGCGTGATGGTCTTATTGAGGACGATTACATAAACACTTCAGTCAGAAAAGTCGAAGTAAACAAATAGTGCTATCAAACAATTAGAGGGAATTAGTAAGTACCCAATATCTATAGGCTAAGATTGCCTGCTGAAATTTACTGAGTTCTGTTGGTTCAACCTTACCGGCGAATCTGGGAAGTAATCGATTGTTTATGGAAAGCAGTATTTTAAAGATTGATTTTCTCATATCGACGACGTTGATCGCTGACACAACAAGTTAGAGTTGAATAGGTTTGCTATCGCTTTGTAACTCTGCCAGATATTTATACATCCCGCCTTCGTGCTGAACGAGTTCATCGTGAGTTCCGCTTTCAACAATAATGCCCTCGTTTACAACAATTATTTTATCAGCCTGCCGTATCGTCGACAAGCGGTGCGCGATAATAATGGACGTACGGTTTTTCAAAAGCTCTTCCAAGGCCTCCTGAACCAAACGTTCCGACTCTGAATCAAGCGATGAGGTTGCCTCATCCAAAATCAAGATTGCCGGGTCTTTAAGTAAGGCCCGCGCAATTGCTATACGTTGCCTTTGCCCCCCAGATAATTTGACCCCACGCTCGCCAACCAAAGTTTCGTATCCTTCCGGAAATCCAACGATAAAATCGTGTGCATTGGCTCGCTTCGCTGCCGAAATTACTTCATCCTTTGTCGCTTTCAAATCGCCGTATGCAATGTTTTCAAAAATGCTTCCGCCGAAGAGAAGGACATCTTGCGGAACAATAGCAATCTGGCTTCTGAGATCACGTAAAGAATATTCGGCGGCAGAACGTTTATCGAAAAATAACTGGCCGCTTGAAGGTTCGTAAAAACGGAGAAGCAAAGATGCGATCGTTGACTTTCCGGCACCGCTCGGACCGACGATCGCCAGTTTCTGCCCCGCCTTTACTGAAAATGAAATATCTTGAAGCACGACGGATTCCGGACGGGAAGGATAGGCAAATGCAATATGATTAAAATCGACATTGCCCCGGATAATCTGTGTTGCGGATTCAGCTGCGGGATCGATTGAAATATCTTCTTTTGCTTCTTCCAATAATTCGATTACACGTTCACTGGCTCCAACAGCCTTTTGCACATTCGCATAAAGATCAGGAAAACTACCCATTGAGCCGGCCACAAACATGGAGTAAAGGATATATTGTGTCAGATCTCCCACTGTCATCTCGCCATCCAGCACCAGCACAGAGCCGTACCATATAACACCGATCACGGCACCAAAAATGCAAAATATAATAAAGGAAACAAACACACCTCGGTAGTTGGCACCCCGTAGGGCAATCCCTACTACTTCGTTGAGCGACCTTTTATATCGGCCAGCTTCGAATGCCTCATTAACAAAGGCCTTTACGTTGGATATGCCCTGTAGCGTTTCCTGCACTATCGTGTTCGATTCAGCAAGTTTGTCTTGGGTTTCTCTTGAAAGCTTCCGGATGAAACGACCAAAAAACACCGCTGCAACTATCATCAGTGGCAATATGGCCAGATTCAGGAGCGTCAGTTTTGGCGACACCACGATTAGAAATACAATACCACCCACCATCGTTATCAATTGACGAATCATTTCCGCCAGGGTCGTAGTCATCGTTGTCTGGATTTGTGTCAAATCTGCCGAGAGTCGGCTATTCAGTTCGCCAACCCAACGATTTGTGAAAAAATTCATTGGAAGCGTGATCAGATTATAATACGTATCGCGACGAATATCGGCGATCGATTTTTCGGAGACCTCCACAAATAAGCGGATGCGGAAAAAAGAAACGATCGCCTGGAAAAATAGTATTGCAAAGGAAATATAACCAATCGTATGGATATCCACCGGAAGCCAGGTATAGGTCTCTTTCGATTGAGCTGCATCAATCATGGCACCAAACAAGGCCGGAAAAGCGAGTAATGTAACGCTAGAGAAAAATAAAAACACCATGCCTACCATAAATTTATACCGGTAAGGCCGAATGTACTTCAAAAGCTTTTTAACACTTTTAATACTTTCTTTATTTAACTTGGATTTTGGAAGTTCTGCGTTTGTCGTGCTTGGTGATTGACGTGCCATGGTGTGTTCTAAAAATCAAAAGTACGAAGAAATTAGGGGAGGAGGCATCTTTTGGTCTGGAATTTTCGTTTCAGTGCGACTGCGAAAAAAACTACTAATACAATTCCAGCAAATAGACTGAACACTAGCAGACGATTATATCGTTCTTCCAGCTGTTTCAGAGAAAGCTTCAATGCGTCCTGATGCTTTTCTAACTTGCTTATAGTATTAACGTATCCATTGATTCGAGCGGTTGATTGCTGATTTTGAGAAGCAATAAAGGTTTTTTCCATATCCTTATAATCAATCAACACTTTAGTCTCTTTGAAAATATGATTATCAGTTTGAACAATTTCTTTGAGAATATCAATAGAGGCTTGCATGTCTTTTTTGGTCTTAAAACCAAAGATACCCGTTCGCGCATCAAGACTTTTATTAAACTCCCCAAAACGAGCACTTCGCTGATTTAGTAAATCATTTACCCTTTGCCGCTGCACTTCATAAGCGAGTGTATCCTGCGCTTTCAAACTAACATAGCTCAAAAGCAAAATTACTATTGAAACAAAAACTTTGAACCGATGCATCTTACTACTTTATAAATTAGTAAACTCTATTCGAACAGTGTCGTCTGTATTCAAACCAAGTAAGCCGCTCGCGTTTCCTTTATTTATAGCAATTTCCAGATTGTTGCTTATTCCAAAAAGACAAAGTTTCTCACCTTCTGGAACTTCGTTGTAGTGCCAGCTTAACTGATTAATGGTTTCGTTACGTCGAAAGTAAAGAACAAATGGGCGGTCGTGCTGTACCTGCGTAAAAAGTTCCTTATCTATATTAGTGATAACATTCTGAAAAGAGTCCACATAGATAACACTTCCTCGAATGGAGTCTGCCTCAACGATTGGTTCAAAAACTCTCCGTTGCTTCAGTTCGGTCGTAACTTCACCGATCTCTGTGAGTTTCCCGCCCTTAGCAAGGTGACACGCAGCTTTTGCAAAAATATCGGTCAGAGGAAAGTGTAGAAATTTCAAGTCCTGAATAATTGAAAGCTCGACGATCTCGTCTGGCTGGCGGTCACAAATCAGCGAAAAGAGTCCAGTGTCGGCGCCAATAAAGTAGTATCCGTCGTATTTCAACGCCAGGTATCGCGTATTACCGTTATAGACCGAATCTATGCCGATTAAATGAACGGTTTTTTTGGGGAAATATTTATAAGCATTTTTTATGATAAATGCGGCTTGCTGAAGATCGAAAGGTGTGATATCATGAGAAATATCAACTATGCGTACTGCTGGGTATAAAGTTAAGAGGCTCCCTTTGAGAGCCGCCTGATAAAAGTCCTTATGTCCTAGATCCGTCGTTAAGGTTATTATACCCATTAATTACTCCTCCTCAATTCCAAATTTGGTTTTAACTTGCAAACATAAGCAGAATTTTTTTGCTTTTTTTTATGCGTCATTATTAGTAATCTTGCGTAAGGAATCTTGGATACAAAGATTCAAATTTTATCGTAGATAATTTACCTTTCTAATTGCATTAATTTGAATGAAATAAAAATAGACCTGGAACAGATAGACCCTGCAGTCATCTGGGGCCCGGGAAATGAAAATTTCGAACTGATCAGAAAGCATTTTCCGAAGCTGAAGATGGTAGCACGTGGTACGGATTTAAAGGTTATGGGAGATAGTATCGAACTCCAAGTGTTTGAAAGCTACTTTAAAGCAATACTAAACCACGTTGAAAAATTTAGCCATTTGAATTCCCGGGAGCTCGAATCCTTACTGGAATCAGGGAAAAAGGCTGCTGAAAGTAAATCAGAGGGAACTGCCTCTGCACAAGAGGCAGGAGGAAAGGCGGAACCCATTGTTTTTGGACCTAGTGGACTGGTCGTCAGGGCCAGAACTCCTAATCAGCGCCGAATGGTTGATAGTATAACCAAGAACGATATCCTTTTTGCAGTTGGACCAGCAGGTACTGGAAAAACTTATACCGCCGTAGCGCTGGCTGTTCGGGCTTTAAGAAATAAGGAGGTAAAAAGAATTATTCTTACCCGCCCGGCAGTAGAAGCGGGAGAAAACCTTGGATTTTTGCCCGGCGATTTAAAAGAGAAGGTCGATCCGTATCTGAGACCGCTTTACGATGCCCTTGAAGACATGTTTCCAATGGAAAAACTCAAGTATATGCTGGAGAACCGGATCATCGAAGTAGCACCGTTGGCATTTATGAGAGGGCGCACTCTGGATAATTGCTTCGTGATACTTGATGAGGCCCAGAATGCGACAGATATGCAGTTAAAGATGTTCTTGACCCGAATGGGACCTACTGCAAAGTTTATTATCACAGGAGATATCACCCAAATCGACCTTCCAAAAAAGCAACAATCTGGCCTAAATACCGCCATCAAACTCCTCGACAATATAGAGGGCATCGACATTATTTACTTGACCGGAAGTGATGTTGTACGCCATAAACTCGTCAAGAGAATTTTATCCGCCTACGGAGACATATAAAGACAAAAAAAATGAACGCCCTAAAAGAGACTAACTTTACGTTTCCTAATCAATCCGCATTTTACCGAGGCAAGGTACGGGATGTATACACCATCGACAACCATTATATGGTCATGGTTGTCTCCGATCGTATATCCGCATTCGATGTGGTCCTTCCACGCGCAATTCCGTACAAAGGACAGGTACTTAACCAGATTGCAGCGCGATCGCTACAGGCCACTGAGGACATTGTTCCTAATTGGCTTCTTTCTGTCCCTGACCCAAGTGTCAGTATCGGCCGGATCTGCGAACCTTTCAAAGTAGAAATGGTTATCCGTGGCTATCTCTCCGGTCACGCCTGGCGGGAGTATCAGCTAGGTAAACGGGAGATTTGTGGGGAAGCGCTTCCGGACGGACTTAGGGAGAACGATAAGCTTCCCTTTCCAATTATAACCCCTACTACAAAAGCTCATGTAGGTCATGACGAAGACATATCAGCTAAGGAAATATTAACTCAGCAGATTGTCGAAGAAAATGATTATCGACAGCTGGAGGCTTTTACAAAAGCGCTCTTTCAACGCGGAACGGAAATTGCGGCTGAACGAGGTCTGATTTTGGTAGACACAAAATATGAATTCGGAAAAGTAGGAAACCAAATTTATCTGATAGACGAAATTCATACTCCCGATTCCTCACGCTATTTCTATTCAGACACTTATGAGGCTTTACAGCAGAGTGGAGAACCGCAGCGACAGCTGTCAAAAGAATTCGTCAGGAAATGGCTTATTGAAAATGACTTTCAGGGTAAAGAGGGACAGGTTATTCCGGAAATGAGCGATGAGATTGTTAAATCCATATCAGATCGTTATATTGAGCTCTTTGAACACATCCTTGGAGAAAAGTTCAACTATCCTGAGGACGGCGATGTAATCCTTCGGGTGGAGCGGAATATAAACGAAGCGTTGAAAAATCTATAAAACATCAATACTACCAATAAAAGAAACACCATGAAATTTACTATTGACAGACACGAGCGATACTGTGTTTTAAAACCTCACAACAAGGTGCTGGACGGAAGCGCTGCACCGCAGGTGAAGTCAGAATTTGTACGTATCAACACCGACGGTCAGCGAAATATCGTGCTGGATCTGTCGGAGGTAGAAGAAGTTGACCCTTCCGGATTACGATCAGCCTTAATGGCCCACCGTATGTGTAAGGCGCTGGGGGGTGTATTTATTCTCGTTGGTGCCAATACCGAGATTGTAAAGCTAATTGAAATCTGCAAATTGGACGAAGTACTGATTTCGGTGCCGACGTTACGGGAAGCTGAAGACATTGTATTCATGGAAGAACTTGAAAGAGAGTTTAGAGGATTTCCTGCAACAGAAGAATAATGAAATTTGAGATCACCATCTTAGGAAGCAATTCAGCAACCCCTGCCTACGGAAGAAATCAAACTTCACAGATCATAAATATCAACGAAAAATTATATTTAGTTGATTGTGGAGAGGGTACGCAACTTCAGCTTCTACGATACGGGATCAAAAGCTCAAGGATCAAGGGCATATTTATCAGTCATTTGCATGGAGACCATTACCTAGGCCTTGTCGGACTTATTTCTTCAATGCACCTAAACGGTCGGACCGAAGAGCTAGTAATCGTCGGTCCACCTCCTCTAAAGGAAATTATCGATATTCACTTGAAGTACTCCGACACTCGTCTTCGTTATTCACTGATCTTTTCGGGCACTCAGTATGCCAAGCCAGAAGAGATATATCGATCAGATACGTTCACTGTTACCTCCTTCCCATTAGATCATCGGGTGCCCTGTACCGGCTTCCTTTTTCGCGAGGTACCGCAGTTGCCGAAACTAAACATGAACGAAGTAACCCGGCTGAAAATCCCAACGGAGCTTCTTTCAGGCATTAAACACGGGCACGACTACATTGATGCGAAAGGAGTACGATATCCTTGTAGTGCGCTTACTTATCCTCCGCGTGCTGCGCGTAGCTACGCATACTGTTCTGATACACTGGCCACTGGAAATTACCACTCTTTTATAAAAGGCTCTAGCCTGCTTTATCACGAAGCAACTTTTCTACATGAAATGCTTGAGAGAGCTACGGAAACCTACCATACCACCGCTTTGCAAGCCGGCGAAGTAGCGAAAAAATGCAAAGTTAGGCAAATGCTTATTGGGCACTTTTCTGCACGATACCGAGCACTAGATGAACTACTGGCCGAATCCCGGTCAGTCTTTGAAAATACCGAACTCGCAATAGAGGGGAGAAGTTTCCTTGTAGATTAAACGACAATCACACCTGAACTGCTCAAAGTGATAAGAGACGATTATCAGATTGAATACTTTTCAATCATTGCCTCCGTAACATTCAAAGCTCGTCCAGTGTTAATGTCAATCAAGATATAATCAAACCAGCCATCACATGCAGTTTTATCATTATTTAACATTTTGATTGCAAAACTCACTCGACATCCGCGAGCATTGATACTATCGATGCCTGTTTCTACAGAAAATTCCTGCCCCATTACCATTGGTCGTTTATACTCGATATGAGCTGTTTTTACCACCCATCCATAGCCACTTTTCATAAAATCCTCCATACTCATTTTATAAAAAAGACGCATATGATCGTAACGAGCCGCCATCACATAATCGAAGTAGCGACTATTATGTACATGTCTAAAAAGATCGATGTCGTCAGGTCTGACTTGATAATTCGTCTTAAAACGGGAATATTTCTCCATCCTCCAAAATTAAAAAATTAATAAGCCAAATCATTGTAATCTAAGATATAAACGCTACTTTTGCCTAATATTTAATTAATCACACTTTAATATTATTCAGGTAATGTATTTAAGTAAAGAGTACAAGGCGGAAATTTTTAAAACTTTCGCTGAATCAGAAACCAATACGGGTTCTACAGAAGGTCAAGTAGCCTTGTTTACACGTCGTATTGCTCACTTGACTGAGCACTTAAAGAAAAACAGAAAAGATTTTTCAACTCAGTTATCCCTTCAAAAATTGGTAGGTAAGCGTCGCGGTCTTCTAGCATATCTTTATAAGAAAGATATCAACAGATACCGGGCAATTATCAAAGCCTTAAAACTGAGAGATATTATCAAATAGATATCAGGAAATTTTTGAGAAAGCCATCCCGAACGGAGATGGCTTTTTATTTTGTTTAGCAAAATTTATATACATAAACACTGGTACGGCCAAAAGATGAAACCGTATCTTATCGAAAAAAAATGAGTTATAAAGAATTAAAAACCACAATTGATCTTGGCGACGGTCGCCTTGTTGAAATTTCAACTGGCAAACTTGCAAAGCAAGCCGATGGTGCCGTTGTAGTCAAAATGGGAGCAACCATGCTTCTTGCAACGGTTGTTTCGGCAAAAGAGGCAAAACCGGGAACTGATTTTCTTCCTCTGTCGGTGGATTACCAAGAGAAATATGCAGCGACGGGACGCATACCCGGAGGATTTCTTCGCCGTGAAGCCCGTTTGTCAGATTATGAGATTCTGATCTCGCGTCTGGTTGATCGTGCCCTTCGTCCTTTGTTTCCGGAAGATTACCACGCCGATACTCAGGTAATGATCAGTTTGATCTCAGCAGATAAAGATATTATGCCTGATGCGTTGGCCGGACTTGCAGCATCAGCTGCTTTAGCTGTTTCAGATATTCCTTTTAATGGCCCTATTTCTGAGGTTCGTGTAGCGAAGATCGATGGGCAACTTGTTATCAACCCAACTCTTTCTCAATTGGAGCGCGCTACACTTGAGTTTATCGTAGCAGGGTCTGCTTCCGATATCGGCATGGTAGAAGGAGAAGCTAGCGAGATTTCAGAAGAAGAGATGCTTGAAGCAATTGAATTCGCGCATAAAGCCATTAAAATTCAGGTTCAGGCCCAGGTTGAACTCGCTAATATGGTTGGAAATCTTGTTAAACGTGAATACAACCATGAGCCTTCGAATCAAGAACTTCGCGAAACCATTTTTGCAGCTTCGTACGACCGCGTCTATGCAATTGCTAAGATGGGGCTACCCAAAAAAGAACGCTCAGCGAAATTTAAAGAGATTCAGCAAGAATTTCTTACAGAAGACCTTGACGATGATACCATCTTCCTTACGAAAAAATACTTTCACGACGTTCAATCTGATGCTGTCCGGAATCTGATTCTTAATGAAGGAATCCGCCTTGACGGCCGTGACTCAAAAACTGTTCGTCCTATCTGGAGCGAGGTAGATTACCTTCCTGCAGCACATGGGTCAGCAGTCTTTACCCGCGGGGAAACACAATCCCTTACCTCGGTAACCTTAGGAGCGAAAGATGCCGAGCAAATTATTGACGGAGCCTTTATCCATGGTTATAACAAGTTTATTCTGCACTATAATTTCCCTTCATTTTCTGTAGGGGAAGTTCGACCTAACCGAGGTCCCGGCCGCCGTGAAGTAGGACATGGAAACTTGGCTATGCGCTCTCTAAAGCGTGTTTTGCCGACAGGCGACGCAAATCCATATACCATCCGGATCGTCTCCGACATCCTCGAATCGAACGGTTCTTCATCCATGGCGACCGTTTGTGCCGGCTCTCTCGCTCTCATGGACGCGGGTGTTAAAATCAGCTCACCTGTATCAGGAATTGCAATGGGACTGATTATGGACGAATCAAGCGGAAAATATACTGTTTTAAGCGACATCCTGGGAGACGAAGACCACTTAGGCGATATGGACTTTAAAGTGACCGGTACTGAAAAAGGTATCGTAGCTTGCCAAATGGACTTAAAGATCAACGGATTGAAATGGGAAGTTCTGAGCGAAGCCCTTCACCAGGCAAGAGAAGCTCGTCTGCATATCCTTGGCGAAATGACCAAAACACTTTCAGCTCCTCGGGAAGACTTCAAACCTCATGCTCCGCGGATCGTTAGTTTCTCTATCGACAAAGAGTTCATCGGTGCGATCATCGGGCCAGGTGGCAAAATTATACAGGAAATGCAACGCGAAACCGGTGCCACTATATCAATCGATGAAGTAGACGGAAAAGGTACCGTTCAAGTGTTCGCTGACGATAAAGCAGCAATTGATGCAGCCGTTGGCCGGATTCGCCAGATCGTAGCAAAACCGGAAATCGGAGAAATCTATGAAGGAAAAGTGAAATCGATTATGCCATTCGGTGCCTTCGTTGAAATCATGCCTGGCAAAGATGGATTGCTTCACATTTCCGAAGTAGACTGGACGCGCCTTGAATCCATGGACGGAGTTTTCCAGGTTGGCGAAGTTGTACGGGTAAAATTACTCGACATCGACAAGCAAGGAAAATTCAAGCTTTCCAGAAAAGTTTTGATGCCAAGACCTGCTAAAGACGAAACCAAATAGTCATCAGATAATGAAACACCTAATTTCCCCTTCAGTATTATCGGCCGATTTCGCTAATTTAAAAGACGACATTGAGATGATCAATCGCAGTCACGCCGATTGGTTCCACATCGATATTATGGACGGGGTTTTTGTTCCTAATATTTCGTTCGGATTTCCTGTTCTCGCATCGATCAACCATTATGCACGTAAACCCCTGGACGTTCATTTAATGATTATTGAACCCGACAAGTATTTGAAGCAATTCAAGGATTGTGGAGCTGCGCTTATTACAGTTCACTATGAGGCTTGCACACATCTTCACCGGACCATCCAGGCGATCAAAGACTTGGGGTGCAAGGCAGGAGTAGCAATTAACCCCCATACATCTGTGGCGTTGCTCAGCGATATCATTGAAGATATCGATCTAGTACTGGTCATGTCGGTCAACCCGGGTTTCGGTGGTCAGAAATTTATCGAGCATAGCTACGAGAAGATCCGACAAGTTAGAACAATGGCAGCAGGCAGAAACAACAATTTACTAATTGAAGTAGATGGCGGTGTCAATCAACATAATGCCCTTGCATTACTAAAAGCGGGCGCAAATGTATTGGTAGCTGGAAATGCTATCTTTGCAACGGAAGATCCGGAGCAAACGGTGAACGACTTCAAGAAAATCTCATTATCGAGCATCTCTGTCTGAACCAGTAGCTTTATCTATTTACAAAAACGGAAGGGTGACCTTCCGTTTTTTTGTTTAGAGCAAAAAACAACCGACTAAATTCAATTTTTCATATTTATACAATTTGATTTGATGTTAAATTGTAAAAATATCGCCCAAACGATGATAAAATGAAAATTAATAATTAATTTTAGCACGAAATAAATTTAAAATAACCATACGAATGAAACATAACTTTGGTGCAGGTCCTTGTATTTTACCTCAGGAGGTTTTTAAGCAAGCATCGGAAGCAGTAATAAATTTTAATGATACAGGTTTATCCATCCTAGAAATATCGCATCGCTCGAAAGAGTTTGAAGCAGTGGTAGCAGAGGCTGAATCCTTGATTCGCGACCTGCTTTCGGTACCCCAGGATTACTCCATCTTGTTCTTACAGGGCGGGGCGCGTCAGCAATTTGCCATGGCTCCAATGAACTTAGTTCCAGGAGGTGGTAAAACGGCTTATCTGGATACTGGAAGCTGGGCAAGCCAAGCTATAAAAGAAGCCAGGAATTTCGGTACGGTAGACGTAGTCGCATCAGGAAAAGACTCCAATTATACTATCATCCCGAAAGAGTACCATATACCTTCCGACGCAGCTTACTTCCACTATACATCGAATAACACTATTTTCGGTACTGAGCTGTTTGATGTTCCGAAATCACGCGTACCGATCGTATGCGATATGTCGTCCGACATTTTGAGTCGTAAAATTGACGTATCACAGTTCGGACTCATCTATGCTGGGGCTCAAAAGAATATTGGTCCGGCTGGTTTGACGATTGTAATCGTTAAGAATGATCTCCTAGGTAAAACCGGAAAAACACTTCCTGCAATCTTCGATTACCAGTCACATATCAATTCCAGCTCAATGTTCAACACACCTCCGGTGTTTTCCATTTACGTAGCATTGCTAAACCTGCGCTGGCTGCGCTTAAAAGGAGGGATTGAGGAAATTGAACGTGAGAACATTGCAAAAGCCAGAAAGCTATATGAGGAGATAGACAGAAACTCGTTATTCAGAGGTCCAGCAACGATAGAGGACCGATCACGAATGAACGTTACATTTGTCATGGAAAACGCCCGCTTGGAAAATGAATTTCTTGCCCTTGCAGAGCAGCGTGAATTGCTGCAGCTTAAGGGTCACCGCAGCGTCGGTGGATTTAGAGCTTCACTCTACAATGCTTTGCCTTTGTCGAGTGTCCATACCCTGGTTGATGTTATGCAGGAATTCGAAGAAAAAAATACTTAAAAACTGATCCAATGAAAATTTTAGCAAACGATGGAATAGATAATCTGGGTAAAGCAATGCTTGAAAATGCAGGTTTCGTTGTAGATACCGTACACATTCCCCAGGAAGAACTAATAAAGCGACTAGGTGCGTACGATGTTATTACAGTTCGCAGCGCCACCAAAGTTCGAAAAGACCTGATCGATGCCTGTCCAAACCTCAAGATAATCGCAAGGGGTGGAGTGGGCATGGATAATATCGACGTTGAATATGCGCGCTCAAAAGGTATTTCGGTCATCAATACACCTGCTGCATCTTCTATTTCAGTTGCCGAACTGGTGTTCGGTCATTTTTTTAGCGGAGTCCGTTTCCTACACGACTCCCATAGAAAGATGCCCGTGGAAGGAAACGTCAATTTTGGGGGCTTGAAAAAGGCTTATGCACAAGGAACGGAGCTTCGGGGAAAAACTTTAGGCGTTGTTGGCTTTGGTCGCATAGGTCGTGAAACCGCTAAAATGGGCTTAGGCTTGGGGATGCGTGTAGTTGTATCTGACACCTTCGAGGTTGATGAAAAAATCAGTCTATCATTCTTTGGCGGTCAGAGCATTGAATTACGGGTAAAGCAACTCCCTTTTGAAGAGCTTCTAGAAGAATCCGATTTCATTAGCTTACATGTTCCTTTTCTGGGATCGCCTTTGATCGGTGCATCCGAATTTGCTAAAATGAAAAAAGGTGCCGGCATTGTCAACGCCTCACGCGGAGGAATTATCAACGAGGAAGACCTCATTGCAAACCTGGATTCGGGCAAAATTGCATTTGCGGGGCTCGACGTGTTTGAGAATGAACCGACACCGGACAATCGCTTATTAACTCATCCAAAAATATCCCTTTCCCCGCATATTGGCGCAGCTACAAACGAAGCTCAGCAACGCGTAGGAGAGGAGCTTGCAAATCTGATCATCCATCAATTGGTAGTTTCACAAGCTTAACCGAGACGTTTAAAAAATGAAAGTATTAAAATTTGGCGGAACTTCTTTGGCAACTGCTGAGAGGATGAAAGCCCTTTACCGGATTGCCGAGTCTGATGAGCCGCAGATAATCGTCCTGTCAGCCGTCTCGGGGACAACCAATTCTTTGGTTGAAATAGGAGAAGCCCTGCACCAGCAAAAGGCCGAGAAAGCAGAGGCATTGATAAATACACTTAAAGAACAATATATACTTTTTGTTCGTGAACTCTTTCAATCTGAAGAAGGACAAAGTCGGGGAGAAGAACTCATCGAATACCACTTCAAGCTCCTCGCATCCTTTTCTAATCAGCATTTTACTGCTTCAGAAGAGAAAATTATACTTGCCCAGGGAGAGCTCTTGTCAACTACGTTGTTCCATATTTACTTAACGGAAATCGGCGTACAATCTCGTCTTTTACCAGCACTTGAGTTTATGAAGATTGATGAAGATAACGAACCTTCGATCGATTTTCTGCGTAAGAGTTTGAATCGTCTTTTGACCCAGGAACCAAGTTGCAAATTATTTATAACACAAGGCTTTATATGCAGAAATGCTTTTGGAGAAATCGATAACCTACGTCGAGGAGGAAGTGATTATACGGCTTCATTGATCGGAGCAGCGATCCAAGCCACGGAAGTTCAGATTTGGACTGACATCGATGGAATGCACAATAACGACCCACGGATCGTGAAAGGTACGACACCTATCGCGCACATCACATTTAACGAAGCGGCAGAACTTGCTTATTTCGGTGCGAAGATCCTCCATCCTCAAAGTGTTTTCCCTGCCCAGCGCTTCAATATTCCTGTGCGCATTCTTGATACCATGAATCCAGATATGCCTGGAACTCTGATTAGTTCGGACGGAGCCGTAAAGGGGCAGGTGCGAGCGATAGCAGCTAAAGATGAGATTACAGCAATTCGTATCCACTCATCACGAATGTTACTGGCTTATGGATTTCTAAGAAAAGTATTTGAGGTGTTTGAACGATACAAAACACCGATCGATATGATTACCACCTCGGAGGTAGCTATCTCGTTGACCATTGATGAAATCAAACATATTGACGAAATCAAAACTGAATTGGAAGACTTTGGACATGTGGAGATCGATTACGGACAAACTATTGTATGTGTCGTGGGTGACTTTAGCCTTGATACACATGGTTATGCATCCCGGGTTCTCGACGCGGTCAAGCATCTCCCCATTCGCATGATTTCATACGGAGGAAGTGATTATAATATTTCTTTATTGTTAAAGACCTCAGATAAGGTAGAGGCTTTGAAGTCACTTCACAATCGGTTATTTTAATACGGCGAATATGTTATACGAGGGAATTACCAACGGTTTTCAAGATAGGGAAACGCCTTTTTATTATTATGATATTGGATTATTGCAAGAGACTCTTGCATTAGCGAAAACTCATGCAGACTACTACGGTTTTCATGTTCACTACGCACTGAAAGCAAACTTCAACGAGAGAATTTTAAGAGCGATTAAAGACGCGGGCTTTGGAGCCGACTGTGTTAGCGGAAACGAGGTTTTGAAAGCAATAGAAATCGGATTTCCGCCTGAAAAAGTGGTCTTTGCCGGTGTCGGTAAGTCGGACAAAGAAATAGTTAACGCTTTAGACAACAATATATTTGCCTTCAACGTTGAATCGTTACAGGAGCTAGAGGTAATTGATGAACTGGCGAATGAACGAGGAAAAACTGCACGCGTCGCTTTACGGATAAATCCTAACGTTGATGCACAGACGCACCACTATATTACGACCGGCTTGGACGAAAACAAGTTTGGTATAAAGATATGGGAGCTCGAAAAATGCATTGAATTATTACGGACTTTAAAACATGTAGAGCTAACGGGAGTCCATTTCCACATCGGTTCACAAATTACCGATCTGAATGTGTTTCGCAGTTTATGTGTAAAAGTTAATGAAATCAATAATTGGTTTGAGGACCGAGGTCACTATTTAAAAGTTCTGAATGTTGGTGGCGGCTTAGGAGTAGACTACCATCAACCAGATAAAAAAAATATCCCGGAATTTGAGGAATATTTTAAAATATTCGATCAATTTCTTGAACGTAAACATCATCAGGAAGTGCATTTCGAACTGGGACGCGCTTTGGTTTCTCAGTGTGGTAGCCTAATTAGTCGGGTATTATACGTCAAAAACGGAATAAAAAAGAACTTCCTTATATTAGACGCTGGCATGACCGAACTCATGAGGCCTGCATTGTACCAAGCCTACCATAAGGTTGAACGCCTAAGCAGAGATAATGATACATCAAAGCCTGTTTTGTACGACGTTGTTGGCCCAATCTGTGAAAGTTCCGACTGCTTTGCTAAAGGAGTCGAACTGAATGAAACAAAACGGAACGATTTGATTGCGATCCGAACGGCAGGGGCTTACGGCGAAGTGATGGCATCAAGATATAATTTACGTAACGAGATCCGTTATGTTTATAGCGACGAAATGCTAACAGAGTCGGTGTAATTTTCCAACATTCAACCTATAATTTCGGCTCATAGCACAATTTCAATGCAAAGGGAATTGTGCTATGAGCTAATAGGATCATTAAACCTCTATAATTTTAAGTGTTTTTCCTATTTAACATAATATATATTATAACAATATAGATTGAGCGACCCAGTACGTAATGATCTTCTGTTCTTAAACCAATCGTAGTTACGAAAACGTAATATATTGAAGACATCTTTGCCATATATTAAACGAAAGCGTGCAAAGTTTGAACTTCCGTTATAAATTGAGTATTATTGGTATCTGAAAATAACTAACTACGATGTCACCAAATTACCATAGTTTTATAAAGATGCTGAAGTTAAAAAATCCGCATCAACCTGAATTTATTCAAGCTGTTACTGAAGTTGCCGAGGACGTTATTCCTTATATGGAAAACCATAGTCCCGCGTTGCTGAAGGAAAAGGTCCTCGAACGAATTATGGAGCCGGAACGTATAGTAAGTTTTCGTGTTTGTTGGGAAGACGATCAACACACCATTCAGATTAACCGTGGTTTCCGTGTTCAAATGAACAGTGCTATCGGTCCATACAAAGGCGGTCTTCGATTCTCGCCAACAGTAAATCTCAGTATCCTTAAATTTTTGGCATTTGAACAGGTATTCAAAAATAGCCTCACTGGACTGCCGTTAGGCGGTGGAAAAGGAGGATCAGACTTTGATCCGCGGGGAAAATCAGACAGAGAGATTATGCGCTTCTGCCAAAGCTTCATGACCGAGCTTTGTCGGCATATCGGACCCAACCTGGATGTTCCCGCCGGTGACATCGGCGTTGGCGAACGTGAGATTGGTTATTTATTTGGACAGTACAAGCGTATTCGGAATGAATTTACGGGAATACTAACCGGGAAAGGACCCAGCTGGGGCGGCAGCCTTATCCGTCCAGAAGCTACAGGCTATGGTCTGCTATACTTCGTCGAGAAAATGTTATACGAGCGCGACATGACGCTGAAAGGTAAAACTATCACCATATCCGGCAGTGGCAATGTAGCTCAGTATGCGGCAATTAAGGCGATCCACATGGGCGCTAAAGTTATTTCGGTGTCAAATAGCGACGGAGTATTATATGATCGAGATGGGTTTACTATTGATAAAATCAATTTTTTGGCGCAACTCAAAACTAACGGATCGCGTGATTTTAAAGAATACACAGAAACCTATCAATCTGAATTTATTCCCGGAGAAAAGCCATGGAAGTTGAAATGCGACATAGCTCTCCCCTGCGCGACTCAAAATGAATTAAATGAAAAAGATGCCACTCTTCTAATCGAAAATGGTTGCATATGTATTGCAGAGGGAGCTAATATGCCATGTACCCTTCAAGCCGTTCGACTCGTCCAGAAGGCAGGTATCTCCTATGCTCCCGGCAAAGCAGCCAATGCGGGAGGAGTCGCCGTCTCAGGTCTGGAAATGTCGCAGAATCGAATCGGACAATGTTGGTCGGAGGAAAAGGTAGATAACAAATTAAAAACAATCATGCACGAAATCCATGACACTTGCATACATTATGGTCGCGAAGAATCCGGAAAAATTAACTATCTTAAAGGCGCGAATATCGGCGGGTTTATTAAAGTAGCAAAAGCCATGACTGCCCAAGGAATCGTTTGACATAATATTTTTCATGAGAACACTTGCGGAACTGCCACACCCAGATTGCAAAATCACCATATTTTCGATGAATCAAAAGTTCATCATAAAGTTTGAACAGGGCAGTCTGGAGCAAACCTACAAAATTTCCGAGCTTGACGTAACCGGCGGAGTTAATGGTGTTTTCCAGATCCTTGACGACGAATTTATAGAGAAAACATTAAACCAATTTCGGGAAATGATGTCAAATTTCAAGGAAACGTATTCGCGGCACGAGTATTAACGTATATAGTTAAGAGATCCAGAAGACTCTCGATAACCAATTGATAAACCGTATGATCCCTTAGCCAGACTGATGGCTGAGGGATTTTTATTTATTGTCCCCTTAGAAAAAAAAATGCCTGACATAATCGTCAGGCATTTTTTTACTATTCAAATAAGTGAATTTTATTTTCTAATCGGCGCTAGTTTTGGATAGACACTTTTCAGCGTTTCAAAACCACCAAACATAACCGCGCTGTAGAGCATCGTCCCAGCAAGAAAGTTTTTTTCAAACGGAATTGCGGCCACCAGACACTGCATGAATCCTGCAGGTGTCTGAGCGAAATGTGGATTATTCAGCCAAACTCCAAAGTCAGAAACGATCCAGTGAATCAATACAGCTCCGAAGGAAGCCAATAAAACACTCCCCGGTTTTACTTCTTTAACCAAGCGTCCTACCATTGCAATTAATAAAAAGCTCAAATAAACCCAAAGTACACCGTCGTACCAAAGCGTCATGTGTCCAAAATATGAATAATTAATGAACAAATCAGAAGCGAATAAAATCAACAACGGTAGAAAAGCTGCCTGCCATCTATTTTTGAAATACACCCCACCAAATAATGCAATAGCTCCTACTGAAGTAAAGTTAGCCAAATCGCCAAAAAGGTCCTGACTCATACCTCTCATTGCCGCGAAAGCAACCATAATCAATAATACTACCCAGGTTCTGATATTAATTTTCTCCAGTGACATAATTTAATTTGAGTTTAGCGGTAAAGATAGAAAAAATATAAATCAAGCCAATAATATTCCGATTATCTTTGCCCGTATGATAAACGTTTATACGGATGGTGCCAGCAGCGGCAATCCGGGACCAGGAGGTTATGGAGTCATCTTACGCAAAGGTGAACACTACAAGGAAATTTCGGAAGGGTTCAGGAAAACGACCAACAACCGAATGGAACTCCTGGCGGTAATTGTGGCCCTCGAATCGATTAAACTCCCAAATCAAGAGGTGATGATCTATTCCGATTCCAAATACATTATCGATGCCGTTGAAAAAAAATGGCTCTTCGGATGGATAAAGAAAGGTTTTGCCGGAAAAAAAAACAAGGATCTCTGGATGCGTTTCTACCAGGTATATCGTAAGCATCAAGTCAGATTTACCTGGGTGAAAGGCCATGCGGGTCACCTCGAAAACGAACGATGCGATGCACTGGCCGTTCAGGCCTCTAAAGACCGGGCGAACTGGAAAATAGACACAGTTTTCGAAATTGAAAGCGCCTGATCCTTAAGTAATCAGGCGTATACTTTTATAAAATGGTCTTACAAGTTATCGGATCGCTTCCCGAATCCGAATCAATTTTATCAGCAGATCTTCAAGTGAGTCGAGAGCCAACATATTGGCCCCATCCGACTTGGCAGTTGACGGCTCAGGATGCGTTTCAATGAAAAGACCATCTGCCCCTACTGCGATGGCTGCCTTTGCGATCGTCTCTATCAATTGAGGCTTCCCTCCTGTCACCCCCGCATTTTGATTGGGCTGTTGCAGCGAGTGGGTACAATCCATCACAACCGGCACCTGGAAAGCTTTCATTTCGGGGATATTGCGGTAGTCCACAATTAAATCTTGATAACCGAAACTATTTCCCCGGTCGGTTAAGATCACTTGATCATTTCCGGACTCCATCACCTTATCAACGGCGAACTTCATCGTTCCGGCCGATAAAAACTGGCCCTTCTTGATGTTGACTACCTTGCCGGTCTTCGCAGCAGCAACCAGAAGATTCGTTTGACGACATAAAAATGCAGGAATTTGAAGCACATCAACATACGCCGCGGCCATGGCAGCCTCCTGACTTTCATGAATATCCGTCACGGTAGGAATGTTGAAAGTTTCCCCTACTTTTTGTAAAATCTTTAAAGCCTTCTCGTCACCAATGCCTGTAAATGAATCCAACCGAGAGCGGTTGGCCTTACGATATGATCCCTTGAAAATAAAAGGAATTCCTAATCGTGAAGTGATATTAACGATCCTTTCGGCGATACGCAAAGCCATATCTTCTCCCTCTATGGCACAAGGGCCAGCCATTAAAAAAAAATTGCCAGAGTCGGCATTCTCGATTCCCGAAAGCGGATTTATCTTGAACATAATAAAATTTGTATGATTTAAAATAACTTAATTACCCAACTCCGACATGAACTTAATCCGCATAAGCTGAATATCTTCAAAGCTAAAGTCATCGGTGCCTAATTCCTCCAGTGCAGCATCGATAGAATCGGTATCCGCGTCTTTAAAGTAATCAAAGATCTCTTCCTGGCGGTCGGCATCCATCATTTCATCAATAAAATAATTGATATTCAGACGTGTTCCGGAATTCACTATAGATTCCACTTCCTTAAGGATCTCCTCGTACGAAATTCCTTTGGCTGAAGCGATATCATCAAGACCAATTTTCCGGTCTATGTTCTGAATGATGGATACCTTCAGGGCCGATTTATTAGCCGTGCTTTTTATAATTAGATCGACAGGACGGTCGATATCGTTGTCGTCGACATACTGGCTAATCAGGGAAACGAAAGATGCACCAAACTTCGCCGCCTTACCTGATCCCACTCCCTGAATTTGCTTCAACTCGTCAAGGGTCACCGGATAATGAATACACATTTCCTCAAGTGACGGGTCTTGAAACACCACAAACGGCGGCAAGCCCTTTTGCTTGGCTATCTTTTTCCGAAGGTCCTTTAGCATTTTAAGCAAGGTTTCGTCGACAACCCCACCCCCTTGCAATTGCTGGGAATCAGATCCGGATTTCCCCATATTCATAACTTTATTTAAAATGAATTTGATTGAATAAGGGCTCTCCAGAAAACCTTGCCCTTTCTCTGTAATTCTAAGCAACCCATAATTTTCAATATCCTTAGCCAGAAAATTTTCTAACACGGCTTGTCTGAAAAAAGATTTCCAATAGATCACACCCTCACTTTTTCCGGTCCCGAAGAAAGGATGAGTATCGTGTTTATAAGCAGAGACCGGTTGATTGCTCTGTCCCATCATCACGTTAATAATATGGTGGTCATCGAACTTATCACCCTGTTCCTTAATAAATTGAAGAACTTTTATCAAGGGATCCTGCGCGTCGAAGTAAGTCTTCTCAGTATTGCAATTGTCGCACATACAATTACATCCGGTAGCATCGAAATCCTCGCCAAAATAATGGAGAATCTGCTTACGACGGCAAACGGCTGACTCGGAATAGTCGATCACTTCTTTTAATATCTGAGTTCCGATTTCGCGTTCAGCCACAGGTTTATCTTTCATAAACTTCGTCAGCTTCTCAACATCCTTTTCAGAATAAAATGAAAGGCAGATACCTTCACCTCCATCCCGTCCCGCGCGACCAGTTTCTTGATAATACCCCTCCATGCTTTTAGGTATATCATGGTGAATAACCCATCGTACATCCGGTTTATCAATTCCCATTCCGAAAGCAATGGTTGCGACTATGACATCAGCACCTTCCATCAAAAACAAGTCCTGAGTCTCCGCACGCGTCTTAGGATCCAAACCAGCATGGTAAGGATAAGCTCTAATTCCATTAATTTTCAAGATTTCAGCAATCTCTTCCACTTTCTTTCGGCTCAGACAATAAACAATCCCAGATTTACCCGGTCTGTTTTTGATAAAACGGACAATCTCTTTCACGACATCAACTTTCGGTCGCACTTCATAATAAAGATTAGGACGGTTGAATGAAGATTTAAAAAGGGTCGCTCCTACCATTTCCAAGTTTTTACGAATGTCCGACTGAACTTTAGGGGTGGCTGTAGCAGTTAAAGCAATGATTGGGATATTGTCGCCAATGTTATTGATAACTTGCCGAATCTTTCGGTATTCCGGCCGGAAATCATGTCCCCATTCAGAAATACAATGGGCCTCATCTACCGCAACGAAAGAAACGGTTATATACCGCAAAAACTCAATATTTTCGATTTTTGAAAGCGACTCAGGCGCCACATATAGCAATTTGGTTTTGCCTTCCAGAACGTCCTTTTTTACCTGTGCAACTTCGGTCTTGTTAAGCGAAGAGTTTAAAAAATGGGCAATACTATCTGAACCCCCAAATGCCCTCAGCTGATCAACCTGATTTTTCATCAGGGCGATCAGAGGCGAAATAACAATCGCCGTACCTTCGCTCATCAATGCAGGGAGTTGATAACAAATAGACTTCCCTCCACCTGTAGGCATAATCACAAACGTATCCTTTTTCTGCAAGATATTGGTTATGATTGCCTCCTGCTCACCCTTAAACGTATCAAATCCAAAAAATATCTGTAGATTATCGAATAATGATTTTTCTATTTGCATTGCCCTGAACGAAAAAAACTAATATGTAGTTTTGATTACTCAAAATAACATATTTTTGCGTGAATACTTACTAAATATAATAAAAAATATTGTGAAAACTGACCCGGAGATTAAAAACATTGCCGTTAAAACCCTTACTATTGAAGCACAGGCAATATCGAAAATTACGGAACATATTGATGACGACTTCGTTAAAGTCGTACACGAAATTCTTCGGCTCAAAGGTAGGGTAATTATCACCGGGATCGGCAAAAGCGCTATTATAGCCCAAAAAATAGTGGCTACGATGAATTCAACGGGTACTCCCGCGATTTTCATGCATGCAGCCGATGCGATCCATGGCGACTTAGGAATGCTACAAGCCGACGATCTGGTAATCGCAATTTCCAAAAGTGGAAATACCCCCGAGATCAAAGTGCTTGCCCCCCTGCTTAAACAGTCGCGCAACAAACTGGTAGCGCTCGTTGGTGACACTCACTCCTACCTTGCCAAACAAGCAGACTTCATTCTCAATACCACGGTTGATAAAGAAGCCTGTCCTCTCAATCTAGCGCCTACAACCTCCACAACCGCTCAACTAGCCATGGGCGATGCACTTGCAGTATGCTTGCTTGAGTGCCGGTCATTCAGCGATGCTGACTTTGCCCGGTACCATCCGGGAGGATCCCTGGGGAAACGTCTCTATCTGAAAGTAGGCGACCTGGCGGCACACAATGAGAAGCCAAGCGTTGCTGTTGATACGCCTGTAAAGCAAGTTATCCTCGAAATCACGAAGAATCGTTTGGGAGCTGCCGCTGTCTTGCAAAATCAGCAAGTCGTCGGCATTATCACCGACGGCGACGTCCGCCGGATGATCGAGAGCTACGATCATATAGGGCAGTTGACCGCAGGCGACATTATGGGTTCCAAGCCAATTAAGCTTGAAAGGGATCAGCTTGCCGTAAACGCCCTGCAGCTAATGCGACAAAACAATATTACCCAACTTATTGTCACGGAAAACGCAAGCTACTACGGCATCGTTCACCTCCACGATCTCCTTAAAGAGGGAATTATCTAAATAAACCTTACATTTGAGAAAATATCAACTATAACCAATGAAAAATACCTTTGCTGTCATTATGGCGGGTGGAATCGGGAGCCGATTTTGGCCAGTGAGCAAAACGGTCTACCCCAAACAGTTTCTCGATATTTTTGGAACAGGTAGATCGCTTATTCAAACCACATTTGATCGATTTTCCTCCCTAATCCCGAAAGAAAACATATTTATCGTTACCCATGAAAGTCACCTGGTACTATTAAAAGAGCAGCTTCCCGATCTGGCCGATAACCAAATCCTATCGGAACCGATTATGCGTAACACGGCTCCCTGCATTGCTTATGCCTGTCATAAGATTAAAAGCATTGACTCAGAAGCCACCATCGTGGTATCACCATCCGATCACCTTATCCTTGATGAGATAAAATTTCATGAGTCGATAACCAAAGCACTGAAACTTGCTTCTGAAACCGACCGACTCATCACGCTGGGCATCCGCCCGTCCCGTCCCGATACGGGCTATGGATATATCCAATATATCGACGGAAATGAACAGGAAGAATTTAAAAAGGTAAAAACCTTTACCGAGAAACCCGACCTAGAAATTGCTAAAACCTTTCTTAAAAGCGGAGATTTCCTCTGGAACTCAGGGATCTTCATTTGGTCGGCCAAATCCATTATCGATTCGCTAAAAAAACACGTATACGAACTCAACGAAATTTTTGCTGAAGGAGTTAATTACCTGAATTCGGACCAGGAAAAACAGTTTATTGCACTGGCTTACCAGCGTTGCCCAAATATATCGATAGACTTTGCCATCATGGAGAAGGCCGACAACGTTTATGTACTTCCTGTAACCTTCGGATGGTCAGATCTAGGAACCTGGGGGTCCGTTTACGATTTAGCAGAGAAAGATTTCTCTGGGAATCTAGCTATCCCCTCCAAAAATGTTATGTTCTACGATTCCAGCAACTGCATGGTGAGCACCGATCAGCAAAAACTAGTTGTTCTTCAAGGGGTCAACAATCTTATCATCGCCGAATCAGACAATGTACTTCTTATCCTGCCACGCGACCAGGAAAAGAACTTAAAGCAAATTTTGACAGACGTAAAAGCCAAGCACGGTACCCGCTATCTATAGGCGGGCGCCTTCCTTTTCCGTTTCCTGCCTTTGCTTTCTACGGGTTCTGACCCGCTGTGCGATAAAAAGATAGATGATATAACCCATCAGACTTATAACCGAGAGCCAGATCATAACCGTTTTGAAATTACCCTTGCCGGCCGTATAAGCCAAAATCGCAATAATTGGAACAGAACCAGCAAGCGTTGCTAAAATAAACTTCTTATACCTCATCCGGAGCAATGCTGGTATAAAGCTGATCGCCTCGTTAGAAAGTAAAGGCGACATCCGAAAAAGGATAATAACCCCCACCCCATACACACGAACCAACTTCGTCATTTTCTCGTGTGCACTGCTGCTTAGCAGTCGTTTCAGAATTCCCGGACCCACCCAATATCCCAATGAATAAGCAACCGTCGAGGAAATAAAAACTGCCACCAACGAAAGTAACGAACCCCAGAGCGGACCGTAACTAACCGACGAGATAATCAGTAAAAGAAGGTTGGGAACTACAAACAGGAACATAGAAGCCACCATCCCGACAATAATAACAAAAGGTCCCCAAATGCCGAAGTCCGATACCCAGTCCTCGATCAGGGCTTCATCTCCACTGGTTAGAATCTCAAATGCTTTATTAATACCTCCGTTAATAGAAGGGATAAAAAAGTAGCAGGAAACTAGTATAATCAATATTAGTATGGAAGTAACAAGAAGAGTTTTTCTCGACAGCATAATTTAGAATGTTTTCCAAGGCAACACAGAAAGTATTTTTTTGTTCAGATTTCCGCCGCAATGCCTTAGTTGTCGTGTTAATACTACAAGGCACTTCGTACTTTACTACAGCGTAAATTGTTTCGCTTACCTACATTTGTATTAACTAAGAAATCTGCCATGTATAAAATTCTGTTAATTGAAGAAAACACCATCTTAAGAACCGGCATTGAGGCGCTGTTTGTAGTCCACCATCAATTCCAACTGATTGAATCAGCCAACTCGATTGAAGAAGCAGTAACGATCAAGTCACTTGCAGCCGTCGATCTGATCATTACCGATATTAGTTCTAATCCGCTAAAAGTTACGAGAGACATGGAGGCACTTCGATCGTCGTTTCCAGAAGCAAGAATTCTTATTTTCACCTGGGCGGATAAGAAGGAAAGCGCATTGGCAGCGATGGAAGCCAATGCTGCCACCTATCTTTTAAAAGAGGCCAGCGGCGAAAAACTGTTAGAAACACTCAGACAACTAATGGATGAAAGGGGTGATTCGGAAGCAACGATATTACCAAGCGGTGCATAAAACCATGAGCCTGCCTCAGTATTCGCTTTTAGAATTTGGAGGTGGATAATTCGGGCACGCACCATACTCACCGGCAACATATGCACTTAAATTGATGGCATGTATCAAAGCATCCTCAGCATTTGCACCCTGAATCCTCCTGGCAAGAAAGCCTGCTAAAAATGCGTCACCGCTTCCCACAGTATCTTTCACATCAACCGCCTTCGCAGGCTTTGAAACTTCATACGTACGGTTTTTATATATAGCACCTTTACTTCCACGCGTCAACAAAATTTCTTCTACGTTGAGAAAATGGCCGAGTAAACAATCCATTGCATCTTTGTCGGGCAATTCGCCACCACTTAACCATTTAACAATTATTCGAAGCTCTTCATCGTTGACTTTCAAAGTTCTGCATTTTGAAATCAAAACCAGGATTAATTCGCGGTCAAAAAATGGAAGCCGAAGATTAACATCGAAGACCGGCCAATGCGATCTATCAAGATAACGAAACAGAGTACTGCGAGATAAGTGGCTGCGGGCTACCAGACTTCCATAGACGAACGCTGCAGCACTAGTAATAAGTTCGGCCGCACGGTTGTCGTACGACAAGGCGTCCCAGGCAACCGGCTCCAGTATTTCGTAGGAAACCCTTCCGCTGCTATCGACAGTAACTTCTACACTCGAGGTAGCTAAAGCTTTCGTGACAGGGATAAATGTGGTGTCTATGCCGTGCGCAGCTATCCCTTTAAGTAGCTCGGAGCCTAGCTCGTCATTACCTACCTGGCTAACCATGGTAGCGAACAGGCCGTTCTTGTTGAGATGATAACATACGTTAAGCGGGGCTCCACCTAGCCTTCGGCCCTCCGGCAAATTATCCATTAGCACTTCGCCAAAACAGATGATATGGTTACCCTTTTGCATTGATTTGAACTCTATACATACCTATTTATCATTGACCTGACTAATTTAATCGAATAATCGGATAAATCAGATAAAACCATAACAATCCTTATATTTGTGTCATGATCTCTAATAAACTAAAATATCTTGGCCTTGTTCTTTTCAGCGCCTTTCTTCTCAGTTCATGCAATACCGAGTTCAAGGGAAATGATTCTAACCAACAAGTAGAAACTCGCCAGCTTTCTGTTCCTCAACAAGGCGATCAGGTACCCAATAATCTGGTTTGTATGGTGAACAATGCTTATATGGGTGTCCCTCAGCTGGAAGTTCCCTACGAAGGAAAGATGTATTACGGATGTTGTGAAATGTGTCAGGAGCGCATCCCAAAAGAGAAAACGGCCCGCGTTGCAGTCGACCCCTACAGTCTCAAAGACGTTGATAAATCCGACGCGTATATTGTATTAGTCGGTGAGCGCGGAGAGGTTGCGTATTTTGAAAATGAAAAAAATTACAAAGATCTGATTGCCAAAAGCATGCGGAATTAATAGAAGCTCAGGAAATAAAATTTCTCAGGGAAGGGACACCGATTTTTCGTTTGACGATTCTATTTTTACTTCGCCGGCGGGCCGCACCAGTTCGCCGGATCCCCGGGCCTCACCGAACTCCGGATTTCCATCTCTATCGAATTTAAAGGGCTGCAAGAAGATATGCCGGTTATTCCACCCACCATCCTTACTTAATTTCGAGTGATAGTAAATCCAGTGTTCAGTATCATCGGGTGAGGTGGTTACACTTGCGTGTCCAACACCAAACACTCGCTCATTGCCTTTAAATACAGGCTGAGGCGATTTAATCCAAGAGGCCGGGTCGAGCGGGTCATGATCTGTTGAGCGAAGCCGAAGTTGTCCCATCTTATAGTGCTCTGTCCACGAACCTCGGGTAGAATACAAAATGAAAACATCCTGCTGATGCTTCAAGGTTTGCGGCCCCTCCAATAAGTTAATGTGATCACCTTTTTCCCAGTCGAGTTCTGGTCGGGAAAGTAATACCCGCTTCCCAAGCGTCCAGGGATTTTCCATCTGAGCGATATAAAGGTTTTGGTCAACGTCGTGATGATCGTATTGATCGTCCCATCCCGACCATACGGCATAATACTTCCCCTTCACTTCCAACACTGTCATATCAATCGCCCAAAGGTTTCGCTTACGCAAGGCATCCTCTCCTGTAAAAATCTCTCCCCTATCGGAATAGGGTCCAAAAGGATTATCGGCCTCTAATACGCCGGTGCGCTGAGCATAGAAAGGCGCCCCATTATGAACTGAGGCTGCATAATAAATATACCACTTATCCCCTATTGGATGAATTTCCGGCGCCCAGAGATTGAAGCTGTTCCAAGCCTTTTGGGGAGGCGACCATACCTTCTCCTGGCGCTCAAAACGAGTGAGAAAGCGGGATTCCGTAACGGTAAATCCCCCGCCGCTGCTCCATATGGTGTAGTACTTTCCATCCTCTTTTATTATAAACGGATCAGCGCCCGACCGAAGCGGATTAACAAAGCTGTTTTTGCGAAACGCTTCCTCCTGCGAAAACACCTTTGAAGGAGCGAAGCAGAGGAAAAGGCTAAGGGTAAGAAGTAGAAGTTTTTTATTCATAAACGAAAGGCTAGATATGCACTTACGAATATACAAAAATTACTTTCTGCTTAAATCCAGGAATGTTCTCGTTGAGTCTCTTCTTCCGATTCCAATATTTTAATCAATTTTCGGATACTTTTCTTCAAGGTCTTGGTCTTATGTAGCGAAAGCATTATTCTAAGCGACTCTGGAGTTTCCCCCTGAAACATTTTACAGCTATAATCCAGTCGTACACGCGTCACTCGCTCTCCCGCTTCCTTTGACAAACGTATACAGCCTTCACTCTCAAAACAATTATTTGGTAAAGTTTCCCAACAAATTAACTGATTAGGAACGGTTCGCGTAACCAGTACCTCAAAAGGAATTACTTCACCCGACTTGAGCGAAATAGATCGCCGATGCATTCGCATGGCGTTTGTTTGTTCGGACTGAGCGAGACTGCTCAGAAAAACAGGAACACTGGAAAGCTTCCGGCACAACCTATAAACATTGTCTATCGGGCTATTTACAAAAAACGAAATTCTTGAGAAACGCTCACGGGTGGCATCGTCTTGTTGCGTTTCGATGGTAATTCGTTGTCCTATGCTGAATATATATGGCGACATCTTTCTTATTTTGCGCTCCCCGCTGGATTCAGCAACACTCCAGGCCCAAGATTGTTCACAATGAGAAGTAAAGGAGCACCCAACCTTTTTGACCAGAATTATTAGCCCGAACCCACAGGTATGGTGCGCATCATCTTGTCATGATTATACTACAAGCGATTAAGGGCATTACTACATTTTCCGACTACCTCTCGCCGTAATTTTGCATCAGCAAACAAAAAAAAAGACTGTTCGCGCAATTCTTTAGACATCAAATGAAACAATTTATCCTTACGCTTACCATTCTAATCAGTACCATCAGCGGATCATTTGCACAAACCACCGCAAACGCATCATTAAACTTAAAGATTAACTCATTCCAGTCTATCAACGTGGTGGGCGATATAAATTTGGAGTACCGCTCAATTGAAGACTTTTCAAGTGGAGTAGAAACAACGATGCAAGATCATCTTTCGGTATTTAGCACTGGGGGATTTGTAGTGTATGTAAAAGCTGCCTCAGACCTGATTAATGGAAGTGAAATCATAGAAGCCGAAAAAATCAAGATTACAGCAAGCAAGGGGTCAATATCAACCCTTTCCCCGATTTTTACGCCAGTGAATCTGAAAACAAGTCCCCAGGCTCTAATAAAAAGTTCAGACGGCGCGCCGACCGACCGATTTAGTGTTACCTATAAGGCGCTAGGCAACAATGCCAACGTGAACAAGCATAAAGGCGGAAGCTCCGCCGTCTTTCAAACAACGATCATTTACAGCATTGAAGCTAACTAAGCAGCCTTTTATCAAACCAAACACCCTAACAATCCTTTATACAGTATATTTACACAAACAACATCTATGAAGCCTATAAAAGCCATACTATCGCTATTAATCACCCTATCCATCTTCGTTACCGAAAATGTTGAGGCGCAAACCGGCATCTCGGTAAGTCCCCCGCGAACGTACTTTACGCTTGCTGAAGGACAAACGGAAACCAAGACTGTTCTTGTGAGCAATCCCAGTAAAACAAATACCCTCGAGCTTTCAGTTTCATTCAACGACTGGCGATACGACCAATTCGGAAACAATGTTATCAGTGAGGCAGGAACTCTGGCTACTTCAAATGTCGCCTGGATTAATGTGCTTCCCCAATCCTTCTTTTCACTGGCTCCCGGAGCAAGTCACGAGCTGCAGATACAAATGAAAGTACCTGAAAATGCAGATACAAATATCCCTGTTCATACCTCAATGATGTATATTACCCAGATTAACCCGTCGGACGGGGTTAACGAGCAAGGCGCTAACATCAAGATTGCGGTTCGTTCCGGTGTAAAAATCTATCACCGGTTTGCCTCGAACAGACAGCCCAATATTGAAATCAGCAATTTTGCCTATTCTAAGGGCGAAAATCCCGAAAGGATTAAAATTAGTTTCAACAATGACGGCAACGTTTGGGCGGATGGCACCATTAGTTGCGATTTATTAAACCAGGACACCGGTAAGAAAGTCAAACTTGAAGATGTTGTTTTCTATTCCATGCCAGGCGATAAACGTGACATTTACTTGCAACTACCTGAAATCCTAGAAAAAGGAAAATACATTGCTACAGCTTTGATCGATTATGAAGAAGCTTCAGCGGTAAAACTGGCTGAATTATCCTTTACATATGAAAAGTAGAACTTTCATTTTTGCAGTTCTACTGCTTCTAGCGTTGACTTATTCCAAGCAATCGCAGGCACAGAATCCAATTCAATCCGACGCCCAAAACGGTTATGTTCAAGTAAATAACTACGCAGGTGTGATTAATCCTAATACCTTTGGATATCGGATTCACCTGTATGGTTACAACATTCATGTTCCAAACTGGTCGCTGTCGGTCAAGGTGGAGGGACAAATCAGAAACAGCGAAGGAAAAATCCTGGATCCGTCGAAACTCAAAATGAAGTTTAACTATATCAGTCCTGAACCCTCCTTTGAACAAATTGGAACAACAAATGCACCGGTACCTTTAAGCCAAAGTGTTAATTACTTATTTACAAATTCAAAATATCCCTTATTTACGACTTCTGCCTACAATTATAAACAGATCTTTTTTTCCTTAGACCTGCATGTAGAAGGTGGCGCCTATCTCGAAGCGTTAAAGTCGTGGCAGGAATATTTCATGAATGTTATCTTCCAAGTCCGCAACCAGAGCGGCCAGATAATCACAGAAGCACCTCATTTTGTGAGATTGCAAATTCAACCTAGCGGAACACCACCCTCCGGTCCCACTTACAGCATACAATTGATAGGTGGTGCCGCTTCAGGCATATTAGAGTTTGCTAAGCCACAAGACTTCCTAAGCGGAATTCAGCAAATTTATCCTAGTGGCTTGTCCGTCATCTCTTCAACCCCCTATCAATTGCAGGTTCGAACCTTAACTTCGGATTTTATCGCAAATTCACTAACAGTCCCTGTTAGTACGGTCGGACTGCAACTTAAGTCGGCTTCGTCAACCAAACAAGGAACAGTAACCCTTTCAAGTATCAATCAAACCATTATCAACAATGAAACTAGCACTGGTTCGCAAGCTCGGCTCTATGATATACGATATTTCACACAACCCAACGACCTTCGTTTGCTGAAGGCGATCCCTGAGAATTACCAGACGACCTTAATGTATACGATAACGCCGCAATAGAGTTAAGAAGAGGATGACAAAAATTCTTTCTACCCGCATACAATTCCTTTTGGCAATGTTCATCCTGATTCACCTTATACAAATTCAGGTAACACACGCTCAAGAGAATTCAGCTTCTTTATTCCGAATTCAGACCGATAGTCTGATTTATTCCGAAAATGGCTCCATTGTTTCTCTTACAATTGTTCTTGAGAACAACACATCGAGTGATTTTAGCGGCTCGCTCGACCTTAAATCGGTACAGGGTCTTCAAATTATAGGGAAAAACAATATTCATATTTCAATCGCTGCCGGAACCCGTACCTTCTATCCACTTCGTCTTTCGGTCGGCAAGGACGTACCTGCAGGGGAATCGCCGGTCGTTTTGCAACTTATCGATCACGACAAAGTCGTCAGCGCACAATTCTTGAGTAAACTAATTATCTCGGCTAAGAAACAAGTTCGCCTCATCGCCTACCGGCAAAACGAAATAATGCGTCAGGTAGGTGATTCACTCGACATTTCGGTGATGCTGAGCAATCAGGGAAACAGTGATGAGCTTATTACCTTGAGTGCATCATTCCCTGATTTGCGCGGCGGTAAGGATATTGTGGGAAAAAAGGTCACGATTGCTGCCTTTCAGGACAGTATTATCCATTTCAAAAGAATAATAAGCCGCGAACTAATACGAGTAGAGCATTATTCGGTAAACGTCGCCGCCTTGTATAGCGACGGAGAGCTCATCAACAACCTGATGATTACTGTACAAAACGTATCAGGGAACCGTAGTTATTCAGATCCAAGTCAACAAGGTTTTAACAACTTTGCTTTTAACAACTTCGGTTCCAACAGAATAAGGATTAGTGGCGACAACCTTTCGTCAAACAATGAGTCGGTCCAGATTAATGGCAACGGGCTCTTCCAATTACCATCCGGAAGCCTTGCTTTTGGTTTGAATGCCCTCGACTACACCCACAGCAACGCGCGACCGCTATTGACGAATACCTTTATTACCTACGAATTGAACAACAAGGGTATTACCCTCGGAAACATCTCGGAAAGCATGGAAATGTTCGTGAACGGACGGGGGATAAAAGTGTACACAAACAACGACGAAGAGACGAAAAGGGTCGAGCTGGCGTTTGTAGACAAAACCTATAATTTATTAGGCGACGAGTACTACGCACGGGGAGAAACCGGGTATACCGCTTACGCAAAAACGGAACTCGGGAACACGGCTGGCCGGAGATATGCAGGCAGCGTTTTATATGATCGAGCACCAACTGAAAATTCGGAAAGTGCCATATTAATGAACCATTATCAATTTGAATCAAAGAACTTTCGCTTCGGCTTTGATTTGGGAGGAGGAATAACACGTGCATATTTTAATCGGATCAATGACTATAAGCCATCTATCGCCATAGGAAATTCATTGCAAGGACAAATCGGTTCCTATACATTTACGAGCGAAAACTTTTACAGTAGCGACTACTATCCGGGAATTCGTCGTGGTGTCTTGCAGTTGAATGAACGCGTGAGTCGGAACTTTGGGCATCTACACACCTGGATCGGTCTCAATTATTATGATTACAATCCGGAATTCCTTGACAATCCGTACCTGACAAACAGCAATTTTTCTAATTCTCGCCTTGAAGGTGGGATATCCTTCCCGCTGGGAGTGCGCCTCAACCTAAACCTTTCGATAAATCGTCAGCTGGAAAGCGGACGGTCCGGCATCTTCGCGGGTTTGAGTAGTCCGAACCTGCAGATGGAATCGTACCGAGCTGTGGAAACACTGGGATGGCGAAGCGCCAATAACCAGCATATGGTCTATTTATCAGCCGAAAACGGCTTTTCACGCTCGCCTATAACGGGTGAAAAGGAACTGCTTCTACGTACGAATGCCTCTTGGAACTACAAATTCTTTACTTTGAATTCATACTATCAACGTGGATCTTTCACCCTTACCGAATCATTTGGAAATGCTGCGATAAAAAGTAAATCTACCTACCGCTTCAATTTGTCGCCAGGAATCCGGCAAGATTTTTTAAACGACCGACTGAAACTACAAGTAAATGCAAATTACAATCATGACTCGTTCTCCGGTAAAAACCTGATGTACTCGGGCAATGTTGAGTACGCGATCTCGCCTAGATTATCCGGCTTTGTGAACGGTTATTTCTATAATTATAGCAACGAATCCTTTTCATCCTCTAACACCACGGTGCAAGCAGGCTTATCATTTAATCTGCCAGATAGTCGCAATGTGACTTCAGGCCAAAAAGGCAATATTTCCATTTTTGTATTCTTCGATAACAATGCAAACGGTTTGTTCGACAGCGGTGATGAGCCGGCTCCTGAACGAATTATCAACATTGGTGGCATTACCTTTTTGAGTAATAGAGACGGAACGGTACGTTACAGGAAAGTGCCTTACGGAGAATATACGTTGTCTATTCCATCTCAGGAATGGTACGCACATGCACCCGGTAAAATGGAAGTCAGAAGTCGAGAAGTGCAGTTCAACATCGCGCTTCAACGCACGGGGAAAATCACTGGTAGTTTCTTTTACAACTACGACTCGCGAATAAGCATGGAAATCTATGAAAAGTACGGAGGCCTACAGGTAGAAGTCACCGGCGAGAATGGATTTACAGCACGCGCCCTGACCAATTCGAACGGCGAATTTACTCTATTCGTACCGGTTGGAACTTATGAATTTAGTGTAAACTCCGGTTTTCTTCCAAAAGACGTATTTACGAAGTTCGTGCCCCAGACCGTTTTGGTAACGGAATCGAAGACCGTAGTCATACCTAAAATAGAACTGAATGTAAAGCAGCGAGTGGTGGAAGTGAAACGATTCTCATCTGAATAGATAATTAGCGGATCTGTCCTTGTCCGCGAATCAGCCACTTCTCGGTAACAAGCTTTTCAAGGGCGAACGGTCCGCGCGCATGGAGCTTCTGCGTAGATATTCCAATTTCTGCGCCCAAACCAAATTCGCCACCGTCCGTAAATCGGGTGGATGCATTCACATAGACGGCCGCGGCGTCAATTTCATTTAAGAAACTGGTCTGAAGTACCGTATTATCGGTTACAATCGCTTCCGAATGCTTAGAGGAATAATGGCTAATATGCTCAACAGCTTCCTCAAAGTTGGCAATTACTTTTATTGAACATTGGAGGCCAAGAAATTCCCTCCCAAAGTGTTCATCGGTCGCAGAAGCCAGATAGGGGTATAAAACTGAGGAAAGTATAGCCTCTGCTTCCTGGTCCGCGAAGATCTCAACAGCGAATTCCGCTAGACGAGTGCTCAAAATACTTAGAAATGGAACAGCCACTAACCGGTCTACCAAGACCGTATCAAGTGCATTGCACACCGATGGACGCGACACTTTTGCATTGACGACAATATCAACAGCCATGTCCAAGTCGGCTTCTTGATGCACATAGGTATGGCAGACACCTGCACCCGTTTCTATCACAGGCACTTTCGCGTTCTGCCTCACAAAGTCGATCAACTGCTGAGATCCTCTTGGAATAATCATATCGACATATCGTGTGGCCGAAAGAAGTTCCGCCACGAACCTACGATCGGGTGGCAGCAACTGTACCCATGTAGTCGGACACCCGCATTCCTTTAAACTATCATGAATTAAGCTAACCAGGATTTGATTCGTGTGCAAAGCGTCTGTCCCTCCGCGCAGAAGACAAACGTTCCCGGAGCGGATACAAAGTGCCGCTACATCAACGGTAACATTCGGTCGCGACTCGTAGATAACACCAATCACGCCAAGAGGAACGGTTATCTTACTGATATTAAGTCCGTTTGTTAAAGTAGTGTCCAACAATATGCGGTGGGTCGGATCAGGCAGTTCGCAAATCGCTTCTATACTTTCAACTAAATCTGATATACGCTCTTCGTTCAGAGAGAGCCGATCCTTCCGGGGATCCGAGTCCTCCATCTTGTCCAGATCGAGCTGATTGCGCTGACGGATGAGGTCTGTATTTTCAAGAAGTTTACTCGCCAATGCTTTCAATATACAAGTCTTCGCATCGGCAGAGACGCCTTGTATAACTCTAGTTGCGCTCGCTGCATCGAGCAGGTAGGCCTGTATGTTTTCCATAATCAAATAAAAACTATGTCAGTCGCATTTACAACTTCCAGATTTTGCTTTTTTAAATTCGTCTCCAAAGACCCAGACGAAAGTCGGACCTTCCCGACGGCGATAGCCATCCCACCATGATCTAAAATTTCAATAACTTCACCAGCTTCGAATCCACCCACCACCTGTGTAATACCTACCGCCAGCAAGCTGAATCGTCGCGACAACGCTTGGCAGGCTCCCTCGTCGATTCGGACTTTGCCCTTAATAATACTGCCACTGGCGAGCCATCGGTTTCTTGCGGATATCGAACAAAATTGTCTCATACATCGGGTTCCGCTTTGCCCTTCAATCGCTTTGAGTATTCCTTGAGCGGTTCGGATACCGAAAATAACCACCTCTATCCCCATTTGATTGGCTAGGCGTGTATACATCAGTTTAGAAGCCATACCGCCTAATCCAGAAGCCGACTTATCTTTATTTGCCAGTTGTAAAACCGACCTGTCAGTCGTGTCCAACTCCCGTATCAATCTCTGATCAGCGTCCAGCACTCCTGGGACCGAAGTGCTAAACAAGAGCATAGAAGCGTTAAATCCTACCGCTATTAATGTTGCAAGTTCATCGTTATCGGAAAATTTAAGTTCCAGATTACTGACCACATCGTTTTCGTTGGCAATAGGTATGATATTATTTTCCCAGAGCTTTTCATAGGTCTGCTTCAATTGTAGAAACTGTGCCCTGTTTGAAAAATGTCCACGCTCACACAAGCTTTGCGCGACGTGAATGCCATAGGGGCTGAAAAAATCAGAGTATTTATTAAGTAAAAGCGTATTACCAATAGCTGCAGCGGCCTTTCGTTCGGTGAGCGTACCACGATAAGAACTCAGAAGTCCTTTGCCTGCTGCCACCGCTCCAGAGGATACCAGTACAACCCGATATTGGAGATGAATCTGAGACACCTGATCGGCAATCGAATGGATAACAGTCTCGTCGAGTTCGCCGCTATCTGTCGTTATTGATGCCGTTCCAAACTTAATGACCAGAATCGGCTTCTGATTAGTAGATTCATGAATATTTTCGTCCATTTACTCAAAATATCCAACAAAATAGCGATAATTTTAATAGGATGGAAATTTTTTAATAAAATGAAAGGTTCCCAAACGGGGAGAATGGGAACCTTTACTAACCAATTATAAACCTAAATTATGATGATACAAATATAGTGTACTTAGTACACTATTGCAAATAATTCAAAGAAAATAATTGTAATAATTATTTGATATATCGTATATCCTTCAGCTCCTTATTCCAACTCTCCAGTATAGGTTTTTCGAGCGAGAATTCGCGATACTCATCAGGACTCATAATCGGTATGCCCCGAATAATCGGAAAAAACCGACTGCATCGCGAACAAGTAAGGATTCCTTCAATGACATTTTCAGTTAAGTCTCGGCTAATAACTTCCAGCGCCAAATCCGCATGGTCAAAAGGGCAACAAAGTTTATTAATAGTTTTCAAGTTCATAGTAATCGAATTGTTATTTTTTAATTAAATGCTTCAAATAATGTTTCACCGCCGTAGCTGGTGATTCGGAGCTCATTACACCTGATATAACAGCGACACCATCATGCGGTAAACCGTTCAGCAACTCCATTCGTTCAGGATAAACGCCACCTGCGAGGATAATTGGCAAATCAGTTATTTCACGAGCTGCACGAATGGTTTCAAAGGAAACCAGTTCGCAACTGTTGCTGTTGGTCGATGGAAACACCGAACAAAAAGAAATATAGCTTATCTTTTGATGATGCGCCCAATTGACTGTCTCCAGTTCATTTCCACAAGTAAGTCCGAAGTGTTTTTCGGGCAGGGCAGCTCTGATTTCAGAGAAGTCAACAGGGACTTGATCGAAGTGAACGCCGTCAAGCGGAAACGATTCCGCAAGTTTCCAAAGGTTGTTAATGAAGACGGGAACCCGGTGCAAATGGCACAAGTCGCATACCACACCAATAACAGCCAATTGATCTTCCACTCCGCGCCAGTTTTCCCATATTTGCACCACCGCAACCCCGGCCTCCAACGCGGAAGATAATTTGGCGACCAATAAGGGCAGTTCCGTCGCAGGATCGACAACCAGATAAAGGCCTGAACTTATCAGATTTATGTTTCTCATTTCCACCCGTTTTTTATTGCTTTGTAGTACGCGTCCCAATAGGGGTCACGTACTTGAGGGAAAAATGATGTTTCCCCGTCACTATCAACCAACTGTACCCCTGCCTCAGGGGCCGTAAACTTGCCAACAACGCAACAGTCGATATTTACAGCGGCCAATTTTTCAATTATTTCGCACTGCTTGTTTTCATCAGCAGCAATGATCATCGAACCGGCGCCGATACAAAATCTGGGATCTAATTCAAAAAGTTTGCATATCTCCTTTTGGAAGTGATAACAGGGAAGCGACTCGTTAAAAATCTGAGCCCCTATACCCGAAGCCTGTGCCATTTCAGTAATCGCGCCAAGCACCCCTCCTTCCGTCACATCATGCATCGCCATAGCCAAAGGTGCGGCAACTAATGCTTCCGAAACAGAAGAGGTTTTAAAGAAAAGGTCGCAAGCTGAATCATGTACTTCTTTTCCTAAGTGCTTCACAATAGTCTGCGGAAAACTCATGCCTAAAATGGCAGATGACGACAATGCACAAACTTTAGTAACAAGGATGACGTTTCCTGATCTAGCCTTGTTAGCCAAAAGAATTTTGTCCCTGGGAGCTACGGTTATCATAGTTCCACCTCCAGCGATCGTCGAATTGATTCCTTCGGCGAAGCCGGTATGCCCTCCTGTGATCGAAACGCCTAATTGCGCGCAAAATTGATGGATATAATCCCAATAGATACGAAAATCATCGGCAGTAAGTGAGACTGGCAGATTTAAGACAAACTGAGCATACTGCGGTGCGAAACCGGTGGTGCCGATGTCGTTAGCCATTAATTGAACAGACAGCCAGGCAGATTCTTCCAGCCCTAGTGAAGGAACAAGCGACAGCGGATCGCTGGCAATGGCCATCGCAAGGCCGCCTGGAAGTTCTACCACCGCCACATCAACTCCGTATCCAGGGCCTTGTAAAACTTCCCTTCGTTCGAAGCCGCACTTTGAACGTATTGCCTCCTCAAAGAAAGTCTCATGGACCTTTCCAGGAAATTGCATACTTCGTTTATTCAACATCGTGGAACTGAATATAAAGGCCAAAAAAATCACCAAATGGGCGCTGCCATTGTTGCAATGGGAACCACTTAGGCAAACCCGTACAGGTCCATCGAACGCTATACTCCCTACCTTGCAGGGCCTGATCAATAATATTTCGAAGACTAGCTGGCGTATAGAATGTTGCGGTTATATAGAAAGGATTTTTACCAAAAAGCTGCTGTACCCGCCTGCGCAACACCTTTGGAGAATTACGATTCATCATGCCCATAGCAATTCCGTACTTTCCAACGCGAGCAGCTTCCCGAAGAACCTTTACCGGATCTTTGTAATATTCGAATGTTGTAATGAAAGCGAGTGCATCAAAGGTGTGATTTTTAAAAGGCATATAATGAGAATCTGCCATCACAAGATCGCCTTCGAAAAGATGAATCGCCTGAGAAAGCATCAGCGGAGAGATATCTCCTCCCGATGCCTCAATACCGATTTCTTTCCACCAGCGGGTAAAACGTGTGGTACCGCACCCGAATTCCAGGAGCGTCTTGATACGCTTGTCTGGAGAGACAAGCTGCTCCATTACTTTTTTCTGCCAGATTTCCGCTCGTTTATAGCGCCCTTCATACCATTGCTCGTACGTATCGGTATGTTCGCGGTTAAAGAACCATTCCTTGCGGCCCTGCCAATTTTTCTGTTGGCTCGGAATTAACGTGTGGTTTGTGCTTTTAATTTCCATTTTTATATAATAAAAAATGCCCCAATCAGCCAAAACAGAATTGGAGCATAAAAACGGATTTTTAAGCTTGCATCCCTACGTTGGCATTATCCAAATCAGGTAACGGGTATAAATCTCAGCGCTGCCGATATTGGCGGGCACCCCGTGCATTTCTAATGCAATATAAGAAATATAATTTTAACTCTATCTAAGCCTGAAAAAGTTCCCGATTTCACACAACTCGTTCCTACAAAAAAGGGCGAAATCCCTTCAGATCTCGCCCACATATAACACAAATTTTAAATTTTTTGCTTCCACTTTACTTTTTTTCAACTCTACCGCTTTCCCTGTCGCTCTTACGACCAATTGCATATCCACCACTTCCTCCAATTACTCCACCAATGACTGCGCCACGACCTCTTTTGTCCTTATCAATCAGGGCACCTACTCCAGCACCAACCCCTGCCCCAATCGCCGTTCCCTTAGCGGCATCACTCCATCCTTTTTTCTTTTGTTGCTGGGGTGTCGCAGCCGCAGGATGAATCACATTCTGTGTATTCGTCCGGGGAACAACATTTACTTCGTCCGATCGATAAGCTCTGGTTTCTTCTTTCCTTGCCCTTTCTTGTTCTTCCAAGGCTATGCGTGCGCTTTCGGCACGCTTAAAACTATCCAGTTTCAAACTGTCGTTGATACGCTTCATTTCCACTTGCTTCGCAATCGCATCTTCTTTCTTCCCTACAGCATTATCGCATGCAGTAAGAACAGTCAACGATGAACCGAGTGCCAAAAAATATATTGCTAATTGCTTTTTCATAATGTGTCTTTTTTAAATTTTACTTTTATACATCTGTGATATAGAAAAAACAGTGCCAAAAGCCCAACTTGCGTAGAATAGCTGGAGAATGTAGAAAAGCAAAAGGTAAAAAAATGCAAAGGTCCCAAACGGGGAGGATGGGAACCTTTGCTAACCAATTATAAACCTAAATTATGATAGTTCAAATATAAGTGCTTTTGGCAAAATCCACAAGTAAATCCAAAATAAAAAACGATATTTTTGGTCAAAATGATAATAAACAGAGATAAAATACAATAATCTGACAATTGAATCGAACAATAACTCGATAACCGTATATTTCTTAACAAATATTTAACACAATTGCATGCAATATCACCCGTTTAGCCAAAACACAACCCAAAATATCGGGCATTTAACCCACTTTATTGTTACTCTCAACTAAACATCAATCATTTTTTATCTTTGGGTGTCAAATTCTTGATATATGTCCCAAAACCAAACATCGTGGGATGATAATTTTCGTCCAGAGAAACGGAAAGATTACTTTCTATCTGCTCCTCGATCCCGGTCGCCCAAAATGCTGCATTCACCAAAACTCTACGAAAGTTCTCGTCAAGCAAATCAACCGATGATCCCATGGTTGTAGTAAATACCTTTCCTACCTTTCCTCCCGCCGCGACCTGGTAAGATTTGGTCCATGCAACCGGCATGGGTGACTTTTCAAGATTAGGTGGAGAGCTTGCCTCCATCCCTTGTGTGGGCTGGCCAAGGAGAAGGACGGTGGCATTTGCTGGTGGGTTGACAGAGTAAACATCCGTAGGAACCCAAATAGTATCTACTCCCTTCAATATAGGATGATCGACTTTAGCTTTTACGGTCAAGGTACCTTCTTCTCCATGTTCGCCATGATGACTGATCCAGGTTTCACCCAAAATCCGCTTTCCAAAGCCACCCTCCCAGCCTGGCACCTTACTGTTATAAGAAAACTTAAAGTACGTGCTTTCTTCCGGGTAATTGAAGGCATGCGTCGCAGTACGCAGACCCAGGATCGGCTTCCCCTGTATTATATAATTTTCTATATACACCATCTCTTCAGCAGGTAGATTACGGAACCGGGTGAAAAGAACCATCATATCTGCATTCTCCAATAAATGTAATCCCGGAATATGGTCCGTTACAGTAGGATTTATGGCACCACTTTCACGATCTATCGCAAAAAGCACCGTACAGTCGAATCCGTGCTCTTCTGAAAGCAATCTGCCAAGCTCGGGCAACGCTTCTTCCGACCGATACTCCTCATCGCCACTAATCAAAACAATATGTCGGCCCTTTCCTGGGCCCTTTTCACCTTTAAATGTAACCCACAACTTACCCGATGCTACGCGGTTCTGAGCAAGGCACGAGCTGTGAAGCAGAAACAGACAAAATCCCGCCATCCATACCAGGCGAAACCTTTTTATAGACTTATTTTCTATCATAACAGGTTAAATGACTTTTACTATACCCTTCATCATACGCCAGTGGCCAGGGAAGGAACATATAAATGGGTAATCACCCGGAGCCTCGGGGGCCTTAAACTTAAGGACAAAGGTCTCGTGCCGGTTGATGAGTGGGGTTGCAAATAACACTTCCGGCATTTCTGGAACGAAATGCTTCTCGAACCCATCGGGTTGCGACATCATTTCATCCGCTGCCTTTCCAACCTTCTCAAAGGAACCCGGACTAAGTATGAGCAAATTATGCGGCATCTCATCTGGGTTCTCAAAAATCAATGATATTTCCTTTCCCGCTGGAATCTCTATAGTGTCTCTGTCAAATATCATTTTAGATGGGACCGCCGCTATGTGCACTTCTAATCTGCCCGCCTCCACCACTGGCTCCTCCTGCTCTTTCCCCAAACTTTGTGGTTTCCATTCAGGGTCAAGATAACGCAAGGTTTCGTTGGCTGCGTATTCCATATAATAATCCATCGGGTGATCAAAAACTTTTCGGACAGCCGGAAGTGCATCCTTCGGATCAAAATAGCTCAAGCCCACTAAAGCCTCGATTCTGACTTTCGGAGAAGAATCATCCATCGCTCTGCTCAACAAATCCAATGCTTCAGGAACTCGGTCACGCCAATAGAAAAGGACGCGTACAGCCGCTGCTCTTACATGCTCATTATCCGAACCAAGCAAGCGTTTCAGTAAAGGTCGATTCAGAATCTGAAAGTCCTGATGTATCCATAGACCCTCGAGTAACGTCTTATCGTCACGTCCTTCCTTTTCAAGCCACTTTTTCAGCTCGGGAAATACCTTCTCCTGACTGTGCTCCCGGATTGCCGCCCGGCTACGGTACCGTGTGCGGTCTTCATAGTCCTTCAGCCTGTCCAATAATCCCGCTATGTGCAGGCTAGTCAGATCTTCTGGTTTCAAAAGTGCCTGCCCCTTATATCGTATCCTCCAGATTCGGCCGTGCGCAATATCACGATCTGGGTCCCGTAAGGAATGTTGCATATGGCCGATCAGGGGATTATACCAATCGGCAACAAACAATGCTCCATCTGGCCCGAATTTTAAATCTACCGGACGGAAGTTGGGATCAGAAGAGATCAATAGATTTTCGACTTCTTCCGTTGTAAGGCCCGCTCCTTTATCAATAAGTTTATGCTGTTTGATTCCTTGAAAACCGATCGTATTATTAATAAGTAAATTACCTTGCATATGAGAAGGAAAATTTCGCGAGGAAACAATCTCTAATCCAGCTGTGGGTCGCACCCTCGTTGACGTAAAGCTGTTGAGCATGGGGTGTTTATGCGGGTAGTCGATTCTCCCCCGCATCGGAGTCGCAAGATAATTAGATCCGTCGGAAGCATCGCCGATATAATGCTGCCCCCATTGGTCGAATACATTTCCCCAAGGATTTAGATAGGGATATGATATATAGGCATCCAGCTTTTGTGTGCGAGGTTCGTATCGAAAAGTCGTCCCGTCGACCGAGCGGACCGGCCCATATGGCGTTTCAATCTGTGAATTTAAAAAAGTTCCTTCGTTAAAGTAAAGTGCGCCATCCTGCCCATACGTAAAAGCGTGAGTCGCATGGTGGCTGTCTTCAGAGCCGAAGCCCATCAAAACTACCTCCCGAAGGTCGGCTACATCGTCCCCATCTGTATCTTTCAAAAAAAATATATCGGGCTCCTGTGAAACGAACACACCGCCATTAGCGAATTCAAACCCAAGCGGCAAGTACAGATTATCTGCAAATACTGTATGTTTATCGGCCCTGCCGTCACCGTCAGTATCTTCTAAAATCACAATCTTGTCCTGAGGTAAAAAACCGGGATAATGTTGCGGATAGGTAGGCATAGTAGCTACCCAGAGTCGGCCTCGCTTATCAAAGGCCATGGCAACCGGTTTTTGAATAGGAAAGTCTTTTTCTGAAGCAAAAAGATTTACCTCAAAGTTCTCTGGCACCGAAAATTGATCAGTACCAGCCTCTGCCAGTTTAGGCGCGGGTACGGGTTTAGAGCGCTTGTCAACGATCGCCAATGCTTTCTTCAAGCCCTCCTTTTCCTTTCCAGAGGCCATCCTCCAAATGATCTCGTCGAGGCGGACTAAGAAGTCGTCGAGCATGGCAATCTCGGGCGGAAATGAATGAATGCCAAAAGGCTCCTTTCTCCTGCCGTAGATATATTCACCATTTACAGCGCGCCAGCGATATAAAAAATGTTCATCTTTTAACCGAATTACTTCCTTTAAGTCATCGAGCTTCCCTTCATCCGCCTTGCGGGAAATTGCGTTAGTTGAAATCCCAAGCAGCTCGCTCATCCATTTAGCTGCATGAAGGTAACCCTCATCTGTCAGGTGAATTCCATTAATTGTTAGTGGATTGCCTTGTCGACGCTCCATTGCTTCATAGGAGGGGGTAAACAAGTTTAAAAAGAAAATATTTCTGCTCATGGCAACCTCAGCCATCGCTTCTGTATACAATTTGAGCGACATATTATGTTCCGCCGGATCGGGCATATGCCCACCTAACTTTTCATGAGCAATTGGCGAAACCAAAATCAGTTCAGGAGGCTTTTTCCCGTTGTAGGAATTTGAACGGAGGTCATCAATTAAGTTACCTAAATGAATCTTATAAGACGCAACGCTATCCGGTCCTTTGAAAGACTCGTTCATACCGAAAAACAGGAAGATTTTATCGGCCTTTAAACGCCTCAGTTCGTCATCACGATCCACGAAATTTAAAGGCCGCGGCTGCAGGTTGACTTCATCCGCGCTCCAGCCCATATTTCGTACACTCAATCGTTTATCGGCAAAGCTTTGCTGCAGGAACATTTCAAAATGGCCGTAGTAACGCATCCTATCAGCAAACGTATTGCCAAGGAATACGATTCGCTCGCCTTCATGGAAGTGAGGCTTACTGACTAGACGCGGCTGTTTTTCGGTAAAACCCGCGAACGATAATATTACAAGAAAAAGAAAGAAATATCTCATGGTTTATTCTAATCGATTGAATCGCTAAATATATTACTTAATTCAATACAGACCATCCTGTAATACATTAATCTCGCAAAATCTATCGAAAACAAAAAGCCCGGCAATCTTTTCAACTGCCGGGCTTTTTCTATGGACACTTTCTTACTACTAATTGTATCCTGGATTTTGAACCAAATTCGGGTTAGCGCCTATCTGTGTATGTGGAATCGGATAGATTTCGCGGTTAGGATCGCCTGTGGGCTGATGATCCCACCACGAACCGTTAATAAATTCACCGAAACGAATCAGATCAGTTCTACGTTTTGCCTCAAAAATAAACTCTCGACCGCGCTCGGCAAGCAGCTCATCCATTGTCAGAGTTGCCGTAGTGTACCGATTCGCCGGCCAGTCTTCCTCACTAAATGCACGTTTCCTACTTTCATTAACAAGATCAACAGCCTCTTGTGTCGCACTACCACCATTTTTTCGCATAATCGCTTCTGCTTTGTTAAAGTAGATCTCTGTTAATCGATAAATGATAAAGTGATTCTCCTGGTAATTAGGATCGGTAAGGGTGCCGCTTTTATACTTGTGAAAACGAGCTCCGCTGTTCTCTTCTCCCTCCGCCATACTTCCTTCACTGGTCAAGTCCCCTTCACTTTCACGTCGAATGCTATTCACGAACACCAAAGGTTTACCATCCCATTCTTCACTTCCAAAAACAGGTTCGTCGGTGCCATATTTGTACTGAGGGCCGAAAAGAAACCATTCCTTTTTACGTAGATCATTCTCAGCAAAAGCATCAAATGCCGTCGGAATAACAACAAATGCATTCCATCCACCGTATCCGACATTAAGTACCTCTTTCATCGAATCGTAACCCATAAAAAAACCGCCCCAATCCATTGTTGTTCCGCCTTTCCTACTGTAGGCAAGTTGAAAAAGAGCTTCGGGAGAAGTTTTATTTACATTGCTGAAGGTTAGATTCAAATCGTCCGCTAAACGGGGACCTCCATTAATTCCACCTGCTGCTCCACTTATAATCTTATCGGCCGCCGCAATAGTCTCATCCCACATTGGCGTACCCACCCATTGCTCGGCATTCAAATACAGTTCCGTTAACATGGCGTAACCGCCAGTCTGTGAAACCCGGCCAATCAACTCATTTGAATAGGGCAACAGTTTCGGAACGTTTTCTTCCAGTTCTGACTTAATAAAGGCAAACACCTCCGAACGTGGAGCCGTTGGTGGGTTTAAAGGTTCAGCGACCTTCGTAACGATCGGAACATTTCCCCACAAATCCATAATTTTCATATAATGAAAGGCCCGTAGAACTTTCAACTCGGCCAGAATGGCCGCCATTTCCTCATCGGATATGTCAAGGCTTGCATAATCAATCTTTTCTAGATCTGCCAACGCTGCATTAGTATATCCAACACCTGTCCACAATAAGTTCCAGGCGTCCCTCATCCTACCCTCATTTGCTGTCCAGGTATGATAGTGTTGACGGAAATGATCTCCGCCATCGTATCCATGCTTTCCTTTCTGTGGCCAGGCGAGCTGATCCGATGATAATTCCGCGTGGTAATAATAACCACTTTGTCCCGTTGGCGAAATCCATGCCCCCATATGCGTAAACGGCCGTAAAGCCGCCTGCATTACTTCGCGCTTATTGTTATAAAAGTTTTCTTCGTTGAGCTCGCTGTAGATGTTCTCGTCAAGCTTTGTACAACTACTAGAAGCGACAACCAACATGCCTGTAACACACAAAGCACTTATTTTATTTAAATATCTTTTCATCGTCTTTATATTAAAATCCTACACTTAATCCGATAGTCCACGATTTTGTACGTGGGTAAGATCCACGCCCATCAATTCCGCCTTCGAAACCTGTATCTTGAAGCTCAGGATCCAGTCCGCTGTAACCGGTGAAGGTGGCGATATTCCTGCCCGACAAGTATACCCGCATATTCCGCAAATAATCTGTATTTAGGTTGAAATTATATCCCAGCGTGACATTGTCAAGTTTCACGAAACTTCCGCTCTCAAGATAATAGTCGGAATACTGAGGATCATCATCCAGGTTCGCATGTTCTTCAAATGCCGATTTATAGACGTTATTCGGCAGCCATTTTCTGTTACCGAAATACATCTCCTTAAGATTCAAGATATCATGCCCAAACTTTCCACGGAAGAATACCGTTAAATCGAAATCCTTGTAAACGAAAGTATTTGTCAATGATGCCTGAAATTTTGGAATACCGTTTCCGATCACAGTCAGATCGTCGTTATTCATGTCTGCGGTTCCTGCAATACTCCCATCTGCTTTGTAGAATTGCCACTTACCATCATCAGTAAAGCCTGCAAATCGCTTTCCATAGAAATTTCCTACTTTACCACCCTCTTCTAAACGCAATGCGTTACCAAGATTTCCCGGCGAAGGAAGTCCATAGTATTCAATGAAGTTGGCTTGGAAGGTTTCGTTAGACAACTTAGTCAGCTTGTTCGATTGCGTATTAGCAGTAAGATCGATATTCCAGGTAAAATTTTCTTTTTGAACCGGAACACCTGATAATAAGATTTCGACACCCTTATTCTCGATTGAACCCACGTTCACATAGATTTGGTTTCTAATATAAGCTGGTTGTTGGGCATTATAATTGTACAGCAAATCATTCGTTTCTCTCCGATAAATGTCGATCGCACCGCTGATACGGTTTTGCAATAAGCCAAAGTCCAAACCGAAGTTATATTCCGCTTTACGCTCCCACTTCAAATCCGGATTCGGGTTTCTCGATGGACCTAAAGTTTGGTAGTAGACACCTTCCTGCGGGTAGACTCCTCCCGTACTTAAAGTCACGAGAGACTGATAATTAGGAATACCTTGGTTTCCGGTAACACCGTAACCAATTCTCAACTTTAAGTTATTGATCTCTTCAATGTCTTGCATGAAGTCTTCCTGAGAGATGGACCAACCCACAGAGGCAGCAGGGAAATTCCCCCACTTGTGATTCGCTCCGAACCGTGACGATCCTTCACGGCGTAAGATCGCCTGAGCAAAATACTTATTCTGGAAAGCATAATTCACCCGACCAAAAAAAGCGATGAGCGTGTTATCGTCTTTGAAGCTTCCCATACCCGGACGCGGAAGAGCGTCGTTATTGATCGCACTACCAGACCCAAGGTTCCAGTCCAAAAACGCATCGGTCGTAAATCCGTTATTATTTGCATTAAACCTCTCAAGAGTATTGTACTGATAACTGTACCCAAGCACACCCGTAAAAGAGTGATCATCATTGAAAGTCCGGTTATAATTTACGGTCGATTCAAAAGTCCGTGAGTAACTTAACTCATTCGATTTGGAAGCGTAAGCCATTCCCTGATAATCCGAGGTTTCTCGCTGATCCCAATCTAAACTCGAACGGAACTGACGGTCGTTCCAGTTATTCCGAACGTATGATCCAAAGGCCGAAGCAGAAAGCCCGTCAATAATTTGCAAGGTCAATTTAGCATCTCCAGAGAAAGTCTGTTGGTCGCGCTCATTGATTCGGTGTGCCAACCGCGAAAGCGGGTTGTAGTTATTAAAGGCTTGTGTTTGATAGAACGTTCCATCAGGATTGAACAAGGGCGCTGTAGGGTTTCGTTGTGCAGCTTGCTCAAAATCACCATCTCCCCCACCTAACAAATTCGCTTTGTTGAAGTTCGCTGCCAGATTCACTTGCATGGATAAACGATCCTGAAGTCCGGTTTGATTAATATTCAAACGTCCTCCCCATTGTTCACGGCCGTTTTGCTTGGCAATGCCGTTCGCATCATTGAAGAAAACGGAAGCGCGGTAACTTCCTTTATCTGTACCTCCGGAAGCAGCCAAAGTATGATATTGACTTAAGTTGCTTTTGTCAATCAGTTCGTCAAATAAATCAGCCGAGGAACCCAAATCCTGATCTTCGTCTATTTTTCCCTCCGCAATAAGATTTCTCCATTCAGCGGCATTGAACACCTCAGGACGATTATCAACAAACTCGCGCTGAAAATAAGTCGTGTATTCAAAACGAGGGTCACCCGCTTTACCCTTTTTGGTGGTAATCAATATAACTCCGGCGTTTGCCCGGGTACCGTAAATCGCTGCTCCGGATCCGTCTTTCAACACGTCAAAGGATTCAATGTCTTCCTGCTGAAGCAGATCCAAACTACCTCCGGGAATACCGTCAATGACAATCAGTGGACTACGATCACCTGTCAGAGAAGTTACCCCTCTAAGCTGAATGGATGTCCCTGCATTTGGGTTGTTACCCTGGGGTCGTGTAATGTTCAAACCGGCAACCTTACCCTGGATCAATTCCAAGGGCGATCTGGAAGCACCCTGTATAAAGTCCTCTTCTTTAACAGAAGCAATGGCAGAAGTTACTTCACTTCGCTTTTGCGTGCCGTAACCAACAACTACAACTTCCTCCATAACCTGACCGTCGGTGTCTAAAGTCACATTTATCGAAGTCTGCGTGCCAACGGTAACTTCTTGGCTGGTGAAACCTATAAAGGAGAATACCAATATATCATTTGGGCTTGCTTGAATGTTAAAGACGCCGTCCTCGTTGGTTGTCGTTCCGCGGTCTGTATTTTTAACTTTAATGGTTACGCCCGGGAGTGTTGAACCGTCATCAGCACTTATAACCGTTCCCGTAATCGTCTGTTGAGCCATCGCCCTAGAAGGAAACGCCCAAACAGTCAAATTAATTAAGAGGAATAAGCATGCCAGCCACAAGCTTGACTGCTGCCGTTCCTTAGGTAATGAAATGTTCATAGTTTAAAGATTAAGTAAGGTGTTAAGGTTTACTAACAGCCATCCTTCGGATGACGAGAAATTGAATTGGGATTTTACTCGTTGAGGTTTCAAATAGGTTTAGATTAAAATGTTAAAAAATTAGCTTTAAAATTTAGGATGGTTCCTATGGTTTGGGTATTAAAATCAAATATATTAAATCGATTTATTGAAATAGAATGTTCGACTAGGAAATAAACGTAACTTTTAGGATAGAAAAATTGATAAGATTTCAATCGACCGTGAAAGCTCATTCTTGCTTTTGTAATAACTATGTTCTATATTAGGGTAACCGAACCTTAAATTTTACAATTTTAAACGCCTAATATTGAAATTATGACAAAAGAACTAAACCTATCTTCCAGCCCATAAAGGAACCTAAGTAAACTTATAATTAAGCCGAACTCCGGCTATTATACCTCAGATACACTGCCTTATCGTAAAAACAAACTTGCTTCAAAATATTGGACCCTGGACTATCCATGCCTTTTTACATCTAAACCATATAATTCACATGAAGCAAAAATCACAAATGAAACGCTGTGTGCCCTTGGCATTATGCGCGCTGCTTTTGCAGCAGTCAGGAGATGTTTTCGCCAGTCGAAACAGCATCCCCGATCGAATTCTCCGTTATGAAAGCGTCGTTCAAACGACGGTCAGCGGTAAAGTGACAACGGCGCAAGACCCTGAAGGGTTGCCGGGTGTAACCATCAATGTCAAGGGTACCACGCAAGGTGTTAGTACCGACGAGCGGGGAAATTACCAGCTAACCGATGTTCCTCCAAACGCAACACTCGTATTTAGCATGGTCGGGATGCTTACCCAAGAAGTAGCAGTAAACAACCGTTCTACAATCAATGTAACCCTCGAGTCAGAAATTTCTGGTCTTGATGAAGTAGTGGTCGTAGGTTACGGGGTACAGAAGAAAGCCACTAAAACGGGTGCGATCTCTTCCGTAAAAGGGGAAGATCTGAAGCAAGCACCTGTCGTTAACGTTGAAAACACATTAGCCGGACGGGTGCCCGGGGTGATGGGCCTAAATCAGGGCGGTGAACCAGGCTACGATGGTTCAAGCATTTTGATTCGCGGAAGGAACACCTTGAACTCAGACAATTCCGGGCCTCTGATTGTGATCGACGGTATCCCCGACAGGGGCGGAATGGGACGCCTGGACCCAAACGATATCGAGAGTATCTCGGTTTTGAAAGATGCGCAAGCTGCTATTTATGGATCACGCTCAGCTAACGGCGTAATCGTAATTACCACCAAGCGTGGTAAGACCGGAGAACCTAGAATAAATTACAATTTTAATCAAGGCTTTGTACGGCCTACTAAGCTTCCGGAAATGGCTGATGCGGCCTTATATTCGCAATTGCAGAACGAGATTTTAGAATATGGAGGCGACGCCCCCCGCTGGACGGATGAAGATATCGCCAAATTCAGAGATGGCAGCGACCCTTGGCGCTATCCAAACAGCGATTGGTACGATGCAGTGATTTCAAACGTTGCTTTGCAAAACAAGCATTCCCTTTCCCTTTCAGGGGGAACCGAGAAAGTGAAGTACTTTGCCTCCCTCGGAACCTTGTTTCAAGATGGTATTTACAAGAACAGTGCGACCAATTATAAGCAGCATAACGCCAGGATTAATCTCGACGCCAAAATTGGTGAAAACCTTGACATACGGCTCGATTTAGCCGGACGACTCGAAGACCGTAACTTTCCTCCGCGGGGTGCCGGATCAATCTTCAGAGCCGCGATGCGTGGTAGGCCAAATGAAGCAGCGATCTGGCCCAACGGACTACCAGGACCTGATATTGAATACGGAGACAATCCCGTGGTAACCAGTACCAACGAAATTGGATACGACAATCACGACCGTTGGGTATTAAACGGAACCATGGGGCTTACGTTCCGAATTCCCGGAGTAGAAGGACTATCACTCGACGGAAACTTAGGTATCGACAAAATGCTCAACTTTCAAAAGCGATGGATAAAACCCTGGACGCTTTATACGCTAGACGGTTTTGATTCTAACGGCCAACCAATCCTAAGTGGAGCACCTCGCGGAGTATCACAGCCGGAGCTTTTCGAACGTTTTTATCAGGATCAATATATCACTCTCAATGCAAGGGCGATTTATGAACGATCATTCGGTGACCATAATCTGAATACTTTCATCGCAGTAGAGCAAATTGAAAACGTCGGCGATGATTTCGAAGGCATGCGGAGATACTTCATGTCACCTTCTATAGACCAGATGTTTGCAGGAGGCGATGCTGAGAGAACGATTACCGGAAGTGGCTATGAAATTGCACGTCGTAATATTTTCGGGCGAATATCATACAATTTCGCAGAAAAATATCTTTTAGATGTCAATTGGCGGGTCGATGGATCCCAACGCTTTCCTAAAGACAATCGCTTCGGATTTTTCCCAGGAGTAGGTATTGGCTGGGTACTATCTGAAGAAGACTTTTTCAGGGACAAAATATCCTTCATCAACCGACTCAAAATCAGAGGTTCTTATGGTCGTTTGGGAAGCGATTTAATCCCCAACTTTCAGTACCTAAGCACCTTCGCTTTTGGCGGAGGCGTGATGTTAGATGACGAGTTAAGTCGGGCCATTTATCAAAGCAGGATACCCAACCCCAATATAACCTGGGAAGTTTCTGATAATTATAACGTAGGAATTGAAATGGACTTATTCGAAAACAAATGGAGTTTGGAAGCCGATTGGTTTATGAACAATCGTTCTAAAATTCTTACAGCACGTTCTGCTTCCATGCCACTCTACACGGGCTTCACCCTACCTGACGAAAATATTGGAACCTCTACCAATCGAGGAATAGAGGGCGTATTAACCTATCGGGATCAGATTGGCGACTTGTTCTTCAACGTCTCTGGAAACGTAATGTATGCAAGAAACAAACTAACGTTTGCGGATGAAACTCCCGGAGCACCCGATTACCAACGTTCTACAGGGAAGACCTTTGACGCTCCATTGTATTACGAATCCATTGGAATTTTTCGCGACGAAGCCCATGTCGACTCCTATCCACATGTTTCGGGAGCACGACCAGGGGACATTATTTTTAGAGACGTTAACGAAGACGGTATTATTGACGACCTCGACCGTATTCGCTTTGATTATACTCAGTTCCCTCGTTGGATTTTCGGATTCAATTTGGCAGCCGAATATAAAAGCTTTGATATCACGATGCTCTTTCAGGGATCGGCGGGTGCACGCCAGTATGTCCGTTCAGAATCAGGGCTTATCGGAAATTTCCCGGTAGCCTTTGTGGAAGATCGCTGGACAGAAGACAATATTGACGCAGAATGGCCAAGGACGTTTGATCGCGAGCGAGAGTATTGGGTGAACAGGCCTAATACGTTTTGGTGGTGGAAAACCGACTTCCTACGATTAAAAACAATAGAGCTTGGCTATTCATTCCCTCAGGCACTTACCTCAAAAATTGGGATGAGCTCGCTGCGAATATTTGCAAGTGGCCAGAATCTGTTAACCTTCTCTAAAGTGGACTTTTTCGATCCGGAGATTCCAGGCGGATCAGGGCAGTATTATCCTCAAACCAAGGTTTACAATGTGGGCGTAAGTGTTAATTTTTAACTGATTGAAAAATGAAAAAGATAAAAAATATACTATTCTGGGCGATGGCGCTTACCCTGTCTGGAAGTTTTGTGGCGTGTCAAAAAGACTTTCTCGAGAGAAAACCGTTAACCGAAATTTCGGAGCTAGATGTATGGAATGACCCTACTTTAACCAAAGCAACCGTAGTAAGGATGTATGAACAGATGAATCACGGATTTTCCGAAGTGATGATCTCTTCGTTAACTGATGAATCTCGTTTCATTCATGATTATAACACGGCTCGTGTATTGCAAGGTAATATCGGACCTGACGAACATGGGGCCTTATGGAATTTCGCGAACTGGGGAACCTTCTACGGTGTAATTCGCATAGCGAATATGTATTTAGAAAATTACGAACAAGTACCTTTTGACACCGAAGACGAAAGGACCCAGTTAACCGGTGAAGTTCATTTTTTGAGAGCATTCTATTATTTTAATTTGTCAAGGATGTATGGAGGAGTTCCTCTAATCACCAACACTTTTAGCTTAGAAGACAATGAAGCCATTCAAGCAGTTACCCGAAACTCCTTCGAGGAAACGGTTGATTTTATTGTCGAAGAGTGTGATAAGGCCATAGAGATGACGCAGGAAAGCACGCCAAGAGGTGTTGTCAACAAATCGGCTGCCCGAGCCTTGAAATCGAGAGTGCTGCTGTATGCAGCCAGCGACCTGCACAACCAGAGTGGAAATTCCAATGCCTTGATCGGCTATGTGGGCGGCGACCGCGCAGCGCGTTGGGCACGCGCACGCCAGGCAGCGCTCGACATCATTGAGTCGGGTCGATTTTCGCTTTATAATAATCTGGAAGACCCCGCTGAAAACTATGCCAATATCTTCCTCGACAAACAAAATGGTGAAACCATCTTTGCTAAAAACTTTGATAGTGAGCTCTTGGGAACACAGCACGACCTATACAACGGGCCAAACGGCTACAACAACTGGGGAGGCAATGTACCACTCCAAAACATGGTCGATGTTTACCAACTGCAGGACGGAACACCCTTTAACTGGAACAATCCGCAACACAAAGCAGCACCCTATGAAGATCGGGACCCACGCTTTTATGCTACCATTCTTTACAATGGCGCACCCTGGAAAAAGCGCGCTGCCAACGGCATTGGCTTAGATCCAGTGGGTGTCATACAAACCGCACAGTTCGAATATTGGGATGGAAAGAATGTTCAAACACGTTGGGGATTGGATTCACGTAATGGACCTATCGAAAGCTGGAACGGCACCTATAGTGGGTACTACCTGCGCAAATTTATGGATATCGATCTGGACGCGCAATTTATCCGGGGCGATCAAGACTGGATATATTTCCGCTACGCAGAAGTACTTCTCAACTACGTGGAAGCCTGTATTGAACTGGGCCAGGAAGAGGAAGCCAAAACTTACTTGAAGATGGTAAGAGAGCGAGCTGGTATGCCGGGATCAACTGTTGATGCAGCCAGCGGTTCCACGCTGGAGGAATTGTACCGCTACGAGCGTCGGGTAGAACTTGCTTATGAAGGCCATCGCTTTTTTGATGCAAGAAGGTGGATGACTGCAGAAGACGAATTCAGTGAACCTGCTCAGGGAATCTCAATTTATGGCAAGTTACAGCCCGACAGGGAAACACTGGTTTACACCTACACCGTTGAAAATATTCAGGACCGTTCATTCCCTGTCAAGATGTATTTCGCACCGATACCAGTCGCCGAAATCAGAAAAAACCCCAATATTGAACAAAACCCTAACTACGTTCAGTAACGATATTTTACCTAAAAAAGGGTTGCTGAAACGGCAACCCTTTTTAATTTTTCCGGGAATTAAGCTAATTTCGTTTATGACAAAACTTGAAGAATTCAAAAAATCACTTGAAAACGCAAATCCTATTGCCGAACTAGCACCCCATTTACAAGCCCTCTGGTATGATGCGAAAGGCGACTGGTCTAAAGCACACTCTTTAATCGATCACCTCGACGACCCAAAATCATCGCGTGTCCATGCGTATCTTCACCGTAAAGAAGGCGACATCTGGAACGCCGACTACTGGTACCGAAAGGCCGGGAAGAAACGTCCCGAACTCACGCTGGATCAAGAGTGGGAACAACTTCTTCAATTGTTCTACTGACGCGAAAAAACCTAAAAACTGCTTTTCAGACGCCACAGGGAATATTTCTTTGATTATTTGTAATCTTTCTAAATAACACATAGGTTTACCCTATTATTTAGAATGATTTAAAATAATGAAAATCTATTGCGTCCTCTCCATCATACTGTGTCTATTCTGTACCAGCGTTTCGGCCCAAGATACCCCTCTTTCTACCGACTCTCTGAAAAGCGATTTCCTAGACGAAGTAGTGATCACCGGACAATTCGAACCTCAATCGATCAAAAATTCTGTGTTCAGGGTCCGGACAATCACTACGGATCAAATCAGGGTACAAGGCGCTACTTCAATTGAAAATATTCTTAGTTCACAGATAGGCATTCGCTTTTCGAACGACCTGACTTTAGGCGAGTCCGACATTGAATTAATGGGAATGTCGGGACAAAACGTAAAGGTGCTTGTTGACGGAATACCGATAATCGACCGGGGTGCTACCAAACAGAGCTTAAGTCAAATTGACGTTAACAATATTTCCCGCATCGAGATTGTGGAAGGGCCCATGTCGGTGACATACGGCACCGACGCATTAGCGGGCGTAATTAACATCATCACGAAAAAAAACCATGAAAAAAGAACGTTTAAAATAATGGGGCGAATTCATGAGGAAAGTGCAGGAAGTGAATATCAGGCATTTCGGAATGAAGGGACGCACAACGGTAATATATCGGTAGACTGGGTAGAAAATCGGTGGAGGGCCCGGCTCTCCGGATCAAAAAATGACTTCGGTGGCTGGAAAGGAAAAAGTCACGGAAGAACACTCGACTGGAGTCCTAAAAATCAGTGGTTAGCGTCCGTCGGCTTAGGCTATCAATACGAAAGTGCGAGTATATATTACCGTGCCGACCTCCTCGATGAGGACATCTATACGCCCGGCCCACTTAACGAAACGAATTTGAGGGCGGTTGACAAGAACTATCTTACAACACGATTAAATCATGTTTTGCAGTCGGAATGGAAGGTCAACGACCGGATGGGTATCCAGAGTTCCATCTCCCATCAAAATTACCAACGCGATACGCGTACTGAGCGGCTCGACTTTCTTAACGAAACTTCCGAACTAACTTCCGGTGCCGGCGAGCAGGACAAAGCAGCCTTCACTTCAACGATGCTTCGTGCCACCCTTCGATACTCACTATCGAAAACTATTAGCCTACAACCCGGCTTCGACATTCAAAGGAATAAGGGATCGGGCGAACGCATAACGGGCAGTCCCTCCATAACCGACTATGCTTTTTTCCTCTCATCCGAGCTCCGTTTGTCGGATGCGCTGAACCTGCGTCCTGGCTTACGCTTTATAAAAAATTCAATCTACGAGGCCCCGCCAGTAATTCCCTCAATCAATGCCAAAGTCCGTATTAACAAGTCGCTAGATTTACGGGCAGCCTATGCCCGCGGGTTCAGATCCCCTGCCCTCCGTGAGCTATATTTTACTTTCTTCGATGCCAACCATTCGATCACCGGAAATGAGGCACTTGAGGCAGAATACTCCAATAGTTTCAACAGCTACCTGAGCTGGAATAGCTCTGCTCACGCTCCGGTCAGACTTATTAGTAGCATCGGAGGATTCTACAATCAGTTCCATAACCTGATCACCATCGGAACCTTGCCCGGAAATGCCTCGGCCAATACCTATATCAACATCGAAAAATTCCGTACTGCCGGAGCCACGCTAGAGAATCGGTTTATCTGGAAAAACTTCAGCGGCTCCCTGGGCCTGTCGTACATCGGAAGGTATAACCGGCTGTCGGCCGACGAACAAAGCGTACCGGGAATGGTGTGGTCGCCAGAATTAAGCAGCGTAATTCAGTACGAGTTGCCAGCATGGAGAGCGGAGATCAACCTATTTTACAAGTTCAACGGAAAGCGACCCGGCTATGAGGTAAGATCAGTCGCAGAGGCCGAAACCTCCATAACAAGGACTTCTATTGATGGATACCATTTGGCGGACCTAACACTCAACAAGAGCCTGACAGCCGCACTATCCGTCACAGGAGGTATCCGTAATCTATTTGGCATAACGCAAATTCAGAATAGTGCCAACGGCGAGGGCGCAGCACATGCAACAGAAACCGGACAAATACCGGTTAGTTATGGTCGCTCCTTTTTCTTAGGATTAAACTTCCAATGGGCAAAAAATAATTGATGTGTAACGCACAGCCCATAACGATAATAACATTCATTCACCATCCTCATAAACAAATCAATAAAATGAAAAAAACACACTACTCCGTAAAATGCTTTTTGACCGCAATTTGCGTGTTCGGCCTTATGTCGTCATGCCAACGCGACGACACTCCCCTTCCGGAAATCCCACCATCAGACGGTACGTCCATGAAACTTAATGGTGGAGAAGGCGGAAGCAGTGCAGAAAATACTGTATTCGTTGATCTGAGTACCGACAAACAGCACGCCGTGAACCGAACACAATGGAACCTGGGCTTTTATAATGGAGACGAATTTCGCGTAATCCTGAATAATACTGCAGGCTCGTCAGCCGTCAAAGTGGAGGCGACAGACCTGACGAAGGTTTCAGAAGACGATGTCGATCTATCAACGCTTTCCATTGCTTTGGGAAGTCCCGGAGCATTTAGCAATATAGACGACCTTACCGGAGACCTCGGAAAAACAATCATTCCTGCCATTTCAGCCACCGAGGCTGAAAACAAGGTTTTTATTCTTAATCCGATTGGCGGAGTACATGGAAAGGATATCAATGCAGCTGATTTATTTAAGCTCAGAATCATTAGAAAAGGAAATGATTATGAGCTTCTATATGCCAGGCTAAATGCCACAGAATTTGAGAGGATGAGCATCAAAAAAAACGATGACTTTAACTTTCAATATATTTCCTTCACAGACGGCCCCGTCGCGGTTGAACCCATAAAAAAAGAATGGGATTTCCAGTGGACCTGGAGCTTATATTTTGGAAGCATGCCCGATGGGAGCAATTTTCCATACGGCTATTCCGACCTGATATTTATCAATTACCTGGCAGGAGTTTCTGCTGCGGAGATCGTGTTTAAAAATGCAGATGGGAGTTCCAACGGTCAACCAGCATACGCGGATTTTGGAGAAATCGACCTGACCGGGATAACTTTTAACACATCGAAAGGCGCCATCAGTTCTGCTTGGCGAAAAACCACGGGAACTCCCCTGGGCGTGCAGACGGACCGATATTATCTTATTAAAGATCCATCCGGTAATATTTATAAGCTTCGCTTTACCAGCATGGGCGCAGGAAACCCTCCCGTCGACGGCGGTATGCGCGGATATCCGGAAATTGAATATAAACTGGTAAAACGCGGATAACCTCTCACATTAAAAAGAAAATTCTCACAAAAAAAGAAACACAATGATTAAAGACCTGTTCATCGGACTTATCCTGCTGACTACCTTATCAGCCTTCCCTTCCTGCGACAGAAATACTCAGGGGTCCACCGAGTTTTCCGACACAGCTAAAATTGTTTCACTCAATGGAACCGTTTCGGAGGTTCTGGTTGAGCTGGGGCTGGAAAATAGCATCGTAGGAGTAGATGTAGCTAGTACTTATCCGGCAAGCCTGGCTGAGATACCCCGCGTGGGGCATAGCCGACAAATATCTGCCGAAGGGGTGCTGGCGCTGGCACCCGAAATCGTCATCGCCACTACTCAGGATATTAAGCCCGAATTGGCAGAACAGATTCGCAATGCCGGCGTGCGGGTTTACCTGTTCGACCACGTATACTCGAAAGAAGGAGCCAAAGGTCTGATTCAGTCCCTGGCTGATTCACTGGGCAGGGAGAAGGAAGCCGAAGCAATACTGATGCGCCTCGAGAAGGATCTTCAACAGGTGAAGTCGGTCGCGGAGGATGCTGCAAAACCAAAGGTTCTTTTCATTTACGCCCGTGGATCCGGAACCATGATGGTCGCTGGAAAAGATACCCAGGTTGATCAGATGATACGTCTCGCCGGAGGCAAAAACGCCATGGAGGATTTCTCCGACTTCAAGCCACTCACTGCCGAAGCCCTTGTCGCTTCAAACCCTGACGTCATCCTGATGTTCGACAGCGGTCTGTCAAGCTTGGGTGGCGTCGATCAGTTACTCGAAGTACAGGGCGTTGAGCAAACCAATGCAGGAAAAAACAGAAAAATCGTAGAGATGGACGGGCAGCTACTTACCGGATTCAGTCCCCGATTAGGAAAAGCAATACAAGAGCTTTCCTCGAAAATACACTAATCTACATTCAGTTGAAAAAAAATACACTGATAATTAGCGCCTTGACATTTCTGTTAATAGGCTCGTCCTTGTTATCGCTTTGCGTGGGCGCCGTTAAAATTAGTCTTGCCGAATTAATAGGCATCATCATGCATCAGTTTAACATTCACACCGCATTTGAGTTTGGAACGCAACAAAAGGCCGTATTTCTAAGCATACGCTTACCGAGGGTGCTTCTAGGAGCTCTCGTTGGCGCAGCCCTGTCCATTGCAGGGGCAAGTATTCAGGGTTTGTTCCGAAACCCCCTGGCTGAACCCGGACTTATCGGAATTTCGTCAGGGGCAGGACTTTTTGCGGTGATTTTGATCGTGTTGGAAGCGCGTTTTTTTGGAGTGCTAACATTCGTCTTTGGTTACTATGCTTTGTCGGCTGCTGCATTTACCGGAGCCTGTCTGGCTTGCTTTGTCGTTTATCGAATTGCTATGAAGAACGGAAAAGCCGATATAACCGCCCTCCTCCTAGCTGGAATCGCTATAAATGCGCTTGCCGGCTCTTTCACAGGCTTGCTTACCTATCTTGCCACCGACGAACAGCTGAGGAACATCACGTTCTGGAGCATGGGGAGTTTGGGAGGAGCAAACTGGAAGGTAGTTAGCGGCATTTTACCCTTTGTTGTGATTCCCGTGATCGCGCTACCATACTTCGGGAAGGCCCTGAATGCGATGGCTCTTGGCGAAGCACAGGCAGCTCATATGGGCGTAAACGTAACTGGAGTTAAAAGAGCAACCATTTTATTGGCGACGCTGGGTGTCGGGGCCTCCGTTGCCGTATCTGGTTTGATCGGGTTTGTCGGACTGGTGGTACCGCACATTCTAAGAATGGCTTTCTCGGCCGACAACAGACTGGTGATTCCGGGTTCGGCCATATTGGGCGCTTCCATTCTGGTGTTAGCAGATCTTTTGGCACGCACGCTGGTTGCACCGGCAGAACTGCCCATAGGCATATTAACGGCCATCATCGGAAGCCCCATTTTTATTTACATCATCCTCTCGGAACGACGAAAACGAAACAACATTTAATATCTAACGAATGATAAGTGTAAAAGAACTTCGCTATTCCATCGGCAAAAAACACCTGGTAAATGGACTAAACTTCGACGTATATCCGGGGGAGTTAATGGCTATTGTCGGAGCGAACGGCGCAGGCAAAAGCACGCTGCTCAAATTGCTCTGCAAGGAAATCGATTTCCATTCAGGAGAAATTCTACTCCGCGGCAAACCCTTGGCAGCCTATAAACAAAATGCACTGGCTAAATTCAGGGCTGTGTTATCGCAACAAACCACACTCTCGGTATCCTTTAAGGTGCACGAGTTGGTGACGATGGGGCGCTATCCTCATTTCGACACCCTACCATCCGACCACGATCTTGACATAATTCAACGGGCGATGGAAGAGACCGGAGTGAGCCAGTTTAGCCATCGCGATTATAACACGCTCTCGGGAGGCGAACAGCAACGGGTTCAGTTGGCCCGGGTCATCGCTCAAATTTACGATCAAAACGAAGGAATCCTTTTCCTTGATGAACCGACTAACGGGCTCGACCTGCGCTATCAGCAACAAATCCTTAGTCTTGCCCGAAGTCTGGCAGACCGGGGATACTGTGTCGTCAGCATCCTTCATGATGTAAATATCGCTTCCCGCTATGCCGACAAAGTTCTCATCATGAAACAAGGAAAATCTGTCGCCTTTGGTGCCCCAACCGAGGTAATCAATTGCGAAAACATACATCGAGCATTTAATATACACGTAAAATTAATTCATGACGATGAATTTCAATGCTCATTCGTTGTCCTTTCTTCAAACCTCTCAATCCAAACAAAATGAACAACACCATCCAAAATTTAAAAGAACAATTTGCGACCTTCAGGGCTGAAAATCCGAAGATCAGAATACGCGATGCCGCCCGGACACTTGGGGTATCCGAGGCGGAACTGGTATCCACTGGCGAAAACAATATCCGGTTAGAAAACGGTTTTGAAAACCTTTTGAAAGAAGTGAATCAATTGGGCTACGTTATGGCACTTACCCGAAACGACCATGCCGTACACGAGAGAAAGGGTGTTTATACAAAGGCATCTTTTAACGGACATATTGGATTAGTGGTCAATCCAGATATCGATCTTCGGTTATTCATGAATGCCTGGCATTCCGGCTTCGCTGTCGTAGAGGGCGACCGCAAGAGCCTTCAGTTCTTCGATCAGGCGGGCGAGGCCGTCCACAAAATCTATCTCACCGAAAACAGTAACTTAAAAGCGTATGACCAACTGGTCTCCTCCTATCGCGACGATTCTTCCGAAACTCCGCTGACTGTCCCGACATCCAAGACCGCTTTCATAGAAACACCCGATGATCAAATCGAGGTCGCCGCATTTCAACAAGCTTGGACCGAACTGAAAGATACCCACGAGTTTTTCGGACTGATGAACCAGTACAGAGTATCGAGAAAGCAGGCCATGCGTTTAGCGCCAAAAGGCTATGCCTGTGAGGTTTTCTGGCCATCCGTTAAAAGTCTTCTGGAAGAAGTATCCGAACAGAACATGGACATTATGGTCTTCGTCGGTAACCGAGGCTGCATTCAAATTCACACCGGCAAGGCTAAAAAACTTCTCCAAACCGGGTCGTGGTTTAATGTTCTCGACCCTGAATTCAATATGCATTTGCGGGAAGATGCCATTGAAAGCGTATGGCGGGTAAAGAAACCAACGAGCGACGGAATTGTTACTAGTCTGGAGCTTTTCGACGCCGAGGGAAACGTAATTGTTCAATTCTTCGGTAAGCGAAAACCACGCGTACCGGAAAGCGTAGCCTGGAGAAAGGTGGTAAGTGATTACACAGTCCAAAAATAAACGAAATGTTACATAAAGCACGAATCATCGTCACCGTCCTGCTAAGCCTGCCCTTCCTTTCCTATGCACAAGAGCCGTTCAGCATATTCACCGGAATGGGTGAAAAAGTACAACTTGGGCAAGTGATTGAAGCGAGTCAGGGTAAGTCACACATCTTTTTCGGGGAACTGCATAACAATGCAGTTGCCCATTGGTTACAACTCGAACTGACCAAGGCTTTATTCAAAAGAGATTCACTGCATTTAGTGATTGGGGCAGAAATGTTTGAAGCCGATAATCAGCTACTGTTAGATGAATACATGTCGGGATTGATTTCGCAAAAAAGCTTTGAGGAAGAAGCGAGGCTCTGGAAAAATTACAAAACAGACTATAAGCCAATTCTGGAATTTGCCAAGGAGCACCGCATCCGTTTTGTAGCAACAAACGTACCCCGGCGTTATGCCAGTGCAGTATTTCATGAGGGAGTCAGCGTCCTGAAAAACCTTGGCACTGAGGCATCCCGATTTCTCCCACCTCTGCCATTGGTTATCGACACAACTCAAAGTTCCTACCACAAATTATCAAAAATGTCCGGTAGTCATCAGGGAAATTACATGCTAGAAGCACAGGCAATCAAAGATGCCACAATGGCCCATTTCATTGCTCATAATTCCATACGCGGCTCTGTGTTTCTACACCTCAACGGTTCCTATCATAGCGACCGTTATGAGGGCATAGTCAATTATCTTCAACGAGACGTACCTCTCAAAAAGATGCTGATCATAACAACGGTTGTTCAATCAGAAACCAGCCGACTGGATAATAAAAACAAATCGCTGGCTGACTTTATCATATGCGTCGATGAGAGCTTTACATTAACGCACTAACGGTCCAGAATATCTAACTACCCGGACTGGCCGTGCCGCATCTAGGCAAGCAGTTCGAACAAAGTGATAAAAAATAGACTCTGTTTAACAATGATCAAACAGGGAAACGGGTTTGTTAATCTATCCATACTGCCTGCGTGAAAGCGCCGTTCACAGCAGCATCCCACACTTCTACCCGTACCCATTTCCGGCCTTTAAGATCGGTTTTAAAAACGAACTCCTGACTGCCAAATGCTTCAGTCGAGGTTAGGTCCATGCGCTCACGATACACCTGTTCGCCATCGCCCGATACAATCTCCGCATAGCTTAACGGGAAAGTCCAGTCAAGGCCTAAAGTAATTTCCGCTTTTTTACTGCCGTCCAGGTTCACAGTTTCCCCCGATCCCTTTCCATTCACCCTAAACGTCGGAACTAACACCTCTCCGGTTGAAACAAAGAATTTGCCTTGTTCCATGGCGTCGAGAACCGGCTGCCAGCCGTCCTCGAACTTAGGCAGTTTGTCAAGCTGAAGATAATTGATATTCATATTGGCATAAAGCTCATAGTTCGGTTCAATCTTGAATAAGTCGGCCTCACCAATGACATACTTCCTATGCCCCCAGTTAGCCATATCGTCCATGACATCGAGCACCCGTTTCCCTAAACGGTCCTGCGACAAATCGGCTGGCATCGGCTTCCACGCAGCTCCTAAAAACCGATCCGACTTAAAAAAATCTTCATCCTTATACCGATCCGGGTAACCGGTTGATCCCTTTATCCGGGCATGAGCGGTCCAGGCCAGACCATTCTCAAGCTCCAAAAGCTTTAGCATTTCTTCTTTGTTTCCAACCCGGTATACTTTTCCATATACTGGATGCTCCTCCACAAAGGGTTGATCCTTTTTTCGCGACATGATCCAATAAACTGGCTTAGGGAAGATGTTCATCCAGTGGCCACCAAAGTGACTGTTAGGTTCCTCTCCCGGAAGCATCAGAAAATCGCCGCCGGATAGTCGCTTACTTTCTTCAAACATCTTATGAAACTCCGGAAGGCGGCGCGGGCCGTCGTCACCTGGATTACCTGCCAAATGAAATTCCCCCAAATGCATAATATTTACCCCAATATTTCGTAACGCCTTTACATGTCCCGGAATTTCCGGGATCGGCTTATGGGTAAGTATATCATCTATGTGTTCTGTGTGAAAATGACTGGCCATCGTGTAATAGCCCTTTAAGGGTTTATAGGAGTCGGAGTTTGTAAAACGCTTCACATCGTCGAGCACCTTCCCATCCTTTTCGTCACTCAGTAATACAAAAAAGTTAAGGCGCTGTTGAGTATTGGGTGGTGCGTTAAACCAGGGCACATGGCGGTTGTCGCCCATTAAATCTTGTCTGATTCCAATGGCAAACTCTGATATCATACTCCGGTAATCGGTTCCGTACCAGGTATACTTCAGGTTGTAGGCATTATCCAGCGGATAAAAATATTGATGCGGTGGTGGAAAGACAGCAAGGCTGCCACCAGTTGTTTCTCCGGCAATTGCCCTGTACTTCACCGCCAGGTTTTCGCTTGGAGCATTCGCTCGCACGGATGCACTTTCCAAAAAATTATCGGTATTTGACCAGAAAACCTCCTTGAAGGTTGCAGCCGAACCACTTAAGCCTGCATCGTAAATAATGGCCGTAGAATCTTTCTGTGTGGCCATCACAGCAGCAATATTCACCAAGGGACTTCCATTAAAAAGAGTGATTTCCAGTTCGCCCTGAAAACTTCCGCCTTTCATCCCCCCCATTCTTACAATCGTACGCGAGCCTTCGCTGCTGACGCGGGTACTTCCACGGTCGATCTTGAGGAGATGCGAAGTATGAGGCTTATATGCTGTTACGTCGAAAAATATGTTCCATCCTCCACGTTTTTCCAAATCCCGTTTGCCTTCTGTTAGGATAAAGACAGGCTCTACTTTCGCTGCAATTTCACTCCAACTCCCGGAGCTTCCCAATTGCATACTTTCGATGACAGCACCTTCTCCCCTTGTCTTGATCAGCAATTTCGCTGATTCGCCCTCTCCGGCAGGCCAAACAATTTCAAGTAAGTCGTTATTGACAGAGGCTTTTGCCAGCCCCTTTTTATCGAAGCCGCTAAAATCGACCGTCGATTGGGCAAATATCATCGAATAAGGGAGCAGGAAAACGGCTAAAAATAAGATTCTCACATGCATCGCTGAAACTAAGCGCATACTGCCGAAAGGATTCGGATGTAATAGGTTCATATCGGTTTTAATTAGGTAAATCGATTAAATATAGAAAAAAATCTATAAAATCGACAAATTGCCCTAAAATTCCCGAAGACTTGCCGCCGCGTTGGTCAGCGCGACCAAGGGCAAGGAAAGTTAAATCTAAGGGGCGGCTTACGACCGCAAAACCGATTGTTTAAAAGCAAGAATCAAGAAAAATCGATTAGCTTAAACGACAGGGGTCGGGTTCGTATCAGTATTCGTGTCTACAGACGTATCCGAACCCATCGTAATATCAGAATTCAAAGCTATATCGGAATTCGTATATTCAGTTAGATCTTCTACAGAAGCAATAAAGGCGTCGTTCTTTACCATATCGATCGCGTTATCTCGCGCATACGAGGAATTATAGCTTTCGCCCTGTCCAATGGTTTTACCGTCAGAAGCTTCGAGCGTGAACGTAAAGAAATTATGTCGGTTGCTTTTTTGATACCGGAGCGCTATCTGGGAATTCACTTTAACCGATTCGATATCTTTGAAACAGGCGAGTTTCGAGGGATACGCTGTCCCACAAAGGATAATTTCATAATTATCTGATTTCAGCTGATAGAAGTACTCGTTTTTTATCAAGCTCTTATAAACCTGAAACTTAGGGAATGTGGACATGATCATGACTTTACCCTGCAAATATAAGGTGTAGTACAAAGGATCATTGTAGTTAATCTTTGGTTAACATGTAGTAATATTGCTACAAGCATGACGACCCTCATGCTATTTCCGCCTTGTCGATATGATGTACATCACGCTGGGGATATGGAATATTGATGCCCGCTTGCTGAAGAGCCACCTTGCAATTCATCAAAAGCTGTTCATGCATGGTCCAGAACTGGGCGTTGGTAGCCGACACTCGTACCGATAAAGTAATCCAGCTTTCCGCCAGATTCGTAACCACCACCTGGGGCGGCGGGTCAGTGAGTGCCAAAGGATTCGAAGTAGCTACGCCAAGCAGAACTTCCTTCGCCTGTCTCAAATCGGTGTTATAGTTCACCCGCACATCAATCATAGAACGACGGGTCCCCGTCGCTGTATAATTAGTAATGCTACTATTAGAGAGTTCTCCATTTGGAACCACCACCATCAGATTTTCTCCGGTATTCAATTTGGTGTTGAAAATGTCAATCACCATTACCGTACCTTCCACTCCCTTCGAGGAAGCGATATAATCGCCCACACGAAACGGCTTCAGGGTGAGGATGAGAACACCCCCGGCGAAATTTGACAGGGATCCTTGCAGTGACAAACCGATCGCCAGACCAGCAGCGCCCAAAATAGCAATAAAAGAAGATGTCTGAACCCCTAATTGAGATATTACGACGATAAACAGGATGATTTTCAGGCCCCAGTTAAGCAGATGTCCTACAAACGTGCGTATGGACACATCCACGTTCCTCCGCACGAATATCCGGTCCAGCAATCGCATTAAAAATTTTATCACCCATAAACCCAGTACCAGGATGATAATCGCCGAAATAAGCCCCGACAATAGCAAAGGGAGATAATCAATAACCCGTTCAAAGAATGCGTTCCAATGCCCCTCGAAAGTTTCACTGTTTCGTGTGGTCTGTAAGATCATAAAAAAAAAATCGCCGTGTCTAACATCGTGTTCGATCTAATCAACTCATTAAGCTTATCTTTGTTTTGTGGAAGCAAAAAAATCAATCAACGATATCCTTGATCAACATCAGCTGAAGAAAACCGCGCCAAGGTTAAACGTGCTGAGAGTCTTGAGCAGTCGTGGCGTTGCCACCTCGCAGCCCGACCTCGAGCGCCTTATGGGCAAAGAGATTGATCGGGTAACACTTTATCGAACGCTGAATACGTTCGAAAAAAAAGGTATCATCCATAAAGTCCTGAATATGCACGGTACGTCTAACTATGCGTTGTGTTCCGGTTCATGCACACCTGAGCATCACCAGGACGAACATGTCCATTTCAACTGCACTGCGTGCGAGCAGATTTACTGCCTGAACGAAGTGAAAACTCCGGGAGTTCAGGCAATACCTGAGGGATTTGAGGCCTCATTCAAGGAATTGATCGTTTACGGCCTTTGCCGAAGATGTAGTAAGAAATGAGGATATATTTTAGATTGAAAAGCTTAAATTTGATTTCACCTCACTGAAATACCATGAATTTTCCGCCCGAACGAAAAGAACAATTATTAACGCTTCTAGGGCACCGGTTTGAAAAATTCCCGGAGCGCCACCCGAATATCCGATGGAGTGCAGTCCGGAAACGACTTGAGAATAATGAGATCAAGCTTTGGTCGCTCAACCAAATGGAGGAGACTGGTGGCGAGCCCGATGTAATCGGATACAAGAAAGAGACTGATCAGTATATTTTTTGCGATTGCTCATCCGAAAGTCCGAAAGGACGCAGAAGCGTGTGCTACGACCAGGAAGCCCTCGACTCACGAAAAGAGCATAAACCAAAAAACAGTGCCGTAGCAATGGCAGCCGAGATGGGAATAAAGCTGCTTAGTCAGGAGGACTATTTTTATCTGCAGCAACTTGGGAACTTCGACAACAAAACTTCCAGTTGGCTGATCACACCGGAAGATATCAGAAACTTAGGTGGGGCCATTTTTGGCGACAGGCGATTTGGACATGTTTTCATTTATCATAATGGTGCCGAATCGTATTATGGAGCCAGAGGATTTAGAGGTTTGCTCGAAGTTTGATCGTTCATCGTACATCGTACATCGTTCTCCGGTGTTAAGAATCCGGACAAAGAATTTCACGAAGCTCCTGGCGCGACCGTGCAGGGTAGAGTGCGTAGCCCAGATGATCTTCTTCGTACCTACAATCAATGCAATTCTTCACACTGTCGTTTTCCTGATGTTGAACTGGTTTACCATCGGCTATATAGGTCTTCTTTTCTAATACCGGCAGACAGTCTTCACAATCTGCCCCTTCTTCCAGGTAATCGTATTCAAAGATGAGTTGTCCGTCTTTAAAATAGAATTCCTCTTTGTGGTGTCGATTATTTACAACCGGCCAATCAATCACAATCTTCACGGCTTTTCCTTTGTCCAGGTAATAAGTGACATCCACTTCTTCATCGCAGGGAAATCTGAAGATGCGGATTTCGGATGTAATTCCGTTGATCCGTATTATTTCACGTTGAATCAACGACACCTCATCGGTAGCCGAATCGAAGATCGATTCGGAACTACCTGTCCCGGGTCCCTGATTACATGAAATCAAGAATATAAGCCATATCGATATTTGCAGGCGGAAAGTAAAGGCCTTCATGTATTCGAAACGATTTGAGCGGATAAAGGTTTGCTCCTTTACTCCAGGTGCTCCCACCATTTACTGAATCTCTGGGCCTCATTATCCAAATCAAGCAACTCCCCGATCATGGGTGTGGCGATATTGAGCATGGGTCCTTTGTTAAGCTCGGTCAGCTTCATGAGGGGCTCGCTCCAGGGGTGTTGGCCGAGTTTAAATTTTGCTGAGTGCACAGGAAAAAGTCGTCGGGCATTCAGGTCCTGGCTAGCCTTCAATACCTCCTCTGGAAGCGTGTGAATATATCGCCATGCTTCATTATACTGTCCATTCTCCAGAATGGCAAGATCAAACTCATCAAAAGCCCGTCCAATTTCCGCAAAGTGAGTGTCGTAGCCGCTATCACCTCCTATAAAGATCCGTTTCGAGGGACTCTCCAATACATAGGACGTCCATAAGGTGGTATTCCTTTTTAGTGTTCGTCCGGAAAAATGACGTGCCGGAGTAAAGTGAAGTTTAAAACCGTGGCTAAGGTCAACCGAATCGCCCCAGTCTTGCTCAATCAAGGATGATGTCTCATAACCCCACTGTTCCAAATGAGCTCCGACCCCGAGCGGAACGATGATCTTCCCCACCTTACCCTTCAATTTTTTTACAGTCTCAAAATCCAGATGATCGTAATGGTCGTGCGTTATGATAAGGAAATCGATTGGCGGCAAATCTGATACACGATAACGGTCGGACCCTTTGAAAGCCCTGTTAAAACGTTTGATAGGAGAAGCATAGCCGCTTAAAACAGGATCGACTAAAAAGGTCAGTCCGTCGAGCTGAAGGAGATAAGACGAATGCCCGAACCAAACTAGGTAATTTCTATCTTTTGGAATCGCCTTAAGATCCGTAACAATCGAGGGTATACTGTCTACAGGTACTCCGTTGGGGAATTTTTTAAAAAGAAAATCAAAAAAAACCTTCGGATAAGAATAGCCCTCTGCCAGCGCGGGCGTTTCCCGCAGGTTCTGAAACTGCCCATCTTTATAGTTGGGCGACTGTAGTACTCGGGCTAACCGAGCACCTTCAGGCTTTGAGCCAAAAATTTCTTGTCGTAAAAATAAATAGGTTCCCGCCATAGATAAAATAATAAGAGACAGAAACACCAGGCTTAGTGTCTTCATGGATTCCGTTTCGCTCCAAATGTAATCATCCTCACTGAGAAGTTTAAGGTAAAAAAGCGAGAACAGAATAGAAATGTTTTTGTTACGCACTAAAAGTTAGCGTGAGATTTCACTACTTTAGGAAAGAAAACTATAAACTATGAAATGTCCAAACTGTAACGAAACCTTGCTATTAAGTGATAAAAATGGAATTGAAATTGACTATTGTCCTTCCTGCAGAGGCATATGGTTAGATCGGGGTGAACTCGATAAAATTATCGAACGTTCTGCGGATCACTATTCGAGAAAAGAAAATTATGGTCGGGATGCGGCTCAATATGGTCACACCGACACGCCTCGCGCAGATTATCCTTCCCGCGAAGGTGACTACCGAGGGAGAAAGCCCTACAAGAAGAAATCGTTTTTAGACGACCTTTTTGATTTTTAACAAGACCGTGTCACGGGCGACATCTGGTAGCCGAATGCAAGACAGAACCAAGAGTAAGCTAAGTTAGAGGGCAACAATCCGTCGAAACGTAAGGTTTATTCTTGGTTTCATTGGCTTAGTCGATTTTGCAATTCGGTGCTCCCAATGCTCCTGTAAATCACCTTTCATTAAAAGATAGGAGCCGTTCTCAAGACGTATTGAGTGCTTTCTATTGTGATCAGACTGAAGCCGGATATCGAAATTTCGAACCTGACCCAAGCTTACCGAAGCGATGACAGGATTCCTTCCTAAAATGCGTTCATTATCACGGTGCCATGCCACAGAATCGTTGCCATTACGGTAATAATTTAGTAAGACGCTGTTAAATCGTACTCCTGAAAGCGCTTCAACACGCTCCTTCATCATCAGCAATTCAGCGGTCCAGGGGATCGGGTCAAGCCTCATTCCGGTAAAGGAATAATTGGTGCCCGGATCACCAAACCAGGCGGTAAGCCTTGGCGTTGCTATCTCCTTATTGTATATTTTTATAGTTTTTTGTTCCCAGGGAACCTTGCTAATAAAATGATCAAGCAGATAATTACTTTCCAGCGCTGAAAACACTCCGGGTATGTATTCCAGCATATCAGAAGGTAAGCTCCTACCCTGCCCAGCCTCGCCAAATAAACTAAGCTGATCCATTCGCTCTAGAAACTTAAACGGGCAAAGGATGTAGACGTCGACGTGTTTCTCACGCTGTAGGTTTTAAGCGATTTCTTAAGCGCCTTACGAGCCATGTGGATACGGGTTTTAACTGTCCCAATGGGAATATCCATATGATCGGCAATTTCCTGATATTTATAGCCCTCAAAATACATCGTGAATGGGGTGTAATATTCCTCGGGCAACCTGCTCATCGCCTCTTGAATGTCTTCCATCACAAACTTGTTCTCTCCCTTGTTATCTATCGAACTATAGAGCAAGTGGCCCGAGTGAATTTCTTCTGTCTGGCTGACTACATTACTGCGCCGAACCATTCGGCGATAATTATTTATAAAGGTGTTTTTCATGATGGTGTATAACCATCCGTTCAGGTTAGTGCTTGGCTGGAATTTTTCTTTGTAAGTCATCGCTTTTAATACAGTATCCTGAACAAGATCCTGTGCATCTTGTTCGTCGCGGGTAAAATGCAGGGCATATACTTTCAAATTTGGTGCATGGTTGGTAACAAGAGATTCGAATTCTAACGTGTTCATTGTATTAGGGTTTAGGGATTAATAAATAAATTCCGAACCAACTAAAACAAATATGCTGCCTTTTATGGGGCCTAAATCCAAAATGAGTACTAACCACTTACCATTAGGGTACTTTCCGTTTTTAAGCGCGTAAAGTACACTGAATAATCGCACAAAAAGCGAACTGAACGTTTGGAGACAGCATCCGAAACGGGAAAAAATGGCGGCTAGTGCGTATTTTCCGAAGTTTTTACTTAAACGTTTGTTCTAAAAAACGTTGCAGGGCTAGTCCACGTAAGTTCTTAGCGACCAGTTTTCCATCAGGATCAATCATAAACGAAGCGGGAATGGCTGTAATTTTATACAATTGAGCAGCTTCGCTATTCCATTCTTTCAAATCGGAAACCTGCGTCCAATTCAGTTTGTCTTCATAAATAGCCCTGACCCATGCATCCTTCGTGCGATCAAGCGAAACTCCCAGGACCGTAAATCCTTTATCCTTGTAGATGTTATGTTGTGTTACAATATTGGGATTCTCCTCCCGACAGGGCCCGCACCATGCCGCCCAAAAGTCGAGAAGCACGTATTGTCCTCTCAGATCAGACAGCTTAACATTCTTACCTTCGGGAGTAGTGGAGGAAAAGTCGGGAGCCATCTGTCCAATGCTCAACCCCTTCATTTGGGCCATATGGTTTGCAAAAAGCATAAACGTGGAGTTGTTTGGGAAGACGCCTTTCACTTCTTCGGTATATCGGATCAATTCCGATTCATATCCGCTGGGGTCTACAGAGTAGAGAAAAAGCATTCCGTATAACCCTGCCAGATTTTCGCGGTTCTCATTTGAAAATTCATAAATGGCATGTGCAGCTGAGTCCATGGAATTCTGGCTTTTCTCCCTGAGTTCAGCCTGTACAGCGTCCTGCTTCTCTCCCGCTGCAATCCGCCGTTCGTACTCATCCTGAATAGCATTCTGCTCCCTTTGAATTCTCAATCGCAAGGCATGCAAGTCGCGCATCTTCGTATTGACGTCGGATCCTTCAATCTCGTATTCATCGCCCTGCTGGAGATCCGTTTTGAAGTTCAGCTCCTCGCCGCTTTGAAGTATCAGGTTGTAGGGCCGGAAGCCAACCAACAGGGTGTACATTCCCGGTTCGGCAACCATTCTTTTAATAGTAAATCTCTTATCTGCGTCGAGCATAGCCGAATCAATTAACATATCGCCTTCATAAAGTAACACCTTGTCGATATCGGCGGCATGAAGAATCTGGCCGTTCAGCTGTACGAAGGAATCTCCACTTTCTGAGCTTGATGAACAACCCGAGAGCATCCCCAGGATGAAGACCCCGGTAAGAGCCATTTGGCCTTTTAAGTGTTTTATAATAGACATAGGAGGTAAGCTTGATTGATCACTGTTCAGTTAATTTATAAACGAATAATCTCAAAGTATGGTTGGTAGTCGCCCATATAATGATGGCAAAGATAGCAAGAATTTCAAACTCGGGTCATAATCTGCGTTTAAGCCTATGCCCCTTCCGGAAACTCTTATCTTTGCGCTCCAAAGAACAAAATTACAGATATGTATAACTTAAAAATTATTTCTTCCAGTGTCCGCCCTGGTCGTAAGGGACCTGTGGTAGCAGAATGGATTGCGGGCATTGCACGTAAATCTGGACAATTCAACGTGGAGGTACTTGATCTTGGAAAGCTCAACCTTCCACTCATGAACGAATCAAACCATCCGATGATGCAACAATATCAGCACGAACACACAAAAGCCTGGAGTGCTAAAATCGCAGAGGCGGATGCCTTTATTTTTGTTACAGCCGAATATGACTATAGCTATCCGGCTCCTCTTAAAAACGCCCTTGAATATTTGATACACGAATGGGCATACAAGGCCGCGGGTGTAGTAAGCTACTCGGTGGGGCCGTTCGCCGGAGTACGCGCACTGGCCAGCCTGAAAGCCGATCTCCTATCGTTGAAAGTGGTATCTCTTGCCGAGTCTGTAACGATACCATCCCTACTAGAGCAACTCAATGCGGATGGTGAAATGCAACCTACAGAAATTGTAAGCAAGTCGGCCGGACTCATGATTCAGGAGCTGGTTCGCTGGACAAAGGGCATGAATCTAATCAGGGAAAATAAGTAAGCTACTTGTTATCATTGGCGTCTGCCTGCTTCATCCGGGCAGACACCTTTATGTAAACTCTTATAGAAAATCAGGATGAAATACTTCTCCTGGCATAACCTCGATGTAGGCTGGAACCACGGTGAAACGCATGACCACCGCATTGGGATTTAACAGGCAGCCCTCGCCCACGGACGCCTCTCCCCCAATATAAACTCCCGGATAAGTCGTAACATAATCTTCCACTACTGCATCGTGATCTACACAAACATGGGAATTAATAACCACATGTTTCCCGATTTTAGCTCCTGACTGTATCACCGCCTGGGGTAAGACAACCGTGCCCTCCCCGATTTCTACATCGTCGGCAATCCAAGCACTCGGATGGATAAATGCTGACATCCGGTGAGAAACCTTTTCCGCCAAGCTTTTTCTGACCTTTCCGCTTCCTATACCTAACAGCAAAGTGGCTTCAGGATGAACATCGCTGTTGTAGGGAAGCACCCTTATACCAGCAATTTCCTTGGGCAGATCGCTGTCATTAAAAAAACACATAACTTCTGAAGACGGAGCAATTGATTTTACTAAGTCCTTCAGAACCCGGGCATGACCGCCTGCGCCGTATATCACATAACTTTTTTCATCCATAGTCAAATTCAATGGTTTAGAAGTAAATATGGATTTTCTTTTCAATTCAGACAAAACTTTCGCGAAAGATTTTTGAAGTTTTACAGATCGTTTGCTTTCGGCATCAAAAATGTATAAGTAATTTTCAGGTTTCCTAAAAAATATACTTAATCGACTTTCTTGTATGTCGCAACTGTCACCTTACACGATTTGCAATGACCATTATATAGCCATTGATGGTGAAATGCATAAACAAAGTAAAGCTTTGAATGGTGGAGTAAGCCGCCCGTTCAGCTATGTCAAAAGATCTGCTGGTCTAATCGAGATTCTCTATGAAAAAAAGTGACGATATTCCCACGATCGATTACAAGCAGATTTTTGAACATTCACCTGCGGCTAAATTAATCATCGCCGTGGATGCTCCCGTTTATACAATTCTCGATGTGAATCGGGCCTACCTGATGCGAACCAATTCAACCCGTGAGGACCTGCTCGGAAAATCCGTCTTCAACGTCTTTCCGGCAAGCCCCGACGACGGCATCTCCGAAAATATTGCCCTGACGATTGATTCTTTTGAGCGGGCTATACAGACAAAGGAACCGCATACGATGTACGACTACCGTTACGATATTCCGGTTCGAGGTTCTGACAAATTCGAGGAACGTTATTGGACTACCACCAACACGCCACTGCTTGATGAACATGAAAACGTCAAATGCCTGATCCATTCTCCTGTAAATACCACTGCTATACATAAGATGGAAGAACGTGCCCAGGAAAGACTTTTTTCGATTTTGATGCAAGCACCGGTGGGAATTGGAATATTCATGGGCCCGGAATTCAGGGTGGAGCTCGTTAACCCACCTTTGTGTGAGTTATACGGAACCTCGCCCGAGGAGATGTTTGGAAGGCCTGTGTTTGATGTATTGAAGCACGCAAAAGGAATGGGATTCGAAGAGCTCCTGGAAAATGTCCGGATAACAGGAGAAACCTACATAGGCGAATCTGTCTCAGTACCTATCGTACGAAAAGGTGCTTTAGAGGAAGTATATGTTAATTTCGTCTACGAGCCCTTCCGTGAAAATGACGGAAGCATAAGCGGAGTAATCGCCGTTGCCACGGAGGTAACCGAAGAAGTTCGGATCAGAATGAAGCTAAAAGAAGCTGAAGAGCGAACACGACTAGCCATATCGGCGACTGGCCTTGGAACTTTTGATTTGAACTATCAAACCAACGAACTCGTGACATCTACCGTATTCTCAGAGATATACGGCTTCCAAAGACAGGCTACCCGCGACGAATATCTGAAAGTAGTCCACCCGGACGATCTGTACATCCATCAGCTTGCTCATAAACATGCCCTTGAAAGCGGACGCCTGCAATACGAGCTTCGCTTAGTTTGGGCCGATAAAAGCATTCGCTGGATACGAGTGGAGGGAAAGGTCATATTTGAAGCAGGACAGGCATCGCGATTGCTGGGAACAGTGCTTGATATTACCGACCAAGTAGAAGCGAAAAAAGAACAACAGAAATTGATAAAGCTGGTATCAGACAGTGAAGAATTACTGCGGAATATCACCAGTGCAGTGCCAACGGGTTTGTGGATGGCTGACTCCGATGGATCAGTAACGTATATTAACCAGACTTGGATCGAATGGACCGGGCAGCCTTACGAAGCTCACCTGGGCAGAGGGTGGATAAATGTGATGGTAAAAGAAGATCGGCGGCATATAGCTTCCAGCCTGTTGCAGGCAGCGAGATCAAAAACTGTCTTTGAAGTTGAGTTTAGGTTCCTTCATGTGGATGGGAAAATACATTGGGCTGTTGCCAGTGGTAGTCCTCAGTACAACGAAGACGGCGGGTTTACCGGGTATATCGGCGCTCTGGTAGACATAACCGACCTCAAGCATTTGCAGCAGCAAAAAGATGACTTCATAGGTATTGCGAGCCATGAGCTTAAGACACCGGTTACCAGCATCAAAGCTTATACGCAGGTACTGGAACGCATGATGTTAAAAAATGGCCATGGAAAAGATGCAGAATTGATCAGAAAGCTGGACAGTCAGGTGAACCGACTGACGAAACTAATTGAAGATTTGCTTGATGTTACGAAACTTAACTCAGGTAAGCTTCAGTTTAATGACCGCAACTTCGATTTCAATGATCTGGTACGGGAGTTGCTTGAAGACTTACAACGAACAACCGAAAGCCATATTTTAATTTCAGAATTAGCGCCTACGGTGACCGTTTTTGGCGATCGGGAGCGAATCGGGCAGGTACTAACCAATCTTATTACAAATGCGATCAAGTACTCGCCAAAATCAAACCAGATAATTGTCCGGTCAACCATTGTATGTAACGAAATACAGCTCAGCGTGAAAGACTTTGGAATCGGGATCCCCAAGGCTAATTTAGGCCGGGTTTTTGAACAGTTTTATCGGGTAAGCGGTGATATGCAACACACCTTCCCTGGCTTAGGATTGGGCTTGTATATCACCGCCGAAATTATCAAACGTGAGCATGGCAGAATTTGGGTAACGAGTCAGGAGGGGAAAGGTTCAACGTTCTGTTTTTCATTACCATTGATCAAAGAGAATACTTAAGACAAACAAATGCATAAGGCAAAGAAAATAATAGTGGCTGACGATGATCCAGCAATCTTGGATGCAATCCGACTTATGCTTGAATTCGAAGGTTATGATGTGGAATGTTTCCCCAACGGGAATGGTTTACTTGACATGGCTAAGGAGGCTGCTGACCTGCTCTTGCTTGATATTTGGATGTCGGGTACCGACGGACGTGACCTATGTCAGCAATTGAAACAACAGGAGAGCACACGCGATATACCGGTGATTATGATTTCGGCAAGTCACGATATTAAAAGTTCTGCGCTGGCTGCCGGGGCGGACGACTTCCTCGCAAAACCATTTGACATCACCGAGCTCCTTGATAAAATTGAAAAAAACATTGCCACAAACTAGCTAAATATATCGCAAGCGATAGTCTGACTTTCGTTCTTCTTTATTGAAGAAGACCAGCCCGATGTAAAACAAGTCAATGGTGAAGGCCACCTCAGAATGAGACTTTATTTCATCCCAGGCCTCCTTCATTCCTTCACTCCAATAGATATCGTCAAAAATCATAACAGAGCCTGCATGAATTTTGGTAAGGCCTAAATGAAAATAGTTCAACGTAGCTTCCTTCCGGTGATTTCCATCGATAAAAATTAAACCGATATCATCCATTTCCTCCAGCAGCGCGGGAAATTGGTCGTTAAAATCACCTACCCGGATTTCAATATTACGGGCATTTGCCTTATCGAAATTCTCACGGGCAATCGCCGCCGTTTGCGGACAGCCTTCAATGGTAATGACCTTTGCCTGTGGAACTGCCTTAGCTAGGTACAGCGTTGTTATTCCCAAGCAAGTTCCCAACTCAACAATCAAGGCGGGCGAGATATCGGCCGCCAAACGCGCGATCAAAGCAGCTATTCGAGGCGGTTTGAGGGCGTCTTTCGCGAGTGTGCTTACTTTCTTTACTTTGCTGTTATTAATAGATGAACCGGCGCCGAGATCCGTAATCTGCAATTCGCGTGCGTCATGCTTGAGCGAACGTCGTAAAGTTTCAATTGGAGCAACATAATCCCGCTTTGTATAATTGTAGATAACCCGTTTTCGTAGATATTCTACATAATCCGAAACCTCAGCAGACGGATTGGTGAAATGATGAATGTAATTTACTGCAAGTGAAAGCGACATATCAAGAATTTTCCCGACGAAAATAGGCATTTTTTTCTACCTCCTGTGCCGTATGTAGTTAAACTACTACAAGCGATTGCAGAATATACTACAAGTCAACCGCACTACAACGAGTACTTTTGAGTGTTATGAAAAAAATACCAACCTTTTATATTCTACTTTTACCTATTGTTTATCTATTGGTGCTTGGATTTAATTATAGCCAGGAACAAATAACCGAATTCAACGAAAAAAGTTATTCTGAAATTTTAGAAAGAGCGCAGGCGCCTTTAGTTTCAAATTTCACGGATACCCTGGTTGAAGCTTCTGGCGATACGGTACTCATTCACATTGAAAGGCATCGCTCACAGCCTAAGGCATTGAACGTTATGATAAGCCGATAAGTTCTTCCTTCGAGGTATAAAGGCATAGAAATTGTATCTTTAGCGGGGACTATTGCCCTGCTTATGCTAAAGAAAAGAATTGTTGCATCGCTAAAAGACGCAAATAAAGAATATAAAAGCGGGGACACATTGGTAACCGCCCTTGCCAGCAGCTCAGTCGACATATACTCAAACGAACTTACGCTGATCATGGGCCCTTCGGGATCGGGTAAAACAACCCTCCTATCCTTACTGGGTTCCGTTATTTACCCCTCAAGCGGACAGGTAATTATTGATGACCAAACCGTCAGTGACTTCCCGGAAAATAAACTTGCAGATATACGGCTTTCGAAAATAGGCTTCGTATTTCAGCAGTTCAACCTATTACAACCCCTTACCTCCTTAGAGAATGTTTTGCAGCCATTGATCCTGCAGAAAACGGATCGCAAGACGGCTGTTCGTCGGGCTAAAGAAAGTCTTAAAAAGGTCAATATGGCTGATAAAATGAACAGCCTCCCGAAGAAATTAAGTGGCGGTCAAAAACAGCGCGTTGCTATCGCTCGGGCACTGGTTACAGATCCTCCGATATTATTGTGTGATGAACCTACGGCTTCGCTCGATTCCAAAAGTGCTTCCTTCGTAATGGAAGAGCTTCGCGTGCTGGCGTCGGAAGGCAAGGCGGTAGTTGTCGTTACGCACGATCTGAGGCTGCGTAAATATGCCGATCGGATCATCTACGTCGAAGAAGGAATTATTTCGGATACATTGAAGAATGAAAAAGACTATAAATAGGACGCTACTCGTAGTCTTCATCTGGCACCTGGCAGGATGCGGACATAGTGAAAGCCAGCAGGACACTCCGGCTGATACGGCAGCCATACCCATGGAGGTAACGCAGGTTGTAGGAATAGGAAAAGTGGAACCGCTGAACGGACTTCTTGATCTGGCCATAGACCAGGCAGGAATAGTTTCTGCGGTATATAAAGAGGAAGGAGATTCGGTCAATAAAGACGACCTGATTTTATCGGTCGACTCAGAAGAGATACGAATGCAAACGGAGAATTTAGAAATACAGTTAAGCCGGCAGCACGAGCTTACCGCACAGGCGCTTGCCATTGAGAAAGAGCTAGGGGCCGAACTGCTACAGGCTGAATCTGACCTGAAAGTAAGCCGCGAACTGTCCACTGACGGTGCTGAAACCGCCCAGAACGTCCAGAACCAGCAAAAGAACGTTGACGTGTTGAGGGCGCAATACCAGGGTGCCAAGAACGCAACTCAAAGTAACCGTTTGGCGTCAATGGAAATTGCAAACAAAATCAAACAAAGCCACATCAGTAGACTGGGATATTCGTTAAAGGCCCCCAGAGACGGAATATTAGTTTCCCTGGATGCTAAAAGAGGTGGGGCAATTGAAGCCTTTGCAATACTCGGTCAACTGGCAGCGAACGAAGAACGGGTGGTTCACGGGGAAGTAGACGAGCTCTTTGCCGACCGAATAAGCATCGGGCAAAACGTTACGATTGTGAAAGAAGGCAGTAATCAAAAAATTGCCGATGGTGAAGTTGTATTCCTATCTCCTATTCTTCAGGATAAATCCATCTTTTACGACAAACCGGGTGAAGTCAGTGACAGGCGCGTAAGGCGGTTCAAAGTACGCTTCGATCAAGATAGCCGGCTGCTGATCAATATGAAGGTAGAATGCATAATCCATGTAAAATAGCGCCAGAAAAGAGGAGTTTAAAATGATCCTGACCGCGATAAAGTTTATGAGATTCGATTTACCAAAAAGCATCGGCATTTTGGTGGGGATCGTTATCAGCATTTTTTTGATTGGGCAGCAGCTGGGCACGCTTGGCTTTCTACAAACTTTAATGGGAGGCATCATTGAAAACTCGAACACTCAGGACGCCGAAATCTGGGTTATTGACCATACAACAAACAACGTCAATGTATTAGCACCCATCGATGAGCGAATGGTGCGGGAAATTCGTAGTTTCCCAGGAGTGGCCCAGACAACCGGGATCGTAACCACGAATGTCCAGGCTACATTTGAAGGCGGCAGAACCGCCTCGATGACGATGATCGGAAGTGACGGACCAGACTTTTTGGCCGGTCCGAAAAAGGAAAAAATCATTGCTGGAAGTTTGCAGGACCTTAACCTGTCGAACGCCATAAGCGCTGAGTATTTCTCTGCTAAAAGCCTTCAGGTATCGCTCGAACTTAATCAGGCACTGGAAATTAACGGAAAAACTGCTATCGTTAAAGTTCAAACCAGGAATATCCAGGGCTTCGGCGGTGAATACGCCTATTCCTCCCTCAACAATGTCCGCTTCTACGCAGATATCTCGCCCGGCAAAGTAAATGCCATTGCGGTAAAACTGACTCCCGAGGCTGATAAACATACATTAATCAATCAAATAAACCAACATTTCAACGCTGCGCGGGCTTGGGATAAGGAAGAGCTGAAGGAAGCAACCGTGAAAGAAATCTTGCTTACGTCGAACATGGGGGTGAGCTTCGGTTCACTTATCGTATTCGCAACGATCAGTGGATTTTTTATTATCGGACTGACATTGTACTCCTCAGCGCTCGACCGAATGCAGGATTACGGCACGCTGAAAGCGATGGGCGCCAGCAATGGCTATGTAACCCGACTAATTCTGACGCAGGCCTTTCTGTTTGCCCTTGTTGGTTTTTTAATTGCCATGGTGCTTCTCCTGCTATTCCGAAAGGGAGTTGCCGGAGCGGGCCTTATTATCAATTATTCGCCAGGACTTATCCTGACGCTCTTAGGAATCACGCTGCTGATATCGGTTGGCGGGTCGCTTTTCGCTGTTTTTAAAATCAGGAAACTTGAACCGGCATCCGTTTTTTAGTCCATCGCTATGAGAAAAGATATTCACCAGTTTTTGTTTTATTCAATCATTTGTCTGCAGCTTTTCAGGGTGACGGGGTCGCTTGCTCAGGAAGGGAAAACGATCAGCCTTACCCTTGCCCAAGCGCAAGAAATGGCACTGAAACAGAGTCCGACCCTGCGGATAAGTGAGCTGCAGGTAGATTTAGCCCAAAATACAACGGAAGAGAGGCGCCAACAGCGTCTCCCCCAGGTATACGGCGATATGAATCTTCAGCGAAACTTAATATTACCCACGACGCCTGTACGGGCGAAAGCCTTCGACCCCACAGCGACTGAAGATGAGTTGATCCATCTTCGCTTTACGACGAAATGGACGGCCAACACGGGAATCAATGCTTCGGTCGATCTGTTTAATCCGGAACGTTCCGGCTCCATTAAACGAGCAGCTTTGGAAGCCGGACTTTCAGCATCCGACCTACTGTTTACTAAAAATCAGCTGCTATTCGATGTTGGGAACGCCTTTTATGCCTGCTTGATCGCTGAGGAGCAACTTCGTCTGGCCGAGAATGATACGCTGACCCGAAAAGAAATTTTACAGATGCATCAAAGGCAATTTGAGAAGGGAAGAATTACCCGCTCTGAAATTAATCTGGCTAAAACTGAGCTAAATAACGGCCGCATCCTTCTCAATGAAACAAGAATGATTTATGAAAACGCTAAGTCTGAACTTCTCAGACTCATCGGCATGGCAACCGATAAGCCCGTTTCTCTCCAGTTAATCGACAGCGAACTTGTCGTCGTCAACGAGATTTCAGTTTTGAACGAGACCGAAACACAAAGCATCAGGCTCAGTCGCTTACGCCAGGAACAGGCAATCAATTTGCTGGATGTCAGAATTGCGCACCGTAGCTTTCTCCCCCTTATAAGCCTCAATGGCTATTATGGTGCAAACTATTTCGATAACCGATTTGACGTGTTTAAGGGAGCCAACTGGTACGGAAACAGCTTTATCAATCTAGGCATCCGAATCCCCCTCAGTGAGAATCTTTTTCGTAGCAAAGAACTTGCTAAATTAAAAATTCAAGAAGATATTCTTTCGGAACAGGTAAGTGCTGCAGCGAATGAACGAACACAGAACCTTCAGGAAGCGTTCAGAGAACTCCGCTATCAGGAATTCCAGTTTTTGAAACGGAAGGAAAACCTGGATATGGCTGAAGAAAACGCACGGATTTCAAGTCTACAATACGAGAAGGGAAGAATGCTGGTGGGCGATTATTATCAACAATTGTATCTGCTGCAAAAAGAACGAGCAGCTTATCTTGAAAGCAAGTATAAGCTGCTCATTTCAAAGCTTTCCCTTGAGAAAGTAAAGTCCGATTAGTGAAACAGAATGCCCTGGCTTAGATATTACCTTTCTTCAATTCGTTAACGGCATGGTCTACGGCACGAGCTGCAAGTGCCATATACGTCAGCGAGGGGTTTTGTGAAGAAGTGGAAGTCATGCAAGCTCCGTCGGTAACATATACATTTTTACAGCTATGCACCTGATTGAAGGCATTTAGTACGGATGTCTTCGGATCTTTTCCCATTCGGGCGCCGCCCATTTCGTGAATGTCCAGTCCGGGCGCCTGGCTACTTTCGTTTCTGCGGATATTAGTGAAGCCTGCTTTTTCAAACATTTCGCTAAGTTGATCGAGGTAATCTGCCTTCATTTTGGCGTCGTTATCATCGTAATCGACCGAGATTCTGATTTGGGGCATTCCCCAGGCATCTTTCTCGCTTTGATCAAGACGGGCCCAGTTGCTCTCTTTGGGTATCGTCTCTCCCATCATATGAGATCCGACGCTCCATCCACCCAACTTCGGGTTGTCGAGCGATTCTTTAAGCTCTTCCCCAATGCCGTTACGCTCGGTATACGTATAACGGCCGGCATTGAACCCGGCTGCGTAGCCACGGAGAAAATCGGTTTCCTGCTTATGTACATTCCGGAACCGCGGAATATATCCGCCCCCGGCCGGGTTCCGCCCATCGGTAGCAAAGTCTGCGGCGCCTTCATACTGTGCGGAAATACGGGCACTATAATTATGAAAAGCAAGATATTTACCCACAAGATCATTTTCATTTCCTAGTCCGTTCTCAAACGCTTTCGACTTGGAGTTCAGGAGCACCGCAATGCTGTTAATCGTGGAAGCGTTCAGAAATACGACTTTGGCATAGTACTCCGTCGTTTTCTTGGTGTTTGCATCGATTACACGCACTCCCTTTGCCTTACCTGTCTCTTCGTCGATTATAATTGACTCGGCAATGGAGTCGGTAAGCATTGATAAATTCCCGGTTTTTGCTGCCCATGGAATAGTTGAAGAATTACTACTGAAATATCCTCCAAAAGGGCACCCCCGCTGGCAGATGGTTCTGTTCATGCATTTTCCCCGCCCCTGCTCAAGATGGATGGGTTGCGGTTCGGAAAGATGGGCACAACGTGCGGATATAACGGTCCGGTCACCATAATTGGCGGCCAGTTGATCCTTGAAATACTTTTCAACGGTATTCAGGGGATAGGCCGGAAGAAATTCGCCATCAGGAAGATTTACAATGTTATCGCGATTACCGGCAATGCCGACAAACTTTTCGACGTGGCTGTACCAGGGGGCGATATCTTTATAGCGGATGGGCCAGTCGACCGCAAAACCATCACGTGCGGGGCCTTCAAAATCGAGATCGCTCCATCGCTGCGTTTGCCGGGCCCACATCAATGATTTTCCACCTACCTGATAGCCGCGAATCCAGTCGAATGGCTTCTCCTGGATATAGGGATGCTCTTTATCTTTAACAAAGAAGTGCATGGCATCTTCCCGAAAGGCATAGCAGCGGCTTATGACCGGATTCTCCTTGCGAACGGCATAAGGAATATCCAGATTATGTTCAAACTCATAAGGTGCCATGTTGGTGGTAGGGTAGTCCTTGATATGCTCGACATTCCGTCCGCGTTCAATAACGAGCGTTTTAAGTCCTTTCTCAGTTAACTCTTTGGCGGCCCAGCCACCGCTGATTCCTGAGCCGATTACAATTGCATCGTAGTGGTTGTCCTTTTGAACGGTATTGTTGTTAATATACATAATGCTTTATGCTATTTTAAAAAATGGATTGTAACGACCAGGAACGAGCTCGTAGGGAACTACTTCGGTCATATAGAATTTTGAGTTGGTGTAACCCCGAATCGACAGATTTTTAACCAGCGAATAAAACTCACTGAGTTCGGGAAATTTCTCATCCTCTATTTGTTTAAGGAAGGAGCTGCGGTCAGTGGCTTTTGCGTTTAAAAAGTCGACCTCGTACTGGTCGCGGAAGGTCGATTTAAACTTAACCATTCCTTGTCCGAATACTTTTTGCTGATTTTCATCTCCACAATCCTCTACCATTTTGATAACAAAATGCTGAAGACCCAGATCTTTAGCTCCGGGGGTATGGGTTTTGGGAATCAGCGTTTCAGCAAGCTCTGCAAGCTCTGCTGATGCCTCCTCGGTCGGATCGGAGCAAGACGAAAGATAAGGTAAAAATGCGAGTCCACCGGCTAAAATGATGCTATTCCTAAGAAAAGCTTTTCTGTTTATTGGGCTGTTCATATATTAATCAGGCGATTTATAAATCTGCAAATTAGGAAAATAATTCGGACTGTAATTAGCAAAAAAAGATTGAGAAAACAGAATTTTGTTATATTTAGACTATAAAAAATTAAAATTATGTTAGTAACCACCACTCCCGACGTTCAGGGAAAAAAAATTGTGCGCTATATTGGACTCGTAAGTGCGGAGACCATCATCGGAGCGAATTTTTTCAAAGATGTATTTGCAGGGATCCGCGACTTTATCGGCGGTCGTTCCGGAACCTATGAGAAGGTATTGCGCGATGCAAAAGATCAGGCATTGCACGAAATGCAGCAAGAGGCGTATTCGATGGGAGCCAACGCTGTGGTTGGGGTGGACCTGGATTATGAAACGATTGGAACGAACGGAAGCATGCTTATGGTGGTTGCTACCGGCACCGCCGTGGTTATTGAATAATAAAGGGAAGCATAAAGCTCCCCTTTCTAGATGGTTCTATTTCTGAGGAGGCATTGAAGGCCTGATCTCGATCTTGCTGGGTAGTGAACGGGAATTCATTTTTAAAACGTCGGAAACGAGTTCACCAATATCTTCAATCTGAATTTTCCAGGAGTCATTTTCATCTACGCTATGGTTATTAAATGGAGTGGCTACCGAACCAGGCATAATGGTCGTAACGCGAATGCCAAACTTTCTCAAATCAAGCATAACGGCTTGCGTAAATCCGGTAACCCCGAATTTGCTTGCGTTATAAGCAGATGCTCCTTCAAAAAAATTGGTACCAGCCAAACTTGAAATGGTAATATAGTAACCCTTTGAACTTTTGAGCGCTTCAAGAGATGCTTTTATACTGTAGAATGGACCGGTCAGATTTGTGTCAATGGTTTCGCGCCACTGCTCGAGTGTTAAATCCTCCACATTGCCGAAATGACCGACACCTGCATTGGCTACAAAGACGTCAACCCTACCCCACTGTTCTAAAACTTTCCCGACTGCTGCCTGTTGCGACTCGAAAGAACGTACATCAACTTCCAGGGCTAATATACGATCTTGCTGAGCCGCTGAACCCAAACGTGCTGCTGCTTCCTCTGCGCGTTGAAGCGATCGCGAACTAATTGCTACGCAGTACCCCTCTTTCAAAAGGGATTCCGCAATTCCATAACCTATTCCAGAATTTCCGCCAGTAATTACTGCAACTTTCTTATTTTCCATGCTAAACTATTTAATTGTTTTTTAATCCGGCCTCGACGGCTGTTGTTGATTAAAGCGAATTTAGCGCTATTGTTTTATATTAATATAATTTTATAGTAATCTCCGGCTTGGTTTACGTATATTTAAACGAATACAATTCGGTATTCCTCACCTTTACCATCATGGGAAGAAACGATAATAAAACTAATAAAGCCACCAAAAAAGCGCCCAAAGACCCCACGAGTGGTTCGAAACCGGAGTCAGATTATCAAGCAGGTAAAAAAAGCAAATCGACGGATCTGGATATGAAGAAGAAAAAATAAGTTTTGAGCTTCCCCAGGCTTTCTCTGCTTTATAGCAAAAAGGCTTTGAGGGCATCACTACCCCATTCTCCCCAATCCTTCATATAACCTTGCAGCACCTCCCGATAGGCGTTGAATGAAACTTCTTTTGCCTTTCGCGGTGCTGGTGCCGGAGCGGGCGGGACCATCGCCTGGGTTTCCACTTTGGTGGCAAACCAAGTTACATTTTCATGCGGAAGTGCTACACCCAATATCATCCCTGGTAAGCCTGTGAAAGATTCCGGTCCACCCGATGGCAGAATTTGTTCTGCATAGAAGGCGACTACATAGATAGAATCCATGATCAGCCCATTCGCTCTGCGACATTGAAAGCCTGCAATTTCACGCACCTCATTGGTAAGTTTCCAAAGGATATCGCTTTTTTTATCGGTAACCACATAATTTTCTCCATAAACTTCCTTAACGGCTCGAAGCGTATCATTGCTAAAATTTAGCTCGACGGTATTTTTCGCCATCAACCAGGGGTCGTCGCTGAAGAAGCTGCTCGTATTTTTAGCACCTTCCTGAAACTGATACACTGAACGTTCCTTATTAAATGTGAGGGAACTTTTGCTGGAGACGAATTGAGGTTGCGTGCGACGGTATTCCTCATATATTTTTTCAAGCCAGGTATTACTCTTGTTCTGGTCTATCCTGGCTTTGATTTTAGCATACATATTTACCCGTTTTTCGTATTCAATTTTTCCGCTCTGCACAAAATATGCGTACTGTCCGTAGCTTGGCATACAGAGCAATGAAAGAATGATAAATATGAGCGGCCTTAGCATCGTTACGAGTGTTTGATTTTTTTTCATTGATTTCCTCCCATCTTATTGAATTCCCAGGTGAGTGAGAACATGAAATATCGCTTAATGGTTGTATAATTGTTTTGAGTAATCCTATTATTGAATGCCTGACGATCGAAGCCCACATTTTGATTCAAAATATCGTTTGCATACACACTTAAGATCAGTTCCTCGCTTTTCAGGAATTTTTTCCTGACACCCCCATTCCATATCAGCCGCTCAAAATTTTCGTCGAATGCTTCAGTTGCTTCTTTAAAGGTGTAGTTGGCATCCGAAAAAACTTCAAATTTCTTTGGTAGATAGACGGTGAAAGAAGCATCACCATTGAAGCCCCAGCCTTCGTTGGAAAATTGTTTCTGCAGCGAAGAAATGCTGGATGTATACTGCGGACCGAAAGCCAGGCGTGCATTGTATTTTTTTGATACATTCTTGGATAGGTTCAGCTGTAGGGAATAATTGCCTGATTTGGTTTCGTTCAGTTCGTTGTTGATCATGTTGTAGTAGATATTTTGACCTACGTCGCCCGATGCACCATACTCCAGGTCAATGCCCTTGATCTTACTTCCGTAATAGAAATAAGCTGAGAGATCAAGAGGCATTTTATCACGTAAATTTTCATAACGGTAAATACTTTTCCCCACTGAATCGGTTTCCACATTACTGACAATCGCTTTTGAAGTTGCCGAACCATAAAGGTATACATGAAAAAACTCTCCGCTAAGCATCTTATACGTATTGTATCCAGCATTAACTGAATGTCTGAAAGATGGGTCGAGTTCGGGATTTCCCCGGGTCTCATTAAGGGGATCGAGGTTTTCACGAAACGGCTGAATTTGGGTAAGGGAGGGTTGACTGGTTCGGCCGTTGTACGATATACGTACTGATTTTTGCTGAGAAAAACGGTACTGCCAACTTGCGTTGGCGTTCAGATTAACGAAACTGCGTTCTACAAGGTCGTCCCGGAAAAGGTCGTTCTGCTTGAATATAACATCGGATCCCGAAAGACCAACGTTGACAGTGTGTTTTTCTTTCTTAAAGTTCAGCGAGGTTCCTATCGCATTGGTCAGCTGATCGAGGTCGAATTCATTACTATAAATACTATCGAGTTGATTGTACAAACCATTTGGCGAGCGGTTGTACGACAGAAGCCGCGATTGCCCTTTATTAAAGTTGAAGCGGTAATTGAACGATAAAGTCAGAAATTCAGAAAGCGGCTCCGTATAGTTTATATTGGAGCTGAAAACGCTCGATTTAATGGCATTTTCCTTTCGCTGATCGACTATCTGAAGGCTGTCGAGCATGCCTTGAAGGTAAAACTCGCTTTCCGACCTGAGAAACCCTTCCCGATCGTCGTCGCTCACCCGTTGATCAAGCGATATCGAAAGGGTTCTTCCCTTTTTCTTAAGTCGCTTATTCCAAAGAACATTGGCATGAAAATCCCGGCTGTCACCTTCATTCCTCGTGCGACGTGAACTTTGGTTTAGTAAACCTCCCGTTTCGTTTCGGGTATCTGTTCCGAAAGTATTCGTGGACCTGGAAGATTTGAGGGTTCCGTCAAGCACGACCGTCAACGATGTATTTGAATCTGCCTTATATTCGTAACGGCCATCAACCTTCTGCCGGAACATATAATTATTAAAATCTTCGTCTGCATTTGAATACTGGACACCGGCAGGTAAGGAATTCTGCGTGATTGTATTTCTTTGTCCATCTACCTCGATAGACCCTATTTTATAGTTAGCATTGATACTTTCTTTCTTTTCATTCCATTTCGTGTCGTAATGGAGACCGCCCGAATGGGCCAAAGGAATTCCCTGGCCGTTATATTGACCGTTGAATGAATCCAGCTCGTCGGACGAAGAATTGGTGATCATAATCATATCGCCGTCCATTACAATATTGTCAGACGATGCGTAACGATCGGTATCTCGCCAGTTAAGTCCAATCTTACCGGTATTCCCGATCGTTCCGTAGGCAGCAAACTTACTGGACCCTTTAAATGTATTGAACATGAGCTGAGCCTGGTATAAGTCGTCCGTCGCCATGCCAGCATCGGCCTTGCCAAACATGCCGTTCTTGCTATCCTCTTTCAACTGAATATTGATCGTTTTGGTTTTTACGCCGTCGTCGACCCCGGTGAAGGTCGCCTGGTCGCTCTTTTTATCATACAATTGCACCTTGTCTACCATGTCACCCCGTATGTTTTTGGTAACCAGGGTGGGATCGTCTCCAAAAAATTCCTCACCGTCGACCAGCACTTTGTTGACGGTTTCACCCTGTGCTGTTATCTTACCGTCTTTGTCGACCTGAATTCCTGGCAACTGAGCCAGCAGGTCTTCTACTTTTGAGTTCGGTTGTATGGTAAACTTGCTTGCATCGTATTCAATAGTGTCTCCTTTTATGGTAATGGTATTCCGGCCGGTGATAACCACATCTTTCAATAGCTGAGATACCAGCAACATGCTGATGGTGCCAAAATCATGTGACGATTTGCCTGAATCAATGGAAAATTTCTCCACAAAGTCGGTATATTTAGGATAAGACACCATCATAATATAATCGCCCTCTTTCAAATTTGAAATTCGAAAACTGCCGTCTTTCGACGCGCGGGTGAAATCGGCGAGTATAGAGTCTTTGGCATGCAATACATTGATTACAGCGTTTTCAAGCGAAATTTCCGAAGTCGTGTCGGCCACGAACCCCTGAATAGAAAATGTCTCTTGCGCATAAAGTTTGCCTGAAAACAGCAAGAGAATGACAAATAGATAAGCAGGTTTAATCATTTGGGTTAGTCATCGTCTAAATAAGCCGACAAGATAAAAATAAACTCGCCAGTAACAGTCAAATTACAAAAAAAACCCGGACTCTTTTCTGAGCCCGGGTTTTAAATGATTCGTTAGAATGGAAATTAATTCAACGAATTAATCCATGCTGCGATTTTAGCGACATCTCCTTTCGGTACATGAGGCATTGGTGGCATTTCAGTAGGATAATCAGGCCAGTTTTGAGGCTGTGGATTACGGATCAACTCAGCAATCTTTTCATCTGAATACTTGCGTTTCGCAATTTCCTTGAAAGAAGGTCCCACCAGCTTCCGGTCAGTATTATGGCAAGCCAGACAGGTATTCTTGGTTAGAATCCCCTTCACTTCGTTAAATGTTGGAGCTTTTGCAACAGCAGGTTTCGCGACAGGCTTTTTAGCTGCTGCAGCTGCAGACGCTTTCGCTGAAGGCTTAGGAGCAGTTTCCTTTTTAGCCACGGGAGCCGATGAGTCGTTAGTAGAAAGCTGACTCAAAGGAAGCGCTTCTCCGGCAGGAATATTGTGCAACGTGTAATAAGCCGTCGGGTGGACCAGCGAGTAAAACCGGTCTTTGGAACGTACTCCGTCAAGCGTCAGGTTATGAACATAATTTTTCTTTAAATCATCTGTTACGATACGCACTCGCAAGCCGTCATCCGACAATTTAACTCCTTTGATTTTGGCTGTCTCCATATTTACGGGAGGACTTCCATAAACAGAGTAATACTTGTAAGTATGAGTCTCAAGGGAGTAAGAGGCAATATCTTCAGCAGATTTAGGATCTACCGGCATGGTAAACTCTACCTCGAAACCGTCAGGCATTGCGCGCACTGCTTTCATTTCGAAAGGAACGGAGTCGGCCGCAAATACTAAGCGCTGCAAACCTTCATTGGCTTCTCCTGCAGATCCCCAGCCACGATTTGTTTCCCCTACAAAAAGCGAACCGTCGTTGGCCCATGCCATGCGAAGTACTCCTGAACGGAAGCCGCTTCTAAAGGCAATGGCGGCACCCTGATATTCTCCGTTAACCTTTTCCAGAAATATACGATTGATCATACTCATCCCTTGGTCACCAACGAGTATTTGTCCGCTAAAGGGCTCGAACACACCCTCTGGGATAACGACAGGCTCAGACGTAGATATACCCAAGATACCGTGGGGCAACCATACGGCGGGAAGCTGAAGTTGCGGAATGGCAGCCTTCACTTCAGCCATGGTTTTGAATTCTGAATTGATAACGTTTTCCGGTTTTACGGCGCGTCCTTCCGCATTGCGGGTTCTGCGCTCATCTACCTGAGCAAAAAGATCAGGCTGCTTAACCGACAACGGAGAATTTGGTTGGTCGGTCCACACTAATCCGGCGGCATGCCCGGTAAAAGCGCCCTTTGGAACGTGCCATAAACCACCTGATCCTATCCAGTCTCCCTGATTCTCGGTGTAGAAGAACTCACCATTCAGCATTCCTGGTCCTGCTGGTGAACGCATACCCGTTGCCCATGGTTTCATAGTACCGTCTTCAAAAATCTGCATCGTCCAGCCTCTCCATGGCACGCGGCTTTCCCCGCGCCACCATTCTTCGTCGCCAAAAGCAACGTTCGCAGTTACAAAGAAGGACCCGTCGGGTGCAATCTTCGGCCCGAAGCTATACTCATGATAATGCCCTGAAAGCGGCCAGGCGTAAATCGTCTCGTAAACGTCGGCTTTTCCGTCGAGGTCGGTGTCTACCAACTTGGTAAGTTCACCGCGTTGTGCCAGATAAAAGGCGCCATCTTTATATGCCAGACCTAATATTTCATGCAGTCCGGATGCAAACTTTCTGAAATAAGGTTTTGTACTCGTCGGGTTTTCAACAACAAAGACATCTCCTCTCCGGGTAGATACTCCAAGGTTTCCATTGGGTAATGTAATCAGTCCACCTACTTCAAGAAGTGTTCCTTCCGGAGCAGGAACTTTCATAATTTTATAATAATCCTCTTCTTTGGGGGTTTCCTGGGCAAAAGCACTGGTATTTCCTAAAGCAAGCAGACAGGCAAAAGAAAGAAGCCCGGCTTGCAAACGTTTTTTTATAGTATTTCTAGTATTCATCTGATTTTTCTTAGAATAAAATTGAATAAGAGATTTTGCCGTTCAATGGGGCTACTAGCTCTTTCTGACCATTATTATCCCTGATAAAAGCTTTGTTATTTTTAATGTCTGACACTTCAAGGTAATATGCTTTATCGCCTATAAGGTAAGTGCCTTTCCCTGTATCCTCAATCTTGGAAGATCTTGCTAAAAGGAAATAAAAACCATCACTGTTTTCAGCGCTGACCGTTCGGTTAATTCCTTTCGCATCAGAACGTACTTCCGTAACGTCTTCTATTTTCGTACCATACATCAGGTAGTTAAACGTCGGATTACCATTTACGTCTACGCGATATCCCTTTTGACGAAACTGGGTACCTGAAGTATCAGCAGGCCAGGTAGCAGACTCATCTGATAATTTTGCTACGGATAGTACGGGTTTCCCAAAGCGCTGTACTGCACCCATAGGTACTGAGGTTCCATTTCCACGTCCATCCCACATCGGCGTCGCATTCAAGAACTTCCCTCTCCAAACCTGTACAATATTTCCATGGTCCATATCGTAGCTGTAGTGAACGTCTTGTGGACTTCCTACAGATACGGCATGAACAACCTTTACCTGATCGTCTAAATTCAGAAAACTGCGGAGCACAGTGATCGCAGGGGCTTCCACTAGGATGGGGTCATTGGCGTTTCCACGATTGATAGCGTAGCGGTCAGCATTCAAATCAGAAAAACGAATATTCCGGAACGCTACTGCCCCGTGGTCACCTTGAATACGGATCGGCGCTTTTGCAATTTCCTGCGTGCTGATAGCCCCGGGAGTAGGCCCAAAGAGCTCAACATTTTCTTGAATAATAACGCCGTTTAGCTCCACACGAAGTAATCGTGCGTTCTCTGTTTTTTTTCCGCTATTGTCGAAACGAGGAGCGCGGAAGGCAATCTTGAGATTTTGCCAAAGGCCTGGGGCTTTACTTGCATTTACGCGGGGCGGCGTCAGGTTATAAATTCCACCGTTACTTGCGGACGTAATTTGATCAGCATTCCATGAATCTGCGATCTGAACCTCATATCTTCCTTGCAAGTAGATACCAGAGTTACCGCTCTTTGGGGTAAGGAAGTCGAGCTCAACCTCAACATCCCCAAATTCAGCCGTGGTGAATAGATCTGTCCCCTGATTTTTCTTTGAGGGGTTATTGACCAAAACACCTAGCCCGGAAGACGGAACAATGATTTGATCTTTTGTTATATCCGCACGAACATCACCGGCAATTTGCCAGCTTTTCCCCGGATCCTTAAAATGCGATAAGTCTTGTAAGGTTAATGTAACGGGGTCATTTTGTGTTGAGGCGGCGCTCAATGCAGAACTCAATGTCCATATCCCGGCACTGAAGGTCAGCAAACCCACATAAAAAAGATTCCTTTTCAAAATAAATGGTTTTAGTAGTTACTAATGTGATTATAATTCGGACTAAAAGTATCGAAAGGTTTTTTATTTTCAACATTCGGGTTGTTTTATAACTAGTTTGTTACAATTCAGCATCCGGCACCAGGTGCGTTCGGTCGAATCCAGCGATTGGGCACGTTGAATTAATCGTATAATTTATTATTGTGATAATTTTGCTATTATTTTGCTATTATTTTTAGATAATCTATTGAAAATTTTGCAATTGTAATTTCCGTTCCGAAATTCGGTCATGATGCAGGCCAAATGCATCATGAAACCATTATTAAACCCTTAATTCAATAAAAATGCAAGAATTTAAAACTCTTGTCCGATTGTTGAACATCGGACCCGGTGAAATCTCGTTTACCTTCGAAAGAGGAAAGCCGAAATTTGATGATGGACTCCATGAATTTTGTGACAACGTCAGTCGTTTACAAGAAAAGCTTGAAGAAGGGCGCCACACCATCAAGGATACCTGGACAAGGCAGTCGATTGTTTACAATGGACTACGCTTTATTGAAAAGTACAATGAAGCCCTTAAGGACTATTTTAAGAAAAGGAGGAATAATTAAAAAAGGTCGAGTCACCTACGGGTGACTCGACCTTTTTTAACAGCGTCAATATTAAAGGAAAGTCAAATCGTGTAATCAGTGGGCTCCGGGCTTACTTACCAAAGCATCCAATTCTTCGTACTCTGAATTTTTACTCAGAAATTCAGGAACAATCTGCTTCATTTTAAGAACCACCGCTCTGTTGTCATGTTTTCCATTAATCTCAAGTAGTTCATCGATTGACTGAGAAGCGTCCTCGTATGCATAATTCCGAACCTTAGCAATACTGATTTTCTCATGATGTGTTGGCAAGGTCAGCTCGGCAGATGCCAACAATTCTTCATATAATTTTTCGCCGGGGCGCAATCCGGTGTACGTGATTCGAATGTCCCTGTTCTCCTCCAGTCCGGCCAACTGAATCATCTTACGGGCCATGTCAACGATCTTAACAGGTTTGCCCATATCGAACACGAAAATCTCACCGCCCTGACCCATCGTCCCTGCTTCGAGAACCAGCTGAACTGCCTCAGAAATGGTCATAAAATAACGGGTTATTTCCGGGTGGGTGACCGTAATCGGGCCGCCCTTTTCGATCTGACTTCGAAAGCGTGGGATTACAGAACCATTTGATCCTAAAACGTTTCCAAAACGGGTGGTGATAAAACGTGTAGAAGATCCCGACAGGTCATTTAGAGACTGAATATAAATTTCTGCAAGTCTCTTTGAAGCGCCCATGACGTTTGTTGGGTTAACCGCTTTATCGGTAGAAACCATCACGAACTTTTCTACTCCGAACTGCACGGATAGATCGGCAACCTTCTTTGTGCCGCCAACATTGACGGAAATCGCTTCAAAGGGATTGTTCTCGATCATGGGCACATGCTTGTACGCAGCAGCGTGATAAACCACCTGCGGCTTGCACAAATCAAATAATTTAAACATGCGCTCATAACTACTTACATCTGCCAGAACCACCTCGATTCGGGCTTTAGGAAATTGATCTTCAATTTCCAACTGGATATCATGAAGAGGTGATTCGGCATGATCGCACAAAATTAGCAGATCGGGATCGTAAGATATCACCTGCCGTACAATCTCAGATCCTATTGAACCTGCGGCGCCCGTTATCAGCACTCTCTTCCCGTTCAGATCATTTTTAACTTTCTGCTGGTCAATCTTAATGGGTTTGCGTTGTAAGAGATCTTCAATACGCAATTTTTTGATCTGGTTCTTATCAAACTTACCCATCAGCCAGTTTTTCGCAGGCGGCACAGTCAATACTTTAATTCCTAAGCGAATACATCGTTCAATTACCACTTTTTTAGCCCGGGCGTCCAGGCCCTCATTCACGATAAGCAGTTCATCAATGTTGCGTTGTCGCTTCAAACGCGCCAAGTCTTTAATATGATAAACCTTTTTCTGCTCCAAATAACTGTTAAGCATACTGCGGTCGGTATCGATAAAACCTTCCACAACGTAATTAACATCGCGGTTACTTTCCAGCGCTTGCTTAACAAGCACCGCATCCTTGTCGGAACCATAAATTAATACGCGGTGAATTTCCTTGTTAGACATCCGACGAGCCAGTATAATGTAAACCGATTTCGCAAACAGGCGAAATGCAACAAGCAATGAGGCTGTGATAAAGAAGTTAACAAACAGCGTTAACATCAGTACGTTGTATTCCCCGTTAATAAGGCTTCTACCAAACAACATGACGATGATCAGGAACGCAACCGAAAACGTAAAGGTAGCTGCGAAAACACGAAACAGATCGATTGTATTAGAAAAACGGAGTAAACCTGTATGCAAACGCCCAAAAAAGATCACAGGAAGCGCTACGAGGCAAAAGGCAATACTGTAGACCATATACTGCCCCAGGTCAACACTTTCAAACACGAAGCCTTGTACAATCAAATAGGAAAGCGAAAACGAAAAAAAGACAATAAACAAGTCGAGAAACAGGATGACCATCGGGTGGATATGGCGTCGATGGTGCAAAATATCCTTAACAATCTTATAATTAAGCGTAGAAAAATTTCCCATAGGTAAAGTGTAAAGGTTAGAATACAGTCAGAGGAAAAAATATTGACTACATAAACAACAAAGATAACGTAAACGGAGATTATTCAGTTAATTTTTCTTTAAATGAATATGACAATACGCGAGCCAGGTTAACACTTTCAATTAATTTCCATTCGAGCAACTCCCGTTTGAAATCAGGTACAGGAAGGCCGCTGCTGACTGCTGCCTGTCTATAAAACTCGTTACGCGTGGGATGCTGCGGCGAACAAGCATGGTAAATTGGTCCGAAAGCATTCTGATCAAGCACAGCCTTGCTTATCCCGATGCAATCGTTAAGATGGATTAAATTCACCGGGGCCAAACCATTCCGTATTTCTTTTTTACCAGCAAAGAAACGACCCGGATCTCTTCCCTCTCCTATTAATCCTCCAAAACGGATAATCGTCGGCGAGAAAGGATATCCGGATGTAAGCTCCTGCTCAGCTTCGAAAAGTGCGCGCGATCCTTCATTATCGGGTAACGGGATATCCAATTCGTTGAACACGCAATTCGCATTTGGAAAGACACCGGTTGAGCTGATTAGCACGACATGTTTAACTCCAGAGGCGGCAGCGTAATGGCAAATACGCTTGATTTTTTTCAGGTAATCAACCGATTTACCCTCCTTTCGTTTGGGGGGAATAGCAATAAAAAGCACATCGGCCTTGAAAAACTCCAGATCAGCATCACTCCGCGGTCCATCAGGAAACTCCAAATTAAACGGCTCGATGCCTGCCTCTTCAAGCAAACGACGCTTGCTTTCCGTCGTGGTCGATCCTAGAACCCGATAACCCGATGCAACCAGTTCCCTGGCAAATGGAAGTCCGAACCAACCACAACCCAAGATACTTACTGTCGCCTTCAATGGGCTCTGCCTAACAAAATTATTCATAGAAAACTAAACCAATGGTGCAAGATACGAAAATGCCGGGGTCAGGGCACTATGGCTGAAATGCTGCCTCTTCCTTGCTCATTGCATTTAGCCGAACCCGTGTTTGTGATAAACTGTCTGGATAATTTTTATTGATATATTGAATCATGTTTTCACGCACATAACACCGTAAGTCGAACGCGTCGCCGGAGTTACGGCAACTCATCAAACATCGAATCTCCATCACCTCCGGTTTGAAATCGGTCACCTGGAGCACGTTTACCTTACCGTCCCATAAGCTATTGGCATGGAGCAGCCGGCTAAGCTCCTCTCGAAGCTCAGCTACATTGATGGTAAAATCGACATAAATAAAGACCGTACCGAGTATTTCGGCGGTCGAACGAGTCCAGTTTTGGAAGGGATGTTCAATAAAATATTGAATTGGGAGAATTAACCGCCGCTTATCCCAGATATTTACCACCACATAGGTGAGTGTTATTTCTTCCACGCGCCCCCACTCGCCTTCTACAATAACAACATCATCGATCCGGATGGGCTGCGTGAATGCAATTTGGAAACCAGCCAAAAGATTTCCGAGCGATTTCTGTGCAGCAAAACCAATGATGATACCACCAATCCCTACTCCTGTGAGTAAGCCGGCACCTATTTTACGCATACTTTCGAAGCTTAAAAGTATAATAGCCACAGTAACCAGTACAACAACAGCCACCAGAAGCTTTCGGATAAACTCGAGCTGAGTGCGAAGTTTTCGTTCCTTCAGATTATCGCTTTTGCTGTAATCAAAGCGATACTTGAAATAGTCCTCTACGATTCGAAGGATCCGGATCAGAATAATCGAGAAACAAATGATTAAGCCAATCTCGGCAAGTTTGGTAAATACGCCTTCTAATTTTGGCCCAAGATGCATCAGCGGAAGCAGTGCATTGAAAATCAAAAGTGGTATAAAAACCGTAAAAACGCGCCGGAGATGCCTGACAGACGACCGAAAAATAGAGTAACCTTTTTCCTCACCAACGATCTTCCGAATGATAGGGATTAATACATTTTTGATGAGAATGCCCACCAGAATAGATACCAGAACGATGCCGATGTTCCAGATAGGGCTAGAGATTTGGAGGGAGAGTTCTTCTAGGTATGCTAAGGTCAACACAATTTTTATTTACGCATATCACCATCGGGACGTTCGCTTTCGATCGTCCGTTCCTCTTCAGGATTTTCGTATGTCAATATATCCTCATCAGTCTGTGAACTGGAATCAGATGGAAGTTTTTCCTCGATACCCTCAGGGTTCTGAGATTGCGCATCATCTTTGAATTTATCGTCCGGGTTATTTTTGGGCATCATAGCTCTTTTTAGCTATAACGCCCCAAGCACTAAATGGTTTCCTTTTCCTTCAATTTCTCTTCCTCCCGCTTGTGCACTTCCTGACGCAAGCCGGAACTCGAGAAACGATGATCGCGCGCATTAAAATATAGTTCGATACCTTTTTCCTCGCAATACGAACGCCCGGTAAAATCCCGATCCATATATTCATCGCCCACAATACGGACATCAATGTCGAACGACTGTAGAACATCTACCAAGTCCTGTTCTGTAGCGTAGGGGACAATTTCGTCGACAAACTTGCACCCCTTGAGTTGGATGTATCGCTCCACGACCGTTTGCGTAGGTTTGTTTTTTTCCGGACGGTCAAGGGTTGGGTCCGTCTGAAGTCCCACGATCAGATAATCGCATTGCTTCTTTGCTTCCTCAAGCATCTTCACATGACCTGCGTGGAACAAGTCAAAAGCACTGAATGTAATTCCAACTTTCATTTTTTTATAGATATTAATCGTCTAATTATACAAATGTAATCGTCCGTTTCGGCTCGTCAATAACCAGTGATGAGTATTTGGTACCTGATCCTTCCCTCTTCTCAGATTCCTTCCGTGATACCAACGGCCCTGGAGTGAGCGATTGCCTCACTGCTGTTGCGGAAGTAACAGGTTTCCACATTTAAAGTTTTTATATTTTCTAGCAAGCTAATTGTTTTTGCTTTTTTCTCTTTTCCTGTTTGGCGGATATAGACCGCCTTGATCGTCACAGGAAAAATCTTACAAAGATTCTGATACAATACAGGGTCTTGTTGACTATCGTCGCCCAGTAACACAAAATTCAAATCGGGGTAAAACTCCAGAATATGCTGAATCTTAACGAACTTATGGTTATGGTCACCCCTGCCCGTCCCCAGAAAATCGCCGAGGCCGCTTTTTATATCTTTGAGAAGCAAAACCGCCTTTGGTAAAGCGTGTAATTCAGTGAAAAGCGTTATAAAACGGTAAAGATTCCATTCGCTGCTCGAAACATAGAAAAAAGCATTCGCCTCTTCCTCGTGCATCCGGCCGGCCCTGCTTAACGCTGTATAGTGCGGAACGACGTCTTCAAATAATTTACGACTCTCCAGGTTGCGAAATAAGAGAACATAGAGCTTCTTCCAGAAGCTGTTGGAGTGCGAAACCATAAAGGTGTCGTCGATATCCGAAATGATGCCCCATTTCCCTGAATGCGGATTCAGAAAGGTGCCCTCTTCTTGTATTGTTTCTCTCTGATAAGTTGTCGTAATCAGAAAGCTATTCCATCCAAAAGGCGGGCGATCTTTCAGGGGAATACAAAATTTGAAGTACCCGTCTTCAAGCGTTTTGGTATAAATTTCGCGGCCATTGTAGGTCAAGCAAACCGGAATATTTGCCAGCGTCCGGACCATAAAAAGACGGATGATCGCCCGCGCATTCCTGAAATCCTTCTTTTGAAAATCATATTCGTCGCGCCTTTGCCCTCCCAGGAGATGACCCATAACAACCAGCTCTTGTCCGTTACAATATCCGCGATATAATTTAAGAATGGCTTTCATTTATTGATTATATTTGGTTGATAAAACAGGTGCAATTTTCGTGCAAGAAAAAAATGAAACTAAGGAAACACTATCTTCTCGTCGCAAATCCCATTTCAGGAGGAACCGACAAATCAAAAATTATCGATTTATCGAAAGAATTGGCCGAACAAAACGGAGTTGACCTGCATATTTATGAGACCACCGGAAAAAACGATGCCGACGAAATCCGCAAGCTCTATAAAACACACGAAATTGACCGTGTGATTGTGGCCGGAGGCGATGGAACTATTTTGCTGGTTGCTGAAGCACTCGAAAAAGAAAAAGCTACCCTGGCCGTCCTGCCATCAGGATCGGCTAACGGACTGGCAAAAGATCTTGACATTCCTGCTGGAATAGAAGAAAGTGCCCACATCGCTTTCGAAGGAAAGGTCATCGAGATGGATATGATCTGCATCAATGGGAAACGAAGTCTGCACCTCAGTGATATCGGACTCAACGCAGAGTTGATTAAAAACTACGAAGAAGGATCGATTCGTGGTAAACTCGGTTACCTGCTTCAAACCATCAAGACCCTATCCGATAACGAGGACGCCTTTAATTGCCGGATCGAAACCGCCGATGAAGTTCTCGAAACGGACGCCCGCGTCATTATCATTGCCAATTCTCAGAAATATGGAACCGGTATTGTGATTAATCCTGACGGAAAGATAGACGATGGAAAATTTGAAATCGTTATTTTCAAGAACCTCGACCTGATGACCGTTGGAAAGGTACTTTCCGGCAACATGCCCGTTGAAGACAGCGATGTCCAAATTCTTTCAACCAACAAGGCCAGCATTCACAGCGAAACTCCGGTAAATTTTCAGGTAGACGGAGAATACTGCGGCACGGTTACCGATTTGGAAATCACCATACTTCCGAGGCACCTAAAAATTGCCGTTCCATTACAGTAGAGGCTGGAGGACTTCCCAGACGTTTTCCGCCAAAATCTGCTGACCCTCCTTCGTCGGGTGGATACCGTCGTTCTGGTTCAGTTCAGCCTCGCCAGCAACATTTTCCAGCAGAAAAGGAACCAACGTTACGTTCGCTTCTTTGGCAAGACGTGGGAAAACCGCATTAAATTGATCGGCATAATTTTTTCCCATACTTGGCGGAACCATCATTCCGGCAAGTACTACTTTGCAATCGGGCCAGGCCACTTTCACCTTTTCAATTATGGAGAGAAGATTCTTATACGTATCCTCCACTGGCAAACCTCGGAGTCCGTCGTTGGCACCTAATTCCAGCACAAAAACATCGATCTGCTGCTTTAAAAGCCACTCGATCCTTTCATTTCCACCCGCAGAGGTCTCACCGCTCAAGCCACCGTTTACCACCGTATACGGCAAACCCAATGAATCAATGGTTTCCTGTATGATACCTGGAAAGGCTTCTGACTTATCTTCCAGTCCATACCCGGCCGTCAAACTGTTTCCGAAAAAAAGAATTGTCTTCCGTTCTACCTGAGCCGCTTCAGCAGCCCGATCGCCCTGACTCGTTTCATTCGTCACTTCGCCCCCGCACCCGAACAGGAGCATCAGGCCGATCAGATTTCCGAATAATTTCATTTTAATTGTACTACTTTTAGTTTCAGAGTTAACATCCTTCATGGTAAATTTCATTTTTCGGTCGCTCACTAAATAACACGCTGCTGACAATTTAGTTAAATAAACGGTATAATTTTAAGCCAATGAAAAAAGGATGAATCCCATAAAGCTTTGAACGTAATCCGCTCCTATTTTGAAGAATATATTAAGTGTTACAGAATTATCGAAGGTCTATAAAAGTGGAACGAGCCAGCTCACGATCCTCCACGATATCAGTTTCGATGTAGAAGAAGGCTCTTCAGTGGCCATCGTAGGCCCATCCGGGAGCGGTAAAACAACACTCCTGGGACTCTGCGCAGGCCTCGACCAGGCATCCGGCGGCTCCATTGTTTTAAATGGTATTCAGCTAAATAAACTCAACGAAGACCAACGCGCGCTGGTACGCAACCAACATGTTGGTTTTATTTTTCAAAATTTCCAGTTACTCCCTACTCTCACCGCCCTGGAAAACGTGATGGTGCCGCTGGAGCTCAGACGGGAGAGCAATGCACGCGCAATATCGCTGGAATTACTCGATAAAGTGGGCTTAAGCGAGCGAGCCGACCACTATCCTGCTCAACTTTCCGGCGGCGAGCAGCAGCGCGTATCGCTGGCCCGGGCCTTTTCCAACTCCCCCAAAATTCTATTTGCCGACGAGCCCACCGGAAACCTGGATGCCGAGAGTGCTGAGAATGTCCAAAAATTGCTTTTCGATTTGAATAAAGATGCAGGTACTACGCTGATCCTGGTTACTCATGATTTGGAGCTGGCCGCTAAAACCCAACGTATTATACGTATCAAGGGAGGACGCCTGTGAATTTTCCCTGGCTGATCAAAATGGCTTACCGCGACAGCAGAAAAAACAGGTCGCGCTTGCTTCTCTTCATTTCCTCCGTGGTATTGGGAATCGCTTCCATGGTGGCTATTGCCTCTTTCGGTGAAAATTTACGAAAAGACATCGACAGTCAGGCAGCTGAACTGATCGGAGCCGACCTTGTCATCGACAGTCGTAAAGCCCTCTCTGATTCGGCTGCCCGATTAATCGACTCCATTGCCAGTTTAAGCCTGGAAACGGCGCGCGAGGAGAATTTCGTTTCGATGGCACTTTTTCAAAAAAACGGAGGGAACCGGCTCGTACAGGTTCGCGCCCTGGAGGGGAACTTCCCTTTCTACGGGAGCTTAAAAACACTACCCTCAGAAGCCGCCCGTGCCTTTGGCGACGGCAAAGAGGTATTGGTGGATAAAACACTGATGCTACAGTTCGACGCAGCAGTTGGAGACACCGTCGTACTGGGAACCGAAAAATTCACCATCTCCGGAACACTTGAGGGAGCACCCGGACAAACGGGCATTTCCGCCGCAGTGGCTCCGGCCATCTTTGTACCTTTGAAGCACCTGAAGAACAGTGGCCTCAACCAGAAAGGAAGTCGGATCGAGTACAAATTCTATTTCAGATTTACCGAAATATATCCCGTAGAGAAACTGGCGGAGTCGCTCGAAAAGCGTCTTGAAAACGATGCACTGGATGCCGAAACCATCGCCATGCGGAAGGAAAATACTGGCCGGGCTTTTTCCGATATGACCGAATTTCTTTCTCTGGTCGGTTTTGTTGCGCTTCTACTCGGCTGTATCGGTGTAGCAAGCGCCATCCAAATCTACATCCGCGAGAAAATCAACAGCATCGCCATCCTTCGCTGCCTGGGTGTGAAATCATCGGAAGCTTTTCTTATCTACCTGATCCAGATTATGGGTATAGGCTTCGTCGGAGCGTTGACCGGAGCCCTACTGGGGGTGCTCATCCAACAGATTATTCCGATTATCCTGCAAGATATACTACCTGTGGCCGTAAGCAATACCATATCCTGGTTTGCCGTTTTTCAAGGCCTTCTTATGGGCGTTGTTATATCAGTCCTGTTTGCGCTGATACCCCTTATTTCCATTCAACAGGTGTCGCCCATCAGCACGCTGAGGGCCTCCTATCAATCCACCGGCAGGAAACCGCGGAAGATCCTCCTGGGCGTATACGTCCTGATATTCCTGTTTGTGGGGGCCTTTGCCCGAATGCAAATGCCTGGCTGGATCCAGACCTTGATTTTTTTACTTGCCGTCACAGGAGGCTTTCTCCTCTTATACGGAACCTCCCTGCTACTGATTCGCGGCGTAAAAAAATACTTCCCCCACCACTGGAGCTATTTGTGGCGACAAGGACTGGCGAACTTATTTCGCCCGAATAACCAGACCACCATCCTGGTAATGGCTATCGGACTGGGAACAGCTTTCATTGCTACCTTGTTTTTTGTCAAGGGACTCCTGATCGATCAAATCAGATTTTCGGCCGGCAGCAATCAGCCCAATATGGTACTTTTCGATATCCAGTCGCCACAGAAAGATCGCCTCATTCATCTGACCGAGAGCAGCGGGTTTCCTGTATTACAAGACGTACCCATCGTTACCGTCCAAATCGAGCAAATTAAAGGTTATTCCGCACGACAGGTCAGGCAAGACAGTACTTTGGATATTTCAGACCGGGCCTTTTCGAGGGAAATCCGGGTCACTTTTCGAGATAGCCTGATTGATTCCGAAAAAATAAGTGCAGGCAAGTGGGTAGGTCATATTACCCCGAACGATTCTGCGCTGGTATCGCTTGAAGAAGGATACGCCAAGCGCTTAGGCGTAGACATTGGTGATGAAGTTGTGTTTAATGTACAAGGTCTACTCATCCCCGCCAGAGTCGGAAGCCTTCGCGAAGTGGATTGGAACCGGGTACAAACCAATTTCCGGATCGTCTTTCCGCGAGGCGTAATCGACGATGCGCCCCAGTTTCACGTTTTAATGACGCGCGCCGACGATGAAAAAAGGTCAGCCGACTTCCAGCTACAGGTTGTACAATCCTTTCCGAATGTTTCTGTAATCGATCTGAAACTTATTCTCAGCGTACTCGACGATATTCTTAGTAAGGTAGGCTTTGTCATACAGTTTATGGCAGGTCTGAGTATCAGTACCGGACTCATAGTTTTGATCTCCTCGGTGATGATCAGTAAATTTCAACGTATTCGGGAAAGCGTTTTATTGAGGACACTGGGAGCGGCAAGAAGGCAGATCTTGGTGATTACGGCGCTTGAATACTTTTTTTTAGGATTGCTTTCAGCCCTGGCCGGACTGATAATTGCTTTGGTAGGTTCCTGGGGACTGGCGATTTTCTCATTTGAAATTCCTTTCTATCCCGATCCGCTGCTGATATTGCTGCTGTTGGGAGCGGTACCGCTGCTGACTGTCGTGGTTGGCGTGCTGAATCTTTCCCCTATCCTGCGAAAACCGCCACTGGAAATCTTGCGAAAAGAAGATTGACAGACGCTGGGCGGCTTAATGCAGATCGGCCGTTTGGATCTGGTTCGCGTTTACCAACACTCTCATCTTATCTTTAAGAACTTCAATTAGCTCAATCATATGTTGAATATTGGTGTCCGGCAATGCGGTGAAATCTGCATACTTCAGGTTGATCGCCTCGTCATCGCCCATCTGGTCCTGCAACGTCTCCAAATCGCCACTTAAGGCAAGATTAACCACCTGGCCAAGCAGCTCGTTATGGACCGTATGCAAAAGCTTGATCGTGTTTACTAAATTTTCGTTGTAATTCGTTTCGACTGGAATGCTGATGGTCGCCATAGGTATTTTTTTAATTGGAGAGCCAATGTACGGATATAGCGAGAAATTTCTTGTAGTAATATGATGATAATCATGTAGTAAAATAATGACGATGTGAAGCAACACCCCTATGGCCGGGGAGCATCGACGGAACGAATGCCTTTCCCGCCACCCATTGTAATTAAGTTTTATTAACTTGTGGCAAACACTTCAAAACATGAAAAGGATACCCACCTCGGAAGTCACCTTTCGTTTTCTTGCCGAACCAGAACACGTCAATTTTGGTGGTAAGGTTCATGGCGGAATGGTTATGAAATGGATCGATCAGGTTGCCTACACCTGTGCTGCTAACTGGAGTGGGCATTACAGTGTTACTGTCTACGTGGGAGGAATTCGATTCTTCAGTCCCATCGATATCGGCGATATGGTTGAGCTCAAATCAAAAATTATCTATACCGGAACAACAAGCATGCACATTTCCGTGGATGTATATTCCGACAAGCTCAAGGGCGATGCGATGAAGAAAACCACCCACTGCATTATCGTCTTTGTGGCGATGGACGACGAAATGCGCCCCGTAGCCGTACCAAAGTGGACGCCCGAAACCGAGAAAGAAATCGAAATGGAGCAATACGCGATCACGTTAAAAGAAGCGAGAAAAACCGTAGAAGAGAAAATGCGTCCTTATCTGTTTGCCGAGTAGCTATTTTTTCTGTGTTTGCTGCACCGACTCTCCCTCCTCTTCAATTTCAATTTCCCGCGTGGTTACGGCGTAATGATTCGGTTTGATCTCTGCACCGTATTCCAGGGCATAAGCACGGGTAAATTCAGCACCGAAATACAGAATGATGGACGAATAGTAAGTCCACAGCAAAAGAATGACCAATGAGCCGGCGGCTCCATAGGTACTGCCTACGTCGCTCGCGCCGATATAGAATGAAATTCCAAATTTGCCGAGCATAAAGAGAACAGCCGTTACAGCCGACCCCAATAAAACGTCCTTCCAACGGATAATAGCGTCCGGCAGCACCTTGAACACGACCGCAAAAATGAGCGTGATAACAGCCAGTGTGATCGCGTTGTTCAGGATATAGAACAAGATAACAGAAACGTCTTCAAACCGGGTTTTCAGGGCTTCGTTGAAAGCGTCCAGAAGCGAGGTAATAGCAAGGGAAACCAGTAAAAGGAAACCCAGACTAACAATCACAGAAAATGAAAGGAAACGGTTGGTCAGCATCTTGAGCCAGCCTTTCTTGGGCTTGGGCTTTAAGCCCCAGATACCGTTTATGGAGTCCTGGATATCGGCAAAAACCGTGGTAGCCCCTATAAGCAAGGTGCCAAGCCCGATGACAAAAGCCACCGTTCCCTTATTGTTCAGGGATGCGTTTCGGATAAGGTCCTGCAGCTGCTCAGCCGTGTTGGACCCCAGGAATCCAACAAGCTGATCATAAACCTGACCTTCAGCAGCCTCCCGCCCAAGGAAAATTCCGCAAAGCGAAATGATCACCACCAAAAGCGGAGCCATCGAGAAAACCGTGTAATAAGCTAATGACCCGCTCAGTTTTGTAACCTTATGATCAATAAATCCGGTAAATGCTTCTTTGAGAATACTCCATATACCTTTAAACGTAACTTTCTTCTTCATGCTATCCATTTAAACAAAAAGATAACTAAGAAGCTCAAAAAAAGTTTCAGGAATTCGAGACGCTGCGCTGTCTTATCGCTTCATAAACCACTACTCCGGTGGAAACTGACACGTTTAAGGAAGCAATTTCCCCGAAAAGAGGGATCTTGGCCAGGTGCTCTGAGATGCGGATCAAATCGTCCGATATACCGCTTTCCTCCGAACCCAGGATTAGCACGGAAGGACTTGTATAATCGGGCTGGTAAATCGTATCGTCCGTTTTCTCGGTGCAGGATATCAGTTGTAAACCAGATTCCTGCAGAAATATGGCGGTCTTGTATAAACTATCCACCCGACATACCGGAATTTTAAAAAGGGCTCCGGCGGAGGTTTTAATAGCATCAGGGTTGATTTCTGCCGATCCCTTTTTCGGAACGACGATCGCGTGAACCCCGGCACATTCGGCCGTACGGGCTATCGCCCCAAAGTTCCGAATGTCGGTAACCCCGTCAAGCATCAGAATCAGGGGAACCTGCCCTTCTTCGTAGACCATAGGAATAATATCTTCGATACGCTGATAGGTGATGGGAGAAATAAAGGCAATAACGCCCTGATGGTTTTTCAGTGTTATACGATTCAGTTTCTCGACCGGAACCTGCTGGTAACTAATATCCTGCTCGCGGATAAGGGTTTTTAATTCGCTTAGTAAACTACCACTCATCCCGCGTTGAATAAACAGTGATTCTATTTCCTTTCCACTCTCTATGGCTTCAATCACGGCGCGGATACCGAACACCAGCTGGTTGCCTTCTTTTTTTAAAGGCCTCGAAAAATTTTGCATAATCTTAATTTCGCACGAAGTTAAGGAATAATCATAAGCGAACAATAAACGTGCTACTTTATTCGCGCGGGGCCTGATTGTGGTCGGATCCGCATATTTATCCACACTAAACCAATCAACTACGCTACAGTCACTTATAACCGTAACTCACACTTTATTAACAAGCGGTGTTCATAAGTTTGCTTTTCTAATGCATTGGTTGATAAGGTACTTTTTTTTATTAATTTTCAGACAGCGAGCACGATCCGTCAAATCGTTTAAATTTTAGATACCTTTGCAATTCAAGTGAACCAGTACGTCCAAGGAATTCTTGATTAAAAAATACCGATGAATACCACCAATGATTTCAACCCTTCCAACAGAACGAACAAAGCCTCTTTTGCCGACCGTAAATCGAAATATACGCAGATAAACAGCGGATTAGGAAAACTCCCTCCGCAGGCCCTCGATCTGGAAGAAGCTGTTCTGGGAGCCCTGATGCTTGAGAAAGATGCGCTTTCTGTGGTTATTGATATTCTTAAACCTGAGACCTTCTACAGTGAGGCACATAATAAAATCTTTGAGGCGATCACTAATCTTTTTCAAAAATCCTCACCGGTCGATATCTTGACGGTTAGCGCTGAATTGCGAAAAATGGGTTCCCTCGAGATGATTGGAGGAGCCTATTACCTGACGCAACTGACCGACCGGGTGGTATCAGCAGCGAATATCGAGTTCCATGCACGTATCATATCTCAAAAATACATCCAGCGGGAACTCATTCAGATATCGTCCGAAATCATTACCAAGGCCTATGATGAAACCTCTGACATTTTCGACCTGCTCGACTCTGCCGAAAAAAGCCTGTTTGATATCGCACAGAACAACCTTCGCCGCGATACTCAGAAAATCGACGACATCATGCGCAGCGCCGTCGACGCACTTGAAAAATTGCGCGATCGTACCGATTCGCTTACCGGGGTGCCTTCAGGGTTTACAGGCTTAGACCGCATTACCTCGGGCTGGCAGCCATCCGACCTGATTATTATTGCTGCGCGTCCGGCGATGGGTAAAACCGCTTTTGTATTAACATGTGCCCGCAATGCCGCCGTTCAATACGACAAGCCCGTAGCTGTTTTCTCACTGGAAATGTCCTCTGTTCAGCTAGTTAACCGTTTGATTTCCGGGGAAACAGAAATTGAACAGGAGAAATTGAGAAAAGGAAACCTGCAGGATCACGAGTGGACGCAACTACACTCACGGATAGGTAAACTTACCGAAGCACCCTTGCTGATCGACGATACTCCCGCACTGAATGTTTTTGAATTCCGTGCCAAGTGCCGCCGGCTTAAAGCGCAGTACGATATTCAAATGGTCATTGTCGATTACCTGCAACTGATGCATGGAAAGGCAGACGGAAAAGGTGGTAACCGTGAACAGGAAATCGGTAGTATCTCCCGGGCCTTAAAATCGGTTGCCAAAGAATTGAACATCCCGGTTATTGCCCTTTCGCAGTTGAGCCGGGCTGTTGAAAGTCGTCCGGGAAATAGCAAGAGACCAATGCTTTCCGATCTACGGGAATCGGGTTCGATTGAACAAGATGCCGATATGGTGCTCTTCCTCTACCGTCCGGAATACTACGGACTAACCGAAGATGAAAACGGGAACAGCACTGCTGGTATTGGTGAGGTTATCATCGCCAAGCACCGTAACGGAGAAATAGCAACCGTGCCTCTGAAGTTCGTAGGTAAATACGTGAAGTTTACCGATCTGGAAGAAGACTTTGGAAGTCCTGAAAACTCCTTCTCGGCAGGCATGGCGCCATCACAGGAATTCAACAGCTCCGGAATTATCACGCGTTCATCAAGAATGAACGATATGGACGATGACCCTTTTTAAAGGTTTTTTTAATCGTCGTCGTATTCATCATCAGGCTCACCCATAGCCGCCCGGTAAACCGCGTTTAGTTCCCCATAAGCATGCATATTGTTTTGCTGCTTTGCCACCTGCATGCCCTTTTCATAGATATCGATCGCATCCTGCAGATGGGCCGTTTGCTCCAGCAATTTACCATAATGATAATAGGTCCCCACATAATCCGGGTCTTGTTCAACCAAGCCCCGGTAAAACCGGAGCGCTTCTTCATTTTGTCCTGATTTGCGGTACTCTGTAGCTATTGCATAGCGAATAAATGGGTCGGTCGACCCCGCATTCAAAAAGCCCAATAATTGATCTAAACGTTCTTTGCTCATTGTTCGGTCGTTACTTTTTGTTAGATTTGTAAAAACAGGAATTATATGAAAATATTAGTTTGTATTAGCAGCGTTCCCGATACCACCACAAAAATAACCTTTACCAACGATAATGCCGAACTGAATACCGCCGGAATTCAATTCATCGTAAACCCTTACGATGAAATTGCCCTGGCCCGCGCCATTGAGCTTGCTGAAGGTAGCGGCGGAACAGTGACCGTCATCAATGTAGGGGAAGCAGGAACCGAGCCCACGATCCGCAAAGCACTGGCTACAGGTGCACACGATGCTGTCAGAGTCAATGCTCAGCCCCGCGACGCCTGGTTCGTTGCCCATCAGATTGCCAAATACGTAAAAGAGAACAATTTCGATTTAATCCTCACCGGCAGGGAATCCATCGACTACAATGGAGCCCAGATTGCCGGATTAGTCGGCCAGTTGCTTGACATTCCCTCCATCTCCATTGCCAAAAAAATACAGATTCAGGACCAGTCTGCTACTGTCGACCGCGAAGTGGAAGGCGGAAAAGAGATCGTTGAACTCACACTTCCTGCCATCATTGGTGTTGCGGAAGGAGTAGCGGAGCCTAAAATACCCAATATGCGGGGAATTATGTCGGCCAGAACCAAGCCTCTTCAGGTGATCGAGGCCATTGACGTGCCCGAACTTTCAAAGATTGTGAAATATGAAAGTCCCGAAGCCCGTGGTGCCGTGACGATGATAGCTGCGGGTGAAGAAGAAAAACTGGTTGAATTGTTACACAGCAAAGCACGTGTCATTTAAGCAAACCCGACACAGCTTACCTTAAAATCTTAGAAATGTCTGTATTAGTTTACGTAGAAAATACCGAAGGAGGATTTAAAAAGTCGGTTTACGAAGTGGCTTCCTATGCCAAGGCTGTAGCAGAAATGCTCGGCGCGGAAGTAACGGCGGTTTCCATCGGAGAAGTAAGTCAGGAAACGTTGGGCCAACTAGGTCAGTATGGTGTTTCCAAAGTATTGAATGTCCGTACGGGCAATCTTAAATCGTTTGCAAGCCACTCTTATGCATCCGTTATTGCAGCGGCTGCCGAACAGGAAGGCGCTCAAGTCATTGTATTATCAAACTCTTTCAGCGGTAAAGGCTTAGCGCCTCGTCTTGCGGCAAAACTGGAGGCATCGCTGGCTCCCGGTGCAGTTTCCCTGCCCGAGCAACAGGGCGACAAGCTGCTGGTTAAGCGGGTGACCTTTTCAAGCAAAGCTTTTGCCATGGAGGAACTGGGTGCAGCAAGGAAAGTAATTTCGCTGACGCCGAATTCTTTTGAACTAAGAAATCAGCCGACAGAGGTTAGCATCGTTGACTTCGAACCTTCTTTAGACCTCAGTTTTGAAACGGTTGTTAAGGAAATTGTCCGGGCGACCGATAAAGTGTCCCTGGCCGATGCAGAAATTGTTGTTTCGGGCGGAAGGGGATTGAAAGGACCTGAAAATTGGGGCCTCATCGAAGAGCTTGCTGAAGTACTTGGTGCAGCCACCGCCTGTTCAAAGCCTGTCTCTGATGCCGGGTGGCGACCGCATGAAGAGCACGTCGGGCAGACCGGTATTGCCGTACAGCCTAACCTTTATATCGCTATCGGAATTTCCGGTGCCATTCAACATTTGGCGGGCGTAAGCTCTTCCAAAACCATCGTGGCGATCAACAAAGATCCCGAAGCGCCCTTCTTTAAAGTGGCCGATTACGGAATCGTCGGCGATGCTTTTGAAATTGTTCCCAGGCTCATCGCAGCGTTGAAATCACACAAGGCAGGATAAGCATTAACGGTCAACAGCTCTATGGATAAAATCAGATTAGATATTGTAGGATTATCGTATAGCCAGACACAGTCGGGAGCCTATGCCTTGGTCCTGGGGGAAACGAATGGCCGGCGCAGGCTGCCGATTATTATTGGCGGATTTGAAGCGCAGGCCATCGCCATAGAAATTGAAAAAATGACGCCCAGTCGCCCGCTCACCCATGATCTGTTCAAAGCGTTCTCTGAAACGTTTGACGTTGTGGTCGAGGAAGTATTAATTTACAATCTGGTCGACGGAATTTTTTTCGCTAAACTAATCTGTAAAGACGGCGAGAAAACCGCTGAAATTGATGCACGCACCTCTGATGCCATCGCCATAGCTGTTCGTTTTGGCTGTCCCATCTTTGCGTACGACTTTATTCTTGAATCCGCTGGCATTATCATCGACGGAAATGATTTTGCATTTCTGGAAAACATGGATTCCAATGCCAGCGGTTCTGAATCTTCTGAAAAAAACGATCCACTCTCCTATTCCTCGCTCTCTGACGAAGAACTGAAAGAAAAGCTGAATAAGGCTTTAGCCGACGAAGCTTACGAAAAGGCAGCAAAGATCCGCGACGAAATCGCCCGAAGAAAAGCATCCTGACAAAGGTTATATTAGATTCAAAATATTTATACCTTTGCAAAAAAATTCTTCTTCCAATTCAAAAACATGGACAGATTCGTTGGCTTGATCGGAATCGTTTTGATTCTGGCCATAGCATTTTTAATGTCAAACAACCGGAAAGCTATTAATTACAAGCTGGTAGGCACAGGGCTTGCGGTACAGATATTACTGGCTGTCTTTATTTTGAAAGTTCCCCTCGGAAAAGAAATCTTTGGCTGGCTGGGTGCAGCCGTTACCAAGGTGCTCGATTTCTCACATGCTGGTGCAGTCTTCGTTTTTGGTCCTCTGGTCAACAGTGAAGTCATGGGCCAGGCTTTCGGGCTGAACAATTCCATGATTTTCTTTTTCAATATCATACCCACCATCATCTTTGTTGCGGTACTGGTCAGTGTAGCCTACTACTTCGGCATCATGCAACGCATCGTCAAATGGGTGGCCATTGGCGTCTATAAGGTGATGGGTGTATCGGGCTCCGAAGCGCTGTCGAACGTGGCGAGTGCATTTGTGGGACAGGTGGAAGCCCAGATTATGATTAAACCTTACTTAAAGGGAATGACGATGTCAGAGTTACTCGCTTCCATGTCGGGCAGTATGGCCTGCATTGCGGGGGGCGTTATGGCTGTCTACATCTCGCTGGGTGTTCCTGCCGAATACCTGATTGCTGCCAGTTTAATGGCTGCACCCGGGGCGCTCGTCATTTCTAAAATCGTTTGGCCTGAAACTGAAATCTCAGAAACCAAAGGTGAAGTTTCCCTTGAGATAAAGAAAACCGATTCCAACCTGGTCGATGCAATATCGCACGGAGCCAGTGACGGACTGAAGATCGGATTAAACGTAATTGCCATGCTCATTGGCTTTATAGCTATCATTGCGCTGGTTGACTTCGTGTTGGGCTTCATAGGTGCCCAGCTTGGCAGCCTCGGCCTGTCGCTTAGTTTCATCGGCATTGATATCCATACCCTGAGCATGAAGCAGATTCTTGGAAGCTTCTTCTCACTCTTCGCCTGGGCCATGGGCGTACCCGGCCCCGATATCCAAAAGGCAGGAAGCCTTATGGGAACCAAGATGGTGATCAACGAATTTGTGGCCTATCTTGATCTGGCAGCGGTTAAAGAGACGCTTGATCCCAAAACACTAATCATTACCAGTTTCGCGCTCTGCGGATTCGCGAATTTCAGTTCCATTGCCATTCAGGTGGGCGGTATTGGCGAACTTGTTCCCGAACGTCGTAAAGACCTGGCGCGTCTTGGATTCCGTGCGCTGATCTGTGGAACCCTGGCCTCATACCTGTCTGCAACGCTGGCCGGTATTCTCATTTAAGACTTCCATCTGACTTTAGCCCGCTAATTTTTCGTAATTTTGTATCTGATTTATGAAAGATAAAATGGCGACAATAAAAGTATATACAGAAGAAACACCTAATCCTGCAACGCGTAAATTCCTGGTTAACAAGTTGCTTCTTAACGGGAGCCTCGATTATCCAAATCGTGAAAAGGCGGAGGAATCCCCTTTTGCCACCGAGTTATTCAAATTTAATTTTGTGGATGGTGTGTTTTTCGCGAGCAATTTTGTGACCGTTACAAAAACCGCTGACAGCGATTGGGATGATATCGAAGCGATTCTGAAAGAATTCGTAAAAGGAGCGGTGGAAGCCGACCTGAAACTTCAGGAAGTAGTAACCGATCAGAATGTCGCTTTTGAGGGCTCGGATGTGGAGAAGAAAATTCAGCAGATCCTGCACGATTATGTCCGCCCTGCTGTTGAACAGGACGGGGGTGCTATCAGTTTCCAGAAATTTGAAGAGGGAGTGGTTACCGTTGAGTTGAGAGGATCCTGCAGCGGTTGTCCTTCATCCATTGTAACCTTAAAAGCGGGCATTGAAGGCTTGTTGAAGCGCATGGTTCCCGAAGTTCAGGAAGTAGTTGCAGACTCCTTATAACAGAGTTCATTCATAACAAGAGTTTAGGAGCATTTCAGGAGGTCAGATGACCTGGCTGAAATGCTTTTTTATTTCTCTGAATACTTCTTCTGAAATGACCGGATTACCGGCGATGATATTGCCTTTGGAAAGCATTTCATTTCCACCCTGAAAATCGCCTACCCATCCTCCCGCCTCTTTAACCAGTAATACTCCTGCTGCAATATCGTAATTGTTCAGGTTAAACTCGAAAAAACAATCGAAACGGCCGCAAGCTGTATAAGCCAGATCAACCGCTGCCGATCCGATGCGGCGGATGCCCCGGGTTTGTTGCATAAGCGACTTCAATACCATCAGATATTCGTCCATCTGGTCGAATTTCCGGAAGGGAAATCCGGTAGCGAGCAGCGAATCTGCCAGGACAGGCGTTTGCGACACATGGATAAGCGTTCCGTCCAGATAGGCACCCCCGCCCAGGTAGGCGGAGAAACACTCATCGCGGTTGATCTCATAGACCACACCGAGCACCACTTCTTCCCCCCGTGCAAGGGCAACGCTGACACTGAAGGTAGGCACCTTATGGATAAAGTTGGTGGTGCCGTCGAGCGGATCAATAATCCAGTTATATTCCAACGATCTGCTTCGGCTTTCATCCTCTTCTGTTATGAATCCCGATTCAGGCAGCAGGAGTGCCAAATCGGCAACCAGCCGATCCTCCGCTTCTTTATCGACGTAGGAAACCAGGTCGTGCAAACCTTTAACCTCAATATGCTGGTCGGAAAACGACAAGAATTGTTCAAGGATATAAGCACCGGCACTCTTAACCACCGGCATAACCTCGTCGTGGAGCTGCGATAAATTAATCATATTTCGGGGCAATGGTTTCAGGATGCTTCTTGCCATAACGAATGCTCCAGAAGATTCCGATTACACCGGCAATCACCATTAAAAGCGAAATCATCTCGGCCTGGGTAAAACTGATTCCAAACGCATTATACTTCGAATTCACCCGGATCAGCTCAATCGTAAAACGCTCTAATCCACTGAATATCAAATAAATGGCAAACAACATCCCCGCACAACGTATCCTCTTTCTGATAAACCATAGGATACCGAATAGAGCCAGACATGCTACAAATTCATAGAGCGAGGTAGGATAAACCCCTACCGGAAGTTCATGGCAAAAACGACCGGTACAGCCCTCGATAGGCACCCCTGCATCCAGCACGTTATGAGGAAACTTAAATGACCAGGCCCAGTCGGGTAACCATGACAAAGCGCCCGGTTTGGCGCTCGTATTTTCAATCCCCCAGTCACCATCGCCCGACATATGACAGCCCATACGACCTACGCCATAGGCCAGCATCATCCCGATCGCCCCCACGTCCAGCATATGCGCTGGCTTAACACCATATTTGTTCGTGATGTAAAGAACCGCAGCACCACCGCAAATCAAACCACCGTAGAACGTCAATCCGCTAAATGAAAATACCCCGGCAACCGGATCGGCCATAAACTCATCCCAATATTCCAGGTTGTGAAATATCTTCGCACCCAGCAATCCGAAAACAGCCGCGTAAACCAATACATTGCCCAGCTGGGTATGCGGCCAGATCGTTTCTATGACGTTCTTCGGCTTCACCGACTTATTCTTTTGCTTCTCTTTAAATACCCAATAGATGAAAAGTCCGCCCAGCGCAATACCCCCCAGCCAGTTGCCCGCTCCCGATAGCAGAAAACCCTGAGGGTCCTGAACCAGCAAGCTATAATTAAACACCGCGTGCAGTAGTTTATATCCCAAAATAAAGCCAAGCAGACCGTTCATGACAATTTCCATGGTCCCTATAGGCTTGCCTTCAATGCGTGTACGCTGGAAGGGTTTTACCAATCCTTCCTGCTCCTTTCGCTTTAGTTCTTTCACAAAAAAGCTATATCCGCAGATAAAAGCAATGGCTACAAATAGTCCGAAGGTCTGGATAGGCAAGGGAACGAAAACCCCTGTCAGATACTCGATAAAGTGCGATAAGGTTGGAAACATGGGCTAAAGATAAAACATTTTTGTACAATTTATGTTCTACTCAGCAATCAAACCAAACATACTTATGAAAACATTTGGAATAATTTTAACCATTCTTGGAATTGTCATGCTGATCTGGACAGGCTTCAGTTATACCGAAACCGAAAAGGTCGTCGACGTCGGTCCCCTTGAAGTAAATGCGGAAAAAGAGAAGCAGGTGAACTGGCCTACCTATACAGGCGGAATTCTGGTTATTGCAGGAGTGGTACTTATTTTAATGGATAGAAAAAGAACCTGATAACCAAGAAGACCTGAGCGATTGCCCAGGTCTTCTTATTTAAACGCACATTCAAAATCAACTATCAACGTTGGTCCATCGGAACAAAATCACGTGCCGGCTCGCCCACAAAGAGCTGACGCGGCCGCCCAATAGGCTCCTTGTTGCCACGCATCTCGCGCCACTGGGCTATCCAGCCGGGAAGGCGACCTAAAGCGAATAACACCGTAAACATATCCGTCGGAAATCCCAGAGCCCGGTAGATAATGCCGGAATAAAAATCGACGTTTGGATATAATTTCCGGTCTACAAAATACGGATCGTTCAGAGCCGTTTCTTCGAGTTTCTTCGCAATTTCAAGTACCGGATCATTGATGCCCAATTTTTCTAAAACATCATCACATGCCTTTTTAATGATCTTCGCCCGCGGATCAAAATTCTTATAGACCCGATGCCCGAAGCCCATTAAGCGGAACGAATCGTTTTTATCTTTCGCCTTGGCAATCCACTTGTCGCAGTCGCCACCATCTTCCTTAATTTTCTCAAGCATCTCAATCACGGCCTGATTGGCGCCCCCGTGAAGCGGACCCCATAGAGCCGATATTCCCGCGGAAATCGAAGCAAAAAGATTTGCCTGGGACGAGCCTACAATCCGCACCGTAGAGGTAGAGCAATTTTGCTCATGATCCGCGTGCAGGATCAGCAAGGTATTCATGGCCGCAACGGCTACCGGATCAATGGCAACTTCTTCTGTCCGCTGCCCGAACATCATGTTCAGGAAGTTCGTCACGTAGTCCATATGATTCGAAGGGTATATAATCGGATGACCGAGCGACTTTTTATGAATCCAGGAAACGATCGTCGGCATTTTAGCTAAAAGCTGGATAACGGTTAAATCTTCCTCCTTTTCTGAATTGTCGGGATTGAGTGATTCCGGATAAAATGCAGAAAGTGCACCCACCAATGCCGACAGCTGCCCCATCGGATGCGACTTGGACGGAAATCCGTCAAAGAACTTCTTCATATCCTCATGAACGAGCGTATGTCTTCTCACCGACCAGCGGAAAGTTTCCAGTTCATCATGGGTTGGTAGTTTCCCGTAAATCAACAGGTAAGCCACTTCGATAAACGTCGACTTTGCAGCGAGTTCTTCGATGGCATAACCTCTATACCGAAGGACTCCCTCTTCACCATCTAGAAAAGTGATGGCACTCGTGGTGGCGCCTGTGTTTTTAAATCCGGGATCCAGGGTAATATATCCCGTCTGATCGCGGAGTTTAGAAATATCGATCGCCTTCTCACCCTCAGTCCCTGTAATCACAGGTAATTCTACGGTATTTTCGTTAATTCGTAAAGAAACAGTTTCAGACATATTTAAATTCGGTTTTAGACAAAAGTAAGAAATCCAGTTAAAATTTACTATGTAAGCATAAAGAATACTTTCCCGATGCAGGTGTAAATATTACCTGGAAATGGATGCCGGCTCACAACCGGAACATCTAAAAGTAGGAAATTTTAAATAAAAAATGGCGTTTTTTGAGGAAATATTATTCTGAAATTACAGTCGGATCTGCAACCAGCTTATTTCCTGTGATTTTGTTCACGAGCATAGCGGCTACGGTATCCCCGTTGGAATTCAGGACAGTTGCCAAAGGATCTACGAGGGTACCAATGATCATGACCGCCGGGATGGCCTCCGTAGGCAAATCATAGGCCGATATCATTAAAAGCTCGCCGATATAGCCTCCATTGGGAATTCCGCCCGCAACCACACTAACAATTACAGTGATGCCCAAGGCCGTCAGAATGGTAACCGGATCCAGGAAATCCCGTCCGATAATAGCGAAAGCAACGGCAATCTTTACAATCGAAGAAAGTGATGAGCCGTCTTTATGCAGATTGGCACCCAGCGGAATTACGACATTGGCAATGCTCTCTTTGATGCCGATGCGCTTGGCGGCCTCCAGATTAACCGGAATGACGGCAATGCTGCTGCAGGTACTGACCGCCGTCGCTGCCGGGAGGATGTTATGCCGCCAGAAGAGCCGGATACCCTGGCGCCCATAGGCCAGAAAAGCGTACAAACTAAAAGCCAGGAAAAAATATACAATTCCATAACCATAATACAATCCCATGGGCTTGGCATAAATACCGAAGAGTTGCGGACCCACCGTTCCCACCTGATAGGCAAAATAAGCACCCAAGCCGACCGGAGCCAGCTTCATGACCATAATCAGCGCCACTTTCATCACCTCATTGCCCGAATTCAGAAACTGACGAAAAGCAGCTCCACTCTCTCCAGAACGGAGTGCAGCCAGGCCAATCAGAAATGAAAAAATGATAAAAGCCAGCATGTGCTGTCTCGACAGAATTTGATTGAACTCATTCACGGTTAGAAACTGAACCATGCTTTCTCCCCAGTTCTCATCACCTACCCCAACGTCAAAAACTTGTCCTTCAGTGAAATACAGTCCGGTTTCTAAAGGAAACAACCAGATAACGCCGACCATCGTGATAGCTGCAAAAAGAACGGTTCCGAGAAAGACAAAGGCCATCGCCGATAGAATATTCCCCAGCTTCCTGCCCTGCTCAATATTCGAAACCGCAGAGGCGATAGCGAAAAAAATCAGCGGAATGACGACCGTAAACAGCAGGTTCAGAAAAATATCGCCAATCGGCTTTAAATAGACAATGGTATCCCGGGCGAATAAGCCGAACAGACTACCCACAATGATTCCGCCTAGCAATAAAATAATATTGCTATAATTGCTGAAGAAGGATCCTTTTGTTGTAGCCACCGTTAAAGATATATTTTTTAAGACAAATTCACAGAGAATATTATCTGAATTTCGCTTGAAGCGCCGCTAACTTGGCTGCCATATCGGAGGCGCGATCTTTCTTCGGCACCGATTTGGATTTTTGAACAGGTCGGGAATCCTTAACCTGCTTTCCCCCCTTTGGCGAGGTCTTGGAAGCAAGCTTTGGCTGATCGTCTTTCATGGAAAGCGCAATGCGCTTGCGCGCGGTATCCACCTCCGTAACCCGAACCTCCACCTGCTGATTTACCTTCACTACCTCATTGGGGTCTTTCACATAGCGGTTTGCGAGCTGGCTTAAATGAACCAAACCATCCTGATGCACACCGATATCCACAAACGCACCGAAGTTGGTAATGTTCGTCACCAGCCCCGGAAGCTTCATTCCCACCTTCAAGTCGTCTATACTGTTCACCCCTTCGGTAAACGAAAAGGCCTCAAAGCTTTCACGCGGATCACGACCGGGCTTAGCAAGCTCCGCCAGGATATCATTCAGCGTATGAAGGCCGACTTCTTCGTTGACATAATCGGCAGGCCGAATTTTCCTGCGGACTTCCTGATTCTTCAATAATTCAGGAACCGTGCTTTGAAGGTCCTTCGCCATCCTTTCAACTAAAGGATAACGTTCCGGATGTACCGCACTGCTGTCGAGTGGATTATCTGCATTACTGATCCGCAAAAAACCAGCAGCCTGCTCAAAGGCCTTATCGCCTAAACGGGGAACTTTCTTTAGTTCTGCCCGGGAGCGGAATGGGCCGTTCTCATTTCGGTAATTGACGATGTTTTGAGCCAATACCGGCCCGAGCCCCGATACATAAGCAAGAATCTGTCGCGATGCAGTGTTCAACGAGACCCCTACCGCATTCACACAGCTGGCCACCGTCTCATCAAGGGAGGCCTGCAATTTGCCTTGATCCACATCGTGCTGGTACTGACCCACGCCGATCGACTTCGGATCTATTTTTACCAGCTCAGCCAGCGGATCCATCAAGCGCCGACCAATCGATACGGCGCCCCGGACCGTGATGTCGTGATCCGGAAATTCTTCCCGCGCAACCGGCGAGGCAGAGTAAATGGATGCTCCGCTTTCATTAACCATCACGACCAAAATATGTGGAGAAACAAACCTTTTAATGAAAGCTTCCGTTTCCCTTCCAGCTGTCCCGTTCCCGATGGCGATAGCTTCAATTTTATACTGCTCAATCAGATTCTTCACAATCCGTTCCGACTCCTGACGTTTTCCTTCACCCGTATGAGGATATATGGTATTATTTATAAGCAATTTGCCCTGTTCATCTAAACAAACCACTTTACATCCGGTGCGGAAGCCTGGATCGATGGAAAGCAGCCGTTTTTGACCCATCGGAGCAGCCAAAAGAAGCTGGCGGGCATTCTCCGAGAAAACACGAATCGCTTCTTCATCTGCCTTCTGCCGCGTAAGAACACGCATTTCAGTTTCAATAGATGGCTTAATCAAACGCTTATAACTGTCTTCAACAGCAAGCGTTACCTGACTGGAACTATCGCCTCGACCTTTAACAAACTCTTCCTTGAGAATGAGCAAGGCATCGTCTTCATTTACAGATAATTCCAAACGAAGAAACCCTTCCTTCTCACCTCGGCGCATCGCCAGAAGCCGATGTGATGCCACGGTCTTCACCGGCTCGGTCCAGTCGAAATAATCCTTGAACTTTTGGGCTGCCTCTTCAGTCCCCGGAATCAGGGTCGATCGAAAGTTCCCCTTCTCAAGAAACAGTGTTCGGATTTTTGCCCGTATTCCTGCATGCTCAGAAAAGAGCTCTGCTAAAATATCCCTCGCTCCGGCAAGCGCTTCCTCCGGCAATGCAAGTTCCTCATTTAGATAGTCGGCTGCAGCCAGCAAAGGATCCGTTTGCCCCTGCGCCAGCAGCAAATCTGCCAGGCCTTGCAAACCTTTATCACGCGCTATGCTTGCACGCGTTCTGCGTTTAGGTTTATAAGGCAGGTATAAATCTTCCAGAATGGAAATAGTCTCCGCATCTATAATCTGCTGCTGAAGCTCAGGTGTCAGTTTCCCCTGTTCCTCAATGGATTTCAAGATCGCCTCCTTACGTTTATCCAACTCCTGCAGACGTTTGGACAAGTCGCGGATATCAGCCAACTGCACTTCGTCGAGTCCACTGGTCATCTCTTTCCTATATCGCGCAATAAAAGGAATGGTTGCCCCTTCGTCCAGAAGCGCTAAGGTATTGCTAACCTGCGCAGTGCTAAGGCCGAGTAAATCTGAAATTTTTGATGCGTAGTTCATTTTAAACAAGAATGGCTTAAGTTAAAACACAGAAAAGCCGAAATCGCTTCCGGCTTTTATTGAAGGTTGAATATGAATAAATGTTAAACTAAGTATTTTTCGCTGCTGCAGCCTCTCCCACTTCGGGGCTGTTATCGCCTTCTGAATCCGCGTTATTCCGCGGCGCCGTATAATCGTAATTCGGGCGATAGTACTGGTCAGAGTGCGAAATGTCACCCGATTGGATTTCTTCGTCCGATAACTGATCAAGCTTACGCTCTTCAAGGGGCTCGACTACAGAATTCTCGGCCAGGGCTTTCGGAGCCGCTGGCTTCTCTGCTTCTTTTTCGAAATCGTTTATTTGATCGTTGATATCGCGTTTAATGGTTTCCGAAGCATCTTTAAACTCCCGAATCCCTCGTCCCAGTCCGCGGGCAAGCTCTGGCAACTTCTTTCCGCCAAACAGAAACAAAGCAACGATGAAAATAAAGATCATCTCCTGGCCGCCGATATTTAAAAACAAAAGTGTTGAGTACATCATCCTGAATTCTGTTAATCCCTTATTTTTTCAAAGTTATTATTTTTTAAGAATAATGATGAAGGAATCAAGAAATCATTCATCAGGAAATCGGCGAAAACTCTTCTATCTTTGTCCGATAATATTACGGATTTTGAAAAACTTCTTCGCTCAATACAAGCCCTACTATCGCTCGAATCTACAGCTTGCCGGGCCGATCATGATTTCCCAACTCGGCCACACCATGGTTCACACGGCTGACAGCGTGATTGTTGGCCATTTTGCCGGCACTATTCCTTTAGCAGCAGTCTCGCTGGTCAACAGCGTATTTATGGTCGTGATGGTGGTTGGTTTGGGCCTCGCTTTTGGCCTTACACCGCTGATCGCACAAGAAAACGGGCGTAACCACAAGGAAGAATGCGCCAAACTACTCTCCAACAGCCTTGTGTTGAATGTAATTGCCGGCATCCTGCTATTTATTATCGTATATTTCGGCTCGATGGCTATGCTCAACCACCTCGACCAGGACCCCGCTGTGGTGAAAGAAGCCAAACCTTTCCTGTTCATCCTGAGTCTGTCAATCCTTCCCATCATGGTATTCAGTGCCTTTAAGCAATTCGCGGAAGGACTCGGTTTTACCAAACAGGCCATGCGCATCACCATCTGGGGAAACGTTATCAATATTATACTGGCAATCATCTTTGTGAAAGGAATGTTTGGCATTCAGCCCATGGGAGTCAGCGGAGTCGGCTATGCCACACTGATCGACCGTTGCCTGATGGCCCTGGTGATGGCAATCTACATCTTTAAGTCGAGAGATTTCCGACCTTATATACAGCATTTTATGATGCGTCAGGTAGACCGTGTTCGCTGCTTTCAGATTTTGAAAATCGGGTCGCCGGTGGCCATGCAATATGTCTTTGAAATAGGCGCCTTTGCAGCAGCCGCCATTCTGGCCGGCCAACTCGGAGCCGTTGAACAAGCTTCCCATCAGGTAGCCATTAATCTGGCATCGATGACCTATATGATGGCCAGCGGAATTGCCTCGGCAGCGACCATTCAGGTAGGTACCAGTTTTGGCAAGAATAACATCCCGCGTCTGTTCCGCTTCTCGGCCGCCAGCTACCACATCGTACTGGTATTTATGACCATGGCCGCCCTAATCTTTGCCATTTTCAACCACCAACTACCCTGGATCTATACATCAGATAAAGCTGTTATATTATTTGCTGCTCAATTACTTATTATTGCGGGACTATTTCAATTGTTCGATGGCACGCAGGTGGTCGGATTGGGAATACTTCGCGGCATGAGCGATGTGAATATGCCGACGTTTATCGTGTTCTTTTCCTACTGGGTGGTTGGATTACCGCTTGGCTGGGTCATGGGATTCAAACTGGGATTCGGACTACAAGGCATTTGGTATGGTCTGACCATCGGACTGATGATCTCCACCACCTTGCTCTACTTAAGGTACCGCGCTAAAAGCAGGCAGTTACAACTCGCTGGCAATTAGAAAAAATACGCTATATTTAAGTATATGAAAAAACCTATAAACCAGGAAGGACAAGTCGATACTCAAATTGGTTCCAACGGAGTAGCCCAAATAACTTTCAGTCATCCTTCACATAATTCCTTTCCATCCGAGCTGCTTAAAACCCTGGCAGCACATATCTACGAAATGCGAAAGAATGAACAAGTAAAGGTTATTTTGTTGAAAAGCGGCGGCGATCGCACTTTCTGTGCAGGAGCCAGCTTCGATGAACTCGTTGCCATTGAAAGCGAGGCGGCAGGTAAAACCTTCTTTTCGGGATTTGCCTATGTTATCAATGCCATTCGCTTATGCGGAAAAATTGTAGTGGGGCGCGTTCAAGGGAAAGCCATTGGAGGTGGTGTAGGACTCGCAGCGGCCTGCGATTATTGTTTTGCGACCGAGCAGGCTTCCATTCGTCTGAGCGAACTGGGTATTGCTATCGGCCCCTTCGTTATTGCCCCCGCCGTACAGCGCAAAATCGGTCTGGTCAGCTTCACCGAACTCAGCCTCAACCCCGATCAGTGGAGAAGTGCCGCCTGGGCCAAAGAAAAAGGTTTGTTTCAGGAAGTGTTTCCTAATATACAAGAAATGGATGCGGGTGTGCAGGCTTTCTGCGGACGATTAGCCGGCTACAGCTCCGAAGCACTGAAAGGATTGAAAACCATTTTTTGGGAGAACACGGAATCATGGGATGAACTCCTCTTTAACAGAGCCGCCATTAGTGGAAAACTGGTGATGACACCCGAAGCGCGTGAGCGACTCCTCGCCTTCAAAAATAAATAGACTTATTCAATCTTGCCCCGATCCTTCTTCTCGGGCTTCTCAAGCTTGTCAGGCCGAACAATGTTGCGCACGACCCAACCCTCTTTACCTTCCACGAAGCCCCGCTCAAAGAAAACGGTATAGCGCCGTTCGTGGTCATCCTCGGTTGAAAAATGAACCTCAAACTCGATCTCCTGAACATCCTGCAATTCCTCAGGTGTCATGCTTTCCAGTTTCTGGTAAGCTTTCTTCTTTATAGCGTCGTCGTCATGCATATCCTAGAGACAAAAAATTGGTGACTTTGTTTGGAGGCCATTATCGATTCTATTAGTGGTGATTGGCCATTCCGAATGAACACTAGAAATTTCCACTACAGAAACAAAAATCATCTGTACCCGCGGCATGCGAATATAGAATCTGCGAAAATATAGATTGTAAAACATAAGAGTTTCTTGATTAAGTTCTATATTTACTAAGACCAATTATATAAAGTAATGAAAAAGAACCTATTCCGGGGAGTTCTGGCGTTTTTCTCACTAATTCTCTTGGCGTACTTGGCTTTGCAAGTCTACAATTATAAACGCAATCAGGCAGATAGAACCAGGATCATATCTGCGAATAAAAGTAATCTCGACGAAATCGACGCTCGAACAGGAAATTCATTTCCTGATGTAGTGCTCCTGGATGAGCACGGGAACGAACGACATTTAAGTGAGTATTCATCCAAGGTCGTATTTCTTGATTTCTGGTTTACCCGTTGTGTCCCTTGCACCGAACAGCACCCCGCGAGCGCCGCAATGCAAGCCAGGTTTGCGGCGGACATCAGCGTGGTATTTGTGAACATCGCCATAGAGGAAGATTTCAACCGCTGGGCAAACTATCTCGCTGCAAATGAAGTTGCCGGGGAAAATTTGTTTCTCAAACCCGATCATGATCTTACCGGAAAGAACCAATTCGGCGTCAATTCGTTTCCTACCTACGCCGTACTCGGAGCTGAAAGTAAGATTTTGGGCATATCTTCCGGCTCAAAACTACGTCCAGGTATTACAAGGGCGGGAAGCAACAGATGGGAGAGTAACATCAACGCCGACTGGGTTTTACTGGAGGCTAAGAAAGGTATTACCGCAAGGGAAGCATTAATTAAGTATTACGTCAGCGACCGTGAATACACATCGTGGGTGGCCAAGTATCGAAGTAAATATAAAAATGATTTTTTTAGGCTATAGTTCACCTGATATCACCAAACGCCACCGCTCTGGTGGCGTTTGGCCAATAAATCACACCACGTCAATAGTCCCCAGATAGAGGCTATCCGATCGGCTACTGCTATCGGCAGCGACGAAAGCCGCATAGAGGTGGTAAGTAGCAGTACGATTGGCCGGAACCTCAAACCGATCTGACCCCACTCTTCTCGATACACCGTACACCTCTCCAAAGACCTCAGACGACTCAACGTTGTAGGCGGCAAACATTAACTTGTCAGTGTCATGGGCAGAAACACTCCCTTTGCGCGACGCCGAAACTTTAGGATTCCACTGAACGCAGATCTCAGAAGTATTTGAGTCGTAATAGACCTCAAAGTCGGTTCCCAAGGGAAGATCACCTTGACTGATCATCATTTTGGATGGGTCGATAACGGTAGTCGTTCCATCGGAGACCAGGGCATGCGCATGCAAGTACGACTTAGCCCCCTGATATGCCCAAAGATCGGGATCAACACCCTTAAATCCCGCCCGGAAATAAAGCGTTAGCGGCGACAACCATTTAGAAGTACTTCCAAAAGAGTTCCGGTGCGCAAGTTCAACAGCTCCGGCTTTCTTCTTCCTGACAGGCCGGCTTTTCCAATAAGGCTTGCCACGCCAACTGCTGGCTACCAGGTTACCAACCAGTCCCGAAATTGGGCCATTAATTCCATTTACAAATTTTCCCATAACAATTCTATTTAGGTTCAACAATAAAATGATTACAAAACGTCTGAAGTGCCGTGTCGGCCAAGAATTAGGTTAGGCAAATTTACAACTTCTTTATGAAAAAGAAAATGAAAACGAATTGGAAAAAACATTAAAAAAGGCACAAAAAAGGTCTCAAGTCCTGTTTGGTATCTCTTTGATATAATTTTGGGTTCAGTCAGGTATCTGTTCTACATAAACGAAGTATAAAGGGGGATTATTCGATGTTTGGTTGAGGATTTTTATTCGAATTAATAGCGTATCTTGCAATAACCAACGCATCCACTTATGCTTGACCTTGTTATCGAGTCGCGCGCCGCCGCGCTAAGCCCAGAAATGCATGTAAAACGAATTCTTCCTTTCCGCCAGCGCCGGATGGTAGGCCCTTTTATTTTCATGGATCATGCCGGGCCTGTCGGCGAAATCATTGCTCCTCCTTCAAACCTTGACGTGTTGCCCCATCCGCATATCGGATTGTCGACCGTGAGTTATCTATTCGGCGGAGAGGTAACGCACCGCGACAGCCTCGGTGTGGAGCAGATTATCCGTCCCGGTGAAGTCAACTGGATGACGGCAGGCAGCGGCATAGCCCATTCCGAACGATTCGAGAGTCCGGATGCGCTGATTGGGGGATTGGAGATGGTTCAGACCTGGGTGGCTCTTCCGGAAAAAGACGAAGAGGCAGCGCCCTCCTTTGCCAACTATTCGCCCGAGCAATTACAGGTGTATACCGACGAGGGAATCTGGATGCGCATGATTGCAGGTGAAGCGTACGGATTAAAAAGCAGTGTGGCGACCAACTCTCCTTTGTTCTACTTGCACGTAGTATTACAGCCCGGTTCAAATTTTGCGCTTCCGCGCGAACACTCCGAACGTGCTTTTTACATCGTTAAAGGGTCGGTTGAAATTGCAGCGCACACCTACGAGGCAGGAAACATGCTCGTGTTCACCAAAGGGGTTGATCCGCGCATTGCCGCTAAAGAAGAGGGAGCTACGCTGATGCTGCTGGGGGGCGAACCCTTGGGAGAACGCTTTATCTGGTGGAACTTTGTTTCCTCGCGGAAGGAACGCATTGAACAAGCAAAGGAAGACTGGAAACAAGGGAGGATTATTCTGCCTCCTACCGACAATCAGGAGTTTATTCCGCTGCCCGAAGATCGGTCGAGACCTGCGGGAACTGCGCCGCGGCCCGAGCCTTTGTCCTAACTCAGACTGTGTTTGTTAACCTAAAACAGGAATTAAATGCGATTGCTTTTAAACGGAAATTGAAGCGGCTTAGATTTTTTACTAGCCATCACTTCAGAATCCTATGCTTTTAACGGTATTCGCCCATATCCTTCCTAGAATACTTCTATTATCGGTATGAATTTCTGCATCAGCCATCATTCCAGAAGTAAGGTGTAAAGCTGAATCTTGTGAACTTGAGTTGAGTGCAATACTAACTAGAAAAAGGCTATCTCTATCGGAGATTCCATTGATAGTGTGTACCCGCCCGTGTAGATATACAAATTCCTCGTATGGATAATTTCTAACTCTGATCAACACCGGATGTCCAACTTTAACTTGTCTGAAAAGATTTTCTTTTAACAAAATTTCCCCATAATAGTTATTGTCTTCCGGGTCGATATAAAATATTTTTTGCTGGTATTCTATAGATTGTCCTTCACACAGAAGTGGAGTATAAATGACCTTTCCATTTGAACCAGCGGAAAGAACGTACTGCTTCGTCCAATGTTCCCCTTTCACAATAAAATCATATAATAGCCGAAAAAAATCGTTCCTTTTTTTCGCTAGCTGACTTTCAAGGCTAACCAATTCCTTTTCCTTTACTATAATATCGCCAGTCAGCTCAATCAACGCGTCTTCCATATCAGAAAAAGTCTGACCTCCACTTGTCAGAATCCCTATCTCCATCCCTTGGCCATCTATGTTAAGTTCACGTTTTTCACTTTCTAGCTCCGTTTTCAAAAGCTCTAAAGACTTTTTTGTTCGGGCGTGTTGAAGTTTAATATTGTTTAACTCGCGGTCAATGATGCTCTTTTGTTTGTCATAGATGCCCCCATCAAATGCTGCTTTGTAATGAAGATAGCTGGCATATAGTACCTCATAGCTTTGCTGCAATTCTCCCAGACTCGAAGAATTTAACCGCGGTAATCGGTCAATATTAACGAGCTTTTCATTCCTAGTCAAGTAGTGCTCCAGCTGTGAAAGTAGCGAAAGAACCCCCTCGTGGTCTGCTGCACTTTCAAAAAATGCCAAGTTAGTTCCAGACTCCACCCATTGCCCGTTTTTTACTAAAACCTTAGCAACTCTCCCATCAATAGGACTAACGACAGCTTTAGGGGGATTTAAGGAAAAAAGCCGAATTGTGCTTTTTATTGCTTCCGGGTATCGAATATAAGCGGACATGCCAATAATCATTATTATTATAAAGAACAATATGGAAGTGCCTCTAGTCATCAACCAACTCGGTGGTTTTGAAATGATTTCCTGCATAACTTCCGAATGAAGACTTTTGTTATTCGTTCTGTTTTCTGACATAGCTAATTCCCAAGTTCCAGTTGATTTTTCACAAGATCATAATAAGTTCCTCTTTTATGGGCCAACTCATTGTGATTGCCCTGTTCAACTATCTCACCATTATGAAGTACAATGATGTTATCTGCATTCTTCACTGTACTTAGACGATGTGCTACAACAACGACCGTTCTTTTCTTAAAAAACAGATCGAGATTCTCAATAATTTCTCTCTCATTATTAGCATCCAAGGCATTAGTTGCCTCATCCAGAAAGATATACTCAGGTTCTTTATATATTGCTCGGGCGATCATAAGCCGCTGTTTTTGTCCTTGGCTGATTCCTTTTCCCGCAGTACCAATTTTTGTGGACAGTCCGAACGGCTGATCGGCTATAAAGCTTTCTAAGTTGGCTATTTTTATAGCTTGCTGTAATCGCCTTTCGTTAGGAAACTCCTCATCAACAACAATATTTTTTTCGATCGAATCTGCATAGATATAATTATCCTGTAAAACGAAACCGCAGCTCTCTCGCCAAGTAGAGTAATCAATATCGTCCAGGTTTTGTCCTCCTATTAGTATCTCCCCTCGTTCAGACTCATAGTATCTTAGCAACAGCTTTAGAATGGTCGTTTTGCCGCTGCCACTTGTCCCAACGATAGCTGTAGTCTTTTCTGCGGGAAAAACCAAGTTAAGATTTGAGAAGACCGGTTGATTTCCAGCACCATAATAGCGAAATGTTAAGTTTTTTATTTCGATTGAACGGTTATTGGGCAATGTTGTAGAATACTCCTTGTTAATATTCTGCTCATCCTCAGTTTCATAGATCTCATTAAGTCGCTCCATGCTAATCTTCGCATCTTGATAAGATTGTAGAAAAGTTATAAGCGATTCAACGGGATTACTAACCATTCCAACAATATATTGAATAGCCATCATTCCACCCAACGTTAATTCGCCGTTTATGACTGCTTTGGCACTTATGAAGGTAATAAGTATTGTTTGTGTTTGGTTTATGGCCATCGAACCAATGGACTGGTATTGTGATATCGCTAAACTCCGCACTTTATATTTAAAAAGTTTCGCCTGCAAAGCTTCCCATCCCCATCGTTTCTGTTTCTGTGCATTGTTCAATTTGATATCTTTAATACTTTGAATCATCTCTACCAGATAAGTTTGATTCTCAGATGAAATTCCAAATCGCTTGTTATCCAATTCTCTTCGATATTTCATGAAAAATAAAATCCAAAGGGTATAGACGACCGTGGAAACTAGAAAGATTAAAAATATCGTTGTGTTATATACAATTAATATAGTGCCGAACACAAGCATGTTTACAAGCGAAAACAAGGTATTAAGTGTATTGCCAGTCAGAAAAGACTCAATCCGTTGTTGATCAGCCATCCTTTGCATCAGATCTCCATGGGTTTTCAAGTCAAAGAACCTCATTGGAAGCTTCATGAGCTTAATTAGTAGATCTGTGAGTATGGAAATATTTACTCGGGTGCTGATGTGAAGGAGCAACCAAGATCGAATGAAAGACACTGAAATGGTTCCAATAAAAACCATTAATTGTGCTATCAAGATTAAGTTAACGAACCCAATATTTTTGGTATTGATACCGATATCAACAAGGGATTGTGTCAGGAACGGTGTTATGAGCTGTAAGATTGTTCCGACCAGCATTCCCAACACTACCTGGAAAAACAGTTTCTTGTACTTATAAAAGTAAGAAAATATTTTAGTCCACCTTAAGCTTGACACAGGTTGGTCTTCATTAACCTGGTTGAAATCAGGTCCTGGACTTAATAGCAAAATTAGTCCTGAGGCCACACCGCCAATTGGAAGCCAATTTTTCAAAAATTCGTTTTTGGTATAGCACACTAAGCCAGAGGCAGGGTCAGAAACATAGTATTCTTCATTTTTTATCTTGTAAAGTATTACGAAGTGATTTTGATTCCAATGAAGGATAGCGGGAAGTTCAATTTCGCCTAGTTGATCGAAGTTTAACTTGACTCCATAACTGCGAAAACCTAGCTTTTCTGCAGCTTCACTGATGCCCAGTAAACTGACACCTGTGTTTGTGGTCTGACATAGTTTCCGGATTTTATGAATAGATACCTGTTGCCCATAATATTTGAATATTATCCGAAGACAGGTGGCTCCGCAATCCATCTGATCCATTTGTTTATAATGGGGGAAACGTTTTTTTGCCAAAGTTCTTTGTTTTTTATAAGTGAAGGGTTGAATATCGGGACAATACTTCCATGAATCGCCCAATTAAAACCGAAACTTGGCTGAAAGCATGAACTGCCGGGGTCGAAGGTCGAAGTAGCTTTGCACCAGTTCATAAGTGGAAGCCAATTGCATGATGTACTGCTCATTATTGAGCAAATTGACTGCACTGAGCTCCAAATCTGTCCGCCATTTCTTAAGATGATAACGATAGGTGGCGTCCATAAAATACTGGGCCGATTGACCCGGAATGTTGTTGCGGTAATAGGAATTATTCAACATCAGGCTATGTCCTTCTGCAGGGTTCAATATGAGGTTAAAAAAATGGTTGTTCGAGAAAATGGTGTTGCGCTTTCCGCCGGCTAGTTTGTTTAGCGTATGGCCCGTTTCCATTTTGTACTCTCCGGAAATAACGTTTGAAAAATTATTTATGATTTTCAGAGAGGCCGAATATCCATAGCTTCGCTGCTGAGCCATCACTTCGTTCAGCAGGTAATCCGACTGGCTCCGGTCCAGGCTGCCGTCTAGTTTAACAATCGTCTTTGATGATTTAAAAAAACTCGATATGCCACCAGCAAGGCTATGTGTGGCGCTTGCGCTGGAACGGTCCGCGATGCTCGTAGTTCCTCTTCCCAACTCATCCAATTGCGTCGTAAAGATATAGTCGCGCTCGCGGGCCGTATAGCTATAGCTCACATTTGCGAAATTGGCTTTCATCGTGTTTTTATATTGATATCCGAGGGAAGCTTTTATTTCGTCGGTTCCCAGCAATCGGGCATCATAGCGCTGCATGCTGCGATATTGCTGGATGATATAGGCATTATAAAAATTATTCATACCTCCGTATTCCCTACCTCCCGACAGTTGCAGCTTCCATTCATTGCGGCTGTTCTGAACATGCGTTAAAGAGAGCGATGGACGGAAGGTGTGTCGCCATTCCCCGTCCATGGTGATTACACCTTGCTGGCTTACATCATAAAAGAGGGCGCTGTAAGGCGTATTGATAGCCAGCTTCCAGAGCCTGTTTTCCCAAAGCAGGCCCAAATTCAGCCCTAACTCCAGTTGCTGGTTTTTCATCTGGTTGATAAAAGGCTCGCCCAGCACCTCCGTCGCACCCTGATAACGGCGCTCTATTTCGGAATTCAGGTGCCTGCGTTCATAATTGATTGAAAAAGCCGGGGCGAAACGGAAACGGCCTAGTTTGCGGGTAAACTGCAGGCTGTTGTGCCACTCCAGCCCGTCATAATCAATCTGCTGCCTCACCTGGTCGTACGGGTTGCCTTGGTTGAGGACATCTTCAAACGGTCCCGGCGAAACCTGCAGCCGCTGGGGTGTACGATGCCACTCCAGGTTTGAAGTGATGTTAACCAGCTGGCTGCCCAAAAATCGGGCGAGCGACAAAGAATTCATCAGCGCTTCATCGGTATAATGGCGGCGCTGGCTGATCGGGTCTTGCGCATTAAAAAGCAGTTCACCGGCATCGCGGTTCCAGCGTTTACGATATTGGAATTTATTGCGCAGGTAAATATCCTTTTCATTTTTTTCAATGGAGGCGCCTACATCCAGTACGTGGATGCGGTTATGGTTGTCGATTCCTTCGGTGGTAAGCAACACCTCTTCTGAGGTGAACGATTGTGTGGCCGTGAAACCTTGCTGCTGGCGGGTATCGTCCACGTAGGATACATTTCCCTTTACTTCCAGACCGCTTTCCAGTTTCTGAAGCATGTTTCCGCTGAGCATAAAGATTTTATTATCTAACCAACGGGTCTGCTCAAAGCCGGGCGTATTCACTTCCCTTAGCCGGATATAACTCGGTCCGCTGCTCATATTCTCCCGAATATTAAAGAAGGCGCCCCCCGGGTAAAACATCCGAAGATCGCCTGCTGCATCATCGCCGACATTATTACTTTGAAACGAAGTGAGTATCTGGAAGGTCTTTCCCAGAATCATCGGCGTAAGGTTCACATCCCAGAGAAAGGGCTCGCTGCCCAATCCCGCTTCGCCACTGCCCGTGGCCGTAAACTTCTTCAGCTCCAGATTCAAAGTCGCCCGGTCTGAAAACACCAGCGAATCGAGTATTTTAATCGGCTGATCGTTTTCCACCACCTGAACACTTTTCACAGCATCGGCGGGCAAATTTTTGTTGATCATCGCGTAACGCCCTTCCATCAGGTCCAGGTTATTCACTTTGTACTTTTGAATCGGATTTCCCTGGTAGTAAATCGCATCGCCCCGCATTTCAATGCCCGGCAATTTCCGGATAATATCGGAAATAAATCGGTCGTTCTGCGTCGTAAATGCTTCCACGCTATAATGCAGTGTATCGTTTCTCCGGAAGATGGGTGGATCCGCCACCTTCACTTCCTTTAGCAAATTTTCTGCCTGAGCCAATGCGAAATTGTAGGAAGCTGCCTTATTGGGCACTACCATCGATTTCTTTTCGTAACTCAGGTGACTGAAATCTAGCTGCACACTATCTGCTTCCGGAAGCTTCACCTGCAACGTGAAAGAACCGTCACTGGCGCTGCGCGTAAAACCCGAAATGGCCGCAGCACCGACCTTCCTAAAGGAAACGCTCGCACTGGAAATCGGATTACTGAACTCGTCGGTCAATTTTCCGGTGATAACCGTTTGTGCCTTCAGGCAAAAGGGCATAACGAAAAACAGGATAGCGAACAGAAACGTATGCATTCGCTCCCCCATTAGTTAATCTTCAATTCGATCTCGTTGTTATTCTTCTTTTGATTCTCCCGACTATTTTTAATCATCTGAGCTCTGTCCTCAGCACGTATACCTAGTATGCCCGCTGCTTCCAGTCTTTCAAAGGAATTCTCCTTGAAATCGATTAACTGTTCCCGAAGTTCCGTTGCACTCAGTTTGGTAGCGGTATTCAGGAATGATATATTCAGTTCCCGGTCAGGGAGATGGGTAAGCGACTGAAAGTCGATAAACCAGTGATTTCTGGTATCGTTCATTCTGACGATAAGCCCCGGTAATCCCCCAAACTTGTACGGGCCGTCGGAGATAGGAATGTCGAGTGCAAACCATGCGATCCATTCCCTTCCCCGGTATTTCAAGGTCGCTTTCTGACACAAATACCCAAACAGCGTTGCTGTGTCGCTCTGTATTTCCCAAGCCATGTCAGACATCGCCTCTTCCGTTTTCAAAAACACATCGGGATAAAAACTTTCATAGTAAACAGTACTGCCTGCTTTAAAATCCTTATAGACCCGCAACGGCTTCGTTCGGGCACGTATAAACCTTTCCTTAGGAAGATTAAGATAGGCAATAGAATCACTTGTCGACCGCTGGGTGCTTACGAAGTACGATTGATCATCGTCGATAAACAACTCTGCGGGCTCTTCGTAGAAATTATTTGTGACGGTATCATAGAGATATTTTAATTTATATTCTATGCGAACTACCGACTTCGTGGGCTGAGCAAAAACGGCTAATACACAGACGACAAGGAAAACGAATATTATAAGACTTTTTTTGTACATAACATATGGTGGTTTTAGATAAAGTAATCGACACTTTAATATTGATAAAGTGTCGATCAGTGCGACTATGGAAGGTCGGGAACGGGCGTGGTCTCCCAACATCCGAAAACGTCTTCTCCGGCATTAAACAAGATTTCTATACATCTTTCGGCCGAGTTATGACAATCGACAATTAGTCCATTAGTCAATTGACACCGTACGGGAGCAACTTTCCCTCCCATAATGTTCTTGAGTTCTTCTTTCGATAATACCTCAGCACCGCTAAAGTTTTTCATTGTAACCTTTTTCATAACTTGTTAATTTATAAATGTGACGTCTACTTACTCCGAGACATCTTAAGAGGGCCTTTTACAGGGAGCCTTCTGCCTGTCCGAAAACGTTTGCAACCGATCCGGACCCTTTTCCTAGAAAAAGTATTTTAGTTCTTTAATATGGTATTCTTCCGGTAGCTTATAGCCGTTGACATACAGAGTAGGAGTCACTTGGACGCGCATTTCGTTGCACCATCGCCGCATCGCTTTAATTTTCTCTTTTTGTTCAGTTAATTTCACGTTCAATGGATATTTCTCAGCAAATTTCTGGTAATCAATAACGTCAGGTGAATACCAGCTATTCAAGGCTTCTATCATCCGATCAGATCCAAGATGTTCCTGGATTGCCAATAGATGCGACACTGGAGCATTTTTGGGGTCCTCCGACTCTCCTGAAGCAGTGAAAATAATTCTAACGCGTACATTCAAATTTTCGGCTATAATCTGCTCTAGATCAAAATGTGCTTTAGCACATGGTTTGCAATAGGGATTACATACCTTGATGATCTCTTGCTTGGCGCCAGTATTGCCAATTATTATTCCCAAGCTATCTGCAATCGGTACTATAGGAGTCCCTTTACTTAAGATACTTTCAAATATCTCAGAATTATACTTAAATCTTTTCCATTCTCTCTTACTTTCCTCTCCTTCTTTAAGGTACTTAATTAAGGGCATAATATAAAAGGTCAAGAGAAAAGTAGCGACGTATACTATAGCGGAAATTGAAATGGAATACCAGTCAGAAAAAAAACCATTGCCCGATGTAAAAAAAATGATGCTACTACCAACAAGACCAAAAAGAGCCGCCAAGATGCCTAAACACAACGGACACCATTGCTTGGCTATTTTTGCTTGATAATACAGCGAATAAACAATAATCGGCGACGTTAACAAGGATGATGCAGCCCAAAGATTGATAAATCGTTCTTGAGTAGCAAAAAGAGATTGAATTACAAAGAAAGCAAAAAAGTAGCTAAATGCCCATATGGACAACTTAAGCCCCAAGAAAGAAGACCCACTCGATGACAGGATTGCATCGCAATTTACCTTCTTTCCTTTCGACCCACAAAAGTCATCTAAAATAGGATTGTCAACGTCCACTTCACGCAATAAAGCCACAACGCATAACATGGTCCCGACAAAACTAAAGGATAAAAAACTTAAATATATCCAACTATTGACATTTGGTCCATTGGTTAAAGAAAAAGTAGATGGGACAACAACAGATAAAACAACAACTATCCAAGCCAATTTAATCATGACTCTCTCGATTATTTCAGCTTTTCTGCTGACATCATAATTTGTTTCCCGCTTCTTCATAGATCCATCGAGTAGAACTACTACATTCTGATCTATTTGCTCAAAGTCAGTCTGATTAACAGTAACTAGCTGATTGTTCTTAGGGTTGAGGTAAGTGATATGCTCGTTTCCAGCATCAACAACGACTGAAGGAGCCGGGTAGTCCCATCTTTTTTCTTGGATAGAACAAACGAAAGGCGCTTCAAAGTCAGAGTAATTGAAACTTCCTTTATGAATTGCTTTGCCTCTGATACCATACTCAGATAGTACATCGATTAACGTCAACAAAGATGGATATTCTGTATGAGTTAGAAGAGAGCGATATAAGTTAGTATAAGTGAATTTTGTATCGTACGACGTAAGTAAGTAACTTGCCACTGCATAAAATTCTTTACACTTTTTATCTTTGAAGATATAATTCACCATAATAGTCGGGTTTTGCTGTGCTGTCTACTCTCTAAACACAATTCAAAAAATCGTATCATCTGCATTTGTTGCATCAATGAAAGCCGATCATTAATTTAGGTATCTATCAATTGTGCGAAGGATTCATCTATGAGTATCACAGAATCAATCGCTTAGCCTAAGTAAAAAAAATTTTTGGGTAATGCAAAATAAATTTTACAAAAGAATCATTTTATTATATGAAATAATCTTAAAAAAAGTCTTCGTAAATATTATCAGTTTCAGGGGATTGCTTAATAGACGGCAGCGTGATTCGCGAAAAACGTCTAATAATGTAAATTTTAAACTCGCCGTTTGGCATTCGATGTTTATCAGAAGAACCCTTTGAAACGTTGCAGTTAAGTGGGAAACGGTATATGAAATAACTATTCTATAACCGAATGCTTGACCTTGTTATACAGTCGCGCTCCCCGGCGCTCAGTCCTGAAATGCGAGTAAACGAATTCTATCATTCCGCCAACGCCGCATGTTTGGCTCTTTATTGCCGGACGACCGATCAAGACCAGCGGGACGACACCGAGGGCCGATCCGCTGTCCTAATTTTTTTGTTGGGGGGGGAACAAAGAAGGGAAAAATTAGGCATAAAAAAAAGCTGAAGCATGACTTCAGCTTATGTACCCCCAACAAGATTCGAACTTGTGACCGACGGTTTAGAAAACCGTTGCTCTATCCAGCTGAGCTATGGAGGCGCCTTATAAATTCACTGCAAAACTAACAAATTCTTCCACATTAAAGCAGAAGAAAAAATAATTTTTATATAAAATTTGCCTTTACGGCGTTTCAACGGGCTTTTCGGATGCGCTTGCCTCGCCGACGGCCTTGTCTGTGAATGGCTTACGCTTGCCTTTGAAATTTTTCTTATTTCGTGGTTTCTGCTGCATAGGCTCTCCGTTCACGGTTTGCACTTCTGTTGGCTGGTTACGATTTACCAGGTTTCCCACCGACTTCTCGCCTTGCGGGCTGTCTGCCGGCTTCTCGCCTTTTGGCCGACCGTTTCCGGGTTTACTCGCGTTAGCTGATCGATTTTGACCACCTGATTTGTTCTGGCTGCCCGACTTGTTCTGACCACCCGATTTACCATTCATCGGACGGCGGGTTCCTTTCTGCGGTTCCTGGGGTTCTTTTCCGTATACTTCGGGCAGGTCGATTTTATCTACCTTACGATCCATGAGTTGTTCGATGGATGCGAATTTGCCGTAGTCCTTATTATTAACGAACGTGATGGCTGTTCCGGTGCTCTCGGCTCTGGCTGTTCTTCCGATACGGTGGATATAGTCCTCCGGATCGCCGGGTACGTCGAAATTGACAACCAAATCAATTCCATCAACATCGATACCTCTTGATAGTACGTCGGTTCCGACGAGGATATTGAGTTTGCGGTTCTTGAACTCCAGCAAAATCTCCTGGCGTTCTTCCTGCTTCAGGTCGGAGTGGAAAGCTTTCACTTTGAGTCCGGTTTTCTTCAGGTCGGAATGTAGTTTTTTAACTTTTTCTTTGGTACCGGCAAAAACGATGATGCTTTTAAAGTTGCCGTTCTTTAGAATGTCCACCAGCAAACCATTCTTGCTTTCGTCGCTGATGCGGTAATACTGCTGTAATATCCCTTCAGCAGGGGCCGAAGTAGCAATGTTTACATGTTGCGGATCCTTAAGAAGTTTCTGGGCGAAGGTGCGAATTTTGCCAGGCATGGTTGCCGAGAACATCAGCGTTTGACGCTGTGCAGGCACCTTTCGGATAATATGCAGCAGGTCGTCCTGAAATCCCATATCGAGCATGCGATCGGCCTCATCCAGCACAAGGAATTTGATGTCGTTAAACAATACACCACCTGAGTTCAAGTGTGCAATCAATCGCCCCGGAGTAGCTATCACAATATCAACGCCTTCTCTTAGTGAACGACGCTGCTGTTCGTATTCAATACCTGTTCCGCCACCGTAGATAGCGATGGAGCTGATGCCTGTGAAGTAAGCTAAACCCTCAACCTGCTGATCGATCTGCAGGGCCAGTTCACGGGTGGGTGCTAATATGAGGGCACTGATAGCGGGCCTTTTTTCCAGCTTGCAAATTCCGTCCATAACGGGCAGAAGATAGGATGCTGTTTTACCTGTACCGGTCTGGGCACATGCTATTAAATCGTGATTGGACTGTATGAGGGGTATCGCCTGAGCTTGAATGGGTGTAGGGTTTTTATAACCCATGGCATTGAGACCGTCTAGGAGACGTTCATCAAAATTAAAATCGGTAAATATCAATAGTATACATTTTTATTAGAAATGTAAAAGTAAAAAAAATAAATGAAGAATCGCAATTATTCGCATTTGACCCTGAATACCCAAAATAATTCTTACTTTTGTATCCCGTACAAAGACGATTAAAACGGATTAAAAATCCTTTTCTCGGACGACATCCAAACTATCAACATGACAAAATACATCTTCGTTACGGGCGGCGTTACCTCCTCCTTAGGTAAAGGCATTATTTCAGCATCTCTAGCAAAACTACTTCAGGCACGTGGCTATCGGGTAACTATTCAAAAATTCGACCCCTATATTAATATCGATCCGGGAACCCTGAACCCTTACGAGCATGGTGAATGTTATGTTACAGAGGATGGTGCCGAAACGGATCTGGATCTGGGCCATTACGAGCGCTTCCTGAACACCCCTACTTCTCAGGCTAACAATATTACCACCGGTCGCATTTATCAACATGTAATTCAACGCGAACGCGCCGGCGATTATTTGGGGAAAACGGTTCAGGTGGTTCCGCACATTACCGACGAGATTAAAAGAAATATGCTTTTGCTGGGTGAAACCGGCGATTACGATATTGTTATTACGGAACTGGGCGGTACTGTCGGCGATATTGAATCACTACCTTTTATTGAAGCAGTGCGGCAGCTGCGCTGGGAACTGGGTAATAACGATTCCCTGGTGATTCACCTGACGCTGGTTCCTTACCTGGCTGCTGCCGGTGAGCTTAAAACCAAGCCTACACAGCACTCGGTAAAAATGTTACTGGAATACGGGATACAGCCCGATATTTTGGTTTGTCGGACCGAGCATCATTTAGCGTCTGACATCCGGAAGAAAATTGCACTTTTCTGTAATGTAAATCTGAATGCCGTGATTGAGTCGATCGACCTTCCTTCGATTTACGATGTTCCTTTACTGATGCTGAAAGAGCAACTGGATAAAACGGTTTTAGCGAAACTAAAACTTCCAACCCGCAGCGAACCGGAATTGACCCAGTGGAAGAGTTTCCTGGGCAAGGTAAAAAATCCAACCTCGGAAATTAACATCGGACTGATTGGTAAATATGTTGAATTACCCGATGCTTACAAATCGATCGTCGAATCATTCATTCACGCGGGAGCTGTTAATGAATGCAAAGTTAATATTAAATGGGTTGCCTCCGAGCAGGTAGACGAAAGCAACGTAAAGGAAAAATTAAAAGACCTCAGCGGAATTTTGGTTGCCCCGGGTTTTGGCGAACGCGGACTGGAAGGAAAAATCCACTCCATCAAATTTGCCCGTGAAAATGGAATTCCATTCTTTGGAATTTGCCTTGGTATGCAATGTGCGGTGATCGAATTTGCAAGAAACGTTTTAGGCTTGAAAAATGCGAACAGCTTTGAGATGGATCCGAAGACCAAAAACGCTGTGATCGATCTGATGGAAAATCAGAAAAATATTAAGAACAAAGGAGGCACCATGCGTTTGGGCTCCTACCCTTGCGATTTAAAGAAAAGCTCGAAAGCTGCGGCTATTTACGGAAAAACAAAAATAACCGAACGCCACCGTCACCGCTACGAATTTAACAATAAGTATCTGAGTCAATTCGAAGAAAATGGCATGATTGCGTCAGGAATAAATCCGGAAAACGGCTTGGTTGAGATCGTTGAACTAAAAAATCACCCTTTCTTTATCGGCGCGCAATTCCATCCTGAATTAAAATCAACAGTTATCAATCCGCATCCACTTTTTGTTAACTTTGTCGCCGCCTCATTACAGTTTGCTAAGAAGAGTCAGGACGATCGGAAATCAACAATAAAATAAAACGAACAATACATAATTAGTATGGATAAGAATACATTTGCAGGCCTCTTTCTAATGTTAGCCATTATTGTTGGCTCATTTTACTTTATGCCTTCGCAAGATGAAATCGCTCAGGAACAACGTTTACAAGATTCATTAGCGGGCAGAACCACCGAGCAACCTGTCAAAAATACAACGGCAGCCGATAGCAATTCGACCGTGCTGCCCAGTCAGCCTGATTCGGTATCAACGGCCGGCCCGTTCGGCGCTGCCAGAAATGGATCTGAACAACTGACTAGCATTGAGAATGAGCTTATTAAAGTGAACATTTCCAATAAAGGCGGCCGGGTGAAATCGGTTGAACTAAAAGGCCAGAAAGATTACCTGGGCAACCCGCTGGTTCTTTTTGATGGTGATGAAAACGCTTTCGGATTACAATTCGCTGCGGCGGGCGTTAACGTAAACACCAACGATTTGTATTTTACGGCGCCTTCACAAGGATTTTCGGTTGCAGCCTCGGATTCGTCATCGGTTAATTTTCGACTGGACTATGGCAATGGAAAATACATCGACTATGTTTATTCCCTGAAAGGAAACAGCTTCAACGTAGGTTTTGTGATTGTCACCAAGGGTATGCAAGATGTGGTTGCTCCTGCCCAGAAGAGCATTAACCTAAGCTGGATCAGCTCGCTATCACAAAAAGAGAAAGACCTCAGCAACGAACAGCGTTATTCTACGGCTTACTATCAGAATGCTGAAGAGGATATCGATAACCTGAGCATGAGCGACGACGATAATGAGAAGCTGGGAGCCACCAAATGGATTTCCTTTAAGCAGCATTTCTTTTCAAGTACACTGATTGCTGACAAACCCTTCGAGAATGCAAGTGTTGCAGTGTCGATGCCGAAGCAACCCCATACGGTTAAGAACTTCGAAGCGAATATGGACCTGGCCTTTTCACGCCAGGATATCAATACTTACCCGATGTCTTTCTTCTTTGGTCCGAATAAATATTCGGTATTGAAAGATCAGGGATATGGTTTGGAGAAGCAAATTGATTTGGGCTGGGGGCCGATGACCTGGATTAACCGCTTTATTGTATTGCCGGTGTTCAACGTATTGGAGAATTTCCACCTGGGCTACGGTGCGATCATCCTGATCCTTACTGTACTTCTGAAACTTGTTCTTTCGCCCCTCAGCTACAAGTCGTACGTCTCGATGGCAAAAATGCGGGTATTAAAGCCGGAGATGGATGAAATTAAAGCGAAGGTGGGTGACGACAACCCTACCCTGCTACAACAGGAATACCTTAAATTGTATAAGCAAGCGGGTGTGAACCCCATGGGCGGTTGTATTCCGATGTTGCTGCAAATGCCATTCACCATTGCCTTCTTCTTTTTCTTCCCGAACTTGTTTGAACTCCGAGGTGAAAGTTTTCTGTGGATGAACGACTTGTCGACTTACGACGCCGTGATTACTTTCGATCCAATATTTGGGATAGGACATATCAGTTTGATGGTCATCCTGATGACACTAGCTACCTTACTATCCACCTGGTATAACAACTCGGTATCCGGTATCACGGGTCAGATGAAGTACATCGGCTATATTATGCCGCTGATTTTCTTATTCGTACTGAACAGCTTCCCTTCGGGATTAACCTACTACTATTTCCTTTCAACGGTATTCACGTTCGGCCAGCAATTTGCGATCCGCCAGTTTATCGACGATGAGAAGATTCATGCAAAGCTTCAGGAACACAAGAAAAAGCCGGAAAGCAAAAAGAAGCAATCCGGTTTCCAAAAAAGAATGGAAGACTATATGCGTGCTCAGCAAGCGAAGGCTGCCCAGACATCCAACCCGCAAACTCCGAAAAAGAAATAACGAAAAAAATAGAGTTTAATAAAAAAGACGTTCTGAAAATTCAGAACGTCTTTTTTATTAAACTCTTCCTCGAAGCCCTTACTTAGTATTCATCTTCGTTGAAGAAGAAATCATCTTTTGTAGGATAATCCGGCCAGATTTCTTCAATATTCTCATAGGGTTCCCCGTCATCTTCGAGCGCCTGTAAGTTTTCTATAACTTCAACGGGAGCTCCCGAGCGGATTCCATAATCAATTAATTCGTCTTTAGTCGCCGGCCAAGGGGCATCTTCTAAATGCGATGCTAGCTCTAATGTCCAGTACATAGTTCTTTATTTAGCGTTCAATTTTGCGCAAAAATATAATAATATTTGATATATAAAAATTTATTTGAAAATTTTTTTTAAATCCTTGGAATCCAGACATTTTCTTTATTTCCTGCATCCATAGCAACTTTCCTTCCCAAAACAAATAGATAATCGCTAAGCCTGTTCAGATAGACAATGACTTTTTCATCAACGAAGCTCTCCTCTGCTAAATGAACACAAATGCGTTCGGCGCGCCGGCACACGCAGCGGGCTAGGTGACAACTAGCTTCGGCTACATTGCCTCCTGGCAGAATAAAATGACGGAGTTCCGGTAAGCCTTCATTCAAGTGGTCTATTTCTGATTCCAGTAGCAAAACATCCGATTCCTTAAGATCCGGTATCTTCATTTTTGACCGTTCAGGATCGGCTGCCAGCGACGAGCCGATGGTAAAAAGACGATCCTGTATCTCTTTCAGCAAATCATTCTGACGTGCGTCAATTTCATGACTCCTGATGAGTCCGATATAAGCATTGAGTTCATCAACCGTGCCGTAGCTTTCGATACGTATGTGGTGCTTAGGAACGCGCGTACCGCCAATGAGAGAGGTCATTCCCTGATCGCCTTTCTTGGTATATATTTTCATTTTTCGATTTAGATGATGATTCTGATAAAACTTAAAGATATAAAAAACGCCGCTTCTATCATCAAGATAAGAGCGGCGTTCTATGAATCGAACGGGTATCCCAGCTGGGATCCGTTTAGTATACTTTCACCATGTATACGAAATCCTGAATTTTTTTAATTTGAGCGGTATGCGATAAGCCCTTCAGCTGATTCTTATTCTTGTTGATCTCGATCTTCCGATCGAGCGAATCTTTCGATATACTGGCTATGGACTTCAACAGGTAGTTGGTTTTCACCGCAAAGGAAGCACCGTCGGCTTCTTTCTGCTTGGCGTTGATAACGCCGATGACATTGCCCTGCTCATCAAGTACCGGGCCTCCGCTATTTCCGGGATTGACCGGGATGGAAACCTGATAGGCGACGGTGTCGCCACCAAAACCTGTGCTGGAGCTCAGGTATCCACGACCGTAAACGGCTTCTTCCCTCGGATAACCGATGGTGAAAACATCCAAACCCAGATCTGCCTCGCTTTCCTTAAAGGTATAAGGCAAAGGGGCCGTCTCCTGAAAAGCAGGATCGGTAATTTCAAGAATGGCTATATCGTACGTAGGATCTATAAAGATTACCTCGGCCTTAAAGGATTCGCCCTTATGATTTTGTACGTATACAGAGTCGGCTCCGTTAATCACATGGAAGTTGGTAGCAAGAAAGCCGTTCGCTGTCAGCGCGAAGCCGGTACCCCCAAAAGTACTCGGATCGGGTTTGTTAACATTGGAATTGATGTGATTGATCACCTTGTTTTGCGCATTTACATTGCTGACTATGCGGTTCATGTCACGCTTTAATGCACTGTACTTACTGCTGTTATCTTTTACATTGGTATAGAAACCGGAAATCCACAAGGTTGAAAAAACGATCAACAGCGCCACCGATGCAGCAACGAGTGCACTGTAACCGTAGCTCTTCCATAGTTTCACGACGCTAGCTGTCTTTCCTTTTGCAGGTATTTCGCTGCGCGATTGTGTATAAGCGGCTTCCAGTTTTGACCGGAAATCAATGCGCTTTTGGTACTCGTTCAACTTTTTGAGCAAAAGAATATGCTGCTCATAGGAAGAGGCTTCTTCGGGATGGAGTTTGCAGTAATTTTCAAAGCTATGACGTTCCTCGTCTCTCATCTGGCCACGAATATAGGCATCGGCCCGTTCTACAAAATCAATATTCTTCTTCATCTATTTTCATCATGCTGCCCAAAAAATAACTTTTTAAGGCGCTGTAAACATTTATATTTTTGCGTTTTGGCATTATCCGTATTGGTGTAGCCAAACTTCTCACAGATTTCCTGCATCGACATATTTTTCAGGTAGAAGTCGCTTATGATGGTTTGACAGGGTTCGCCCAACAAATGCAGGGACTGTTCCATCAATACAAACTGCTCTTCCTTCTGCTGATATTCAAAAAGATCATCGTCTACCGGAACCAGTTCTTCATGGTCCTGTGTATTGAAACTGACACGATCATTCTTGTTCAACTTCTTCAGCCATAACCTTCTACAAACCGAATAAAGAAAGGTTTTAAGCTTGCTTGTCAACACAAAATTCCCCTGATTGATCCGGTCGTAAAGCACCATGACTGCTTCCTGAAAGATGTCTTTAGCATCATCTTCGTCACCGCTATTCTGAGATATCATCTGTACGACCATCGGTAGGTAGGCTTTATACAAGTATTCCAGTGATGTAGCAGATCCACATGCAATCCCTGAAATAATTTCCTGATCTTCTATTTTATCGTCTATACTCTTATCCACCATTTAATACATAAAACGAATAAAAGTAACCCATTTTTATGATTTAAAGGGAAATAAATTCATCAGGCAATTATTTTATTTTTTTTTGACACCTGCGGGTTACCTTTCGGGTATCGGAGTATTAAGAGGTAAATAAACTAGTTTACTACAACACAAAAACAATTAAAAATGAAAAATCTATTCAAATTCGGTTTCTTAGGATTAGCTCTTACTTTTGCTGTTTCAGCTTGTAACAATACACCAACTGAAACTGAAGCTGACGAAGTTGACGTAATCGTGAACGAAGACACAACTGTAATCAATGATGTTGACACTACTTTGGTTGATTCAACTGAAATTGACACTAACATTGTAGAATAATATTTACAAGAGTTCAAAAAAAGCCTGCACAGATTTGTGCAGGCTTTTTTTGTTTAGTCCTTTTATAAGCCTTTTTTTTACCTTTGCCCTTCACGTTTAATTTGTACTATGAAACATTCAGCACTAACGGCCATCTCTCCGATTGACGGTCGCTATTATAACTCTACCCAGGTTTTATCCAAGTATTTTTCAGAATATGCATTGATACGGTATCGCGTACATGTTGAAATAGAATATTTTATAGCCCTATGCGATACAAACATTCCCCAATTGCCTAATCTGGACGATGAAACCCGCGAGTCATTGGTTCAGCTGGTCAGGAATTTTTCGGAAGACGATGCGGCCGCCATCAAAGAGATAGAAAAAACAACCAATCATGATGTGAAAGCGGTTGAGTACTTCATTAAAGATAAATTTGATGCGCTGGGTTTGAGTGATTATAAAGAATTTATCCACTTCGGACTTACTTCGCAGGACATTAATAATACAGCCATTCCGCTTTCCTGGAAAAAGGCTGTTACGGAAGTATATCTTCCGGAAATTAGTGGCATTCTGACGAAATTAAAAAAACTGGCTGACGATTGGAAAGATATTGCGCTGCTGGCGCGCACACATGGTCAGCCGGCTTCGCCTACCCGGCTTGGTAAGGAAATTCTAGTGTTTTGTGAGCGGCTGGAAAATCAGCTTAAACTGGTTAACCAGGTCCCTTATTCTGCTAAATTCGGCGGTGCAACCGGAAATTTCAACGCGCACCACCTGGCCTATCCCAACGTAAACTGGGTTAACTTCGCTAATAAATTTGTGAATGAGCAGCTGGGCCTATCGCGATCGCAGTACACTACACAGATCGAGCATTACGATCATTTCGCAGCACACTGCGACGCTTTGAAACGGGTAAACACCATCTTAACCGATTTTGCGCGCGATGTATGGACATACATTTCCATGGATTATTTCAAACAGGAAATTGTTGCCGGGCAAATTGGATCATCGGCTATGCCGCATAAAGTAAACCCCATCGATTTCGAAAACGCAGAAGGAAACCTGGGAATTGCCAATGCGCTTTTTGAACATCTGGCAGCGAAACTTCCTGTTTCGCGTCTGCAGCGGGATTTGACCGATTCGACGGTATTGCGCAACATTGGGGTACCTTTTGCGCATACGCTGATTGCTTTCAAATCGCTCTTAAGAGGTCTTAATAAGCTTATTATAAATGAAACTGCTATTCGTAGCGACCTGGAGAACAACTGGGCCGTAGTAGCGGAAGGAATTCAGACAATACTTCGCAGAGAAGGTTACCCTAAGCCCTACGAAGCATTGAAGGATTTGACGCGTACAAACGAACGAATCAGCGAGAAAACCATCGCAGCTTTCGTGGATGGTTTGGACGTTTCCGAAACAATCAGGGAAGAAATAAAATCGATTCGCCCCTGGAATTATACCGGTGTCTGATTATCGGACACCGATTGCTTCGTAAACGAAGCCCAATTGCTTCATCTTACTGGCGTCCAGCAAATTTCGCCCGTCAAATACAAAGGCGGGCTTTTTCATGCTCTTATAAATCCTTTCCCAGTCGAAATCTCTGAATTCGTCCCACTCGGTGAGCACCGCAATGGCGTGAGCGCTATCGCATAGTTCGTAAGGATCGTGGTAAACACTTACCAATTGCCTGATACGTTCCGGCGTGTGTGTTCCTAAATATTCCAGATCGCTATAAATTTGCTCTTGCGAAACTTTGGGATCGTAAACGGCGATCTCAGCCTGTTCGTGAAGAAGTTCACTAGCAACGGTGATGGCAGCTGATTCGCGGCTATCGTTAGTGTCTTTCTTGAATGCCCAACCCAGAAACGTGATTTTTTTTCCGGCGACAGTATTGTAAAGTGTTCTGACGATATTGTGTGCAAAGCGCGTTTTTTGATGGTCGTTCATGATGACAACCTGCTCCCAATAATCGGCCACCGCGTGCAAGCCGTAACTTTTGGCAATATATACCAGGTTCAGAATATCCTTCTGAAAACAGGAACCGCCAAACCCAACGGATGCCTGAAGAAATTTGTTGCCGATACGGCTATCCATCCCGATGGAACGTGAGACCTCATTTACGTTAGCTCCTGTTGCTTCACAAAGTTCAGAGATGGCGTTGATGGAGGAAACCCGTTGCGCCAGGAAAGCATTTGCGGTAAGTTTTGAAAGTTCGGACGACCAGACATTGGTGGTTAATATTTTCTCGCGCGGAATCCAGGCTGCATAGACGCTGGCCAGGGCTTCCATGGCTTTCATTCCATCTTCATCAGAATCGCCGCCGATCAGTACACGGTCTGGATTCTCAAGGTCGCGAACAGCAGTACCTTCGGCCAGAAACTCCGGATTCGAAAGAATCTGATATTGAACGCCGTTACCTGTATGATCCAAAATACTCTTGATAGTCTGGGCGGTTCTGACGGGCAAAGTCGATTTTTCGATCACGATTTTATCGCTCTTGGCAACCCTTGCGATCTGGCGGGCACAAAGCTCAATGTATTTTAAATCGGAAGCCATGCCCTTACCCTTGCCGTAAGTTTTTGTTGGCGTATTAACCGATATAAAGATCATTTCGGCCTCGTCGATAGCCTTATCCACTTCGGTAGAAAAAAACAAATTTTTGTTGCGCGCAGAGGCAACGATTTCGCTTAGCCCGGGTTCGTAGATGGGTATGTTCTGAACATCAGGATCGTTCCAGGCGGCAATTCGCTCGGCGTTCATATCGACAACGGTTACTTTGATGTCGGGATTATTCTTAGCAATGACTGCCATGGTTGGCCCCCCTACGTATCCAGCTCCGATGCAACAAATGTTTTTAATCTTCATATGAATTTTTTCTACTTTCTATCTAAATAATCTATTGTTATATATTAATGAAATGATATATTTGCACTCAAATTATACCCGGGTGGCGAAATTGGTAGACGCACCATCTTGAGGGGGTGGCGCCAACAGGCGTGGCAGTTCGAATCTGCTCCCGGGTACATTTTTTATTCCATCTCCCTTTTCGCCCACAAATATAGAAGTCATTATTACCCTTTTTATACTTAACTGTGGGTATTTCATGAATTAATTTTTCCAACAATTATTTTAACCATTTTATCATAGTCGAGGTATTCGTTGGCTAGCGCCTGCAGACGGGACGGACTAAGCCCCTGAACCTGTTGGGTATAGTATTCATAATAGTCGAGGTCGAGGCCGGAGAAGTAAACCTGCTTGAACTTATCGGCATGTGAAAACACGTCTTCCAGGCTGCCCAGCATCGACCCGAGAAGATAGTTTTTTACAAGATCGAGTTCTTCGGCGGAGACTTCCTCGTCGCGAAGGCGTTTTAGTTCAAATTCGATTTCTTTCAGGGTTGCGGCACAAACCTCGGTTCCTACTTCTGAAGAAATGGTAAAAAATGCCGCCTGTTTCAGGGATCCAATGCCTGATCCGACGCCGTAGGTATATCCCTTATCCTCGCGGATATTCATCATTAAACGAGACCCAAAATAGCCACCCAATACCGTATTAAGTACTTGCAAGGCGGGAAAATCGGGATGAGATCGCTGGATACTGAGCTGTCCGACCCGGATGGCCGACTGGATGGCCTTCTCGCGCTCAATCAGTTCTTGTCTTGCCTCAGGGATGGGGAAACTTTGTGTTTCTATAAACGGTTTTGTTCCGCGCGCAATCCAGCCCTGCTCAATTTCATGTCGGATGAAATGAAGCGAGGAGTCGCTCACTTTGCCTGCTACAAAAATGGAGCAATTGGACGGCACCATATACTGCTCGTATGTTGAGAGCAGCGCCTTGCGGTTGAGGTGGTCAAAATCGGTAAGCTTTTGATTATATCCGTAACTGGAATCGCCAAATAGGGCATGATTAAATTCGCGGCGGGCAACGTAGTCGTTTTTTTTAAGGGAAATCTTCAGCGACTGCTTCGAATTACGCGCGTAGGTATCGATTTCCTGTTGAGGAAAAGTCATGTCGTTTAGCACTTCGATCACGAAAGGAAGCAGCTGATCCAGATGTTTATTAAGCGTAATCAGGTTCAGTGAAGTATGATCGAAACTGTACTCGGGATATAGGTAAGCTCCATAGAAATCGACTTTCTCTGCAATCTGGGCACTTGTGTAACGGGAAGTTCCTTCCAGCATCAGCGCGCTTAAAGCGGCGTTGAGTATAGGTTGTGCAGACTGAAAGGGTGCATTTTCGAAGACCCACTGGATGCGTACGAGCTCTTGTTCGCCGGCGTTGAACACAAAAAATTCTGCTCCGTTCGATAAGACCGAGCGTTGCGGATGAATAAGATTTACGTTTTCTATCGGGTGAAATTCGGGTGCGGTGATTCGGTTAATCATGGTTTTGGGCTAAATAGATCAGGGTGGAGGAGTTTTCTTTACGAAACATTTTTGCACTGAGCAGGCGGATATGGTCGGCCGTAACTGAAAGGTAGCGCTCGGTTTCGGTGTTGATTTGGTCGACATCGCCAAGCAGTTCGAAATAAGCCAGATTCATGGCTTTATTGAGGGCCGACATTTCGGAAAACACCATGGTCGATTCAATTTTATTTTTTACTTTTTCCAACTCGTAGTCGAGCACATTTTCCGAGCCCATCTGTTGCAGCTCAAGCCAGATGGCTTCTTCCGCTTCTTCGATACTCACACCTGGCAAGGGCTTTCCTTCTACGACAAACAAACCGGGATCGATGCTTCCAGTAACATACGCGTTGATTTCGCTGAAGAGTTCTTTTTCCTTTAACAAGCGGCGATAGAGACGCGAGGATTGTCCGCGCGAAAGAAGATCGGATATCAGATCTGCGACGTAGTATTCTTTATCCATTCTTGAAGCCATGTGGAAGGCAATATAAACACTGTCGGACGGAACCTCCCCATACACCAACTCCCGCTTAATCGCGTTCTGCTGCGGTTCAACTGGCAAATTACGCAGATAAGGTGTGCCTCCGGGGATACCTTCAAACCACTTCTTAGCCAGAAGTTTTACTTCCTCTGCTTGCACATTGCCAGCGACCACTAATATTGCATTTCGTGGATTATAGTGTTTTTCGAAGAAGGCCTTTACATCTTCCATCCGGGCATTTTCGATGTGCGAAAGCTCTTTTCCGATGGTCGCCCACCGATAGGGATGAGTGGTATACGCCAGTGGTCGTAGTTTCAACCACACATCGCCGTAGGGCTGGTTCAGATAGCGTTGTTTGAATTCTTCGCAAACCACATTGCGCTGCACCTCGAGACTCCTTTCATTAAAAGCCAGGCTCAGCATCCGGTCGCTTTCCAACCAAAAGGCGGTTTCGATATTGACGGACGGTAAGGTGATATAGTAGTTGGTTATATCGTTGCTCGTAAAGGCATTATTTTCGCCGCCTACACGCTGCAGGGGCTTATCGAATTCGGGGACGTTGACCGAGCCGCCGAACATAAGGTGTTCGAAAAGATGCGCAAAGCCGGTTTGATCCGGGTTCTCGTCTCTGGCGCCTACATCGTAGAGGGTATTGACTACGGCCATGGGTGTGGAATGATCTTCGTGAACCAGGACCCGCAGTCCGTTGTCGAGTATAAATTTCTCGTATTTAACCATTTCTTGCTGTTATGTATTTCTGATGTACGACAAATTTAATTAAATAAGGAAAGATTGGCGATTATTCGTAATTTAACATGAACAAATCCGATACGTTTTAAAACAGCGCCCGTTTTTATGACCTTTCATAACTCCTTTCAATTATCAAACGAAAGCCTTCTTGATATGTACCGGGCCATTTTGCTACCTCGGCTTTTTGAAGAAAGGATGCTGATTTTGCTGCGGCAGGGAAAGCTGGGAAAATGGTTTTCGGGCATCGGGCAGGAAGCCATCGCCGTGGGAGCGTGTCTGGCGATGCACGAAGAGGAATATATCTTACCGATGCACCGGAATCTGGGTGTGTTTACTACCCGGAAGGTGCCGCTGATAAAATTGCTCGATCAGTTTCAGGGAAAACTTTCTGGCTTTAGCAAGGGCCGCGACCGGTCGTTCCACTTTGGGACCCATGAACACCACATCGTGGGGATGATTTCGCATCTGGGACCACAGCTTGCGGTGGCTGCTGGAATCGCTCTGGGGGAAGGTTTGGCGGGAAGAAAAACCTGTACACTGGTGTTCACGGGTGAAGGAGGCACCAGTCAGGGCGATTTTCATGAGTCGCTCAACCTGGCGGCTGTATGGAACCTGCCTGTTATTTTCCTGATCGAGAACAACGGTTATGCGCTTTCCACGCCTGTCAGCGAGCAGTACCGCTGCGAGCGATTGGCGGACAGAGGACTCGGGTACGGTATGGAATCCGTCCAGATCGACGGAAATAATATATTGGAAGTATACAACACGGTAAGGCGTTATTCAGAAAGTATTCGAAACGAACCCAGGCCGATATTAATAGAATGCACTACTTTTCGGATGCGCGGGCACGAAGAAGCCTCGGGAGTAAAATACATCCCGGCCGAACATTTCGATCAATGGAAAGAGAAAGATCCGTTAAAGCTCTTCGAAAAATATCTGCTCGATAGCCGGGTGGTCAATGCATTGTACGTGGCTCAATTAAAGCTGGAGCTGAAGGCTGAAATTGACGAAGCCGTTCGCGGTTCGTTTACGGATGACGGCCTGATACTTGACCCTTCTTCAGAAGAGCAGGATATGTATGCTCCTTTCCGGCAGCCCTTGGTGGTACCCGAGAAGAATTTTTCGGAAAAGCGGTATATGGATGCCATTTCGGATGCGATGCGACTCGCCCTGCAGCGTTTCCCGAATCTGGTGATCATGGGTCAGGACATTGCCACCTACGGCGGTGCGTTTAAGCTTACGGAACGCTTCGTTCAGGAATTCGGGCCAGCAAGGATTCGCAATACCCCGCTCTGTGAGTCGGCCGTTATAGGCGCATCCCTGGGATTGTCGATCGTCGGCTATAAGTCGCTCGTCGAAATGCAGTTTGCCGATTTCGTGAGTATGGGTATGAATCAGATTGTGAATAACCTTGCCAAATCGCATTACCGCTGGGGCCAGCCAGCCGACGTCGTGATCCGGATGCCTACAGGCGCAGGTACGGGCGCCGGCCCCTTCCATTCGCAGTCGAACGAGGCCTGGTTTATCAAGACGCCCGGATTGAAGGTGCTTTATCCTGCCTTTCCACGGGATGCGAAAGGGCTTTTGCTGGCCGCTCTGGAGGATCCGAACCCTGTTTTATATTTCGAGCATAAATATCTTTACCGCAAGTGCAGCGAGGAAGTTCCGGACGATTATTTTACCACTCCAATCGGGAAAGCTAATCAGCTGAGAACGGGTAAGGATTTGGTTATCATCGCCTATGGCATGGGCGTACATTGGGCGCTGGAATATTTAGACGAACATCCGGATATCAGCGCGAGCCTGATCGACCTGAGGAGCTTAGTTCCATGGGACCAGGAGATGGTGGCGGAGGCTGTAAAAGCCACCGGGAAAGCTCTGGTTTTACACGAGGATACCCTTACTGCAGGTATGGGCGCTGAAATTTCGGCGTATATTGCCGAGCACTGCTTTGAGTTTCTAGATGCGCCGGTGATGCGCTGTGCAAGCCTCGATACTGCCGTGCCGATGAATCGATCGCTGGAAGATCATTTTCTTGCTAAAAGCAGGTTGGGAAAAACCATGGAAGCGCTCCTGGCCTATTAAGACGAGCCGTCTTGAGGCTGGTCGTCGAAAAAATTTGCGTTGAAGTTTAAAAGAAACAACACCTTGGTGGCCCTTGTAACTGCTGTATAAAGCCAGCGTATAAATTCGGTATCGAGCATCTCTTCGGTCAGGTACCCCTGGTCGACAAAAACCGCGTCCCACTGTCCCCCCTGCGCCTTGTGGCACGTGACGGCCATGGCGAATTTAATTTGAAGAGCGTTGTAGTAAGGGTCTTCCTTGATGGCCTGGATTCGCTCGCGCTTCGACGCCAGATGCATATAATCTTCCATAAGTGCATCAAAAAGACGCTTTTGATCGGCATGGGACAAGTTGGGACCTTCAGAATAGAGTGTATCCAGCATCACCCGGCAGTGCAAGGGTTCGGCTTGGCCGTTATCAGAAAACTCCAACACAACATCGGCGAAGCGAAACCCAAACTGTTCGTGCACATTCGAAACGCGACGTACCTTCGCCATATCTCCGTTGGCTATAAAAGTTTGCTCGCTCTCCTGCCCTGTCCAGAAATAGTTATTTCGCACCACCATGAGGTAGTCGCCGCCCGTAAGCTCCTCTTCCCGGTATAAAATGCGATTGCGAATATTCAGGTTATAGAGGTTGGCATTTTTGTTGGAGCGACATATGACAAGGCTATTCTCCATACCATACTCCCGGTAGGCGTATTCGAGCCCCTCAATGAGACGTTCACCGGTCATTTTAAAAATGTCGGGAAAGCCCTTGATCCGGAACCGGGGGAAGGTGTAGTTCTCATCTTCCCTCAGGCTTTCACGGAGCATATCGCGTAAAGTGGTTGCATTGTATAAAATTCCGGAATCGCTCTCCTGTCTGACCACCTCCGTAAGCTCGATGGCGTAGGTTCGTAAATTAAAATGCGTTTGGAGCGCCTTGGGCGACAAGGCAGGACTTTCGACCAGTCCGATCGGCGGTAGCTGAGCGGTGTCGCCCACAAACATAATCCGACAGTTTTCGCCGTTATATACGTATTCCATAAGATCTTCGAGCAGACTTTGCCGGGAAAAGGCAACGCGTTCGTTGGATATCATGGAAGCCTCATCCACAATAAAAAGGGTATTGGTGTGCTTGTTTTCTGCAAGTACGAAATCCATGTCGGGCGTAGCAGCCACTTTTTTGCGATAAATTTTTTTGTGGATGGTGAGTGCATTCTTCCTGGAATAGGAAGTAATCACTTTGGCGGCACGACCCGTCGGGGCAAGCAATACGGTACGCATCCGGATAAGCGGAAGCACTTTTACCAGCGCACTGATTAGGGTTGTCTTTCCGGTACCGGCGTAGCCCTTGAGGATAAATGCGGAGAAATCGTCTTTGCCCCCCATAAAATCAGCGAGAAGCTGAAACGCACGCGACTGATCCTGAGTAGGATGATTTGGAAAATTGCTGGTTAAGAGTTCCGCCAGTGACACGCCCAAAGTTAGGAAAAGGTTTGTCAAATCGATTGTAAAACCTATTTTTGTTGGGAATGGAAATAAAATCAGAATTACTGCAGGCGGACATGGGCTATGTTCAGGAGAACAGCTTAAAATGCAGATTATTTATTCACAGCGAATCGCATCTATCCCGGATGGCGGTGGTTGACGAAGAGAATAAGCTGCGCGTAGTGCAGGAAAAAACGACGGAAGATTTTTTGAAAGATCAGACAGGTGTGCTGAATCTTCGGTTTGCAAAAACTTTTGTCGTCGTGAACGCCCGCCTTGTGAAACTGCTACCGGAGGAACTGTATAGCGAAGCAGCACTGGCGACAACCGGCTTCTATAGCCAGGACCCGCTCTCGGTGTATACTTCCCGGATTGAGAAACAGCAAATAGTTGCGAAGTTTCAGGTGGAAGAGAGCGAAAATTTTTGGTTATCGGTATTAAAGGATGCGGAACTGATTCCATCGTTTGCAGTCGTGATTAATCATCTTAGCAATTTGGTGAGGTTTAAAACGGTAATCGGGATTCAATTCCATGAGGGTTATGCCGAGCTTAGCTTGTTTCAGGACAACCATTTGATCCTGTACAATCAATATCCTGCGGCGACGGCAGATGAATTCAATTTCTTTTTACTTACATTGTTTAAAAAGTTTGAACTAACTCCGGCCTTAATCCAGTTTTTCCTTTGGGGTAAGATTGTTGAGCACGACGATTATTATTCACGGATCGCCAAGTACAGCAGCAATATTTCTTTTTCAGACTCATCCATTCTAATAGAAGCTACGGCATGCGTATAATATCTGGTTCGCTACGAGGAAGAAAAATTCTTCCACCGAAAGGTTTGCCGGTACGGCCGACAACCGATATGTCAAAAGAGGCACTTTTTAATGTGCTTACGAATCGCTATCATTTCGATGAGATACGCGTGCTCGACCTGTTTAGTGGTACGGGCAATATATCGTTAGAGTTCGCTTCCCGCGGCGTGGAAGATTTGGTGGCGGTCGACCAGAATTTCAGGTGCTGTGCATTTTTAACGGAAACCGTTGAGGCATTCCAACTGCCAGGAATCGAGGTTTTACGCGATGATGTAATGAAGTACATCAACCGGAGGCATTCAAAGCCCTTCGATCTGGTTTTCGCAGATCCTCCCTACGACATGAAGCTGCTTCCGGAACTGCCGGGAAGAATTTTCAAGAGTGATTTATTAAAACCGGAAGGCCTCTTCATCCTGGAGCATCCATCTTATCTTCGATTTGCTCAGCAGGATTTCTTTCAGGAAACCCGGAGATACGGGCAGTCCTCCTTCAGTTTTTTCCAATCATCCAGTACCTAACTTTATGAAAATTGCCATCTTTCCAGGGTCTTTTGATCCGATTACCAATGCGCACCTGGACATTATTGAACGGGCACTTCCCCTTTTTGATTTGATTTATGTAGCCATCGGCGTTAACAGTGCCAAGTCGCCCCTCCTGTCGCTCGAGATACGCAAGGAAACTTTGTCCGCTGTTTTTTCAAAATATGGAGATAAGATCGTGATCGATAATTACGAGGGACTTACGATTGATTACTGCAAGAGCGTGAACGCCGGTTATATTCTTCGCGGCATACGGAATGTGAGCGATTTTGAATTTGAGCAGCCTATATCGCAGAACAATCAATTAATCGACCGAACGGTGCAGACAATCTTTCTGATCAGCAGCCCGGGGCTTTCCCATATCAGCTCCACCATTGTACGCGAAATTGAACGCAATGGTGGCAATTTAAGCCACCTTGTTCCGCCGGAAGTTATCGAGGCTCTCGGCCGTCGCTAGCTTTCGGTGATTACTGCTACGCGTCCAGTTCGGATATCAGATCGCGAATCAGGGGGTAAGTATTTTCTCTTATCAAGGCAAGTTCGATTGCTGGCAACCAAATGGCCTCTGTGATGTCTTCTTCCTGTTGAGGAACCAGTGGTGGGCAACCCGCTACTTCCATGGCATACCAATTTGTTTTTTTTAGAACAACTTCGCCATGGATGCTATAAACATGGTAGGTAGCGCCAATTTTCGAGCCGAGATGCGAAACCTCCAGCCCGCACTCTTCCTCCACCTCTCTGACAGCGGCTTCTTTCATGCGTTCCTGAGCCTCTACCTTGCCCTTAGGAAGATCCCATTTTCCCAGACGCTTTATAAAAAGATAGTCACCATTCAGGTTTCTGACCAACCCACCGGCCGCCTTGATGTAACGAACAGAGCGCTTTATCTTTCGCATCGATGATCGGGGGCTATCAGACCGAAGAACGAAGGTTTGAGCGAGATTATTTTCAGTTATACGATCAAAAAGGCTTTTCAGATCAAACTTCTGATTATCAATAATTTGTGCATCATACTCTGATTTTTTATCAAAATGAGTTAAAATCAAAGCAGATTGGTTCATATAAATTTTATAGATTTGTGGCATGAATCACATGAGTGAGATTGAACAAAAAATAGCAGAATTTTTATTGCAAATTAAAGCAATAAAATTGGAACCTACCAATCCGTTTACTTGGGCGTCGGGATTGAAATCACCTATTTACTGTGACAATCGTATAACCCTGTCTTACCCTACCATCCGAACGTATATCCGTCAAAAATTTTCTGAAGTGATCCATGAAGAATTCGGATCAGTGGATATGATTTCGGGAGTGGCAACGGCTGGTATACCGCAGGGAGTTCTGGTTGCACAAGACCTCGGACTTCCCTTTACGTATGTTCGCTCAAGTGCGAAAGGACATGGCAGACAGAATCTGATTGAGGGTGACGTGGTAGACGGGCAGCGTGTGGTTGTGATCGAAGATCTGGTATCGACCGGAAAAAGCAGCCTTGCTGCCGTTCAGGCCCTCAGGGAAGCCGGTTGTAATGTGGTTGGCTTGCTTTCTATCTTTACCTATAACCTTCCCGTTGCAGAAGAAAATTTCCGGGAAGCTAAGTGCAGATTAATCAGCCTTTCAAATTACGAGGCACTCATCTCCTATGCACTGGAACACCAGTTTATTTCAGCTTCGGAAATTGATACATTGAGACAGTGGCGCCTGGATCCTGAAAACTGGAGCAATAATCAGGAAACGTTAATATGACGACTTTCATAAGTACAATCCACCTCCCCCTACCTGTGGAACGTGTTTATAAGTTTCTGGAAGATTGCAATAATCACGAACAGTTACAGCCTGAAAATATTTATAATTGGTCGTCAACCCGCAATGAGGCTCATTTCACCATTAAAAACATGGCTAAACTATCGTTGAAGGTGGTTGAGCGCGTCGAAAATGTGTCCATCCGTTTTGAACCGGGAACCGAGGCTCCTTTCGAAGTGTCGCTAACCTGGCTTCTGGAGCCAGTGGATGCCGGTACAAAAGTGACCTTGCAGTTGGATGCGGAGTTGAATATGATGATGAAGATGATGGCTTCGGGTCCTTTACAAAAGCTTATCGATCATCAGATTAATAAGCTACCGGAAGTTCTGTAAGAAAGTATGAAGCTCGTGATGCAGCCTGGCGGTGGGTAGTCCTACCACATTCGTGTACGATCCTTCAATACGCTCCACCCCTATCATACCTATCCATTCCTGAATTCCGTAAGCACCTGCCTTATCGAAAGGTTGATAGGTCTTTATATAGTATGTGATCTCTTCTTCCGTGAGATCCTTGAAATAAACCAGGGTCTTCTCGAAAAAAGAGTAGATTTTCTTATGATGCAGCAGGGCCACTCCCGTTATCACTTCGTGAACATTTCCCGATAATAAACGTAACATACGGAAAGCATCGTCACTGTCTTTGGGTTTGCCGAGAATTTCTTCATGAATAGATACCAGGGTATCGGCGGCAATAAGGAGCTCTTTGTCGAGCTGATTAAGGAAAGAATTCGCTTTCTTCTCCGCAATGTAAACGGCCGCGGCCTCTGGTCGGAAAGTAGAGGGAAAGCTTTCATCAATATCCTTCGTTCTGACCTCGAAAGGCAAATCGAGTTGCTTGAGAAGCTCTTTACGCCTGGGCGATTGGCTTGCCAGGATTATCGGAATCCGGCTGAGAACTGTGCTGTGATTCATATCAGACGCTTTTTATTTCGGGGTTGGCATCCCAGGTTCCCTGCAGACGCATGACTTTTTCGATAACATCGCGTACGGCTCCCTGACCGCCCTTGAAAGCCGATATATAATGTACTTTCTGCTTCATATCTTCGATGGCATCGTCCGGGCAGGCAGCCAGTCGTACCCCCTCCATAATGGGCAGATCGGGAACATCGTCGCCCATCACCAAAAGATCCTCTTTGCGAAGACTGTTTTCCTCCATCCAGGTGGCCAGGACGGCCGATTTATCAGAGGCGTTTAAATAGACAGATCGAATGCCTAGTCCCTCCATCCTGAGTCGTACTCCTTCCGAACGCGCGCCTGTGATGATGGCCAGAGGATAATTCCGCCGTATGGCTAATTGCAGCGCATAACCGTCTTTGATGTTAAAACTGCGGAGTTGTTCGCCGCTTTCGGTAACCAGAACCTGGCCGTTCGTCAATACGCCGTCAACGTCGAAAACAAATGCACGGATTCCTTTTAGTCGTTCAAATAGAAGCATAAGCTAGGATTTCAAGTGATTTTGCGGTTATTGAGGATATGTTTGGTCAGAAGCGAGTATACCGCGCTAAGATCGTCAGAGCCAGCCAGAAGAGCCATATGGCGTTCAATGGTGGGATGGTCGTTGCGTGCCGCGGGACCGGTTTGTACTTCTACAGGCTGATGTTCCATCACCTTCATGGCGGTTTCCCGGATCAGCGGCCGGATGATATCGAAATGCAGACCCTCTTTTTGAAGAAGATCGTCTGCAATCTGGTATAGGTGGTTTGTAAAGTTACAGGCGAAGGCGGCAGCCAGGTGTACTGCAGATCGTTGTTGTGAATTGCAATGGCTGACACGGTCCGACAAACTGTTTGCGATCTGTTCCATCACCAGCATACTGGAAGGATCTTTCGCTTCGAGTAAAATGGGAACGTTCCGAAATGAAATCGGGCGATCCTTCGAAAAGGTCTGGTATGGATAAAAGACGCCGCACGATGAAAACCGATCGGCAAAGACCTCGAGTGGAGTCGCTCCGGAGGTATGAACGACAAGTCCTTTGGTGACCGGAAGTTGCGATACGACAGTGGGGATCGCTTGGTCGCTGACCGCGATGATATAGACATCGGCTTCCAACACTTCGGTAAAAGTGTCTGTAAACGAAGCGGCAAGCCTGTTTGCAAGGCTCGCCGCGTTTTCTGATTTCCTGCTCCAGACCTGTATAATATCGTGCTCTGCTTCAGCGAGCGCCTGACCTAAAATACTGGCCACATTACCACTGCCTAAGAGGACGATTTTCATAGGTTCGAGTTTATTTTTTTCTCCTTACCGGGCTTTCTTTTACTTCTTTGTGTCGTCGGACGATGGAAAGAATAAAGCCAATGGTCATGATAATGGTTCCTGCCCAAAAGAAATTGATGTATGGGAACTCAATCGCCTTCATCACGATCCATTTTTTCTCTGCGGGAGGTTTTTGGTATACCATAATCTCGAGCGAGTTTGAGGCCGGATTGATTTTGGTGAAACGGAACTTCAGTCCCTCCTCATCAACATCTTTCGCGAAGTCGTAAACCATTCCACCTTTGATCAGGTAGATAGGCTCAGCGATATACTGTTTGCCTTTTGCACTATTCACTTCCAGGGTAAGCGCTACAGCGATATCGCCGTCGGCAACTGGAATATTTTGAATGGTGGCACTTCGGTTCACTTTTTTCACGACTACAAAACCGCTGCGGTACCGGATAGTATCGCCTACGGTCACCTCGTGTGTCATGGGCTCTTCGTAATCTTCGTAGACGGAATGTCCTTCGTGATCTTCGTGCTCATTCTCGTTTAGCAAAGCTTCGATTTTAGGAGCAGCCGTTACAATGGTATAGATGTCGCGCGTAAGGTAATGACGGGTACTTGGAGTACCAACGAGTCCCATTTTAGGGTTCTGCTGGGCCTTAGGCTTCAGCTGGAATCGTTCGGTTACGTTGCCGTCTGCATCTTTACGCTCGTAGTTGACCAGGTAATATACATCGACACCATCAATACTATCACCTACATAGGTGATGGTATAGTCGTCCATCTGGATCGGTTCATCCATATACATAAACAGGTTGTCGCCCGGTGTTTCAACTTCATCAAACCCTTCTACAGCAATGACCCCGGTTGAGTTCTTGGAAATTACATTTTCTGTAGCAGCCGCAACCAGGGCTCCGATCAACAGGAGTGCGAATCCGATATGGGCTACTGCAGATCCAGCAAGCTTCCATTTCCCCTTGAAAGCGTCACCCAGCACTTTGGCATTGGACACAATTGAAAAAATAGAGGCAAACGTAAGCAGAATATACATGAAATTGCTGTAAACGTTGGTGACGTACACGGCAGCCGCTGTCAGAACTACGGCCACAATTAAGGAACTGATTAGACTGCGGTAAAAACGGCCTACATCTGTACGTTTATATTTCAGAAACTGAGCAACCGCAGACAAAATAGCGATCACAATGGCGAAGGGGACCTGCCATTTGTTATAATGGGCGATGGGGTCGGCAGGAGGCGCAACCTTGGTACCAAAGACGGCATTGAATACCGGAATAGAGGTACTGGCTACAATCTGAATACAGGCAACCAACAACACCAGGGTACCGATGAATAACCAGAATTCACGAGAGTAAGTTTCCTCATCTTTTTTCGTGATCGGCAATTCTTTCCAGCGGGCTACCAACACCCAGATCATCAGACCGAAAAAGATGATATTGAACAGCACTAACTGCCAGAACATCCCCAAATCTGTAAATGAGTGAACAGATGTTTCTCCAAGAATACCACTCCGGGTTAAAAAGGATGCATAGATAACCAGTACGAAACTGATCATTGCTAAAAACGAGGCGGTAAAATAGGAATGTCCGGAATTCTTATAGGCTAAAAGTACGTGTACTGCCCCTATCAGGGTAAACCATGGGATAATAGATGCGTTTTCGACCGGATCCCATGCCCAGAAACCTCCAAAGTTTAGTGCTTCGTATGCCCAGAAAGATCCCATAATAATACCAACACCGAGTGTCATTACCGCGAATAATGACCATGGCATGGCTGGTTTGATCCATTCGTTATAGCGTTTTTGCCACAAACCTGCAAAGGCATAGGCGAATGGCACAATCATGGATGCAAAGCCCAGGAAAAGGGTTGGTGGGTGAATGGTCATCCAATAGTTTTGCAGCAGCGGGTTTAGTCCGTTACCGTCGACGATCATGCTGAGGTAATCCGGACGTGCAAAAACTGGGAGGCTGAGCGCCTCACGCAGGAGTATAAAAGGCGTGCTACCTACCCTTTCACCAAATACTTCAATACCTAAAAGCATGGAACCTAATACCGCCTGGCAAAGCATCACGGTAACCATGACGGGGCTTTCCCAGCTTTTAGCCCTGAAAACAAGAACGGCTCCAAGTACCGATTGCCAGAACATCCATAGCCAGAAGCTACCCTCCTGTCCTTCCCAGAAGCTGGAAATGATGTAATGCACGGGAAGCGTGGTGGAGGAATGCGCCCAGGCGTAATGGTATTCGAAAAGGTGATTATAGATAATATAATATAAGCATGACCCGATTCCGACGACTGAGAAAAAATTAATCCAGAAAGAAAGTCTGGCAAGTTTTTTCCAGGAAATCTCAGAACCGTCTTTGGCAGTTGTTGCGAAATAATAACTGATGGTCGAAAGAAGTGCCGTACCGAAGGTCAACACAATAAAGAGTTGGCCCAATTGTCCGGGCAGAAGGCTTTCGCCTTGATAATTAATATCCATTAAATATAGTTAATTGATCTGGGGTAAGTTTCTAAAGTTGCGAGAAGCCTATGAAGCGGCAACAGATTCAGTTATCTCAATCTCTTGATCGTTGTACTTCGATGGGCATTTCATTAAAATTTTGGATGCGTGAAATTCTTCACCGACCATTCTCCCGGTAAGCACAATTTGTTCCGAACGTTCAAAATCCTGAGGTTTAGAACCGTTAAATACCACTTTACACTCTTTTCCTTCTTCATCAAGCATAAAGAAAGAAAAATAGTTGGCGTTCTCTATTGGATTATAGACCAGTTCCTTTTCCTTGTTTAGTTGGCCGACGACATGTAATTCAGAGTCGGTCGTCTGAGCTTCTGTAAACGATGCATAGGTACTGGAATCTCCGTAGATACTAATGATGATGGCGATTAAAACAGCGATGGCTACTATCCCTAAAATCGAACTTTTTTTCATGATATGATCTTAAAAGTATATGAATTGCAAAAATACGAAACCAAAGCGAATCAGGCGACAATTGCAACTTTGCAAAGTTATTAAGAATCGTTCTAATTTAGTCCCAGTTTCGCCGTCTTTGGATTTTTTTCAGGGCTTGGAATTTCTTGGCTTCCAAACGTTTCTCGATGGCCTTGCGCCCGGGACGGCTCGGCTTTCTTGGTTTTTGAATCATGAGCGCATTTTTTAATAAATTTTGCAGCTTTTTAAGTGAGTTTTCTTTGTTGCTTAATTGCGAGCGGCTCTCCTGACTGACGACCTGGATGAGGTTATCTTCGGTAGTATACTTTTGTAACTTCTTGGATATTAATTTTTTTTGATCTTCGCTAAATGCGTCCGACCGAAGAAAATCGAAGCGTAATTCCACCTTACTGGAAACTTTATTAACGTTCTGTCCGCCCGGTCCGCTGCTGCGGGAGGTTCTGAAAGTTATATGGGGCAGCAGTTTTTCTATCGGTACTTCCATACCGCCAAAGTTAAGATTATAGAGCGGAGATTTTGAACATAGGAGATTTTGTGCATAAACACTACCTTTGCACGTCTATGGATAATGAAAATATGATCATCGCCATTGACGGCTATTCTTCTTGCGGAAAAAGTACCGTAGCCAGGGCACTGGCAGACCAATTAGGCTATACGTATGTGGATAGCGGCGCGATGTATCGGGCAGTTACCTTGTTTCTTCTGAGCAATCATATTGACCTGAAAGACCTGACCGCTATCAGGGCAGCCCTTCCGGAAATCCACGTCGGGTTTCAGCAAGTCGAGGGAAGTCCGCGAGTCATCCTGAATGATGAAGATATTACGGAAAAGATCAGAGAGATGGAAGTTTCAGAGGTGGTAAGCGAGGTGAGTGCCATTAAGGAGGTAAGACAGGCCATGGTGGCACAACAACAGCGAATGGCCGCTCAACAGGACATTGTGATGGACGGAAGAGATATCGGTACTGCTGTATTCCCACAGGCCCAGGTGAAAATTTTTATGATGGCCGACCCTAAAGTCCGTGCAGACCGACGGTACCGGGAGCTGCATCATGCAGGAAAAAATATTAGCCTGGAAGAGGTTTTTGAAAACCTGGCGCATCGGGACTATCAGGATACGACCAGAAAAGAAAGTCCGCTGATCCGGGCAGAAGATGCCGTTGTATTGGATAACACCAATATGACCCAGGAAGAGCAGTTGAATTTTGTAATTTCTGAGGTAAAAAAAGCAATTAATAAGAAAAGATAGCTCTTTTTCGCTGAAAATATTTATTTTTTGAATAATTAATTTATTACCTTTGCAGTTCTGATCAACGATCGGAGAAGGAGAAAAAATAATTAATGGCAAAAAAACAAGAAGCAGCAAAAGAACTAGAGGCTAAAAAAGCCGAACTTCAGGACACTGATTTAAAATCAGTTAAGGAAAAAGAGAACATCGAATCAGAAGCTGATTCATCGTTCATCGACGAAATCAAATCTAACACCTGGATTACCCCCGAAGGAGACTTCGACTGGGATCAGGATGACAAAGGTTTCGGAAACTACAATCACGAAGAACGTGAAAAGTTGGAAGAGCAATACTCAGGTACATTCAATTCCATCAATCAGGGAGAGATTGTAGAGGGTACTGTTGTTTCTATTAACAACAAAGATGTGGTACTTAACGTCGGTTATAAATCAGATGGTTTTGTATCTTTTACTGAGTTCAGGGATTTACCTGATCTTAAAGTAGGTGACAAGGTTGATGTGTTCGTTGAAACTCAGGAAGACGAAAACGGACAGTTGATTTTATCACGTAAGCGTGCAAAAACCCAGAGATCTTGGGAAGCTATTAATGATGCCCTTGAAAATGATGTTATCATTAAAGGATTCGTTAAGAGCCGTACAAAAGGTGGTTTAATTGTTGACATCCAAGGTGTAGAAGCATTCTTGCCAGGATCACAGATTGACATTAAACCGATTCGTGACTACGATATTTATGTAGGCAAAACCATGGAGTTCAAGGTTGTTAAAATCAACCATGAATTTAAAAACGTTGTGGTTTCACATAAAGTTCTTATCGAGGACGATCTTGAAAACCAAAAAACTGAAATCGTTGCTAAGCTCGAAAAAGGTCAGGTTCTGGAAGGAACTGTTAAAAATATTACCGATTTCGGTGTATTTATTGACCTTGGTGGAGTGGATGGTCTATTACACATTACTGATATTTCATGGGGACGTATTGAACATCCGAAAGAGGTATTGTCTCTTGATGAAAAAGTAAACGTAGTAGTTCTTGACTTTGACGATGAGAAAAAACGTATCGCTTTAGGCTTGAAACAACTTACTCCTCACCCTTGGGAATCGTTAGATCCTTCGCTTGAAGTAGGTTCTAAAGTAAAAGGTAAGATTGTTACAGTAGCAGACTACGGTGCATTTCTTGAAATCACCCCAGGTGTTGAAGGTTTGATCCACGTTTCTGAAATGTCATGGTCACAAAACCTACGCAGTCCTCAGGATTTCATCAAAACCGGTGACGAAGTTGAAGCTCAGATTTTGACGCTTGACCGCGACGACCGTAAGATGAGCCTTGGAATCAAACAATTAACTCCTGATCCATGGAAAAACATTGCTGAGCGGTACCCAGTTGGTAGCAAGCATACAGCGACTGTTAAGAACATGACTAACTTCGGTGTTTTTGTTGAAATTGAAGAAGGAATTGATGGTTTAATCCACATCTCTGACCTTTCATGGTCGAAGAAAATCAATCATCCGAATGAGTTCACTAAAACAAATGAGGTAGTTGATGTTGTGGTTCTTGAACTTGATGAAGAAAACAGAAAACTAAGCTTAGGTCACAAACAACTTGAGGAAAATCCTTGGGATACATTCGAAACCATCTTCACAGTGGATTCCATCCATGAAGGAACGGTATTGAAAGTGGGTGACAAAGGTGCCATTGTTGCATTAGCGTACGGTGTTGAAGGATTCAGTCCAAGTAAACACAGCGTTAAACAAGACGGTTCTGTATTGAAGGTTGATGATACCGAGCAATTCAAAATCATCGAATTCAATAAAGATGCTAAGCGTATCGTTATCTCACACTCTCGTATTTGGGAAGATGAGCGCGCTGAAGCCCGTGTTGAGGAATTCAATGCCCGTAAAAAGGAAGCTAAAGCTTCTTCCGGAGCGGTTAAAAAAGTAAAAGACTCTGTTGAGAAATCTACTTTAGGCGACCTGGATGTTTTAGCAAAATTGAAGAAACAAATGGAAGGCGACGAAAACGCTAAATAATTTTTATATCAATTGAGAAGGGCTGCTACAGAAATGTAGCAGCCCTTTTTTATTTTATTACCTTTCAGTTATTGGCAATTAAACTTAAATCCACTTTACATCGCTTCGATAAGGTATGCTTTAGGCTTTTCCTCGGGTGGATTGTCCAACCTGTTCTTTATACTGCAGTAGCCCGTTACACCCCGGTATAATAAGGCGCTTCCGAATACGATCTCTATAAAGGCACTTGAAGGGGATGAAAATGTGTCTTTCAAACCCTTCCAAACCATAAATCCACCGGCAACCGTTGAAACGATCCGTTCCGAATTACTAATGTTCACATGTTCGGTGGTTTGAATAACCACATCTACCAAAGAGTCCATCACTCTGTTCATCTCTTTTTTCATAATTTTTTGATTAATTTCAATATTGATCTATCGATACTTACGCTATCCTTCTAACAGAAGGAACGGCCGGTTGTTTGAAAAGAAAAGGAACTTGTTTGGACTGGTTTTTGTCGATAGTCCTTAAGAATGATCCTTGTTTTATCAAAACACTTATGAAAAATTTAATCGTGAAGGTTATTGCCCCTCTTCTTATCGGTACGACATTGATTTCTTCCTGCATGGGGGAAAGATCGCTAAAAAATGAATCTGCCTCGAGCGACTCAGGGAATCTGTTGAATGAGAAGAGTTTGCAAACTACTCCCGACGAGGCATGGTGTTTTCTGCGGCTGGACGGTGAAAAGCATCAAGACTCCACGTATGTATTCATTCGATTAAAGGACGATTCAGTGAGCGGGGTGCACCATTGGGTTCCCGATATGAAAGACGCACGCCGGGGATCCATTACCGGTGAGAAACGCGGTGACACCATTGACGTTGTATGGAACTATATGCAGGAAGGCATCAGCGATACCTCCCATGTCGTTTTTGTGATGGAGGACGGTTATTTAAAGCAGCAGCCGTTTATCGTAAGACCCGATGGACGACAGGTAAGAGATACGAAGGCGGCTTTCGATATCACCTATAAACCTGTAGACTGTCCTAAATATGAATAAATCAGTGTCTGGGTCAACTCCAATGTTGACACTACAAAGTGCAAATTACCAAGGAAATATTTACGTTCGTAGGTTAATTTGATTTACTTTGCGACCATGAATATCAATACCATTTTAGAAATCGTATCCGTGATATTCGGCATTGTCTATCTGGTCCTCATGGTCAGGGAAAATATCTGGTGCTGGCTATTCGGAATTCTGGCTTCGGCCATCACTGTCTATTTATACGTCGAAGTAACACTATATCTGGAAGCCGGCCTTAATTTCTATTATATCCTCGCAGGTTTTTATGGCTGGATTTATTGGAGCACCCACCGTAAGAAAATGGATAAGGGCAATGGCTTTGTTCCCATTCTCACCTGGAAATCTAAGAGCCATATCATTGCCGTTCTTTCATGTGCAACTGTCGGGCTGTTTTTAGGATATCTAATGGACACTTACAGCGATTCCGAACGGCCTTATATAGATGCACTTTTAACTACCTTTAGCTTCCTGGCCACTTACCTTGAAGCGAAGAAAGTGCTGTCGACCTGGTACTACTGGGCGGTATTAAACACTTGCTCTATTTTCCTGAATGCCGACCGAGGGCTCTTTTTTTTTGCGGCCCTGTCGCTATTTTATACCGTAATGAGCATACAGGGATACAGACGTTGGAATAAATCGTTAAAAAATCAACAGTCGGAAATAAAAACGTCCCTAACCAATTAAAGCCAGGGACGTTAAAAATATTGTTGAGTGGGAAATATTTATACAGTTAATTTCTCTTTTTGATAGCTTTCCTGATGGACAGAACCTATTGCGCGACCGGAGGGGTCGTTCTGGTTCTGGAAAGAGGCATCCCAGGCAAGTGCTTCCGGAGTACTGCAGGCCACTGAAGGGACCGATGGAACGGTCATGGCGGCTGAGTCAGACGGGAAGTGTTCCTGAAAAATGCTTCTGTACAGAAATTCTTCCTTGTTTCTCGGCGGGTTGATCGGGAATGTTTCAGCTGCTTTCGCTAATTGTTCATTGCTCACTTTAGCTTCCGCCTGCTCCTTAAGGGTGTCAATCCAGCTATAGCCTACTCCGTCAGAGAACTGCTCTTTCTGACGCCACGCAATGCTTTCCGGAAGATAGTCTTCAAAGGCTTTCCGAAGAATCCATTTCTCAATACGTCCTTCGCGAATCATTTTATCCTTGGGATTGATACGCATTGCGATATCGATAAATTCTTTGTCTAGAAAGGGCACTCTACCTTCTATACCCCAGGCAGCGAGCGATTTGTTTGCCCGCAGGCAGTCGTATAAATGGAGTTTCCCCATTTTACGTACGGTTTCTTCATGGAAACGCTCAGCATCAGGGGCTTTGTGAAAATACAGGTAACCTCCGAAAAGCTCATCGGAGCCCTCGCCCGACAAAACCATCTTAATGCCCATCGACTTGATAACCCTTGCTAATAAATACATCGGCGTTGAGGCGCGGATGGTTGTGACGTCGTAGGTTTCAAGATGATAAATCACATCTCTTATGGCATCAAGGCCTTCCTGAATACTAAAATTGATTTCGTGGTGAATGGTACCAATATGATCTGCAGCTTTCTTTGCAGCTACCAAATCAGGGGATCCCACTAGTCCGACTGCAAAAGAATGTAATTGCGGATACCACGCGTTCTCCTGATCGTTCGATTCAATCCGTTTCGAAGCATAGAGCTTCGTAACTGCAGCGATAACTGAAGAATCCAAACCGCCCGATAGCAAAACCCCGTAAGGGACATCGGACATCAATTGACGATGAACAGCAGCTTCCAGACCTTTTCTTAACTTATCGATGTCAGTTTCATTGTCTCTGATATTTTCAAAGGATTCCCAGTCGCGTTTATACCATTGTTGGAAATGCTGCCCCTGGGCACTGTCAATAAAATGCCCTGGTTTGAATGTCTCGATTACATCACAGATACCTTCAAGTGCTTTCAATTCTGATGCAACATACAGTGTTTCCGACGAATCCCATCCAATGTAAAGAGGGATGATTCCTATATGGTCGCGGGCAATGAGGAAGGTATCTTTTTCCGAATCGTAAATTACAAAGGAGAATATTCCGTTTAAGTCGTCAAGAAAATCAGCTCCCTTATCTTGATAAAGTGCTAAGATGATCTCGCAGTCGGTTTCTGTCTTGAAATTATAATCCGGATACTTTAACCGGAGCTCCTGATGGTTGTAGATTTCACCGTTTGCAGCCAGAACAATTTTTCCGTCAGGGCTGTATAACGGTTGATTACCCGACTTCGGATCTACAATCGCCAGACGTTCATGCGAGATGATGGCATTCTCGCTGCTGAAAATGCCTGACCAATCAGGACCTCGATGGCGAATTCTCTTCGACATCTTCAAGACCCGCGTTCTAAGCTCTGCCGAACGCCCTTTCAAATCAAATGCTCCTATAATACCACACATATATGATGCTTTATTTTTTGTTTTTTTATAATTTGTAAACAAAGATACCATTTACAATTGAAATCATCAAACATATGAAAGAAATAATGTAATATTTTTAAGATTATTGCTATTTCATTGAAAATGTCATCAATAATTGAAAAGCGTTTTAACTCCGTTAAGGTCTGCCATCACATTTTATTTTTTATCTTAAGGTAGAAATATAAACAGATAGATACATGAAGACAATAAAAGGACCCGGTATTTTTTTAGCCCAATTTGTAGGCGATGAAGCACCTTTCAATAATCTGAGATCCATTTGCGAATGGTCCAGATCGCTAGGATTTCGGGGTGTTCAGATCCCTACCTGGGATGCCCGGCTTATCGATTTGAAAAAAGCAGCTGAGAGTCAAATTTACGCCGACGAGATCAAAGGAATTGTTGCCGACTGCGGAATGGAAATCACGGAACTTTCTACTCATTTGCAGGGTCAGCTGGTTGCGGTCAATCCGGCCTATAACACTCTCTTCGACGGCTTTGCCCCCGCCGAACATCATAACAATGCCACTAGTCGTCAGGAGTGGGCTGTACAACAATTGAAGTATGCGGCTAAAGCATCGTCGAATATGGGTCTGAGCGCGCACGCTACATTCAGCGGCTCACTCCTATGGCATACGGTATACCCGTGGCCGCAGCGTCCGGCAGGGCTGGTAAATGATGGTTTTACGGAACTCGCAAAGCGTTGGACGCCCATCCTGAATACTTTTGACGAACATGGTGTCGATTTATGTTACGAAATCCACCCGGGTGAGGACATCCACGATGGTATCACGTACGAAATGTTTCTCGAGAAAGTAGACAATCACAAACGTGCATGTATCCTATACGACCCCTCTCATTTTCTACTTCAATGCATGGATTATCTTGCTTTCATCGACCATTACCACGAGCGAATTAAAATGTTTCATGTGAAGGACGCTGAATTTAACCCGACTGGCAAGCAGGGAGTTTATGGCGGATACCAGAATTGGGTAGACCGTGCGGGGCGGTTCCGCTCGTTAGGCGATGGTCAGGTAAATTTCAAAGCGATTTTCAGCAAATTGTCGGCTTATGACTTTGACGGTTGGGCGGTGATGGAATGGGAATGCGCTATGAAACATCCTGTCGATGGCGCGACCGAAGGAGCCGTGTTTATAAAAGATCATATTATCCGGGTAACAGAAAAAGCCTTTGACGATTTCGCATCGGCGGGATCTGACACGGAGTTAAACAGAAAACTATTAGGGCTGTCGTAGCCCTAATAGTTTTCTGTTCGATATGAGCAATTTTAATAATGAGTAGAGTTCCCAGAAATACTCTTATCTACGGAAACGACAACTAAGGGAGTACGGCAACTTCCTGCCGTTTTGCGTTTAATGAAACAATTACCAGAACCAAGCAGGCTAGCGGAAAGGAAATCAGTGCCGGGTTCTCTAGCTGATGGATCGCATCCAGCGGATTAAGTCCGTAGCGTCCCCACATCGTCGGCGAGGTCAGGATAATAAGCAGCGAGCCCACAATACCTGTGATGATTGACCAGGAAATTCCCTTTGCCGTGGTTCTTTTCCAAAACAGCAGGAACAAAATCGCCGGCAAGTTCGCAGAGGCAGCAATGGCAAAGGCCCAACCCACAAGGAACGACACGTTCATACCTTTAAAGGCGATACCGAGTGCAATGGCGAATATTCCTACAAGAAGTGCGGAAATCTTTCCTGCCTTTACTTTGTTGCCGTCGCTCAGATTCATTTTCATATACCCGTCCATAATATCGTGTGCAATAGCGCCAGAAGATGCAACGATAAGACCTGATACAGTTCCGAGCACGGTAGCGAAGGCAATGGCCGATATCATCGAAAACAAAATAACGCCAAAAGCCTTTGCAAGCAGAGGAGCCGCCATATTGCTCGACTCAACATCCATTACTCCGTTGGTCGCGGCTCCGAGTCCAAGGAATAAGGTCAAAACATAAAAAGCACCAATCGCTGCAATGGCCAGGATGGTCGACTTCCGTGCGTCTCGTGGAGATCGGACTGTGTAATAACGGATTAGGATATGTGGTAAAGCGGCCGTTCCAAGGAATAAAGCGAGCATGAGCGATACAAAGTCCATCTTACTCCAAAGGCTAGCTTCTTTGCCTATTTTATATTTAAGTCCAGGAAGCATAAAGTTTTTTCCGGATACAACATTCTGGTAATACAGCGAAACCTCCTCGCCGTTTTCCGTGAATTTAACGTTCAAAAATCTGACTATTTCACTGTCTTTGATAATTTCCAGATATTCCAATGGATTAACCGCCCCCGTAGTTTCAACTTCCTGGCCATCGAGGATGATTTTGTTAAGATGCCCGACCTGATAAAAATTACCATTTTCGCGCGGCTCTCCGTTATACAAAACGCTTCCGTCGGCATCCTTGCTGATAGAAAGCGCCTCGCTAAGTTGGTATACACCGTTTTCTTCAGATAAGTGAAACCATCTTTTCAAGCCATCCTTTTCCAGCTGTACAAAGATCAGCTCACCAACGGAGCGCTGAGCAAGCACATGCCAATCCTCTGCCGACATCACTTTACCCCCTTCGATCTGAGGCGTGAGTTCAACAAACTCGTGATAGGATTGACCGGGATGATCAGGATTTAGATCGAGTCCGTTACGGAGGATATAGAAACTAAGCACGGTGGACAGAAGAATTAACAGCCCTCCCTTTAGAAACTGCACGTAAGTCGTGGAAGTCATTCCCGCTGTCGCTACAATAATAATGACAACCAGACCCACCAGAACCACCCCCACCCAATGTGGGAAACCAAGTAAAGGCGTAACCAGATCACCAGCACCAACCATCTGGGGGATAAGGTAAAACAGAGAAACGATTAACGTACTGATAGAAGCTGTGAGCGTTACCAACCTCGATTTGAAGGTTGAGTTCAGGGCGTCTGAAAAAGTATACTTTCCCAACTTCTTAAATGGCTCTGCCACTAGAAAGAGAGCCACCATCCAACCTGCAAGAAAGCCAATGGCATATAGAAATCCATCGAAACCGGAGGTGGCAATCATCCCGCAAATTCCCAAAAAGGAAGCCGCAGAGAGATAATCACCCGCAAAAGCGACTCCGTTAACTGACCAGTGGATTTGTCCGCCGGCTGCATAATAATTCGAAGCGGAACTCTTCTTGCGACCGAAGTAAAACGACAATCCCAATACAAGGCCAACGAAGGCTATAAAAAAGAAAAGTGCTGTGTAGGATAATTCGTAAATCAAGGCGTCGCTCCTTTCCCTTTTTCTGCTAGCGCCATCTCGTCTTCATAACGGGAACAAAAGTAATTATACAGTATCCCGAGCAGCACGGCAAAGACAATAAGCCCCAGGCCATAGAGGGTCGCCAGGTTGAGACCACCGAATGTGTCGGTTGCGAGCAATTCGTAGTTTACCACCCCTATGGTTACGAAGCCGCCATAAAAGAATAGGTAAATAAAAAAGAAAATAATTCCAAGGCGCGCTTTCTTTTCTGATGAAGGGTCACTCTCCTGCGCGGGCGTGTTTGGTTCATGTAACATGGCTTATAGTGGTTTAGGTCACTTAGATGGATCGATTAAGGTCTTGTTGTCGACAGCTCTTGCACCGTCCACAATGGAAACAAAATAGATGGCAAGTTCGAGATTTAACTGCACTTTATACGCCAGCAACATTTCGGAAGCAATCCGTTCTACCGCATCACGACGAATCAGATTAATAGTACAACCGCCAAATCCACCGCCCATCATTCTTGCACCGATTACTTCGGGATGCAACTTAGCTCGTGCAACCAAAAAATCCAGTTCCGGACAACTTACTTCATAGTCGCTCTTCAAACCTTCGTGCGTCTCGTACATCCGTTTACCAAAAGACTCAAAGTTACCCGCCCGCAAATCCTCACAGGCGTCTTGCAAACGCTGTATTTCCCTGACTACGAATTGGCAGCGGCGGTAAACCAGCGGATCGACTGCTTTGACATATTTATCGAGCAAATCAAGACTTACCTCACGCAAGCTTGTAACTTCCGGATGGTGCATTCGGACAAGAGAAACTCCCCTCTCGCACTCACGACGTCGATCGTTATACGCCGAGGAAGCCAGCGAATGCTTGACCTGGGTATCAAAAAGAACGATCTGATAGTCCTGGTTATGAAACGGAATAGTCTCGTACTCCAGACTCCGGCAATCCAACCTGATCAAATGATCTTTCTTACCGAAAATACTTGCGAACTGATCCATTAAACCGCAGTTGACTCCAACGAAATTGTTTTCGGCGGCCTGCCCTATTTTTGCTAGTTGCAGCAAACTAAGTTCCAATTCGAAAATCGCGTTCAGTGCGAACGCTGATACAGATTCAAGCGCTGCAGAGGACGACAAGCCTGCACCCAGGGGAATATCCCCCCCAAAAGCCATATTAAAGCCTCCGACAACTTTCCCCATTTTTTGAATTTCAACAACTACGCCCAGAATATAGTCGGGCCACAACTTACCGGACGGCTCGATACTATCAACAGAGGTTTTAAAGTAATCGTCGTAGTCGTCCGAAAAAAGGTGAATTTCGTGATCGTCGCGTTTGGATATCGCAGCATGGATATACTTATTGATAGCTGCCGGAAGTACTAACCCGTCGTTGTAATCGGTATGCTCACCGATAAGGTTTATTCGTCCAGGCGCAGAAAACAAAGATGGCTCGTGCGAAAAACGACTTCTGAAGGATTTTTCTATTTTACTCAGTAAACTCATAATTAGGTAGGGTGCTGTTAATAAACATCACATCTACATAATTACTAAAAAGAAATTAAAAAAGGAACGAAAATATTGTGAATTAAAAAAAGAGGGCTTCTGAATAAAATCAGTTCCTCGACAAGATCACTCGCTTCCAAAGATCCTGTATAAAACCAAGGCCGTAGGCGATCAGTTGCGTAAAAGAAGCAGCTACACTCAGCAAAGCCACTTTAAGCGATCGAGTTTGGGACCATGCATGAAAGAAAAGTAATAGAATATAACAGGAAAGGAAAAAGTTAGCCAAACCGGCCAAATCTGCGGAAAAAACATTGAGCAGCAAGACCGCTATCAAAGACAACACGAAAACAGCCGGGAAAAAATGCACCAGCTTAAGCTCATTGGGAAAGTGCTTATAAATATTTATACGTGCCCGCCCAAAGAAATGTAACTGCTTATAAAACTGAAAGAAATCCGTTCGTCGCTTATGGTAAACAAGCGCTTCAGGGATTAACCCAATCCGGAAGCCTGCCCGATGGGCCCGTATACTGAATTCAATATCTTCGCCTAGTCTGGTCAAGATAAATCCACCAATATGCTCCCACACTTTTCTAGACACGCCCATGTTAAAGCTGCGCGGATGAAATTGCCCGACATGCTTTTTATTTCCCCGAATTCCACCGGTGGTAAAGAGCGAGGTCATGGAATAGCTGATCGCTTTTTGTACAGCAGTAAATGAATCATGAGCTGCATCAGGTCCCCCGAAAACATCCAGATAATCATTTTGAAGATGTGCGTGAACATTTTCCAGGTAATTTCTGGGAATTAAGCAATCTGAGTCGAATATAATAAAGTAATCACCCCGGGCACGCTCAAAGCCATAGTTTCGGGTAAAACCCTGACCTTCATTCTCTTTCACAAAGTACCTGATATTCAGGCCTTCCTGATACCCCTCTACAATAGAACGGGCATCTTTTTCAGAGCCATCCTCAATGACTAAAACTTCAAAATTCTTGTACTCTTGCTGCTGCAAGGTGAAAAGCAATTCGTCGATCTCCTGAGGCCGGTTGTAAAGAGGAATAATAATGGAGAAGAACATGTTATATCACCTTCTCAATTTGATAGTTGTTGCGTTCAGACGAGTTCCGGGTTACTAATTCAGCCACGAACCCGGTCAGAAAGAGCTGAAAGCCAACTACAATGGCAACCAAGGCCAAATAAAACATCGGCTGGTCAGTTACATCGCGATACGGTTCGTTAGCAGAAATGGCTAACAGCTTGCTAAGCAGAATCCAAACCGTAATGAGGAATCCAGCAAAGAAGCTCATAGCTCCCATGGTGCCGAAGAAATGCATTGGCCTCTTTCCGAATTTGCCAACGAAAAAGATCGAGATCAAATCGAGAAACCCATTGATAAACCGGCTCATCCCAAACTTGGTCGTTCCATATTTTCGCGGATAATGTTCAACAACCTGCTCACCGATCTTTCTAAATCCGGCCCATTTCGCTATCACGGGAATATAACGGTGCATTTCTCCGTAAACCTCAATACTCTTCACGACTTCCTTGCGGTAGGCTTTTAAACCGCAGTTGAAGTCGTGCAGATTATGTATTCCCGACATCGTCCGTGTGGCAGAGTTAAATAGCTTCGTGGGAAGGGTTTTTGAAAGAGGGTCATGCCTCTTCTGTTTCCAGCCAGAAACAAGGTCATAACCCTCCTGTCTTATTTTGTAATACAAGCCGGGGATTTCATCCGGGCTATCCTGGAGATCGGCGTCCATGGTAATGATAACATCTCCTTTTGCTAAATTAAAACCTACATTAAGCGCTGCCGACTTCCCATAATTTCTGCGAAATTTAACGGCTGTTATCGAGGCATTCTTCTCCTTAAGGTCTTCAATCACGTCCCATGAGGCATCGTTGCTACCATCATCGATCAGTACCAATTCGTAAGTGAACTTATTAGCCCACATCACTCGGTCGATCCATTCGCTAAGCTCCGGCAACGACTCGGCTTCATTATACAGAGGCACAACAACCGATATGTCCATTCTATCCGACATTCACATCATTTTCGGTTTCCGATTCAGGACGGTAAAACACAGGACGGTCTTTTTTGAATATTGCTGCCCAAATCAGTGCGAATACAAAATAGATAACCACGGATATCAAGATACTTTTCAAAGCGTCCGTAAACGACGGATTGAACTGCTTTTGAAGGGACGCTTCTGTTTCTGCGATGGTCTTATCAATTACTTCCTGATCATCACTAAAATTTTCCATCATTTCTGTGGTCGCATTCAAGGTGATCTCCGTCATCTTTTCTGCATAAGTAGGCTCAATAAACTTTCCAAAAAGAACTGTGAAGAAATACATCACTACCGCAGGGATAATAAATAAGATGGAGATAGATTTCAACGCTTCGCTAAATGACCAGAATCCCCCAATAGCTTTTCGGATTCTTAACGTGAAGAAAATAGCCAGCCCTATTCCGATAGCTATTTGAATAACACTATAGGTCATGGATCCCATGGCCGATGGCATGCCATAAAAAATTAAAAGAAACAATACGATGTTGACGGCAGCCCAAATGAGTCCGTAGGTGACAGCTAAAGAGCGTGCCTGATTTTGGTTTGTGGTTAGATTTTCCATGGTTATATAGTTACGATTGGTTATAAGCAAGGATTAAGGCATAAATGGAAGCATCAAATGCTTTGTTTTTGCTTAACGCCACAAAGTCTTCAAATTGCGCCTCCGTTGGCTCAGGCTCTGAAAAGAAACTCATTACCGGATAAAAAAGATCTGCGACTTCCTGATCGGAATCCAATCCGCCAGCTACCTTGGCAATTTCCTCGAAAGTACTGTCTACCAGTATTTGATTCGCGATGAACGGTTCGTAAATTCGGTATTCGTCCTGAAATTCATCCTCTTCCACTAAAAGAAACTCCTTTAAAAAATCGTCGAGGTCTGCTTCGATTTTTTCATCTTTACATTCTCGGATGTACAGCAAAACGTTTAGCAGCTCAGTTCCCCGATCGATCGTCTGATTTTCAATATCTTCCCACTCAGCCGACTCCAGATAGTCTGATTCCAGCTTAGCGACGTCAACAGCAAAAAAATTGATCAACAGCAGGTCGAAATAAACCTCTCGCAAGTCGTCAAAATTAGCGAAGTCGTCAAAAACGCGATCAAGAAGTTCTACTTTCTCAAGGTAAGGACGGTCAGACTTAAATGCTTCAGCGATTCTGCGCTCGAATACGTCCGACTTTTGGTTGCTGGAAGCTGCATATTCTTGAATAGAAGCCTTCAAGGCTTTCTCTATTTGTGGGTTCATAATTAGGATGTTAAAAAATTATTGTTTGTTGCCTATTCGCAATGAAGTTCACTTTTCCTTTCAATTCCGTATTAAACAAAGGATTGTTATTTGCTTTTGAACGGTTACTCGACTTGTCAAATATCCACAATTCATCCGGATTAATCAAAACCAGATCGGCCATCTTACCTTCAGCCAAATGATTCGGTTCCAGACCCAGGATGCTGCGCGGACCAGTCGAAAGCTTTTCAACGATCATTTCCAGAGAGAGTCCAGCTCGAATCAGTACCGGCAAAACCGTTTGCAGGCCAGCGATACCGTAGGAAGCTATTTCAAATTCGACGTTTTTAAATTCAATTTCATGAGGACTATGTTGCGAAACAATTGCGTCTATGGTACCGTCTGCCAATCCTTCCAACAGCGCTTCGCGATCGGTTGTAGAGCGAAGAGGTGGCTTTACTTTAAAATTACTGTCGAATGTGCTTAAATTTTCATCGGTAAACAATAGATGATGAGCAGCAACATCGCAGGTTACCTGAAGGCCTTCCTGTTTAGCGGCTCGCACCAGGTTAACTGACCCTGCAGTACTTATTGTACTCAGGTGAAGCGGAGCTTCATTGTAACGCGCAAGAAAGAGATACTGGGAAACCATCAGTTCTTCAGCCATATTTGGATTTCCCTTCATCCCCAGATAGGTACTCATATTTCCCTCATTCATTTTTGCGCTTCCCGCGATCGCTTTGTTCTCAGCGAAAGCAAATATTTTACCGCCGAACCCTTTACTGTATAAAAGCGCCCGGCCCATCAAGCCGGCATGCTGCAGACTTCTGTCCCCATCACTAAAGGCTATCGCACCCGCAAGCGTCATGTCATATAATTCAGCAAGTTCGTTGCCCTCCCGGTTCTTCGTGATGGTACCGATAGGATACACGCTTACCAGATTCTCGCGAGTACTATTTTTCACAAATGAAATCTCCGAACGGGTATGCAAAGGAGGCTGCGTGTTGGGCTGAAGAGCCACACCTGTAAATCCGCCCGCGGCGGCAGTCGCACAACCCGAAGCGAAATCTTCTTTCGTCTCCAGTCCGGGCTCCCCGAAATTAGCATTCAGATCTACAAAACCTGGCGCCAAACAGCGTCCTGCACCAGCGAGCACCTTTGCGTCCGAAACATTCGACACCGAACCAGGGTCCCCAACGAATGTAATAATTCCACCTTCAATCACAACATCAGCCTCTTTACGATAATATGCCGAGTCAGCAAAAAGAATTTCAGCCGATTGAATAATCAGTTTGTCCATGGAAAAATAATAACATTTGAAGATGTGAAAAAGATTTTAGAACCGGGAAGAAATGGGTTCCCTTTGACCCGAAAAACCTTTAACGGTTTTGAAGATAATGAAGAATACAATTGGAGAGTTCCCATTAAAAAACAAAAATACAAATTACTCGCCAAGGAAAAACGAATAATTTGTATTTTTTTGCATTAGAATGCACCAATGACCGTATTATTCGGGATGATTGCTTTCTTCTTTATCACTACAATGCCATCGCGAACAGTATGAGTCTCGAAATCACCGTCTTCAAGGTGTTTACCTCCATTAATACGAACATCGTTGCCGATTCTCGCACTTTTGTCGATAATCGCGTTGTCGATATAACAGCGCTCTCCCACCCCCACGAGAGGTTGACTTGAGCGCTGACCGTCCTGAATTTCCTCCAGGCTTTGGTAGCGATCAGCTCCCATCATATATGTATTCCGAATCACCGTCCCTTTCCCGATTCGGGAGCGGACACCTATTACCGAACGTTCAATTTTATCGGCATTGATAATGCAACCACCTGCTACTATTACGCGGTCGAGCAGGCAACCGGCATATTTAGAGGGCGGAAGCATCCGGGCACGTGAATAAATAGTATTGGAATCGAAAAGGTTAAACGCCGGAATATCATCGGTTAAACCAATATTCGCTTCAAAGAAAGAATCAATGTTCCCGATATCGGTCCAGTATCCATCGTATTGAAAACTGTAAACCTCCGAGGTCTCGATCGCAAAGGGAATCAATTCTTTTCCAAAATCAAGTCCTTCGTGCGTTTCAAGCAGATCCTGCAACTTTCCCTTATTGAATACATAGATCCCCATCGAGGCAAGGTATTCTCTTCCCTGCTGCTTCATCTCCGGACTTACCTCCGAGCCCCAATCTGCCAGCAATTCCGTTTTTGGCTTTTCAATAAAAGAGGTAATCATATTGTTCTCATCCGACTTCAAAATACCGAACGACGTTGCATCTTTTGCATTCACCGGGATGGTCGCCAAGGTAATTTCGGCGCCGCTATCGATATGTGCTTCGATGAGCTCCTGAAAATCCATCTGATACAACTGGTCACCCGATAGAATCAAAATATAATCGTACACATGCCCTTCCAGGTATCTCCTCACCCTTCTTACGGCATCGGCAGTTCCCTGGTACCAATTATCGCCATCGTTGGTCTGCTCAGCCGCCAGGATGTCGACAAAACCCTTATCAAAAACACTGAAGTTATAAGTGTTTTTAATGTGTGAGTTCAGCGAGGCTGAATTGTATTGCGTCAGAACAAAAATCCGGTTAAATCCTGAGTTGAGACAATTGGAAATCGGAATATCGACTAAACGGTATTTTCCGGCGATCGGAACGGCCGGCTTGGAACGGGTTAACGTTAGAGGGTTCAATCGGGTCCCCTTACCCCCTCCCAGGACAATGGAAATAACACTTGGTTTCATAAGCGGTTAATTAAATTTTCGTACAATTGGATATATTGTTTAGTCGACTTGTTCCATGAGTGATCTAATTTCATGATTTTCTTTCGGATTCTGCCGAAAAGTTTTGCATCCTCGTAAAGGCTCAGCGCTCGCCCGATTGCTGAAACGATATTATCTACAGAAACACTTTGAAACACGATTCCGTTTGACTTCTGTTCCACAATATCTGTTACGGTATCTTTCAACCCACCGATATTTCGAACAACTGGTATGGTTCCGTATTTCATGGCGTACAGTTGGTTCAAACCGCAAGGCTCGACCCGTGAAGGCATTAAGAGAAAATCAGAAGCAGCGTATATCTGATGCGACAGTTGCTCGTTGTATCCGAATTCAATCGCGAAATTATTTCCCTGATCGATAAAGGGTTGCAAGGATTCCTGAATTTTAGAGTCCCCCGAACCAAGAATAAGAAAATTCAACCGACCCGAATAACTAGCCTTTAGTTCCTCCAGAACGGGTGCCAGCATATCAGCTCCCTTTTCGAATGCAAAACGACCAATGAAACTTATCAGAGGTAAAGAGGCGTCAAGGCCGTATTCGCTGCAAAGCGACAATTTATTAGCCCGCTTTCCAGTCAACACTTTAGCAGAAGTGAAATTTGTAACCAGATAAGCGTCTGACGCCGGATCCCAGGTATCGTCATCAATGCCATTGATAATTCCGAAACCTTTATTTTGCTCGGCAACAAATAAACTTTCCAGGCCATTTGCTTCGGAAAAAAGCTCCTCCAGATAACCGCGCGAAACTGTATTGTAGGCCCAGCAGCATTTAATAAGGGCGGCCAATGGATTGATCAAACCATCCCAATCCAGCAGGCCCCAGCGGCTGCTGTCAAAAGCAGGCATCAGTACCGCCTTATGCCAACCCATCCATCCCTGGTACTGGCCGTTATGCACTGTTGCCAGGGTGGGCGTGCCTTTTAGAGTTGCAAAGTCAGCACAATTTTCAATAAAGAAAGGAATCAGTCCGCTATGGTGATCGTGGCAATGGAATAGGTCGGGGCCCAGACCCGTCGCATTGAGCCAGGCTAACATGGCGTGTTGAAAAGCTATAAACTGATCGGCCTCGTCGGCGTACCCATAGACTTCCGCCCGATCGAGCAATCCCGGAATACGAACCAGATAAAGATCGAAGCCTAAAACCCCCGTCTCCTCTTTCAATATTGTATAGTTAAAAAACTGCGATCCCTGGCGGATTTCGGATTCGTACACCCGAACCCAACTATGGTTTTGAACGAAGGGCTTATCGTACCACGGCATGATAACCGAAGCCTGGATGCCCGCCTGATTCTGATACTTGGGAAGCGCCCCGACAACATCGCCCAGGCCGCCCGTTTTGGCAACCGGGTAACATTCGGCACTAATATGATATACCTTCATGAAATAAATTGATTTAACTATGAATTCTTTTGAGGATCAATCCACCGAGTGGCGGCAGGTCAAGGGCAGCCGAGTTGGCCTGGCCCATCCACACCTTCGGCTGGCTAGATACCTTTTCCTGACCGACGCCCGACCCGTTGAAATCTGGGTCGTCTGAAGATAATATCACCTCCCAATCGCCGGCCGCAGGCAAACCAACCCGGTAGGAATGGTGCACCATAGGCGTAAAGTTCAGCACCACCAATAGATTGTCTTTCGCATGAAGACCTTTGCGGAGATAGACCAATATGGAATTTTTCGCATCACCCGATTCTATCCACTGGAAACCTTCCTGACGAAACGATATTTCGTAAAGTGCAGGCTCATTCCGATACACCTTATTCAGCGATCTAACCAAATTATGGAGACCAAGGTGTGGAGGAAATTGAAGAAGGTGCCAGTCGAGCGACTGATTGAAGTTCCATTCGGAAGTCTGCCCGAATTCACCTCCCATAAAAAGCAGCTTCGTGCCTGAGTGCGTGTACATATAGAAAAGCAATAAGCGCAAATTGGCGAATTTTTGCCATTCGTCACCAGGCATTTTATAAATCAACGAACGCTTGCCATGTACCACCTCGTCATGCGATAGGGGTAGCATAAAGTTTTCTGTAAAGCCATAAACAGTGCTGAAGGTCAACTTCCCATAATAGTGCTTTCTGAAAAGAGGATCTTCCTGGAAATATGCCAGTGTATCATTCATCCAACCCATCATCCACTTCATTCCAAAGCCTAAGCCACCCTGGAAGGTCGGACTGCTTACTCCTGGCCAGGCGGTCGATTCTTCGGCGATGGTCTGCACCGAGGGAAATTCCCCATAAACAGCTTCATTGAATTCTTTGAGAAAAGAAACCGCCTCGAGGTTCTCGCGACCGCCAAATTCATTCGGAATCCATTCGCCTTCCTTTCTGGAATAGTCGAGATACAGCATGGAAGCCACCGCGTCTACCCGAAGTCCGTCGACATGATAACGGTCCAACCAGAAAAGCGCATTGCTTATAAGGAAAGAACGTACTTCGCTCCGTCCGAAGTTGAATATATACGAATTCCAGTCGGGATGAAAACCCTGTCGCGGATCGGCATGTTCATAAAGATGTGTACCGTCAAACTGATAAAGCCCGTGCTCATCACCCGGAAAGTGCGAAGGCACCCAATCCAAAATGACGCCGATTCCATTTAAATGAAGTTCTTCAATCAAATACATCAAATCTTGCGGTGATCCAAACCGAGAAGTCGGCGCATAAAACCCGGTAATCTGATACCCCCAGGATGGACTGTACGGGTGTTCCATCACCGGCATAAACTCAACGTGCGTAAAGCCCAAATCTTTAATATAGGGAACCAAGCGTTCCGCGATTTCCCGGTACGTCAAAAAACGGCCAGGTTCATCCGGGTTACGCATCCATGATCCCAAATGCATTTCATACACCGAAACGGGTCGGTTCAAACCATTTACCTCATGCCTCTTGTTCATCCAATCTCCATCGCTCCACTCGTACCACGTGCTTTGAATCCGCGAGGCGGTAGCGGGCGGCTCTTCCCACTGAAAGGCAAATGGGTCACCCCGCTCCAAGAGTTCCCCCTGAGACGTCCGTATAAAATATTTATATATCTCACCGTTCAAGACGTCAGGAATAAAGCCTTCCCAAATACCCGAAGCATCCCATCTCGGGAATAATTGGTGAGATTCGCGGTTCCAACCATTGAAATTCCCCCCAACGGCCACTGCGGAGGCATTGGGTGCCCAAACGGAGAAACAGGTACCTCTTACCTGGTTATGTACAAGCTCATGCGAACCAAATTTTTCATAAAGCTTAAAGTGTTTTCCGGAACGAAAAAGACCGATATCAAAATCTGTAAATTTAGAATAAGCTTGTACCATCGCTGTCATAATCTTTGGGTCTATCTGATACTAATGTTCTTGAATTTTTTGTTCACTCGAAGTAGAAAAGTATCCTCTGGCGTCCGCTCGAACGCAACTGGTTCATTGTCGACGGTGGCGTGCTTCGGTTGGAATGGTAGTCCGATCAGGTTTAATCGATAGTCCTGATAAGATTCGGCATACATTCCGGTTTCCTGCTGAGAAAGATCCATGCCCGACGCTGTTCCTTTTAAAACAAATCGCTTTTCCTTGAATAACTCGTTTTGGTAATCGAAAGACTCACCTTCGTCTTCATACAGCAGGGTCTCTTCCTCCCCTTCAACATAATATACATTCAAATCCAATATCTCAACCAGTTTTTCATTAACATGCTGCATCACCGGATAGTCTACCATCACGGATCCGGCCTTAATAAAAATAGGCATTTCCTCTAAAGGTGTTTTTACCAGATGCTCCCTGCCGCCTTTCAATAGCTTGCGGCTCCAGAAATCATACCAATAACCCCCGGGAAGATAGATTGTTTTGTCTTGCTGCCCCTCAATAATCACCGGCGAAACCAATATCTTAGAACCAAAAGCAAATTCTTCTTCGCGATGTAAATTTCCCTCAACTTCCTGTTCTAACATTACCACGGGGCGCAACACAGGCAGACCATAGCGATGGTGTTCCCAAAAAACCGTATAAATGTAAGGCAGAAGCCGGTAACGAAGTTCTATAAACTTTCTATTGATCGCTTCGAAAGCCTCACCGAAACTCCATGGTTCTCTCTCCGCTGTATCGCCGGCAGAATGCGCTCTCATAAAAGGCGAAAACACGCCGAATTGTATCCAACGCGTAAACAATTCACCGGAGGGCTCTCCGCTAAATCCGCCAATATCCGTTCCACAGAAAGAGAGTCCCGACATAGCCAGACGCTGTAATTGCAGCGAGCCTATTCGCAGATGTTCCCAGGTCGCCACGTTGTCGCCTGTCCACACCGAAGCGTAACGCTGCGTACCGGCATATGCCGCACGGGTAATCGTAAAAGGACGTTTCGATGGATTCAGCTTTTTTAAGCCCTCAAAAGTGGCACGGACCATCTGCATACCATATACGTTGTGGGCCTTGCGATGTGAACCCCTATGACCATCGAAGTTATGCCGAACATCATCGGGAAAGGTTCCTTTCCCAAAAACCGCAGGCTCATTCATATCGTTCCACACACCGGCAACTCCGGTTTCAACCAATCCCTTGTACAATTCGGCCCACCAGGCACGCACCTCCTTGTTGGTAAAATCCGGGAACTGACACCTTCCTGGCCATACATGCCCCTCCATAAAGTAGTCGTCGCCACGCCGGCAGAAATAGTTATTCTTTTTTCCCTCTTTAAATACCCAATAATTTTCGTCTACTTTAATTCCCGGATCAATCATAACGACGGTCTTAAAACCGTCGTGAGCCAGATCGCGTATCATTTTTTTGGGATCAGGGAAATAATTTCTGTTCCAGGTAAAACACCGGTATCCTTCCATATAATCGATATCCAGGTATAGCGCATCGCAAGGTATTTTCCGACTTCGGAACTCGTTCGCCAAACTCTTTAATTTACTTTCAGGATAATAACTCCACCGGCATTGATGATACCCCAGTGCCCAGGTAGGCGGCAACGTATGAGTACCGGTTAAGGTATGATAGCGCTGCACAACATCCATCATCTGAGGTCCGTGGATGTAATAATATTGAAGTTCTCCGCCTTCGGACCAGAAACTGGTGCGATTGGGATCTTCAGCCGCAAAATCGAAATAGGTTTTAAATGTATTATCAAAGAAGATTCCGTACGACTCGCCTTGGTGCAAACCCATGTAGAAAGGTATACTCTTGTACAAGGGGTCCTGGTTCAGTGAAAAGGAATAGGTATCTGAATTCCAATTTACGACTCGCCTGCCCCGCAAGTTTAAACTACTCGGCTTATCTCCCAGTCCAAAATAACCCTCTTCTTTCATAGCCTTTTTGCTGCAGTAGACATAATACCCTCCGAAGTCAGCATTCTCTTCCCAATGCATCGGCGCAGCATCCTCACTCATACACTTACCCGATGCACTCAGAAAAGATATGAGAAAGTCGCGCTTACGAAGAACACAGGTTACAGAGCTGGTTTTTACCTGAAAGCTCCCTTCATCTTCTTCCAGCCGAAAAAAGTCGACCTGCTGATCCGGCTGGCTAACCGCATAGGAGAAATCGGCCAGAAAGGTCGAATTGGGAGCCATCCGTACGCGTATAACCTCGTCACTCACCACTTTAATTTCTACCGTAGCGTAACCGTCGTGAAAGAAGAAGGATGTATCCTTCTGAATATATTGTGTGATGGACGACAAATATTTTTTTTCGATCGCCGGAGGATCCAGGACCGGATTGTTTGTATACTGAACTTCGCTATCCGCCTGTGCCTCCTGCTTATTTTCGCGTTGTTGCGCGGCTTTAAATTCTTCAATCATGTTTCTTCAAAAAAATGTTTTACTCCGCCAAATTACAGTATTTCGTTAATAAACAAGTACTCAAAATAATATTGAAAATTTCACGGTCAAGCGGCCGACTTTATTTGAAGTTCTTTAACATATTATTGAAATCTTTTTGAAATTCACTTGCATTTTACTAGATTGCCATTATATTTGCAACCTTAATGCTATTAATAAACGATCAGACATCATGAATTTTGCACGCATACATCATTTACACTTCCATCGCCATTGTGGCGATATATCTTAGTGTTCAAATTGCGGAGCGAAAACCCAATGTTTTATTTTATTAATATTTTATCTTTTGAAAGCATTAAAAATTGCCATACAGAAGTCTGGCCGTCTAAACGAAAAATCTGTAGCCCTTCTTAAAAATTGCGGACTAAACTTTGAAAATTATAAAAGTTCACTCATTACTTCCGTAAGTAACTTCCCTCTTGAAATCTTATTCCTTCGCGACGATGATATTCCCGAATATGTACAAGACGGAATTGCTGACTTAGGCATCGTCGGAGAAAATGTGATCCAGGAGAAGGAAGTCGATGTTGAGTATCTGCAAGCGCTGGGATTTGGAAAATGCACTCTGAAAATAGCGACTCAAAAGGGAAAAACCTTTGAAAGCCTCCAGGAGCTCAACGGCAAATCGATTGCTACTTCATACCCCGTCATTCTAGAGAAATTCCTCCGAAACCACAACATCACCGCCGATATCCGCACTATTTCCGGCTCCGTAGAAATATCGCCGGGACTGGGTTTAAGCGATGCTATCTGTGACATTGTATCCACCGGAGGTACACTAAAAAGCAATGGCCTGGAGCCGTTTGCCGATGTACTCTCATCGCAAGCCATTTTAATTGGCAGAAAAGGCCTTCAGGAAAACCCGTTGGTTACCGAACTTTTGCAACGAATTCAATCGGTTCTGAAAGCAAATGAAACCAAATACGTTGTTCTAAACGTCGAAAAACAAAATTTGAATAAGATTCTTGAACTTCTGCCAGGCGTCAAAAGTCCGACCGTAATTCCGCTCGCGGAAGAAGGATGGGTAGCCGTTCATACGGTTATATCAGAACAGGATTTCTGGGAAAAAATCAACCAGCTTAAATCGTTCGGTGCTCAGGGAATCGTAGTGATGCCGATCGAAAAAATCATCATGTAAGCGAAGGAACATGTTAACAAATTACCGATACGAGGAGCTTAGCGCTGCCGATATTCAACGCCTTATCGCCAGAAATGTGGATGCTGATAAGGAAATCGAATATCAGGTGCAACAAATTATAGACAACGTCAGGCAAAACGGAGACCAGGCATTGATATCCTATGCCAGAAAGTTTGAAAAGGTCACACTGGATCAAATCATTATTGAAGAAGAGGAAATCATCCGGCAGGCATCGCTTGTGAGCCGCCATGAAAAACGCGCTCTCGAGATCGCTTTTAACAATATTTTCAAGTTTCATCAGGCCCAATTGAAAAAAGAAAAGCGCATGGAAACCACTCCCGGAGTCAGTTGCTGGCGGGAAACCCGCCCGATCGAGCGGGTTGGAATTTACATACCCGGAGGGTCGGCGGTTCTTCCAAGTACTTTTCTGATGCTGGCAGTACCGGCCAGAATTGCCGGATGCAAAGAAATCGTGGTTTGTACACCGCCTCAACCTGATGGCAAGCTTAATCCATACATTGCCTATTGCGCACAACTTCTGCAAATCAAAAGAATTTATACAACCGGGGGCGCGCAAGCCATTGCTGCCCTTGCCTACGGAACCGAAAGTGTGCCCAGAGTGGATAAAATTTTTGGTCCTGGAAATCAATATGTGACCAAAGCCAAAACACTTGTTCAAACCCAAACCACCGCAGCCATCGATATGCCGGCAGGACCATCCGAGGTGCTCGTTGTAGCTGATGCAACCAGCACTCCGGCTTTTGTTGCAGCTGATCTTATCGCACAGGCAGAGCACGGCGCCGACAGTCAGGCCGTGTTATTGAGCACTCATCGGGATTTAATTTCAGAGGTGCAGACAGAACTGGAGAAGCAACTGAAAGAACTTCCCAGAGCTGAAATTGCCCGCAATGCGCTATCGAAGTCGTACGCAATCGAATTCGGCAATATTGCCGATCTGATGAATTTCAGCAATCAGTATGCCCCTGAACATCTAATCATTTCAGTAGACAATCCGGAATTGTATATATCTTTTATCGTGAATGCAGGGTCCGTCTTCCTCGGCCACCTTACGCCCGAAAGCGCGGGCGACTATGCCTCTGGGACAAACCATACCCTCCCTACCAGTGCATATGCGAAATCATACTCAGGAGTATCGGTCGATTCCTTTGTTAAGAAAATCACTTTCCAGCAAATCAACGAACAGGGCATGCGTAACCTGGGGCCCGTCATCGAAACACTGGCCGAAATAGAAGGTCTGCAGGGCCACAAGCATGCGGTAACGCTCCGCCTAAATTCATTAAATTCCAATCTACCATCGAAATAATGAACCCGTTTAATATACAGAACCTTCTTAGAGATAATATCAGGCAACTGGTGCCCTATTCCAGCGCGCGCGACGAGTTTCAGGGACAGGCATCCGTGTTTCTCGATGCCAACGAAAACCCCTATGGGTCGCCGCTCCAGAATGATTACAATCGATATCCCGACCCGCTGCAAATCCCACTGAAGGAAGCTATCAGCAAAATCAAGGGGGTACCGGTTCCAAATACGTTTCTGGGCAATGGGAGCGACGAAGCGATCGACCTGCTTATCCGTGCTTTTTGCCGGCCACAGGTGGATAATATTCTTATTCTCCCTCCTACCTACGGCATGTATGAGGTTTCGGCAAATATCAATGATGTTGCCGTCAAGAAGGTGAACCTTTTGCCCGACTACCAGCTCGACATGGAGGCTATCGCTGAAAATATCGATGCTAACACGAAACTTATTTTCATCTGTTCTCCGAATAACCCGACGGGCAATTCGATCTATCGGGAAGACATTGAAACCATCCTGACAAACTTCGGCGGATTGGTGATCGTGGATGAGGCCTACATCAATTTTTCGCGACAAAAAAGCTTTATCCAGGAGCTCACCGAATATGGAAACCTGGTGGTGATGCAAACCCTGTCTAAAGCCTGGGGCCTCGCAGCTTTGCGCATCGGAATGGCCTTCGCAAGTGAAGAAATCATCGAGGTACTCAATAAAATCAAACCTCCTTACAATATAAACCAAGCCTCTCAAAACCTTGCACTCGAGGCATTGAAGAATATTGAACAGATCAACAAATGGATTGTCGAAACCACTGCTCAGCGCAATCTGCTGGTGAAGGAGCTCGAAGCGCTGAATTTTGTTCAGAAGATCTTTCCTTCCGACGCAAACTTTATACTCGTACGGATTGATGACGCCCAATCTGTCTACAACCATCTCCTCCAGCAGGAAATCATCGTGCGCGACCGATCCAGAGTCGTCCTTTGCGAAGGCTGTTTGCGTATAACGGTTGGAACACCGCAAGAAAATTCGCGCCTGATTGACGTATTAAAAACCTTGGCATCATGAATACAGTGAACACTATAGAACGGCTGAAATTACTTTTTATAGATCGCGACGGAACTCTCATTCTCGAACCAGAAGATCAACAGATTGATAGCTTCGAAAAGCTTAAATTCTATCCGGGGGCGATACACTATCTATCCCGCATTGCTCAGGAACTTGACTATCAGCTGGTTTTGGTCAGTAACCAGGATGGCCTGGGAACCGACTCTTACCCCGAGCACACCTTTCATCCGGTTCATAATTTCATTTTGGACACCCTTCGCGGCGAAAATATAGAATTCATTGCACAGCATATCGACCGTACGTTTCCGCACGAAAATGCTGCTACGAGGAAACCCGGAACAGCACTTCTAAACGGGTATTTCGACAGCAGTAAGTACGATTTAGAAGGCTCTTTTGTCATTGGCGACCGCATCAACGATGTATTGCTTGCACAGAACCTGAAAGCACGGGCCATCTGGTTGAACAATAACCCGGCATTGGGGAAGGAAGAAAACCTGCAATTTGACCCGGCGGCAGTGGCGCTGGAAACAACCTCCTGGAAGGCGGTTTATGAATTTCTGAAACTCGGTGGCCGCAAAATTGTTCATACCCGGAAAACAAATGAAACCGATATCCATATTGAACTTAATCTGGACGGATCGGGAATATCGGAAATGAACACGGGACTTGCTTTTTTTGATCATATGCTCGACCAGCTTGCACGGCATGGCGGTGTCGATCTGAAAATTGTCACCAAAGGCGACCTCCATATTGACGAACACCACACCATCGAAGACACCGCTATCGCGTTGGGAGAGGCATTTAGCAAAGCCCTCGGAGATAAACGAGGTCTATCTCGTTACGGATTTCTGCTACCCATGGATGATTCACTGGCCCAGGTGGCAATCGACTTCGGAGGTCGGAGCTGGATTGTTTGGGACGCAACGTTCAGGCGGGAAAAAGTTGGTGATATGCCAACCGAATTATTTTTTCATTTTTTCAAGTCCTTTTCGGATGCCGCCCGTTGTAACTTAAACATTAAGGTAGAAGGCGATAATGAGCATCATAAAATCGAATCTATTTTCAAAGCCTTCGCAAAGTCGATTAAAATGGCGATCCGGCGCGATCCGGAGAACATGCAGTTACCCAGCACTAAAGGACTGTTATAGAATGACAACTTCAATGACTACACCCTCCCCTATTGGTATCGTCGACTACGGCGCCGGGAATATTTTTTCGCTGACGGCAGCACTTGCCAGGCAAGGACTGACCTACGAGATGGTCAGCCAACCTGAAGCGTTGAACGATTACGACCGAATCATTATCCCAGGTGTAGGACACGCAGGAAAGGCCATGGCCCAACTTCGGGAGAGGGGAATGATAGAGGCCATCCGGCAGTACAAAAAGCCCGTGTTGGGAATCTGCCTGGGTATGCAATTGCTCACACGTTTCTCCCAAGAAGGGAATGAAAACCTCCTCAATCTTATTCCTCTTGACACAGCAGCCTTCGAAAATGAGATATCCCTTAAAGTTCCCCATATGGGATGGAATACACTAAATATCAGCGAATCGTCAGGTCTGTTGGACCAAATACCCGATTCAACTTACTTTTACTTTGTTCACTCGTTTTATATTGAATATAATCCTAAATTTACCCTCGCCTCGTGCAATTATGGCATCGTATTTTCTGCGATTATTCAAAAAGACAACTACTATGGCGTTCAATTCCATCCCGAAAAGTCGGGCATAGCAGGTGAACAGCTTCTTCGAAATTTTTCAACACTTAAATAAAAAAAGCTTACTATGTATATCATTCCCGCTATTGATATTTTGGATAAAAAAGTTGTTCGCTTACGCGAAGGCAATTACCAGGATGTAACTTCTTATGATGTTAGTCTGGAGGAAATGATCCAGAAGTACCAGGCCAATGGCACCGAGATCATTCACATCATTGACCTCAACGGAGCCAAGGGCGACTTCACCAATCAGGAATACCTCTTCGATATCGTAAAGAAAATCGACATGAAGATCCAATACGGCGGGGGTATCCGGAGCATCGACATGGTAAAACGGCTTACTGACTCGGGAATCTTCCGGGTGATTGTCGGAACCCAGGCCGTCACCAACCCTACGTTCCTGAGCGAGCTGAGTACACAGAAATGCTCCGACCAGGTGATTATCGCGATCGACGTGCTCGACGAAGTAATCAAGTACTCGGGATGGATGGAAAGTTCTCCACTGAAGCTTATCGATTATATCGATCGTTGTCTGGGACTAGGCTTCTTCAGGTTCCTATGCACCGACATTAACAAAGACGGAAAGCTAGGCGGTGCTGGTGTAGAGCTATATCAAAAGCTGCTCGATCATTCGCCCATCATCAAACTCATCGCCTCGGGGGGTATCAGCTCCATGGACGACATTAAAGAACTATCTCAATTGCGTATTGAATCGGCCGTTGTCGGAAAAGCGATTTACGAGAACCGCATCAGTATTGAAGAAATTAAAGAATGGAACCTACGCTCACTGATCAACTTCTAAGCAGGCGCTCGAACCTCGCTAAACGGATCATTCCGTGTCTCGATGTAAAAGATGGACGCACCGTAAAAGGGGTAAACTTCGTAAATCTGCGAGATGCAGGAGATCCGGTTGAACTGGCCTGGCAATATTCCAGGCAAGGTGCCGATGAGCTGGTTTTTCTCGATATCTCGGCTACGCACGAGAAAAGAAAGACCACCCTCGAACTGGTAAAGGCAGTTGCCCGGGAAGTGAATATTCCCTTCACCATCGGCGGCGGAATTTCCGAACTTGCCGATGCAGAAGCTCTGTTGCTTGCTGGTGCCGATAAAATATCAATTAACTCGGCTGCCGTACGAAATCCGCAATTAATCAAACAACTCTCTGACGCCTTTGGAAAGCAATTTGTAGTAGTAGCCGTCGATACCCGATTTTCCGACGGAAACAATTTTGTATACCTGAACGGTGGGCGGGTTAAGACGGAAATCGAAACATTTCAGTGGATTAAGCATGCTGAAGAAAGCGGTGCAGGTGAGATTCTACTTACCTCGATGGATTTCGATGGAACAAAAAACGGCTTTGACTGTGATCTGCTGAAACAGATAAATCAGCAAATTAATATTCCGCTTATCGCCTCCGGAGGCGCCGGAAAAACAGAACATTTTGTCGACGTCTTCCAAAAAACGAATGTCGATGCAGCTTTGGCTGCGTCCGTATTTCACTACGGTGAAATCAGCATCGGCGAATTGAAAGATGTTCTTCAGGAAAATAATATCATTATTCGCCCTAATACATAGTACATGATTGATTTTGATAAAAGCAATGGCCTTATCCCAGTGATTATTCAGCACCATCAAACCCTCGAAGTTTTGATGCTGGGTTATATGAACGAGGAGGCCTGGCTTAAAACTAAAAAAGAGAAAAGAGTTACCTTTTACTCACGTTCCAAGCAGCGCCTGTGGACCAAAGGCGAAGAAAGCGGGAATTACCTGACCGTAAAGTCGAGCTACCTTGACTGCGATAATGATACACTGCTGATCAAGGTAAAACCTGCAGGACCCACTTGTCACACGGGTTCTCGAAGTTGTTTCCAGACGGAATATAACCAGAACTTTCTCTTTGAACTTGAACAGATCATTACCAGTCGGTACGAGAACCCGACCGAAGGATCCTACGTCGCAAAGCTCCATAAAAAAGGCATCAATAAGATTGCACAAAAGGTTGGAGAAGAAGCCGTAGAAACCGTTATTGCTGCACTTAAAGAAACTGAAAAGGATTTCATTAATGAATCATCAGACTTACTTTTTCACCTTTTGGTGCTGCTTCAGGAAAAGAAAGTTTCTTTGAAGAAAATTGCTAAAAACCTGGAAAGCAGACATAGGTAGCGCGATGACAGAATTTCACATTGAACTGGATGCTATCCTGAGTGGTCATCAGAATCCGATCTACACGATCGAAAACGGTCCCTTAGCCCATCAGATTTTAACAGCCGGGAATGATAAAGGGGTGGTTCTGTGGGACCTTAATAAAATGGGCTTTGAGAAGGTGCTGTTACCGGTAGAATCGTCGGTATACGCCTTGTGCTATATCGCTTCTAAAGACTATCTCATAGTGGGCGAACGCAGCGGAAAAATCTTGCTGTTCGATTTCAAAACCAACGCAATTGTAAGCGAACTCACTTTTCACGATAAGCCTATATTCGACCTACAATACATTCCCGGTAAGGATGAACTGTTGGCAGCTTCGGAAGATGGAACTGTGAGCATATGGTGTCTTAAAAGCCTCCGGAAGCTGCATCATCTCGCGCTCTCGGACGTAACGGTCAGAACTATCTGTTTAAGCCCGGATGAATCAACCATCGCCTTCGGATCCAAAGACGGCAAAGTCTATGTTTTTAGTGCAAGTGATTATTCTTTCCTTCAATTGCTGAGCGATCATCGCATGCCCGTTACCAGTATGAGCTTCTCTCCTGATGGAAAATACCTGCTTACAGGCGGACGGGATGCGCAGCTGAATATATATAAGACAGCCGACTATAAGCTATTTCAACAGATTACGGCTCATATGTTTACCATCTATAGCATCGTTTATCATCCGGAGCTGGCCATCTTTGCTACCGGGAGCCGTGATAAAAGCATTAAATTATGGGATGCAGCGAGCTTTCGCCTGATAAAAACGATCAGTTTTGAAAAGGGCTACGACGCCCACAAGCTTTCCATCAATAAGATGGTTTGGAATTCTAATTCGAACCAATTGGTCTCTGTTGGCGATGAAAAATTAGCATACGTCTGGTCAGTTAATGCATCGGATACATACGCTTAATAATCCGCAAGCGGTGGCTATAGCTTTGCGTATCGGTATTGAAAATTCCGTTTTCATCGATGGGATCCACCCTCACCTTTCCCGACGCGTGAATAATCTCTGAATTATTGAGCAGAATGCCCACGTGTGTAATCTTGCCTTCTTCTGAATCAAAAAATGCTAAGTCACCGGCCTGACCTTCCTGCAGGAAATCTACCGTTTTACCCTGCGAGGCCTGTTGGTGGGCGTCGCGGGGAATGACAAGGCCAAAATGCTTGAATACCATCTGTGAAAGTCCAGAGCAGTCGATGCCGAACACCGACCTTCCGCCCCATAAATAAGGGGTATTCAGATAAAAGCGCGCAACTTCTTCCACGCCCGCCGGGAAGTCATCAGTATGGGTTTCCTTAGCAAGACCTAAAAACATATAATTGGTAAGGCCGATCGTGAATAAGCCGTCCTCTTCCATAACCGGAAGCGTGCTACCGGGAACCAGGTGCTGCATTTCATCCCTCCCCAGCTTCATCAAGATAGCGTGTGTCGATAAGTCGGAAACGGTTGTCGGCCCCTGATTCATATCCTGATACAATTCTTCTGAAATCGAATCAATCTGGCGGGTTTCTACCCATCCCTCATAATTGTCGTACGCCAAGCGGACGAGCGACCAAGGTCCGTTTTGATCCAAAATCTCAAGGGTTTCACCAAACAGAACCTGACTGGTCATTTCGCTTCGGTGCTGTGGTTGCAGGCGCAGAGGTATTATTGATAAGGTACAAAGTCCGTACGGCATTTCATTCGTTTTCAACAAAGATAAAACATTAATCTAAACAAGATAATTCCATTTTTTGTTATCTTTATTGCAAACCATCCCTGAATCCAATGACAACCATCAGCAACTTCCAGCGAATTTTAATTGCTATTGACGACTCGGCATCATCCGAAAAAGCCGCTAAGTACGGATTTCATCTTGCGCATGTTATGCATGCCAGCGTCGCCCTGTTGAATGTAATGGATCCGCCTACTACGACTTATTCGGGCGACCCTCTGTTGGGCCAGCAGCCCCTGGTCATGCCAGAAATTGCAGAAATGCAGGAAGAGGCGTCGCGCTCAGTCCTTGAAAAATACAGTGCTTATTGGAAAAGTGAAAAAGAGCTGGTTACATATAGTAAAATAGGGAACCCACGGGTAGAAATTCTCGCAACCGCAGAGGAGTGGAATGCAGATCTGATTATTCTGGGAACCCATGGCCGTACCGGCTTCGATCATTTTATTTCGGGGAGTGTGTCGGAGGGTGTTGCCCGACGATCCCTTTGCCCGGTTCTGATTGTGCCCAGCAAAACAGATTCATAAGCAGGGCTGTTAAGTCCTGCTTATTCGTTGTGCAGAAAGGCCTTCTTCGCAAGAAGTTCTTCTTCTGTTTCTCGGCGGTCTTCATCATCCACACAGCAATCGACCGGACAAACCGCCGCACATTGGGGTTCGTCATGAAAGCCCACACATTCAGTACATTTGTCAGGAACGATAAAATAAACTTCATCCGAAATGGCAGACTGCAGTTCGTTCGCATCAGCAACCCGACCGTCGTTGAAGTTGATCATGCCATTCAGCTCTGTTCCGTCTGAATACCGCCACGATTCGCCTGCATCGTAAATTGCATTGTTCGGACATTCCGGTTCACAAGCCCCGCAGTTAATACATTCGTCAGTTATGATAATCGCCATTATTGTAATTACTAAATCTTAAACCATCTAAAGTAAGAAATAAGAAAGCCGTTATCTGTTGCATAAAATAAGTTTCTTATTTTTGCTAACAAATATAAAGTATTATCCAGACAATCCAGTAAAAAACACATATTTTGACACTTAATCAGCGTATTCAGTCCTTCGTCAAACTGGGCAACCTCCTGGCCGAAGGATCTCCTGCCTTAACTGAAATCATTCAGTCGGCGCACCGCCACAATGCCTGGTTTACTCCGCAAAATATTGAGCAGGCGCTTAAAGCAAATACAGAACATCTTAGTGAAGAAAGATTAACCCGATGGCTCGAAAGTTATGCGGTCGATTTCGAGCAAGACAGCCCTGCAACAGTCGGACTTGTATTAGCGGGGAATATACCCATGGTTGGTTTCCATGATGTTCTTTGCAGCCTGATTTCGGGATTTTCCGTCCAGATCAAAACTTCTTCGGACGACAAGCAGCTGATACCCTATCTGATGAACGAGCTCGTTAAAATTGAACCTGCATTTAAGACGAAAATTCAGTTGACCGACCGACTAAGCAACTTCGATCTGATTATCGCGACGGGAAGCAATAACACCTCCCGTTACTTCGAGTATTATTTCCAAAAAGTTCCGCACATCATTCGTAAAAACCGTAACTCAGTAGCAGTTCTTAATGGCCGCGAATCGGCCGAAGAGTTAAAAAAGCTGGGGCACGATATCTTCGATTATTTCGGACTCGGATGCCGAAACGTCTCTAAAATCTTCTTTCCACATGGATACGATTACGCACGCTTCTTCGAAGCTATCGAGTCCTTTTCATCTATCAGTAACCACTTCAAATACCACAACAATTACGATTATAACAAGGCCATTTATCTGGTAAACGGCGACAAACATCTGGATAACGGTTTTCTCCTTTTAAAAGAGGATAAGCGGATAGCATCACCGCTGGCAGTGGTTTATTATGAAGAATACACCGAGCTGAAAGAGGTACTTACCCGATTAGATTCAGTGCAGGATTCCATTCAATGTGCTGTCAGCAACCTGCCCCTCTCTATTCCGGCTACCGGTTTCGGTGAGAGCCAGCAGCCTGGCTTGAGCGACTACGCCGACGGAATAAATATTTTAGATTTTTTAAAGGCCAATCGGCGGTAATGGTTAACTTTGAAAATATGTACATTATTAAAGTAAAAGGGATTGCGAAAATCCCCGACTATGTTCAGCTTCGCGATGAACAATTTACTTTACTTGCCTATTTTCGCGTTGACCGACCCGACAAGTCACTGGACAAAATTGGATTAGGTGAGCAAAAGGATAGAATCATGGCCTTAATTCAAAGCATGCCTTTCGGGAAAATAACAAAATTAGAACTTTAACATGGATCAAAACCTTGTATTAACGTTAAAAAGTGTCGACATCTATCAGCCCAAACACCTGGTGCTGTCGAATGTCAATCTGAATATACAATCGGGTGAATTCGTTTACCTTATCGGTCAGACAGGATCAGGAAAAAGCAGTCTGTTAAAAGTGATTTATGGCGACCTCCCCATCGGGGCTGGCGAAGGAATGGTGGCAGGATTCGACCTTAAAAAACTAAATGAACGCGACATTCCATTCCTGCGAAGGAAACTTGGTATCGTCTTTCAGGACTTCCACCTTCTTACGGACCGTACTATCGAGAAAAATCTGGAATTTGTGATGCGTGCAACCGGATGGAAAGACCGTCAGCTTATGAATACCAAAATGCTCGATGTGCTTGAGAAAGTCGGACTCCGTTCCAAATTAAAAAAGATGCCGCATGAATTATCTGGCGGTGAACAGCAACGAGTGGTCATTGCCCGTGCGCTGCTGAACGATCCTGAAGTAATTTTGGCAGATGAACCAACTGGTAATCTGGACCCCGACACTTCGGAAGAAATTGTACTGCTATTGCGTGAAATCAGCCGGTCAGGCACCGCAATTCTGATGGCTACGCACGATTATCAGATCATCAATAACCTCCCTTCCAGAATCATCAAAACCCAGTCCGGTTCCCTGCTTGACAATGTAAGTATTTAAGCAAACTGACATCTTGACGCTAAATCAGCTTTGGCAATACTATTGTTAAGAACTGGTTTAATGCCAAGCGCATTGACCATTTTTGTAAGGAGAATGAATCAACACTATAGTTAAAGAAATATATGAATCCCGAGGACAATCTAGAGAAAAAGAATATCATTGACGAATTGGAAACGGTCAACGAGGCTCGTGTGAATACCAAGAGTGGAGAGCCGGCACCGGATGGCGACGAAGACAAAGAAGTCGCACCCGAACGCAATATAGAGGCCGAACTGGAAGAGGCCAACGACAAATACATTCGCTTGTATGCTGAATTTGATAATTACAAGCGCCGCACCTCCAAAGAACGGATAGACATGTTGCAATCCGCTGGAAAAGAAGTAATTTCCTCCCTTCTTCCTGTCATCGACGATTTTGAACGCGCCCTCAAATCGATGGAAAGTACCGACAATATTGAATCAGTAAAAGAAGGAATTCTACTGGTTTCCCAGAAACTGCAAAACATTTTGCAGCAAAAAGGCCTGAAAGAAATGGAAAGCATCAATCAACCATTTGATGTAGAAATACATGAAGCCATCACCAACATCCCTGCCCCGTCTGAGGATTTAAAGGGCAAGGTGATCGATGAAGTTGAAAAAGGATACTATCTGAATGGAAAAGTGCTTCGTTATGCAAAAGTAATTGTTGGAAGCTAAGAAATAACAATGTCAAAAAAGAGAGATTACTACGATATATTAGGTGTCAGCAGATCGGCAAGTGCCTCCGATATCAAAAGCGCTTACAGAAAACTGGCGATTAAATATCACCCTGATAAAAACCCTGATAACCCTGAAGCAGAAGAGAAGTTTAAAGAAGCTGCTGAAGCCTACGAGATTCTGAGCAGTCCTGATAAACGTGAGCGCTACGATCAGTTCGGTCACGCGGGAGCTTCTCAAAGCAGTGGCTATGGCGGTGGCATGAATATGGAAGACATATTCAGCCAATTCGGCGATATCTTCGGTAGTGCTGGCGGTGGTGGCGGGAGTCCGTTCGACAGCTTCTTCGGCTCAGGCCGTTCCGGATCTGGTCGCCGCGTTGCTCGAGGAACCAACCTTCGTATCAAGGTTAAACTTACGTTAGAGGAGATTGCTAACGGGGTTGAAAAGAAAATTAAAGTCAATAAAAATATCGTTTGTAAGACCTGCGACGGCTCAGGTGCAAAAGATAAATCATCCTTCAATACCTGTCGAACCTGTAACGGTTCAGGTTCTGTGAGAAGGCTTACCAATACCATTCTCGGACAAATGCAAACCACCACCACCTGTCCTACTTGCAACGGTGAGGGTGTCGAAATCACTTCGCACTGTCCAAGTTGTAAGGGTGAAGGTTTAGTCAAAGGTGAAGAAACCATTACCATCAATATCCCCGCCGGAGTAGGTGAAGGAATTCAACTTTCGATGAGTGGTAAAGGAAATGTAGCCCCCCGGGGAGGTATAGCCGGTGATCTGATCATTTTGATTGAGGAACTACCCCATGAGGTACTCAAACGTGACGGAATCAACATCATTTATGATCTTTACATAAGTTTCGTCGATGCGGCTCTTGGAAGTTCCGTAGAGATCCCTACTATTGACGGAAAAGCGAAGATTAAGATCGAACCCGGTACACAGGGTGGAAAAATTCTGCGTCTGAAAGGCAAAGGCATTCCGGAAGTAAATTCTTACAGTCGCGGCGATCAGTTAATCTATATCAACATCTGGACGCCGAAGGTTCTTTCTAAGGAAGAGCGAGCGCAACTTGAAGGATTGAAAGATTCAGCGAATTTCAAGCCGCAGCCGGGGAAAAGCGAAAAAAGTTTCTTTGAGCGTATGAAAGAGTATTTTCAATAACAACGCAGTCATAAATCTTACAAAGCTTAACAGTGTTCTGTTAAGCTTTTTTTTTTGTAACAAAAACACATCCCCTTCATCTAATTTCAAAAAACTACATGCTAGAAGTAAAAGATATCGTTAAGGAATACGCGAAACATCGCGCACTCGACGGGGTTTCCTTTTCCATCAGTAAGGGAAGTATTTTCGGGCTTCTTGGGCCTAACGGCGCAGGGAAGACCTCCCTGATCAGGATTATCAATCAAATTACAGGACCTGATGAAGGACAAATTTTCTTCGATGGTGAGCTTTTGAATGAAAGCCATATCTCACGAATCGGATATCTGCCGGAGGAGCGCGGACTCTATAAAAAAATGATGATCGGCGAACAAATGATCTATCTTGCTCAACTCAAAGGCTTGTCCAAATCACAGGCATTGGAGCGAAGCAAAACCTGGTTTGAGCGAATGGAAATGGAAACCTGGTGGAATAAGAAAATTGAAGACCTCAGTAAAGGGATGCAGCAAAAGGTACAGTTTGTCGCCACTGTTATTCACGAGCCTGAGCTGATCATTCTGGACGAACCCTTCAGCGGTTTCGACCCAGTGAATGTCGATATTATAAAAAAAGAAATCCTCAACTTAAATAAAAAAGGTGCAACCATCATTTTTTCTACGCACCGTATGGAATCAGTGGAGGAACTATGCGACTCCATCGTATTGATCAACAAATCGAAGAAGATTCTCGATGGTCGCGTCTCCGAAATCAAAAATTCCTACCGAACACACACTTTTCGCGTCGGTTACGAAGGTCAGCAGCCTCTGCCGGCAAGTCCCTTATTCAACGTCCTCTCCTCCACAGCGACTGAATCGGGTACCCGGGCAACCATTGAAGTGTTGAATGGAGCAAGCATTAACCAGGTGCTGTCACACCTCATTACACAAATCGAAATTCAGGAGCTCGTTGAGATAATGCCAAGCATTCACGACATATTTGTTAAACAAGTAACTGCAAACCACTAAAGAAGATGAAAAAAACATTCCTCATAATTGGACGTGAATATCTGAGCCGTGTAAAGAAAAAATCGTTCCTTCTGGTAACCTTCCTGGTCCCTCTTCTCTTTCTTGGAATGTGGGGAGGTGCAATTGCCCTGTCCATCCAGGATACCGGCACCGTGTCTACCATCAAAGTAATCGATGAGAGCAGTCTCATACTTAGCAAACTCGAAGAAAGCCCTAGTTTGAAGTTTGAAGCTGCAGACCTCCCGGCCGATGAAGAAAAGGACCGGCTAAAAGAAAGTGAAAACCAACATCTTCTGATCATTCCGGCCGACATTCTCGAATCGGAACATATGCAGCTACTCTCCTCACAAAAAGCAAGTCTGTTTGTCCAGAAAGCCATTGAAGACCAGGTGGCAGATATTATTAAAGAAACCAGGCTCACCCAGGCCGGTATCGATATCCGTACACTCGAAAGCATGGAGCCGAAGGTTCGTATTACATCGCTTGAAATTACCGCAGCAGGCGAAGAACAGGAATCCAACGCGGGTATCGCTATGGGTATCGGTTTGTTTGCAACCTTCATGATTTATCTTACCTTGTTTATCTACGGCTCGCAAGTTATGCGCGGTGTAATCGAAGAAAAGAACAATCGTGTTGTCGAGGTTATTATCTCTTCCGTAAAGCCCTTCCAGTTAATGATGGGCAAGATTCTTGGTATCGGCCTGGTAGGACTCACCCAATTTTTGCTTTGGATTATTCTTTCCGGAGCCTTATTTACGGTCGGAGGAATTATTCTGGCCGATCAAATGCCCGACACTTTCAATGCAGAGCAGATGAGCCAGATGTCCTCAGCTGACCCGGCGCAGGAAGAAATGCAAAACAACATTATTCAGGATATTCAGGGCTCACTTGCGGGCGTTGACTTCCCCTATCTGATCGCCTGCTTTCTTTTCTACTTTCTGGGCGGCTACCTTCTTTACAGCGCCCTCTTCGCCGCTGTAGGTTCTGCGGTTGATAATGAAACCGAGAGCCAGCAATTTATGTTGCCGATAACCATGCCGCTGATCTTTACCTATATCATGGCTTTCAGCGTGCTCATGAAAGATCCGCACGGCCCGATTGGTTTCTGGCTAAGTATGATTCCACTGACCTCCCCCATCGCTATGATGATCCGTATTCCTTACGGTGTGCCGATGTGGGAACTAGCTTTATCAATGGCTTTGCTGGTGGGCGGATTTCTCCTGACCACCTGGGTGGCAGCACGAATCTATCGTGTGGGCATCTTAATGTACGGGAAAAAAGCCTCGTATAAGGAATTGATTAAATGGTTTAGTTATAAACGATAGAAATGGCTATTCAGACCTGCTGCAAGAGCTTCGAAAATCTAAATGTGAACCAGTTGTACGATCTGTTACAACTGCGGACAGAAGTATTCGTTCTCGAGCAGCAGTGTCTTTACCAGGATATGGACGGACTCGACCGCGAATGCCACCATCTGCTAATCTATGAAAGTTCAGACACAGCGCATCAACTGGTGGCCTACGCGCGTCTGATCCCGGCGGGAAAGAGCTTTTCTGAATGCTCTATCGGGAGGATCTTGACAAAAACACATGGTTTGGGACTGGGCAAACGACTGATGCAGGAAGCCCTGCAATGGGTGAACCAACTGTATGGTGACGCCGACATACGAATCGGAGCGCAAACCTATGCTATCCCATTTTATGAAAAATTTGGTTTTGTTAGCCAGGGCGACACCTATGATGAAGACGGGATCGAACACATCGAAATGATCAGGCGCTCGACGTCCAGGATTCCCTGATTCTTCTCCATACGCTCGTCTTTAACGACTGGTCTCAACTAAATCCCTCTCTTTAGGTCCCAATCTTCAAGATACTCGGACACCCGCTTCAAAAACAATCCCCCTAAAGCTCCATCTACGACACGATGATCGTACGACAAAGAAAGAATCATCTTATGGCGGATGGCAATCACATCACCCTCGTCCGTTTCCAACACTGCCGGCTTCTTAACAATCGCACCAAGGGCCAAAATGGCAACCTGCGGCTGATTGATGATTGGGGTACCCATGATACTACCGAACGAACCCACATTGGTCACAGTGAAGGTTCCGCCTTGTGTTTCGTCTGGCTTTAACTTAGCGTTCTTGGCTCGCTCAGCCAGATCATTGACAGTCTTGGTCATCCCAACCAGGTTCAAACGATCGGCATTGCGTATTACTGGTACAATCAGATTTCCGGTGGGCAGCGCCGCGGCCATCCCAATATTGATATCACGCTTTTTTATAATTTGAGAACCTGATACCTGAATATTTATCATAGGATAATCGCGGATCGCCTTTGCCACGGCTTCCATAAATATCGGAGTAAAGGTAATTTTCGTTCCCTCCTGCTTTTCAAAATCTGCTTTGATGCGGTTTCGCCACTTTACGATATTGGTTACATCTGCTTCTACGAAAGAACATACATGAGGTGATATCTGCACACTCCTTACCATATGCTCCGCGATTAACTTTCGCATCCGATCCATTTCAATAATTTCATCGCCTGCGTGAAGGGAAGGTGCGGCTATCTTGGATTGTACAGGTTGTGAACTCGCCTGCGACACCGAACTCGGCTGTCCGGGCTGCTGAGGCTCTGACTCCTTTCTGGAGGCTACATAACTCAAGATGTCCTCTTTTGTAACCCGACCTTCCAATCCTGTGCCAGCTATGGTATCCAACTCCCTCATGCTGACACCTTCTTCAAAAGCAATATTCTTTACAAGAGGAGAATAAAATCGATTTTTAGCGGATTCTTGAATTTCCTCCTCAGTCGCCTGTGCGGGAACAAAAGGAATATCCCCGACAGGCAGGGCTGATTCACTCGTGCTGTTTCCGACCAAAGGTTCCTCTTGCACCGTACTTTCCGCCGTCGGGGCGCTCATCGCTGATGCTTGTGAGGAATCTTCAGATGCCGGAATTCCTTCAGAAGTTTCCTCCGTCTCCAGGACGGCGATAATGTCGCCCACCTGAGCTACTTCATCCTGGTTGAATAATTGCTCAACCAACTTACCTGCAACTGGTGAGGGTACTTCTGAATCCACTTTGTCCGTTGCAATATCAAGCACGGTATCGTCTACCTCCACCCAGTCGCCCGGCTGCTTTAACCATTTGACAATCGTTGCTTCTGAAACACTTTCACCCATTCGGGGAAGAAGTAAATTATATCTGGCCATAGTCCTAAGGTTGGTTAAAAACGAAGGTAATTAAAAAATTGAAAAAAAGCAGCCCAACAAAATCTTCTTTTGTCATTCAACACTATTACATCGTATTTATTTTAATTATCTCGAAATTTCCGCTCGGATCGTCTTCAAGAGCAGAAAGAGGGCGTGACGGGCGGAGCGATGAATCGTATCTTCCCGGCGATTCCCCAGGCGAAACAGCTGTGCGTAGGAAGTTTTTCGACTGCTGATGGCGATCCAAACGGTGCCGACCGGCTTTTCGTCGGATCCGCCACCCGGACCTGCCACACCGGTGATAGCAATCGCGTAATCACTATTCATGGCTCGCCTAGCACCTTGGGCCATCTCAAGTGCCGTTTGTTCACTTACCGCACCGAAGCGTTCCAATGTTTCCTCGCTCACTCCAAAAAAGCTCACTTTCAAATCATTACTGTAAGCCACCACTCCGCCTGAAAACACGTCGCTACACCCGGGAATGCGCGTAATCAGATGAGACAGCATTCCGCCCGAGCAGCTTTCAGCAACGGCAAGACGAAAACCTGAATGCCGCATTTCGTCCAACACCGTTTCCTCCAGCGATCGGTTATCTTCATTCACCACATGCACACCGATCAAATCCTTCATTCGTTGTAGATAAATCTCCAGTTCCTCGTCCAGCAAGGCCTGATTAACACCCTCGGCACTTAGCCGCAATCTAACCTGAGAAAAGGAAGGGAGATAAGCCAAATGAATATAATCAGGCAGAGCCATTTCGATGGGCCTCAATGTTTCGGCAAGAAACGACTCACCAATTCCTGAAGTTAGTAAGTGTGCATGGCGCAATATCTGGCGAGATGGGCGGTGCTTCACGAGTCGGGGAATCACTTCATGATCCATCAGGTACTTCATCTCGGTTGGCACCCCGGGCATCACAATAAACACGGTACTTTGATATTCTATCCACATTCCGGGGGCTGTTCCCGCCTCATTAAAGAGTATCTCACTTGCTTCCAACACCTCGGCCTGCTGAATATTTACCGGCAGAAGCGGCCGACCTGAACGCCCAAATATTTTTTGAATATGCTGTAAAACCGGCTCGCTAATTTTTAGAGGAGACCGGAAAAAATGGGAAAGTGTTTGCTTGGTTACATCGTCCCGCGTCGGACCAAGCCCACCCGTAAGCAACACCAGATCCGAACGCTTCGCTGCCTCTTCCAATGCCGCAGCAATCTGTTCTTCATTATCGGCAAGAACCCGGACCGACTGAATCCGAATATTGTATTCCGTTAAACGTCCTGCGATCCAGCCCGAATTTGTATCGATGGTTTGACCAATTAAGATTTCATCTCCAATCACAAGGATCTCAGCCTTCATATATCTCCTTGTTTAAAAACTATTAAAGTAATCGTTTCGCTTGCTCAGTTTAAGATCTTGAAGAATAGACGATTTAACACGGATGGTAAAAGTATAACTGCGATAGGTTCCAAAAGGAATCCAACCAAAGGACATATCCCAGCAGTGGAGATCGCGATAAATATTAAACTGTGTAAGCGTAATTTTCTGCGCCTGAAAATCGTAACCCGTATTGTATTGAACCTTCCATTTCGGAGTGAGACTCACATCGCCGTAGAGATTGAGCGTACTGGTAATATTGGAAACCGTCCCCGGCTTAGAATAATAAAAGCTAAACGACGCAGCCACATTCCAGGGGACATTGAAGTCTACAAAGGCATTCGGATCGGAGGATATGCGCGCCAGCTGCTGGCGCTGATCGGCCGTCATATTTTCATTCCCTTCCTCCAGTTCACCCAAACTGGTATTCCGGCTTTTAGCCGCTTGCGAATTCAAGCTGTAATCCATCGACAAACCGAAATTCGTCAATCTCGCCAATCCACCATCCTGCACCATAAAGCGGTTTACCCGGCGGCCGGCCTCCTGATCATACACATAAGGATCGAATGATCCGTTGAAGGAAAGGCCGAGCTTCTGATCAAAAAATGAAGTCCGCCCCGAAAAATTGATATTCGATAATTTAAAAGAATCGGCCACAAAGTTATAGTTTCCGTTAAACGAAAGCCCCTGCAGAATGGGAACCTTCTTAAAGCCGGTACTATCTTCGCTGGTCCTTATTTTTGCCTCAATATTATTGTCTATCGAGAAGCCGATTCCCATAGACTCACCACGCCCCGGACCGCCAAATACAGTACCGTCGTAAATGGAGTACTGCCGCTCATTACCATTCGCATCCTGAAAACGACGATAGAAACCAAAGCGCTCATCGGAGAAGTCAGGACGATAGTTAAAATTTACCGAGGGGGTGATCACATGCCTTACCGCGGCCAGTTTCCCACCTTTAAATTCTTTCATTCCATACACTTTCGTAGAGAACCCGCTCGACAGGGAATAGTCGTACGCCCTGCTGAAACCGGAGACGGTGTCGGTAACGGTGACAAATCCGCCTGCCGTATTATCGAGGGTTTGCCGATATGTCTGGAAATACCAGCGCTCCGTATAGTTCACCGAACTGTTAAACTGGAAGAATTTAAACGCGTTGAGCGAAAGACTGATGGGAATATTATGTTGAAATCCGTTTCTGAACTGTTTGAGGGCTTCGCTCGTGAAAAGCATGCTTTCCTTGGTATCGATCGAATTCCGCCCCTGTAGACTATATCCCACGTTAATCCGCTGATACCACTTTTGTTCGCCAATCCGATCCTGCGAATCGAAGGGATTGAAGGAAGACATATTCAAGTTGAAAGAAGGAAGCTCCAGATAAACAGTCTGTGCAGTAATGTCCTGCCGATGAGAAAGCGAAGAAGTGAAATTGAAGCGTCCTTCGCCAAAGGTCTTACCGAAACTGATACTCGACGACATGCTGTTCCTTGTGATCTGATCGTAATCGTAGGTCCCCCCGGCCGCCGTCTGCGAAAAGTACGAACCCGTACCTACGTTCACCGAGGCACTGAACGTTGTTCCAGGATTTGCCTCTTGTCGCTGACTATGGTTCCAGGTAATATTAAAATCTTGCTGCGGCTTATAGCCTGGCGTTCCCTCTACTCCGTTACGGGTGTTGGCGTAGCGTAAACTAAAACCTCCGTCGTAGCGGTATCGTTTCCGATATTGAGTCCGGAGTGATCCTTCATAAGAACCCTTGGAATAGACGGATCCGCGAAGCTCAGCATCCCAATAATCGTTAAACCCGAAATACCAACCAATATCGCGCATGAAAAATCCCCGGGAATAGTCCTCCCCGAAAGTCGGAAACAGGAAACCGGAAGCACGCTTGTTCATTTTTGGAAAAAATGCAAAAGGAAGCGTAATAAAAGGAAGCGGTACGTCTTCGATAACCAGATAAGCAGGTCCGGTAACAATGTTTTTTTCACTGACTACGCCGCGACTGATGTGAATTCCAAAGTGAGTATGGGGTTCAGGAAGGTTACAGGTACTGTACATGGCGTCTTTGATGGACGCCTCATCGTATTGATTCTTCTTTAGCTGACGCGCCTGAATAAAACCCCCTTCCACTTCTGAGTGGGTTCCATATACCTTCCCCTTTCGGGAGTTAAAATTATAATAAAGCGAATCGGTCGTCGTAGGCGGCTCTGTTTGTGTTTTAAATATCGGCCGGCCCCGGTAGCGGTGATTATGATCGTACGATCCACTGGCAAAGAGCAAATTCTTATTATTATCAATACGGATATAATCGCCGGTTATCTCGAAATCTTCGTACTTGATTTTCGCATTGCCGAAAAAATGCACCACATTGTTTCTGTAATCCATCCAGGTAGAATCGCTGGCCGAACTGTTAATTGCCGCGGCCAGTGCGTTAGGGTCAGCTTTTTGGGTCGACGGTCCTCCGGAAGTAAGCGTGGTATCGGGAGCGTCGAGTGTGTCAATCAAAGAAGTGTCGGGCACCGCCAGTGAATCAGGAATCCGCGGTTGAACAGGCGGCCGCGACGTTGTATCAGCTTCCGGAACGACCTGGCCCGATACTGAAAGGGCAGTAAACAGCGTTATAAAGAATAAAAATTGTTTGGAAATGCTGATAATCAATTTCAAAATATGACTTTGAATAGTACTTTTGTAAAAAAATCTAAGTCGCCAAAAATAGTGAAAATAACTCCTATTAATCTAAGCTACAATATGAAAAATAAATTTACGCATCATAATACGCTTACCTTTCTCCTTTTAATTTTACTTTTTCCATTTTTTAGCTTTAACCCTCCCACCGACAAACCCTCCTATCGCATCCGTACCATCGTTCTCGACCCCGGGCATGGAGGTCACGATGGCGCCACCCGCGGAGCAATAGCTCGCGAGAAGGATGTCGCACTCCAGATCGCCTTGAAACTTGGAAAGCAGATCGAACGAGAAATGAAGGATGTGAAAGTCATCTATACAAGAAAAACGGATGTTTTCGTAAAATTGTATGAGCGCGTTGAAATTGCCAATGCAAACAACGCCGACCTTTTCATCTCCATCCATTGTAATTCCATGCCGAAGAGAGCGGGAAATGAGCGCGTAAGCGGAACTGAAACATTTGTTTCCGGGTATAACCGTCTCGGAGAACAAGATGTCGCCATGCGGGAGAACGCATCCATGTTGCTCGAGGAGAATTATGAGGAAAACTACGACTTCGACCCTACCGACCCCGAAAGCCTTATTATCTTCCGGCTGATGAAAAACCAGTTCCGGGATCAGAGCATTAAATTGGCTTCGATGGTTCAAGATGAATTTGCTACCTCAGGACGGATTAACCGTGGTGTTAAAGAACAAAGTCTGGCCGTACTTGCACGTGCAGGCATGCCGGCCATCCTGACCGAGATCGGCTTTATCAGCAATCCCTCCGAAGAACGTTATATGACATCCGATAAAGGTCAGGCTGAAATCGTAAACAACCTGGCCCAAGCAATCAAGAATTATAAAAACCTCGTAGAACGCTAAACATTATGTATATTTCGGCGTTTTCATCACAGGTACTTAAAAACATAGACATTGAAAATTAAAAACGAAACCAAGGTAGGCATTCTTGCAACCGTAGCCATAGTCATTCTAGTTCTCGGATACAGCTTTCTTAAGGGCAACGATGTATTTACCTCCGAAAATACGTATTATGCGAGGTACGACCGCGTTGATGGACTCTCCGTATCAAAACCCATTTTCGTAAACGGGTATCAGATAGGTCGTGTTTCAGGCCTGACCCTGCAGCCCAACGGACTCATCCTTACGGAATTCAAAATCGATAAAAAGTATCGCCTGCCCGATAATACCCTGGCACGAATCGCCAGCACCGATTTGCTGGGCAGCAAAGCCATCGTTTTTGAGCTAGGTGACAGCCCTGTCTTTGCAGAAGACGGAGACACGCTTCAGGCGGATATTCAAAAAAATATCATGGAACAGGTTGAGCCGATTCAGAAAAAAGCAGAGTCCGTTTTCGCCGTCTTAGATTCCATCCTGACTTCCGTAAACAATACCATGAATCCCGAATTTCAGCGGAATATCAACCGAAGTCTGGCGAGCATCGCCAGCACACTGAATACCCTGGAAAACACCGCCAGGCAAGTAGACGGCATGGTAGGAACCGAGAAATCCAAAATTTCCGGCATTCTTAGCAATATGGAATCCATTTCGTCCAATTTCAATAACAACAGTGAAAAACTGAATCAGATCTTTGCCAACCTGGAAACAGTATCAGACAACGCCGCGCGGCTCAATTTTGAAGAGACCATGACCAAAGCGAATATGGCCGTAGCCGATCTTCAGTTGGTTGTCAACGACATCAACAGCGGAAAAGGTTCATTAGGTAAACTTTTGAAAGACGAAGAACTCTATAATAATCTGGAAGACGCCTCAAAAAGCCTCGACAATTTGATTATCGACGTTAAGGAAAACCCAAAACGCTACGTTCACTTCTCCGTATTTGGCCGGAAATAATTGTACGAACTATCGATCCAGGCTGCGTAGAAATCTTTTTCAGTTCTGCCGCTTGCCCGGATTTGCTGAGGAATAAAACTGGTTTGTGTCTGGCCTGGAATGGTATTCACTTCGATAAAATAGAACCGGTCAGTACCTTCTTCCAGAAAAAAGTCGATCCGAACCAGTCCCCTGCAATTTAATCTTCTGTAGATTTCTTTTACGATTCGTTCGGTGCGGTCCCTTTGCTCATCATTTAAATCGGCAGGAGTTATTTCTTCGGTAAGCCCGGGCGTGTATTTTGCTTCGAAGTCAAAAAATTCACGCTCAGTAATAACTTCCGTTGCAGGCAGCACCTCCACTTCTTTGCCGAAACGGTACACTCCTACTGAAAACTCCCGGCCTGTTACAAATTCTTCCACCAATACCTGTCGTCCGGTGTTCACGGTGTCAAAAGCAAGGTCAACTGCCTGTCTGATTCGGGCAGCTTCCGTTACCTTCGACATACCAATACTGCTTCCCCCTGAATTAGGTTTCACAAATAAAGGCATACGTAGATTTTCCGCAATGAGGGTTTCTGCAGCCTCCTGATTTTCCTCCAACAATTGAATTGACCGAGCCAGATACATGTCCTCGACCCCATCAATCACCGCCTTCGTATAAGCTTTGTTCATTGTGAGGGATGAGGTAAGCGAACCGCAACCGGTGTAAGGAATATTCAGCATTTCAAAATAGCCCTGTAACTGACCGTTTTCTCCCGGCGAACCGTGGATCATCATAAAGACCAGGTCGAACGAAATCTTCCGGTCATCAATGGTTAATGTGAAATCGTTCCGGTCAATCAAATAACTTTCTTCCAGGTGCTGATACCTCCAGTATTGCGGTGTAATCTCGACTTTATAAACCTCATATTTTGTTCTGTCGAGCATGCTCTCGACGAAAGCAGCACTCCGCATGGATACTTCGGCTTCTCCCGAATACCCCCCGCAAACCAACGCTATTTTTAACTTCATGGATCCGATTTTGAACCACAAATATAGATTAAATTTAAAATGATCATTGATTTTTTGATTAAGTTTGGGGCAGAAAAAAAGCGCTTCTGATCAATTGGATTAATTATTGCTGAACATACAAAGCCCGTCAAATAATCAACATGAATAAATTTTTTCAGTACCTGGGTACTAAGACGTTTCGAAATAACCTGATCATAGCCATCGTCGCTATCGCCGTATTCGTCACCCTGATATTCTTTTCCCTCCGGAGTTACACCCGCCATGGCGAAAAGATCGAAGTTCCTAACCTAAAGAATCAATTGATCGCCGAGGCAGTTCGGCAACTGGACGAAAGAGGCTTTCGCTACCAGGTCGACTCCGTTTATCAAACAGACGCCAAGCCCGGCATGATCATCGACCAGGACCCGACTCCCGGTACACATGTTAAAGATAACCGTACCATTTACCTGACAATGATTACGTTGAGTCCGCCTACCGTTAATTTCCCTGAAATCCGGGAAATGACCTTCCTGGAAGCTCGGGCAATTCTTAACAATTACGAACTCAGGCTTGGCGACACCATCTACATCGCAGACATCGCCCGCGATGTTGTATTGGATGTGAAATATGGAGGGGAAAAACTTCTTGCCGGACAGGAAATTCCAAAGGGTTCACGCATTAGTCTGGTTTTAGGAAATGGCATGGGCGATTCTGAGGTACTGGTTCCCAACGTCATCGGACTAACGCTTGAAGAAGCGTTATTTTCATTAAAAGGATCTTCCCTGTCGCTCGGAGCGGTCAATTATATGGGCTATATTACCGACAGCCTATCTGCGCGGGTAGTGAGCCAAACCCCGATGCCCGATTCATTGAACATGCAAAAAGTCAGTATCGGCACGGCCGTAAACCTCGCCCTAAGCAACTAAGTTTCATTTATGCAAAAAAAGAAAATTTCCCGAAATAGAATTATCCTTACTATCGGCCTGATCGTACTCATCATAGGCCTTGCCATCGGCTTTATTCTTTATAAGCGCATTCTGGCGCCGAATGTAACCGACAAACAGGAATTTCTCTATATCCCTACCGGATCGGGCTTCGATGAACTGATGAACAACCTGACCCGCAACGAAATCCTGGTCGACTCCGGGAGTTTCCGTTGGGTAGCCGAAAAGAAAGATTTTACCAATCGCGTTAAAGCGGGAAGGTACAAATTAACTGAGGGTATGAACAATCGTGCTCTGGTAAATCTGCTCGCTGCAGGTATACAGGAGCCAGTACAGCTGCGCTTTCAAAATTTCCGACTAAAGAAAGATTTTGCCGGCTTTTTGTCACGGCAACTGGAGCCTGATTCCCTTGCCTTTGCGGAGTTGCTCGAAAGTGATAGCATTGCCGGAACCTATGGGTTTTCAGACGAAAATTTTTTCAATATGTTCATCCCGAACACCTACGAATTTTTCTGGAATACGTCGGTAGAGGAGTTCGCACAGCGAATGCATAAAGAGTATCAGACTTTTTGGAACGACGAGCGTAAAGCAAAGGCTAAAACGTTGGGACTATCGCCCATTGAAGTAAGTAATTTGGCTGCCATTGTTAAAGGCGAAGCTATGCACGTTGATGAAATGCCCAAGATCGCCGGCCTGTATCTGAATCGACTGGAGCGGGGCATGTTGCTCCAGGCCGATCCTACGGTGATCTTCGCCACCCAGGATTTCACCATCCGCCGGGTACTCAACAGCCATCTTCGATTCGATTCACCATATAATACCTACATCTACAAGGGATTACCTCCCGGCCCCATTATGATGCCCAGCATCGCCTCCATCGACGCAGTGCTGAACGCCGAAGACCATAGGTATATTTACATGTGCGCAAAGGACGATTTTTCAGGCTACCACCTCTTTGCAACCACGATGGCAGAGCATCTGGTTAACGCACGAAAATTCCAGCGTGCTCTCGATGCACGTAATATTAAACGCTAATATGCTTACCTTTAACTGCAACATTCGTGTACGCTACGGGGAGACCGACCAGATGGGCTATGTGTATTACGGCAACTACGCGCAATATTACGAAGTTGCCCGCGTTGAAATGCTGAGAAGCCTCGGCACCTCGTATAAGGATATGGAAGACAATGGCGTTATGATGCCGGTACTCGACTTATACTGCAAGTACATCAAACCGGGAAGATACGACGAAAATCTGACGATAAAGGTTAGCATACGGGAGAAACCGGGCGTTCGTATCAAATTCCACTATGAGATTATCAACGAAAACGAGGAGCTGATTAATATCGGGGAAACTACCCTCGTTTTTGTCAACATCGAGAAGAACAAGCCCTGTCATCCTCCCGAGGACTTTTCCAGACGTCTGGAAAAATACTTTACCTGAATACAATGAACCGTTTGCACCAGATCCTACTGAAATTTAAGCCGTACGATTACATCATCGAATGGACCAAGATCTTAGTGCTTCCAGGCTTTGGCTCTCTGCCCTTGTATACCGTAGCCGCATTTTTCTTCCAGGAAATTGCGCGGGAATCGTTGCTCAACAAAGCGTCTTCCCTGGCATACAATTTCCTCCTGGCCATATTTCCCGGGATTATTTTCCTTTTTACGCTGATACCCTATATTCCCGTTGAGAACTTCCAGGAGCAGCTTCTCTCTTTCATCGCCCTGATATTGCCCGAGAATGCCTATGAAACCATACGAACTACTCTGGAAGATATCATCACGAAACAACATAGCGGACTCCTATCCTTCGGTTTTGTTGCCGCCCTATTATTCGCCACAAACGGGTTGACCTCGCTAATGGCTGCCTTCAACAAGGCTTCTCTGATATCCGAAAATCGGAAATGGTTTAAGCAACGCATGGTGGCTATCGCGCTTTCTTTCATGATCGTCATCGCACTTGTTACCGGAATGACCATTCTCACCATCTCAAGCCAGGTCTTTAATTACCTCAAGTCGCTTTTCAGTATAGCAGACAGCTTCTGGTTGAACCTGATTATGGTAACCCGCTGGTTCATCCTGGCCGCGATCTATTTTTTCACGGTCAGCATCCTCTATAAATTCGGTCCGTCCTCATCCAACAAATGGAAATTTTTCAGTCCGGGCGCAACCTTGGCTACCATCTTAGCCATACTTACCTTTCTGGGTTTTGCATATTATATCAATCACTTCAATGCTTACAACCGACTGTATGGCTCCATCGGTACCCTCATTATTATTATGATCTGGCTATACCTGAACTCCTTGATCCTGTTGATCGGTTTTGAACTCAACGCATCTATTGAGTTGTCGAAACGAAGCATCAAAATTGTCAAACCTCGTTTCAACTCTTTCAAAAGTAAGTCGCAAGAGCCGCAAAGGCTGAAGAAATGGTAAAAACCACAACTTTTAGAAAAATATCCTTATTTTTAGTTAACCATTCTTAAAATAAAACCTTATCCATGACCAACAGAAAAAAATTTCTGCAGCAGTCTGCTCTCCTAGCGGCGGGTATACTGGCTGCCCCGTCCTGCATGCTGGGATCTAAATCAACGCCTAAGTCTGCAAAAGATGTCGGATTGCAATTGTACACGCTACGGGAAATTATCGGACAGGATGTTCCCGGGCTGATTAAGCGTATCAGTGAAATAGGTTACCGCGATGTCGAGACCTACGGCTTCTCATCCACCGGGGGATTTTGGGGGCTCTCGCCCGCGGAATTTAAATCACTTCTGGCCGAGCACGACGTGGTAAGCAACAGCGGGCACTACGGTATTGATGATTTTATTCGTACGGGTAACGATAGCGAATTGAAGGCCATTATCGAGGCAGCAGGTGTATTGAAGCAGCAGTATGTGACGGTTCCTTACCTGGGCGACGATCTGCGTAGTACTGCTGACGATTTTAAAAAGACGATTGAAGCGTTAAATAAAGCGGCCGAACTATGTAAAAGTGCAGGATTAAAGCTGGCGTATCATAACCACGACTTTGAATTGAAAGACATGGGTGAAGGAAAGACAGGCCTTCAGATATTCCTTGAAAACTCTGATCCATCTGCCATGGACTTTGAACTTGATTTGTATTGGGTAGTTCGGGCAGGTCACGACCCCGTATCATTGTTCACCACCTATCCGGGCCGATTTACGATGTGGCACGTAAAAGATATGGACAAGAACAAACCCGAATTAAATACGGAAGTTGGGGCCGGTTCCATCGACTTCAAATCCATTTTTGCAGCCGCTGATACCGCGGGCCTTAAACATTTTTACATGGAACAGGAAAATTTCAGCAAAGAACCATATCAAAGCATTACCGAGAGCATCACCCACATTAAAAAAGAGCTTATTTAGTCTTTTGAATCAGCATTTTAATTTTGATGTTCAGGGCAGCGAACAATAAGGTCGTGAACGGACTCAGATAATTAAAGAACGCGTAGGGCGCATAAGCCAGGGTATCTACCCCAAGAACCCCCGCATGATAGGCCCCACATGTGTTCCATGGAATCAGAACAGAGGTGACGGTACCTGAATCTTCAAGCGATCGGCTTAAGTTTTCAGGTGCCAGACCTTTTTCCCTGAACGCCTGAGAAAACATCTTTCCCGGGACCACAATGGCAAGGTATTGATCAGAAGCCGTAATGTTTAAAGCCAGACAGCTGGCCACGGTACTGGCAAAAAGCGAGAAGATCGAATTCGACAACTTCAGGAGGGCTGCGCTGATGCGCGACAAGGCTCCAATGGCTTCCATCACCCCACCAAATACCATCGCGCATAAAATCAGCCAGATCGTCGGCAACATCCCGGCCATACCGCTTGCCGAAAACAAATCCTTCAACGTCTCGTTGTCGGTCGGGATCGTGGAAGACACCGTAATCGCATTCATGATACCGAAGTACGATGATTTGAAATCGAGTTGACTAACCCCGGCAATTTCAGCTACCACCTGCGGCTGGAAAATCAGCGCAAAAACACCACCCAATAAGGATCCGACCAATAAAGCAACCAGAGGCTCGGTCTTCTTAACTATCATCGCTATCACCAGAACCGGCACGATAAACAACCAGGGACTGATATTGAATGATTGTTCGATGGAAGCCATGATCGCCGAGGTGTCGGTGGCTCCGCTTGCTTCGCCATTTAATCCTAGGAAAGCAAAAATAATTAACGTTATGCTCAAGGTAGGTACCGTTGTTAGCAGCATATATCGAATGTGCGTGAACAGGTCGGTACCCGCCATTGCCGCTGCGAGGTTCGTCGTGTCCGACAGTGGCGAAAGTTTATCGCCGAAATACGAACCCGAAACCACTGCGCCTGCTACAATTCCAAGAGGAATACCCAAAGCGCTCCCAATCCCGATCAGGGCAATGCCTACCGTT